>Ga0179593_1615585_pt1 | contig 15323 bp, 18 predicted proteins | sample CZODoug2_1_08_16_FD_185931 | JGI IMG/M metagenome (GOLD analysis project Ga0179593, IMG submission 185931) | Vadose zone soil fungal communities from Angelo Coast Range Reserve, California, USA - CZODoug2_1_08_16fungal (PacBio error correction) | ecosystem: Environmental > Terrestrial > Soil >... | reverse complement strand
CGCGCTTCACCCCCGCCATTTCTTTCCCACCCAGAGGTGAATTCGCTAGTTGACCATCGGGCCTCCCTTGTTTCTGGTGCCGGCGTGATCTCTCGCCAGGACAAACCCACGATCCTGACCTCCATGCACTAAAACCGGTTAGCTTGCTTTACCATCTTTGGCGCCCCTGCTTTGTGACCACTTTTGGCCACAATCCTTTCTGATGTCGGCTTCGCTCTGTCTTTTAACATCCTTTGAAGATACATTGTGAATCAAATTTTCCCCCCCTTTTCTCTTCTTTTGAGACCCTTGGTGTTTTCCTCTGAAACTTGACTTTTTTCAGGACCCGCGGACCCCTAACGCCTCCCAACCTTTTTTTGTTCCTTCGTGTCGACACCAAACTCAGGAGAGGTCGCAAGAGATCGCTCCCTCTGCTCCCTCCCCCCCCCTCTTCCAGTCTTCAAACTATGCCAGACGACCCTTTCTCTTTTTTATCTTGTCCTCTTCAACAACCCGGTTCCCCGGTCCTATGACATCCTGGGAATACCTTTTCCAGAAGGACGGTTCCCACTGAGGTCAAAAGACTGTAGACTGAAGCGCTTTGATTCCCCCGGGCGACGTCACTTTTAATGAAACAGTGGTGTTTGTTACTCTCAGAACGTTCGACCTTGCCCCCCCCCCCTTTTTCCTCCTTCTTTCACGTCCCTCGACCCCCGATTTATAGGCCGACCCTGCCTTTTCTTTAGGTCTGTCGAACTTTACCTGTGGCACGGGACATTAAAAAACTTAGCCGCAATCTACCTGTTTCTTTTTGAAAAGGGGCTTTTTCCCCCGACCTCCTTCTCCCCATTACAACTAACAATTCGGATGGTTTGCAGTGAAGAGAACCCTCACATGACCCCCGTGATTTTTTCAGGCGGATTTTGTCCCTTTACGACTTAGGGTTCCGCTGAAGGTCCTTCCTCCTGATGGTTGCAATATCCTTGACCCCCCCTCTCAACAAAAGCCACGTTTTGGCCACCCCATTGGAACCTGTGGTTTTTCCCTCTTTATAATGGAATTTCTCCAGGGATACTCTATGAATGTACCCATGGCCGTTATGGACCCCACGGCGGTTGACGCTCTCGGATCCGAAGGCGACCAGGCCTTTCGTCCTTCTTCCTAAGTTGAGCGGCTTCCCCTCTTTTCTCCCTCGATCCCAAAGACAACCTCACGCTCGCTCGTCTTACGCCCTCTTTAATCAACCGCTCAGAGACTACTAAAATGGCCTTATGCTTTTCGTCTTTCCCTCCTTTCTGCCTTGCGCGTCCCGATCCATTTCTCTCAAGCTGAGGAACCTGCATAATTCGTGACCCTCCCTTTTTTTCTTGAACATTCGTCTTGGTCAGCCCCTCCCCCTACTGGAGTGAGTGACGGACTTCCCCTTTCTTTCCCCCTTCCATCCCCCCCTTAAATGCTCCGATTTTCCCCCCCCCTCTCCATCTTACAAACTCTATGAAGCTGATTTTTTCCGATGCATTGTACTTGTTTTGGTATTACAGCCCATCCCCCCTATACTGGCCATGTGGAAAGCACCATCTCCCCCTTCCTTCTTTTTTTTTTGAGAACTCTCCTCTGAAAAACTAGAGGCACGAGTAACCTTCGTACCCCGACCCCCTCCCTGATGGTTCTGTCAAACTTAAGTAGGTGTTTTTTTTTTTTTACCCCCCCCTCAAACCAAAAAGGGCTTGCTTCGGAACCCACCAGATCTTGTGCCCAGAATTTTTTGTTTTTAACTGAACTCTTCGAGTTATTTTTCGATTAGGTCTTTTCCTTCTCTTGGTACTCACCACATCGTGAAACTTCTAGGGAAAAAATTTCTTTCTGGTGAAGGAGGAGCTCTAGTTGTCTATTAGCTTTTTCGCATGATCCAGTGGGGGTCTGTTTCATTCCCCCTCGAAGCACCTGAAACATTTCTCCTCCGATTTCCATTTAATGACTCTGTAAACTCCAATACTATGTTCCCCTTTCATACCCATCGAATTTTCGGTCAGTTCACCCCGTCCCCCCTAATCCCCCCCCTAGCTTGGGGTTGTAAGCACTCCCCTTTTTCCTATTGGCTCCCCCCCTTCCCTCCTACAAACAACTCTACGTTGACCCAGAAACCTCTCCCCTTCATTTGTCTCGTGCTCTATGTTGAAGTTGCTCGACTTTTTCCTTCTCCCCCGGGCATTTGCGAATGGTGGGTTGTCCCCCCTTGTCTGGCCATCGCTGCTGTTTCTGCGGATATCCTCTCGCTATCAGAGCCAATGAAGAGGCCCCCCCAAAAACCTTTTGGATTTAGAGGTGCTTTTCCCCCCTTTTATCGTTTTCAATGGTCCTCGGTTTGGAAGGACGTTGAATACTTTCAAAGGCAAAGACCTTCCCCCCCTCGTCAATCAAGACATAATTTTCCCAAAGATTACTCAGTTAGTTAAACTTTCATATGCCACTAATCCTCTTCTCTTTCTTCCTTGTTGCGGAGCTGGCTGGATTACTAGCGTCAAACAGTATTCTCTCCCAGCTTCTCCCTTAGAACGCCTTTCCTTTTCTGATCAAAAAACAACCCAGGGATCGGTGACTTCTCCCGTTGAGTGAGCGCGCGCGTTCTGGATATGCGGCTCCCCCGATACTGCATCTACTCCCTTTATTTGAGTCGCCCTTATTTTCGATCTCTCTTTTGGGACCTCCCCTGAATATGCCCTACGCTCCCTTCCTCGTCACTTAATTGTACCATCGGCAAGGCTAATATGTGCCCCCCACTCCACTTAATTGCTTTTGTCCGATCCGGGATCAATTTTTTCTATTACTTCAACCCTCTAACCGGACGAGAAGACCTCCCCCCTCTTCTAACTCCTTCCCTTTCAAGTCAATTTACCCATCTGCCCCCCCCCCCCATGGGATTTCTGCACACCCTGACAACATTCCGATTTTAGCTCATCCTTTAGGTCCTTCCTCTTAATACTTGAAATGGATCAGTTTCTCTGCGGCGACTACCTCTTCAACAAATTTGCTTAACGGTTAGAGTTTCCCATATCCGGACCTAAATCAAGACTTCTTTTTTATCCCCCCTCGGGTGGAGTTTGTTTGGTGCTTTTTGTTTCCTTTTTCTTACAGTTTCGACAACGTCGTTTAGTCGTACGCGGATTCTTGTTATTGCATCCAAAATTCTATCTCCCTGGTACCCCCCCCATGCATTTCTACTCTTTGGACCAGAGGGTATCCTGTTGCTTGTATCACTTTCTTTTCGATCAACGGCGTGATCCAGCGGGTTGGTTTTCTTTCTCCCGAGACCAGTTTCGGTGGAATTGAAAGACCTATCGTTCTACATGTCTGCAGAGCCTCGTTGGCTAGTTTGATATTTTGTTTGTGAAGGGTTTGCGAATACGCGACCACCCCGGGAAGAGAGGTCATCTTCTTCAATCCCTGGGCTCTGGGAGCACTGGTGACCCGACCACAGGTAGATAAAGAACCTTTTTTCGTTTTTCCCTCTAGTGCATTCGCGCCATCTCGTCAAAGTTGTTGATGTAACACTGACATCAACGTCCCACTCCTCCCCCCCTTCCCGTTGTCAAATGGGTAGAATTTCCGCCCTTCATGCCACCGTTGAATCCCCGTTTTTTTTTATTCATTTCCTGCATCAGGCCTTTACTCTTGTTTCTCTCCCCTTCGAAAGGACTGCCCGACCTCCCACCTCGCCTCTCCCCTTTTGTGAATGACCGAGGATTCGTGTGGTATGGCGCTTTTCTCTTTCATCTTGAGAGATCCATCGCTTCATCACCCCCCCACCCGCCTTCCCCGCTCCCCCCCGAAGTCGCTTGGTTTTCCAAAGGTGGATGTTTAGGGTTGAGGCCTTGATCTCACCCTTGGACACCTTCGATTCCCCCCGTCCTTTTTGAGGGAACTCGAAGGCCTAAAAACAGGATTACAAAGTTGATTTGCCACTATGAAGCGGCCCTTCCCTGGTATGCTTTAGATATTGTTAGGGGTAAACACCCCCCGACTTCCCTAGAAAGACCGTCTGGATCTTTAATTCTTCTTCAATTTTCTCTCTTTTCTTTTTTCGCGCGGCCCCCCCAAATTTGTTCAATGGGGAGACTCAACCTCACCCCTTTTCTGTATTTCTCTTTAGAGCCCCCCCCTTCTGCTCATTATTACGTTCCCGAAGGGTCTTAAACTAGTCCCCCCCCCGACTTCCCTTGTCCCCCCCTATCCACAAAAACCCAATGCCCAGAATGGGATCTCCCTCCTTTTCCCCCCCCTCAAGCAGGCCGTTCCACCCCTCCCATGAGAGGTTTCCAAGCCCTCTCCCTTCTTTTAGATATTGCCAGGAGTCCCTTCACCCTAGTTTTTCTTACTTCTTTCCTCTCGCCCGGAACCTTTCTGAGCAGGGATTTATTCCATCCCAGCCCCCTCCCCATCTAACTCCCCACCCCCCTCGGTTCTAGTTTCCTCCCTTCTTGATTCTAGGGACAGGCGTTAATGACTATCACACTCCCCCAGTGTGTTGACCTAAGGGCCTACAAACTTTATGACACATGCAATTAACTTTCAGCAAGTCACCATTTGCCGTCTGCCCCTGCCATCGGAATGGACTAATTCTTCAACCTACCCTGCCTTTGAGGTGCAGAAACGTTCCACCTTTCCCCCCTCATTGATTAGTAAGGATTTGAATTTACCATAGGTTATGAGTCTTTACTATCATAAGTGACCCATGATGAGTAGCAATCTCTCTTGCCTACATCGACAAAAAGCCACGTTCTCACAAAGTTTTTCCCCCCTTTGTCCCCCCCTATTAATGTATTAACAAGTTGGGAAGCTATGCAAGGTATCCCCCCCCTTTGCCCCTGAAACTGCCAGTGGTTGTCAGGTCGCTATCACCTCCAAAAAGAATGCGAGATTATAATTTTTAGGATTCTTTTCTTTCATTTAGCCCCCCTCACCTTTAAACTAGATCCTCATAGTCTATATCAACTTAGACCGTTCCCCTCCCGTATTTGTTTTTGACGAGCCGGCCTTTCAAGGGCTTTCTGATTTTACACAGCACTTTCGGATCTATCTCGCTTTTCGGCGACAGATCCCCCTCCGCCGAAATCGCCGTACCATACCTCCTCCCCTCGGTCTTTCCAGTGCGATCTTTTGAAACGAATTTTTTGTTTTTTTAACCTAATGAGTGGGTGCGGAGGACTCTTTTTTAGGTCCTTTCGAGTCTTTTTCCCCATTCTCGTTCCCCATAACCATTGTCCTGCAAAGACTTTCCTGCTACCCCTTCTTCCAGCCCACTAAAACTATGACGCCGTTGTGTGTAATCTCCCCGCAGACCTTTCGACTATCTTAAGAGCCTTTCACTTTTTTTTCACATTTGGACAACTCATTCGATCCTTTCGTTGGATCATTTCATCCCCCCCCCCCCCTTTCTTCCCAAATGTAGTAACAACAATCCCAAGGCCAGTTCCCTTGGCCCCTCCTTTTTTTTTTTCCAAATCTTTCCCAAAACCCCAGGCTTGATGGCGTTACCCAAGCTTTGTGTTCACAATAGAATTTTGCGGGGTCCTTAATCCCTGCTTATGCTTTTTATAGGAGTATGGCGTGACCGCCACCAAATAGACAACCTTGCTTGATTCTTTTTCCCCCCCTTTTGCAGCGTTTAAATTTTTTCCTCCTCCTCCGTTGTTGGGTGATTTTCTTTTTATCCCCTAGGCTTGTCTTTTTTCCTACGATCATTTTATTTGTAGATTTCTCCCTCACTTTCAGCCCCCTACCATCGAAGGTCGTCCCAATCTTCAGCCCCCCACCCTCTTAATCAAGTTGTTGGGTTTACCTCCACATTTTTTTTTGTCCCTTGTTTCCTAATCCCCCACCACCCCCCGTAAGTTGAACCAGCTCAAATGGCCGTTCTTTTACTCCCCCTTGCTACGTTTAGAGCTTGCAGTTCTCTTCCCCCCCTTCTTGTCTTTCTGAGTTTTTCATTTTCCTTCCCTAGGAATAGAGAACGAGCATAAATTTCCCACTCCCCACGCGCGTCATTCAGGTCAGAGGTGCTTCCGACCTTTTTTGCCTCCTCACTGGTTATGGGAACAAGGATAACAGAGGCTCCTTTCCATCCCCTTGTAACCCACGACATTCCGCTTTTTTTCTCGCCTCGAAGAATTACCGCAAGCACCTAATTAGTATTCGCGGGAGATAGCTTCCTGATGATATCTCCTTCTCTCCCCCCCCTCCTTTGATCCTCTTACGAAGTCAAGGCACTTGAGCGCAATTTTTCTCATTTTCCTTCTACCCCCCACAATCGGAGGCAATTGGTATTCGCAGTTATGCGTACGAGAGCGTTTTTTTTTCCGTCGTTTTTCTAACCTCACGTTTCCCCCTTCCATCTCAGATCCTGTTCCCTTTTTTCTTTGAGCAATTCGTCCACACTGCGTGGGCCGAAATGAAAGGACTATCCCTTGGTTAACTTTTGATCCACATTCCACTTCTCTCCCCAAGTCTCTTTTTTGTCCCCCATTTCCTTCCCAACCTTTTCTTTGTGGAGCTCGGGAGTAACATTTTACCCTGTTCACACAACCGACATGGGACTCAGCGAATGTTCATTAAAGCTAACCGATTCATTTCCCCCTATGCCACCCAATTGTTATCTTCTGTGGAGTTAAGGAACTCCCCACATTTTTTCTTTACAGGCCTGGGGATTGACTGCGTTCCTCCCTTTCTTCACCCCCCCCGTTTTTCCCAGCAACACAATGCCCGTTTCCCTTTTTTTGGCGTCCACCCAAGGGAGTTCCCTGTCTCTTTAGGATTCTCCTTCGCAGAATCTGTCGAGAACATAGTTTTTGTTCGATGAGGATGGAACGGGCATGCTCCCAAGCTCCCCCCCCCCCTTTGACGTTTTTCTCTTCCAGATTTCAAAACCCTCGTTTCCTTCCTTTCGGCCGTGTACAAAAGTCATAGCCGGTCATTTGGCTCCTTTGCCCTCGCTTTTTCCCGGTTTGTAGCCAAGCTGGCATCGAGCCCTTATGAAAATCTTGTTTTTTTTTCTATGGCTCCCCTTTTGTACCCGGATACATTCCCTTGGCTAGGGTGAAGACCTGTAGATAATGGCCCGTTTTCTCTTGTTCATGACTCTCTGGCTTTTTTCGTTCTCCTCCCTCCCCCCCCCCCCCTTTCTGGTTTGCGGTCTAAAATATAGAGAGAACTTTATTCATTACACAGGAACCATCCCTTCATTCGCGTTTTTCCGCGGAAAAGATTGCAAAGTTGGGGGATTGTGTACCCCCCTTTCAGTTCTTCCTTTTCCCCGCCTTTTTCCAGGTGTTCGCCGTTTTTTCTGTTCTCAAGATGTTCCAACTTAATTTTCCCCCGTTTTCAAAAAATTCGCTGGAACAGAGGAACTCTCGAGCCTTTTGAGTTTCCCTTCAGCCCTGAAAATACACCCTTTTGAATGTTTTTCCATCTCCCCTGGATCTTTCCCTGCTATGATAGTTGGTATGAGGCGTGGATATCTTTGCCTCCTTGTTTCTATCACCGCTTCATACCAACGATCCATAGTCTCTTCCCCCCAATATCCTTCCTCTCCATTATTTTACTTGGATTTATTTTGTTTTGCTGACGTGTCGAATTCCCTTTTTAACACACAAGGCTTCTCTGTGTCCGATCCCGCGCGCCCCCCCCACCGGGACTCCACCCTTTTTGCCCTTTTTTCGCCGTCGACACAACTGAAAAAATCTTCCTTCGAGTTCTTTGTAAACTTGCCGCTTGTCGCGCTTCCCCCCCACGAACGCCTAGTTTCTGGACCTGGTTTCCCTCTCGAGTTTCTAACCGCGCGACAGCCCTCTTCCCCCCCTTCGGAGACAAAAAACTATTGGCTGAGGTCACAAGAGATTTTAATCCCCCCCCCTTTTGCTCTTCCCTTCCGATAAGTCATTCCCTGTCCAAGAAGACATGTTCTTTTCTCTTCGGGGTATCCTCAACACCAAAAAGCTTTATTTCTGCCATAGGGCTACCCACGCATAAGTTGCCCTACCCCTCTTCTATTCCCTTCCCATCCTTTTTTGCCTTTTGTCCACGTGCGGATACTAATGGGGAGGCCAGTCCCCCCCCGGTTTTTCGGCGGAGAACGGCCAGTTTGTCGCTCACTTTTATTTTGCTGCAATCCTTACTCTAGCAACGACAAAAAACCGCTCGGGCCCCCCTCCCTCTTTTTCATTTCCTCGGGCGGAGATTCTCAAATCGTAACGGGTCCACTTCCCTTTCCTCCTCCTAAAAGTTTTTTTTTCGCCCCTTCCAGCTTACCGAACAAGGGTATAACTCCCTCCTTCTTGTGTCGGCTGGCCCGCTTACCTCAAAATTCTGGTGCAGGGCCCCGATCCTTGCTTAAAGGAAAGCCCCCACCCACCAAGACTCCTGGTCAGCTTGACTGACTGACTTTTCTTGTTTATCTCTCAAGTCCTTTTCTTTTACTTTAGCAGGGTGACCTTCCCCCCCAGCTTTTTTTCCCCCCTGGACTGGTGTCCAGTTATCCTGCGCTCCTGACATTTTCAGTTTTTTTTTTTTTAAGAGATCCCCTAACATGGCCTCCAATTGTCTGGTCCTCTTGCTTCCCCCCCCGGCCTTTTTGACCGCCCCCTTTTTTACTAACAGAAGGCGACCCTCGAGCTTTCGAATCTGTTCCTTTTTCGAAGTTGCGCCTCGCCTCAAAAGCCCAACAGAAACGCTTATGTCTACGCCCCCCTTGCGGAAGTCCTTTTTTTTATCGAGAAGAGGCCATGCGCCTACGTGTCTTTCTTGGATACAATTTCTGCATCTTTTGAAGAACGCAGCGCGCAAGCTTTAAAATACTATATCCTTATTATTCGTGTCAGATTCTCTGTGACGCTACATACACCTCTTAATGTCGTGTGGTTACGCTTTTTGTTTTCTCCTTCCTTCTACTTTCCCCTTTCACCATGAAACCAGAAGAGGCGATCACTTTATGACTCTCTACAATCCGCGCCTGGGTGTTTTTGCTGCTGTACGCTGGATGTCCGCGACTCCATTCGTTTACATCCCTTTGGACCAATCCCATTTCGAATCATGAGTTGGGATCTTCTTCTCCCTTCAACTGAGCACTCGCCCCTGAGTACAAAGAACAACGGTTTATTTTTTCCTTCCTGGTTTTTTTCTTTTCTTTTTAAGTTCTTCCCCAAAATCTTTCCCCCCCCACCCCCAACCCTTTTTCGGTCCCCCACAAGCTCTTGACCAATCGACATGGTTGCTGGGGTCATTTGAACTTTGACTTTTTTTCCTTTCGCTTAGTCCCCGGTTCTCTCAGGAGTGATGTCTTTTTCCTCCCCCAAATCTCCACCTTCTAGGATTATTTTCCAAAAAGGTTGACCTCTTTCTTCAGGGGATCTCGTTTGTGAGTTCGATCACATAGGCCCGTTCCACGGGGACATAATAAGATCTCTGTGGTTAGCGCCCTCATCTCTCCCGGCTCCCCTCCCTCATACCTCGAAGGTCGTAGCCAATTTTCCGCAACGACAAGTTGTTGGGTTCGCCATAAGCCTTTTTTTTGTTCGATTTGGGACCTCCCCCCCCCCTAATTTTTCAGAATCACCCACTGGAAGTGTGTTCTTTGCATTTTTTCCCTTCCCTCATGTTAGAGTATGCGGGACACCTTGGATTTCGCCTGTGGGTTTTTCCCATGTTTCCCCATTAGTGTCAGGTATTAGGAATCTCGTTCCTCATTACCACTGCGCGGAAACCACAGCCTTTCCTAGCTGTTGTAGAGGTTCTCCGGCAATTTTTTCCCTTTTTTCCCCCCTGTGCATAGCGGAGCCAGGACAGAGGCATAGAAAAGACCCCCTTAAGTTCCCCCATTTCTTCATTTAGGAGACGACACAGCAGTCGTTCAAGATCTTTTTCAGTGAGTATTCATTTCCTCTTATTATCAAGATTGAGATGAGTGGATCTAGAAGAGAAACAATCCTCTAAGCACATTTCTCAAGTTCTGGTCCTTTTCTCGATACAACCCTCTAGGCCCTTTTCTTTTCTCCAGTTTGCGTCCTCTCCGAGCCGATGTAGTTTGCTTTGATCTCGCTAAATTCTCCTCCGATCACCCCTCAATTCTCGAGAGGTCGCTGGTTAGATCGAGCGCGGCAACCCCCCCTTGTTTCCCCTTTTCACTGAACCCTATTCCTACATTTCTCGACATGAATTCCACCTGGATCTTACAATTGTCCCCTACTATGTGCAAACACGTACGGGGTCCACAAACTGTTTTTCTCTAACTTTGGAACCGACTCAATGGGAATTCTTTTACGATTCACTCAAGTTCAAATCTTGTCACTCTGAAATCCCAATGTTTCTTTTTTTTTTAAATCCGAACCCTTCCCTACTTTTTGTTGAATGAGCCTTTCGTTTCACTTGAGTTAGCCTTTAGACCCGTTAAGGTAATCCGGTTACCTCATGTACTTCTCACACGAGGTAGTTCAAACTGTTCGCTTTCCTTACCCGAGTTTCAAGTCCTTACCTGTTGGGTTTTCGCATTTTTGTGGTACGGTGCCCCACCCTCCCAGCACAATTCCGTTTCGTAAGAGGCATTTCCAACCCCCCTTGGCGTTTTAAGTAGCTCATTGTAAAAAAGTCAGTCTCCTCGATGGGATTGCTGAATTCCCCCTGAATGCTTGATGTAGCCCCAGGCTGGCATCGCCCTTCGGTACTCTGGTTTCCGTCACGAGACCCGCAGGTAGGCTGCCTTGAAGACCTTCGCTTATTTCCGTTGGATCTCTTGCCTGCCCTCTCCGAGTTTTTAATTTTCACCACATTTTTTTTTCTCCAATTTTAGCGTGCTTCTAAAGAACACCAATTTTACTCAAAGAAACGGTTTCATCCTTCCCCTTGCATTCTCCCTCCCCCCACTTAAGCCCCCCCGTTGGGGGCTGTGTAATCTACAATCACTTTTTCCCAACTATTTTGTCAAGGGTGTCCCGGCTTTTGAACGGATGGTTCCCGTTTCCCTTTAATCCGTTTTTATTTCTGCGCGGATCAGGAAAGGATTCCCTTGTTTTTCTCATGCTGCCCAAGAACCCCCACTTTATTCCTCGGTGTCTTATTTTTTATTATGGAGTTTTCTAAGCGCCGCGGGATTGCTCTTGCTTCTCTCCATCTCACCCTTCCCCCTTTTCCTCATTTTCTCCTAGATTTCAGACCTACCCGTTGTTTGTTTTTTGACTCGAAGCCTTTTCCTACCACACGATCATCGCTCTTCACAAAGGATTTTCCCCCATCTTTGCATCTGTGGATGGCTATGGCGGGTTTCTCTCCTTCGTACCCCCTTTCTCTTGAGAATTTACCGAGCGCACTACACCATTCAAAAAGTCTTTCGCTTCCGCCGGCTACCCCCTTTGAACACCTCTTCGTTATTCGGTCGCCCCTGAGGCCCCTCCCCCCCCAATTTTCATATGGTCGAATGCCTACGAATAGAGACCCTTTTTTTCTTCCCTTTTTTCTTTGTCCCTTTCTCGTAGAGTTGATTCACCTCGTGGACAGCCGTCGCCAATTTTTTTCCCCAGTCGTCGAAACCCCACTCACTTCCCTTCCCCAGGCTAGCCCTTCAAACAATAGCTCGACATGAGTTTTCATGAACAGCCGATTTTGGGTCTCGTGAGAGGGCATATCCCCCCACCCCCCCCCCCCGCTTTCCCGGACTGCTTCGATGTCCTGGGCTAAACAAAGGCAGGCCGACATACCGGTAAAGACATCGGACGTCCCCGATCTGATGTTTGTATACTTTTTTTATTCCCTTCCCGTGGTTTTTGCCATCTTCGTTCGAAGGAACTTTGCAAAGTTGCACCCTTTTGGAGTTATGGGACCGACCCGCTTAAACAACGCCCCCCCCACGCTTTTTTTTTTTTTTTTCTTTCTTCCTCCCCTTCCTTGACGGGCCGGAGAGGAACCGATTTCCTTCTCTATGAAATTACCCTTTCTGGCGCAGCTACCATGAACCAGTTCCCCTTATTTCCCACTTCCTGTCCCGCACATAGGTCTGGACTCTTCCCCTAAAAAATTCGGTTTATGACTTTCATAAGAAACAACTTTTGCCCCGATTTCCTTATTGTTCCTTCTGGTTTTCTCTTGAAAGTCATTCATCTAAGTTCCCTTGATTCGCCTTCTCTCTCCGCACCGACACCCAAAAGCCCCTTTGCCCCCCATTCCCCTGTGTCCCCGTCTTTCCCTCGACCTCCCATTGAAGGTATATCCGGGGGTCCCTCTTTATCCTTAAATTGGGCAATAGTTCATTGACGGTTGACAACGGACATTGTCCGCGCTCCTTCTCTATCCCTATTTTCTCTCATTTCTAGTGAGATGGTATTACTGTGGCCTTTATACCCTTTCCCTGCTCTGCAATCGTATCCTGACCCGCGACGTCCCCCCCTTGCCTCCCGGTCTTTTTTGCATCGTTCAGACTGGCCCAATTCCCCCCTTCTTTTACGCCCTCCCTTTGAGGTATGATGTTTAGCTCGTTCACGCAGCGCGCTGAGTCCCCTCCTCCCCGGTAGGAGTTAAGTTGAGTCTCTTGAACGAATTAGTATCTTTGGCTCGAAAAATCTTCCTCTTTTTGAGTGACATTTTTTCTTCCTCTAGTAAACTCCCCTTCTCCTCTTTATAACCCATGTGAAACGACTTCCTTCCCTCCCCCCCCAAGTGAGAGGAAGCACCCAACCATCTAACGCTATTACGCTGCCTGCCTGCTTTTACTCCTCCCTTTCCTCCCAGTAAAGATGGCCAGCCAATGTCGACAACTACCTCTAAATCCCTTCTGGTTGTAATTCATCGGCTAGCCTTTACCACCTCAAATCACGAGCCAAAATGCGGACAAGTCCCACACCTGTTTTCCTCCATTAAGTAGGATGCTAGGCCCTAATTTCCCCCTTTTTTTGCCCACCAAAAAAGGGCTGGCTGGCTTAAACCCACAGATCCCCCTTTAAATGGTGTTTAAATAACTTGTACGACCCTTCGATTATGTTTTCAGGGCGATTCGGAGGTCTAGCATGCGCTTGGTACCGACACATAGCAATCTGATTCTTTTCTCTTGATTCGCGTGATCTATATATTCCCCCCTCCGTGTTGTGTGAGCTCTAAATTTCTCCTCCCCCTTCTTAATACGATCATTTGGGTTTGTTACTCACAGCCCTATATAAAGGACCGAATCCTCCCCCCCTCTCAGAAGTACTATGTCTCCCCCCAAGAACAAAAGAGCTGTTGGGTTCCGCCTCCCCGCCTTTGTGGCAGCCTTAATTCCTAAAACACCTTGTAAAGTTGCCCTGATCAATCGTTCTTACTTATCTGAATTCCGTTGTAGAGCTGCTAGCTTGATTCCCCTTTTTTTCGACATGTTTTGGTTCCATCAATGTATTTATGAAGGTTTCTTTAGTTCATAAACTCCCCAATTTCCATACCCAGCTAGTCATTTTGTATGTTTTTTCAGCAAATTTTCGCTGCTTCGTGCATTCAATTGTGCACTTCTCTCCCTTTTCCTGACTCCCCCCCGCTTCCGTCACATCCCAACGACACATTAAGATCCCGGTTTTATCGAATCGTCAAGATCCAGAGAGTACTCTCTGATGGCTTTTGGTCTTTCCCCTTCTCTTTCTGATGTTTCGCTCTATCATCCCGTATAGAAGTCGGCCTTAGAGGGCTTTTTCCTTCCGCTCCCCCCAAATCCTTCGTAAAGGTTTTTTTCAACAACCACCCCCCCCCCCCCCAAAAACCCCCCCATCGCATTGAGTAGACGAGAGAGTAGGTTTTCTTTGCGGCTTCACTTCGATAAAACTTCCGAGCCATTACCTTCTCTGTTTTTTTAATTTCTCGGCCCCCCTGCCCCTTTTTTTCAAAGCAAAGACATTGAACCCCCTGATACAGGCTCTTTTGATATACCCCCCAACTGTATTTCCCTTTCCTATGTGCCACCCCCCCCCACAGGGTCAAACTGGTATCCCCCAAAAACTTTTTTTTCCCTTCCACTGGGCACCAACAACGCCTCAATTTTCCTAGAATCCCTTACCTCTCCTACCCGAAGGTCGTCAGTTAAAATTGCACTTTCCCCCATCCCTGTGAACTAGGTTATAGAACCCCCAATCCGAATTTCTTGTACAGGCCTTGGGAGGTTTTTTCCACGAATGCTGTACTTTCGACCCTGGCCGGTAAGCGTTCAAATCCCAGGAGTCCCACAAGGGAGTTACACGGTTAGAGTTTTCCTAATCTCCTTCCCTCTTCAATAAGATGGTCCCCTACTCCTCGTGTGGAGTTGTTCGAGGGTTTAAGGGACTGCATCCTCATTTTCCCTCCCCCTTTCAGTTCGAAAGATTTCTGTCCATATTTTCCTTATCCCCGAAGTAGCGCACTGTAAAAAGTCATCGCTCGATGCTCTGTTTTCCCCCTTCTCCCGGGTATTGCACCTCTTCTTTTTCGCCCATTCTTCCCCTTCCCCCGCCAATTCCACAAGTTGTTTTTTTGTCGCCGGACCTATACGATACAGGTCGGCTTGCCTCTTTTTACCCCCTCATATAATGCTGCGCTGTTTTGCTTTCTTTCTTACCTTGTGTTTTTTCCTTCTTCCCTCCCCATTGACCCAACTTGGATGGAGTCCCGCGCTTTCCCTCGCTCTCTATGCCATCCGCACCACTTTCTCTTCCAGAACAGTTACGTTCTTTTAAAAGTTTCATTCGCTCCAAAGTTGTACAACCTAGCAATATAGAACGCCGCCATCAAAGACTGTTCCCCCTGGGCGCCGGCTTCGATGCCAAGGCAACCTTTGAATTGTGTTCGGCCCGGATCGCATTCTTTTGTCCTTTTCTCGACAGGACTGACCCCGAAAATCAACCGTTATGAAAGGGGTCATAGGTCCTTTTTTTTTTTATTGTCGTTTGGTAGAATCCGCGATGGATCTCGTATCTTTTTATACCTCGTTGTTATTCAAGAACCAAACGACTCCATCGCTCCTTCAAAGAGCCTCCAGTTCTCTGGCAAACGGATGTTCTGGGGGCAGTTTGATAGAATTCCTCAAACCCTTTTACTTATTTCACGCCTGGCCACTCATTCCCTGATCTGCTTCAATCGTTCGCGGAATTCAGTTTTAACAACTTTTCACTTCTTCTTGCACAGTTCGCTACTTTCGAGGGGACCGACACCATTCCTCCTGTCTATGAACACTTTCTACCGATTTTTTGGGCCTGAAAGCTCTTTTTTTTGTTTTGGTTTTGTGGGGATCCTTCAGAAGCCTCCTCCCCCCCCCTTTTTTTTTTCAAAGGTTGAGACGACACCAACTCAAACAGGAGCGTCAACCCGACCTA
>Ga0179593_1496179_pt1 | contig 15323 bp, 12 predicted proteins | sample CZODoug2_1_08_16_FD_185931 | JGI IMG/M metagenome (GOLD analysis project Ga0179593, IMG submission 185931) | Vadose zone soil fungal communities from Angelo Coast Range Reserve, California, USA - CZODoug2_1_08_16fungal (PacBio error correction) | ecosystem: Environmental > Terrestrial > Soil >... | reverse complement strand
AATTTGCTTGGTAAAATCTTTTAAATCTTCTACTCGCGCTCAGACTGGCTTGTTTTTTCCTCGGTCATACACCAACCGAGGCCGCTCTTCAGAGAGTACTTCCCCAGTTCTGCGTCCCCCCCTTTTTAATCAATTGAACGTGCTTTGTTGCTGTTTCCTCTGGGTATAATCTCTAGGCGTCAGGGAGAAGAGCTCTGCCACCACGATCCCCTCTTTTCCATATCACAATTTTCCCCCCCACCTCCTATAACGTCGCCCGTCCCTTTTACTGTTTTGCCGGAGGTCTTCTGTTCGGCTCTCGGTTTCTGATTCGTTTTCCAAGCAGGCAATATAGCCTCGCGAATTCTCTTTTGGCTTTTTCGCCCTTGCACGTTGTTGACCCACAAATCCATCCTAGCTCGGCTTTGTGTCTCTTTCTCCTTTGGGACCCCTTCCCCGATAGCGTTCTACGCGGCCCCCTTCTCGAAGATTATCAGAAGGATTTTCCCTTCTCCACGCTCGAGTCCTGAGCTGGTTTTCCCCTCCTGGCGGTAGGGGGGGCGAACCCCTTAGAAGTTGTTACAGTACCATTATTTCTGCTTTTAGGATATCCGTTCTTTTACTTGAGTTCGATCGCCGGTCTTTCACCCTATTCGCTAATTATTGAGGCATGCAAGGTGGCTCCGGTCCTTGGACTCGGTCCCTCTCCAGCTATATTTGAGTGACAGCATGACTTCTTTCCCGGCAATATCCGCATCCAAGATGCTCTCCAGAGCCGTTATTGTTTTTTACAAAGAAATAGGCTCTTGGGAAGGCCAAATGGACGATTTTTAGAAAAGAAAAGAGGTAGGTCCACTCCCTCCTCCGCGGCTCTTAGAAATCTCTCGGGGGTCCCGATCTGACCAACGCCCTGGCTCTCCGCCCCAAAGACAGACTAATGCCACCCCAGTCGCTGCGCAGTCTTTTTTACTCGCTCCCCGAGCCAAAAGCGAACTTCTGCGCGATTAGAAGGTCAGTCACCTGCCCCCCCCTCCCCCCTAACTGACTTCCCTCGACCACGCCGCTCTCGCTCCTCTCTTCTGGACCCCCTTGCGCCTACTCAGGTTACCGCCTCCTAACCTTGCCGAACGTTCAATGGCACGCTGCCTCGAACCTATCCTTTCTTGCCGATTTTCTCAAATTTTTTTGCCGTTTCCCTTTGTTTTGTCCCCCGACCTCCTCTCCGGACGATAACGACCCCCTCTTGATTTGGAGAGGTTACTCGGGGAAACCCAGTCTCCTGAATTTCTCGGGCGGCTCCCTCCCCCCCAACGGCGTACGATTCAGTAGCTGTGTCGAAACAGGGTCATCCCCGTCGTCACCTCCGAATCGAGCACACTTCCATAGGTTGTTTTTGTGGTTTTGTTTTTGTGGTGTGGGGTTGTTTCTCTGTCTAGTGCCTCCCCCCCCCCCTTGAGTCGTTTTTTTGCTCACCGCCTTCCTTTTTCCTTGCAGGCGGTCCCGCTGCCCCCCCGTAAGCCATCCCCCACTCGTTTCCAACCCCCGAAGGTTTGCATCTTCCAGAGGCCGGCCGGCGAAAGCATTCGCCAGTATCACCTTCGCATCGTCCTACTCTGCCGATCGCGTTCAGTCGCCGCAGGCCGTGCCTGAAGCCCGTCCATCCCTCCGGCGACGTTTTCTTCTGAACATCAGCGATGGCTCTTTCAGAATAGCCCTGAGTCCCTCCCCTAAAGGCTCTGCTCTTTTCCTTTCCGAGCAACGCGGGGTTTTGAACTGCCTCCTGGCCTTTGCCATCCCCGCCGCGAGTTTGTTTTGATCCCTTTGATAGCCCAAAGTTACCGTTCTACCCTTTACTTCACGCTGATCCCTAAAGAAGAAAGTTGCTGCTTGTCCGAGCGTTTTTCTTTGATGTCTTTCTGTGGGATTTTTTTCACAGCAATTTCCATGATGAGTTGTTGACTTTTGATTCTGTGGGCCAGTTCTCCGTGAAAGCGAGCATTAGTTGCCCGAGGGTTTGAAACGACTCCATCACCCCACTCTTGGGGGTAACACTCGTTGGTCTTCTGGGAATGAAGACTTTTGTTGGTTTTCCTCCTTTCGAGATTGTTCCCACCATTGTGGGACAGCACCTTGACCAAAAAACAGCGCTAGCATTTATTTCATATTCGGTTTTTCCCTCCCTCCGGTCCCTCCGCGGTTCTTCCCGAGGAATCTCTGCTCCGTTTATTATGTCTTGAATTTCTCAGGAAAGTATGTTTGCGTTGCTTATTCACACATATATCAGAGCCAGCCCGTCCCTTACGAAAAGGAAACTTTCTTTGAATGACCCGCTTGTTTCTGAGCGTGTTCCATCATGCAGCCAGGACTCTTCTGCTGTCCCGTCTGGTCACCGTTCTTACGATAGCGGTCAACGCTTCGTGATTGCTTCGTTTCAATATCGGGTCTCCATTGCGACTTTTTCTTCTTGCCTTAAGTCTTCCCTATTCTTTGGTCTTGAGGTCGCACTCCCTTCACTCCAAGGATGATGTGTGGCGCGCCACCGTGCAGACTTCATGTTTTTACATGTTAACGCACTTTTCTGAAAATCTTCACTGCATTCCTCCCCTGTTCATGTTTCAGTTTGAGTAGTACGGGTGATTATTTTCTTTCCCCCTTAAATCTTTTGATACAGAGGTTCATTTTTGATTTAAATTTGTTTACTTTCTCTCCCCCCTGAGCTTCCCCCCAGCCAAACTAGCATATTCAGCAATTTTCGTTTTCTTCGGCCTTGGATGAATTGTCTCACCCATTTGTCTTCTTTCGCACCTTAGAAACGTCCCAGTCCGAATCAACCTTTCCTTTTCATTTTCTTACCCCTCAACCCTTGGGCACAGCTAGAATCCGGCCGGCTTGTCCCCCGGGGCAACTTTTTTTGAATGGCCCACCTCTTAACTCACTAGTTACGATGTCACCTCAACCCTTTCTGCATCTATACTTCTGTTGTTTTGATCCCCTTGTTTTACTTTTGGTGATAGAGCCATTGAGGAGGGCTCGTGCCCCTTCTTTTCCTCCCCATCGGACTTCTATTCTCTTAGGGCGCGAACCCACTCTCTTTCACAAAAAACGCGTTGTTTTTTTTCCTATCTTTTCTCGTTTTTTTGACAGAAGAAGGTCTAATCCCTCCCTTGCATCCAACCCTCCTGATTTCAGCCTGCTCTTTTCATTTTGGGATCCATTTTTTAGTTCCTTTCCCAGACCTTTCTTCTCCCCCCTTAAGCTCGTCTCTTCCTCATTCCTATCCCCCGATAAACCACCCGGGGCCATCTTCCACAGGCCCCTTAGATGCTGGTCCGTGACTTTTTCCCGGAAGAAGGGGTTGTTTTGAACAATTAGATTTGAACTGGCACAGCTCGTCTCGATCTCTTTACACTCCTCCTGTCCTCCGTTCCCGAGTTGCCCCTCCTCACTGTGTCTCCCTCCCTCTTGAATCGCTCATGTCTTTCCCTTTGCATAACCGACCTGTGAAATTGCGGAGTGATCTCCAATCCCGTTTTTGCTCACGGTTTCACTCCGCTCTCGTACCTTCCCTGTGTCCCCCCGAGGCATTGTCAGAATCGACATCTTGTAATTTTCGAGCTGCGCGCAACAAACCCCTTTCACTGGTCCTTTCAACCTCGCTGTCGTTACGCATGGTACGGGCTTCTTGCTCTTACGATAGGTCTGTTTTTGACCCTTCTACTCTCAACCCGATTCAGGATAGAAGTTCAACCTGATTCGAGTTTTTTTTTGCTTGTGTTCGTAATCATACTAGAGGACCCTTTTTTTTTTATAAGGCTGATTAATCAATACCTGCTCTGTATGATGCGCTGCGTTGTATGTCTGTCAACCTTTCGGGGAACCCCTCTTACTTTTACCCCCCACAAATCTCATTGCCGCTTCCTCCACCAAACGGTGTTGATGGCGGTCCGTTCCTGAGCGTCGGCACTATCTTCCTGCAGGCAGGTTTTTCTTCCCCATAGTCAACGGCCGAATCTCACGATTTGTAAAAAATCGCTCGCCTTCTTTTCCAGAATACCAACACAATTCTCCCACGTCATCAATTGACGAGCTGTCTTCCTCTGTGCGCTCCCCGGTCTGCTTTCCCTCTACCTCAAGGATTCATCCTGGTGTGGTTTTTCTAATATAAAAAACATTTATTCTCCTTTTGATGGCCAATAGGCGGCTACTTCGTGTAGAGTTTCTCGTTTGAAGTCCGACCTTCTCCTTTAGCATTCACTTTGCCTACGCCTTTTTAACAGTTTGACTTCGTTTGTCGGCTCGCCGTTGGCCTCTTCTTTAACCCCTCTGGCATCCCGTTTGATTAGGCTGATAAACAGAAGTGCGCCTTTTTGCCGTCCCCCTCCCCTCCCCCCTTCTAAGTTGAACGTTTGGGCGACTAGGCTTCTATTACTTCGTTGATCTGAAGAAGAAGTCAACTGATATTCTTTTCTTTGAGTAGCCTTTCTATAGCACTAGTTAAGTTTGTCGGGTTCTAATCAGCCGGCTGAGCCATTTGGCTATGCCGGAAGATGATCTCCGTTTCCACACTTTATCGGACCTCCTTTCGGTACCCTGACCCCCCCCCCCGCCCCTCAGGCTGAGGGCCTCCGCTCCATCATGGTATATTTTCCCAACTCCATTAGGTAACTAAATCAGGATGATGATTTATCTTCGACGCCTTCCCTTTCTTTCATTTTCACTCCCCCCTTTGTATTGGGCAGGAATGTTTCCACATGTCTCGAACATGCTTAGCTTTTAAGCTGAGTATGCCCCTGCGAACAAGTATGGTGACTGAGCGTTGAGGTTCTTCCTTCAGTTCCCTTGTTGTAATTGATTTTTTGGTTTCCCTTCCCGGATAATACTCTAAAGCCCCCAGGTAAATAAACTTGCAACTCCTCCGTGTTTTCGCGCACTTTTTCTCTTGATCGATAAAATCCACAAGCGGCTCTCTTTGAATGTTTTTGGTAGTTAGGGGTCGTGTGGTCGATATTTTGTTTTTTTTTGTGATTCCACTTCGCCTCCCTTGCCGACGCGACTCGACGCGGCGTTTTTCCGTCCTCGGTGGATAATGAATCTTTTTTTCTTTGGTATTGCCATCTCCTCTAAAAATCTCATTTCCCAACAGCTCCTCCTTCCTCGAAATTTTTTTGTGACCGTATGCGGCGGATACCCTTCTCCGGACACAAACGAGTCAATTCCCTTGCATTGAGTCTCTCTTTCATTCTGCGCAATTTCCGCGCATGAGAGCGTTTGCCATCTTAAGAGGTTCGTGTAGCCACGCGCTCAAGACGTCTCCGCGCCGGCCTTGCATCCCCTAGGCTTCAGGGCTGACGGAACCCCAGCCGTAGAGGTTATTCCTCCCCCTCTATTTCCGGTCCCATCGGTCGTGCCGAACTCGCGAGGGTGGCAGCTAGTCCCTAGCTAGTGTTCTTTTCTGATCTTCTTATACGGTATTGCAGGAGCTCCTGCCATCGCCGAGCGCCGATTCAGCGCGACCATCCCACACTCCTCCTAAGCGTATGGCTGACTAGACGGGATTGGCCCCCTTCCCTTCAACTTTGCCTTCCCTACCAGCCCTAGTATATTGTTTCTTCCTTTTCGAGACCTGACGCTGCGGCCTCCTCTTCGCTCCAAGACACAGGAAGGGACGTCACGGTTTGATCGAGATGGAGTTTCTCCAGGTTGCGCTGTTTTTTTCGGAGTCGACCTATGCTTCACTCTTAAAATGCCAGTGAACTTCGTAGTTCCTTCGCGACTCCTCTCTTTAGAGTTGAGATCTTGGATAGTTCTCCTTCTTTAGTCCCTTGATGCTGCTGACCAGAAGAAAAAGATTGAAAGGGCGATTCTCTAATAGGGCCCCCGAAATCTCTGTTCTTCCCCAACCTGTCAAACCTTCTTCCTATACTCCTTGGTTGATGCCGATTAGAATGTTCCCGATTTCCCAGCCTTCCAAAAAAAATCGTTTATCTCCCAAAGCTAAGGATGGAGAATTATTGTATCGTTTCAGAGTGATGTAGAGCTAAAATGCGTCATTTCGCTTCCGAGTCACTTTACCTGTCTAGTAGTTCTGCGGTCCTCCCATTACCTAACGTGTACTTATGGAAGATTTTTTATTTAGAGGAGTCTTTCCATTCCCAAAACCCTTCTAAGCGTTCTACCTTCACCCTTCAGTCCTCCCCGAGATCCACAGGCGCAGGAAGTTTATGTCTGTCTAGACTTCCTTGTGGATGCTATCTCATTTACTTGAGAATGAGCGCACTATCGCCCCTGAGCGAGGAGAGGGTGGATCTTTCTTTTCAATTCGTTCTCCAACCCTCTTCGTACCCCTTTCGGATTTTTCGAGCTGATGGGCTCAACTATATTTTAAAAGTCTGGTTTACTATCCTTTTGCGTACGCAAGCCTTCCTGAGAAGTTGCACCCCCTTGCCACCCGCGCGCTGGCAGATAGGGAGACTTTTCTTTTTCGCACTCTTTTCAGTCTCTCTGTGCCTATGCTTTTCCCCGTCCCAGAGGAAACTTGAATTTGGGTTTTTTCAACTTTTGATCTCGCTGCGTGACGCGAGGGATAAAATACTCCGTGAACTATTTTTCTCCGATCGTGAGCCCTTGAAAGGGGCGGCTTCCTCCGAGTCATCCAGTTTTTTAGTTCAATTGAGTTCCCTGATATTTTTATGTCTCCGGATTATGCGGTCCCAGATCCGACGACTTTATCCGCGTTCTGAGCCTTAGTTTCAACGTTTATTTCGGATGTCTTTCCCAGTAACCTCTTTGTCGTCTGGGGGCATAATGCATTTCTTCAGCATTCCAACGCAGATTAGTCCGGCCTGAACTTTCCGCGTCGTGTCTTACGCGTCCTTCCGACCAAGCCCTTTTGGCCGAGACGAAGCCACTCCCATATTTCCTTTTTTTTTCGATGGGTATCGCAATCGAATTGGCGCGCCCCCCCCCCCCCTGTTGCCGATTTTGTGGTAGATGGTGCAATTTTTTTCTTCGTGCATTCTTGACTTCTCAGTGTCCTTCCTCCCTTCTTCCAGAAAGCTCTTTAATACAGCGCCCTCATCGTTTCGTCTTCCTCCATCCTCACTCATGATCCAGCCGAGACTTTACAGCATGCCCACCCCCCGCAGGTCAACTCAATCGTTATTCATCCTCTTCCGCTAGATGTTCTCTCATACACGGATGGTTTGCTTGCCGCGTGCTCACTCTTTGCCTGTTTTGCGCATTCCCCACGAGATTTTCCTTTTCATTTTCCCCTTTTTGTGATTTGAGGGTCAATCCTCGTGTTCTAAACACTAATCTATGTTCCCTTTCCTGTTTCTCCTTCAGTTGTACCGTTCAAAGGAGTAAGATTTTTCTAGAGGTTTGTGCTATTGAATGTTATCTTCGCGGCTACCAGGCCGACCTTTTCTCGGAGACCTCACCCCCCTTCGATTCGTAGTTTCCCCGTGTCTATAAAATGAGATAGGGAGAAGCTTGACACGCCTCTAGACGGTTCTTCTTTCAGTGGACCTTTCTCGCAAATAGCTTGAACCTTTTGCCTAATTCTACTGTCCCCCCCCTTACATGCTTGCTTCCCCAGGCGTTTTCCAGAGGAATATCATCGCACGGGCTGGTTTCCATCATAATCAAGCCAGTTTTTGGACTTTTATCCTCGAGGTCTCCGATTCAGGGAAGAGACGTCATCCCTACCCTTTATTCGCTCCCGATATCACGCGATGAAGGAGAAAGCGATTCCCAGCTAATATCCGTTCCCTCTGATGTGTGTTGCTCCCCAGAACGGATGCTACTGTAATTTGTGGCCCTCCGCTCTGAAGTACTTCAGCGGAGTTGTCGTTGCGTTAGGTCCCCCCAGAGGTCTCCCAACGCCCTTTATTTTTTTTTCAAGCGACGCAGAAGATGTCATCCTGTATCGAAGTGCTTCGTTCCTGAATTTTCGTTGGTCCCTGCTATCTTTTCACCACGTCTGAGCGTAAGCATTTCTTGACTGTATTTTTTTGTGTCCTATGCTTAGTGAAATCCTAACTTTTTCCCTTTCCATCGTTTCCCCAAAGATGTATTAGACACGCCAACCCAGATTGGCCCTGTCCTCCGACTTCGAGGTTGTCATTCTTGTCTTTCTGATCAGAGAAGAGGATTGTTAACAAATATTTTCCCCACTGTTACCTGAAAAACTCCCCCGCTCAGCGAAGGTACCCCCCCATTTTTCCGCGTCTCCGGCCCCCAAGACGGGTACATACTCATTAGCTGGATCGGAACGTAAGACTCCCCCTTCGATCGTTGATACTATTCTTGAATCGCCTGGACATTTGTTTATCCGATGATCCCTTACCCTTCGTTCCCCCGTCCACCTGAGAGGAAATCCTTTTGATGTTTGGAATACCCTCCTTTGGGATGTGTCTGCTCAGCCATTTAAACGAGGTTTCCCCCTGTTGCTTGGGCACTTCCCTTTACTGATCGCACCCGGTAAACGCACTGACACCATTTCTAGGTTCAAATTTTCATTAAAAATTGCGACTTCTGTTTTTTCGAGACGCTCCTTTCCTATTCCGTGGCGGATTCAACGATCCCCCGGACGGTGCTTCCCTGCTTGGCGACCGTCCGCAGATTCCCGCTCTCCCTCCGTGTGGAGCATGTTCTTGAATGTCTCAACACGCCTCCTCACGAGCACTCTGTTCCCTGTTCAGGATCGGCACCGGGTTTTCTCGAGTCCCCCCATAAAACCAACCAAACCCCCCCCCCACAGATCTTTTTACCTTTCCCATCGATTTAGTCGTCGCCAGCCTTTCCTTTTGAAAGGCAAATGTTTTCCCCAAATGACCCAAGAGATTTCTAGTGTGGTTGTTTGGCTTGACTTGTGCCATACTTTGGTGGCTCGCAACTTCAAGCCCGCCGCACATTTCACGGCGACATAAACGCGTCGATTTAATTGGGTCAAGCGAAATGGGCTGACTCCTTCCATCTCGACTCCGCCTTGGCGGTGGACAAACGAATTTCACGCAGCAATCTCTTCCCTTATTGTCAAAAGCCTCTTCCTTTTCATCTTTTCCCCCCGGTTGGAGCTCTCTTACCGGTTTTTTTCCCTCAGTGGCTTAAAATTCTGGCTGGATTCGATAGTGAACCTTGTTCCTGCCCCCCTCAGGAAGGATGGACAGGGACTCTGCCAGTTCTTTGACCCACCAAAGTACCTCTTACCTGGTCCTTTTTGGAGCTTTCTGCTGAGTCGACGCCGACCACATTTAGTTGCGCCAGTAAAGTGCAATTAGCCAAACTTTGTCCGCTAGGATTCCGTTACTCTTTCTCCCTCCTTTTTGTTCCCATTCTGAGTACACACTCGCGTGGAAATAACGATCATCACGATTGATCTTTCAAAAGAGTCTTTTTTTTCTCTCCAAAAATTTGTATCTCCCCAGGCCCAGGATGCGTGAAGACTGCTAAGCCTTTTCTCTCACATCTGCTTACATTCAATTGACCTTTCTCGGCACTGCTTGAGAAAAGTCCCCCTTCTAAGTCCCGATTCCCTGTCTTTTTTCTTCATATAAATCTGGAACGCGTTGAAAGAATGATTCCTAGCGGAATTCCCCCTGCCGTCCCTCCCTTTTTTACTTCGTCTCCACAATGAAAATGGGATATTTTTTTTTTCCCTGTCGTTGAGAATGCTCTCTTTCCAGGACTGTGAAAAGAAGGATTTGACAGCATCGCCCCTTTCGTTACGGCGATATCCCCCCCCCGCCATCTGGCCGCCCCCCCCCTTATTTTCATCTTATGTTTTAGGTTGATCTTCCTCTCTCCTATCAGGTTATGGGTCACAAAGTATCCCCACGTGAATGGGACCTAGCCACTTGAAATGATCATCCTTTTTTGGAATCTTCTTCCCAGTAGTTCCTTTTAGGGGTTCGGATAGTCTCATTCAAACCTTAGGATTTCTGCCGTTGCTAGTGTTTTTTGACAATGCCTTTTTTCCCTTCGTTCTCTTATTCCCCCTCCTACCCCTCATCAAAGCTATGCAGCGCTTACAGTGACCCCCATCTGGTGGATTGCGTCGTTTCCTAAAAGGTGGTTCTTTTCACCGATGCATCGAAATGGTTACTTTTCTGCATAGACGTCGAAACATTACACTACTTTTTCCCCACAATAAGTACCCTTCTAGTAATTCACGTATTCCAGTCTCTATTCACCACTCCGTCAAAAATTAACCGGGGAAGACGCTCGAATCTTCTCTAGGATTTCCCTTCATTAAAGGTCCATTATACTTTGTCTGGTGTTCGCGCCGATTAATCCCCCTACCGAAAGACCCCAGATACTAACTGATAGATTTTTTTTTCTGCCAAAACCCCAACCCACCTTCAGTAGGAGGACCCCTTCTTCTTTGCTCGGAAAGGAAAATATCACGAACTTTTGTTTATTATATATCACTGTCAACGAGGATATTCAGGAATGTTTGTTGGCCGAGAAAGTGCAATCTCATTCATCTAAGTCGTGCCTTTGTATTTCTTATGTACCCCTGCAGGTTATGTTTCTCTCTTTCTCTCGAGAGAGTATTCCAGTCGTCGCACTGGATATAGGATTTCTTTGAAGTAGGTTAAACCCCTCAGCCGAAAACCGTCCTAGCTTTTGTTCCTTTTGCGCTGCTTTTCTCTTCGATAGTATCCTATCATAGAATAGGATACTCCTTATTAGCCCCTTTTAGGCCTATGCCGAACGCTTGAGATAACCTTTTGTCGCACTCCTCCCCCCACTCTAAGTGGTTCCGTTAACTGCAGTCCCTCCAACCTTAGGTCCAATTGTTTTTGTAACCCGAAAGGAAGTTCCCCTCCCCCCCCATAAAGGATGCATTTATTTTTCGTTCTTCCTCGAGCTCCTCATTGAATCGTGCGGGCACGTGCCCCCCCCCCTCTGTATTGTTCGTTTCTGGGAATGTTTCGTTTCCCCCCTGTCTACAATGAGTTTATGCTCGTATTTGAAACCATGCGCGTCAACCTTCTGTTTGCTGGACTTTTTTAGTGAGTGTCTGGAGGACCTCTCAACGGGTAGGTGGTTGTCATCAGAAGTTGAGCGCTTCTTTCGTCCCCTGGCAATGGCTATTCTTTTTCTTATGCGAACTTTGCGAAAAGAATATTTTGCCCATTCTTATCCCTTCCTTGGGATCGCCTTTCCGCCAGATGGAGCCCCGAAATCATCGTGAGTCCGTTTCTTCTTCTTGGATTCGCAGGGTTTTTTCTCTATAAATCGCACACTTCAGTGCGCGCGCTTTGCTCGACTGCGTCCGTGTTGCCGGATCATTTGGCTACAATTTAACGGCCTGGGTATCCCGCCTCTAAAATGTCAATTCACGTCACCTAGCGATGTCGCGCATAGTTTGGGGTTCCCCCCGGACGGTCACCCTGCAATAAAATCTTTATGTCCTGATATTTCCTTTTTCCCATGCGCCCCCCCAACTTCAAAGCATTGCATCAGACGAGGCAGCCTTTGATAGTCCCTCTCGCCGAACGCGTTCTTAAAGAGATGTAGTCTCCCCAGCCAGCCCCTCGTTCCCTCAGATGTATCGCTGACGACGAACCTAGGGATCAACCGTTTTCCCCGCAGGCCGAAAACCCGTTACTTTGAGGGTTTGGTTTTTCCGAGCCCTCCTTTGAGCGTGGAGAGCTCCCTGATTTAGTTCGATCTTTGCCGGTATTCCTCTTGATAGCAGTCCTAGCTACAAGGACAGTGACAAATACCAACTCCCTGCCGCTCTTTATGACAGAGATCTGGATTGGAGCAGAAGTGACCCCCGAAAGTGAATATCCCCACTTTCCCCCCTCGACTAGTGCCGGCGTTTTCCTCTTAGTTTTCCCCCTTTTGCAGATATGAAGCGCCCAGCCTCCCAGAAATGCCCTTCTTTCCGTCGATAGGCATCTTGCTGAACCAGGGTTAGGAAGATTTCCTCCTCTGGTCGATAGCAATTTTCTACGAGAACTCACACATAACCGAAGTTTGACAACTCGTCGTAGGTGTCTACCGAAAGACGTATCTGTAGAAGTTGCATCCCGTATAGGCTAATCCTTTGAGCCGAGGTCTCTTTTGCCCACTCCACCACGCTCGCGATAGAGTCCCCTGGACTCTTTATGACTATGTAAAAGCACGCTTGGATTAGTGCAGCAGTACCACCTTCAATAAATCTTCATTCTTGTTTTGAGGAGAGTGATCTTGCGTAAGGGTTGGCTTGCTGGGCAACTCCAGCTAGGGTTTTTTCCTAGTGCATGCCCCCCATGAGGCTATCGAGAGCGTTAGGAGTGTCAGCCATCACCAAACGTCGTCCCCCTTCGGTACACGAAATGACGTCTTTCCACTAGAATTCTCGAGCCGTACTCCGTTTCTTCTTACTGTTCCTATAGTCTCAGTGTGCGCTCTCTGCGCTGCACGAGAATCTCGATGCCTCCTCCCGAGAGAATGGCTTTCCTTGGTTCAGTTTGCCGCCTGCTACTCGAGGCTGCACTTTTGATCAGAAGCCCTGTCAGGTAGAAATCCTGACCCATAGCGAGATTGAGAGGTTTCTTCCTTTTTGTAATTTTCGTCTCCCCCTTTCCCTCGTAATACCTCGGACTTATTAGTTGGTCTATTGTCCCAGGTTTCCGCTGGCCGCAGACTTTTAAATTCCTTCCTTCCTAAGGTCACTACTATCTTCAATTTACGATATCAATCCGCCTTACGGCTTGGCTCCCCACCCGCGCGCTTTTTGCGATCGGCGAGTTTTTTTCAACAGACGTTGGACGAGATTTTTCTTTTTTCAACCTAGAAGTCTGTTTCAGGCCCGTTTTCGAGGGGGTTTCCCCAGGCTCCTCCGGCTGGGCTTGCCTGCCCCGCTGTTCGATTCTCGAGTGCGACAAGCCGCCCCTCTCTAGGCTGCTCTCTTCTGGATAATGCTTGGTTCTTTGGGAAGGACCAAGTGTCGTCTTACTAACAAGTCATGGATATTGTGACTTCCTTTTTGATCTTGATTCTTCATAAAGATTACTTAAGATTGCGTACAGTTTCTGTAGTTTAACGTGTCCTTTTTCTGATTTTTAGACAAGCAACTCTGCTTGGGCATGATCCAGTCCCGCATTTCGCAAATCCAAAGTCAGTTTTTTTTTACCCCTTGAGAATGAGAGCGCGCGCATGACAATTTCCTCTCTTTTTTTTTTCTCTGTCCCTATCTACCCCCAGAATTGGTTAGAATTCCTCCCATTTATGACGCGGCTTCCAGATGAGGAAGTGGGTCGAGCCATCGCTCAATGGCGCTCCCCCTGCCTCTTGAAGATGTTCCCTATTTTTCGACGTTGCATTTTGAAGTTTAGCACGCCTGCCCCCCTTTTTAAGATATTTCTGAATTAATCCCTCCCCCGCCCGCCCGCCCAGAGCTTCGATCTGATTTCCAATGCGCAAACCTATTTTTCTCGGCCCCTCACGCGTCCCAGCAAGCACTCTGCATGTTAATACGAAGAATCGCTATCCCAAATCGTAACCATTTCCTCTCCTGACTCCCCCCCCAGCCGACAATACTTCTGTTTTGCCCGCTTTTTCCTTCCCCTTTCTAGAAATCTTGAGACATCACCTTTTGCGTCTGGGTCCCTTTTTACCAACCATAGAAAAATGCCATCGTCGTGCTCAGCCTGAATTGTGGCCTGCGCAGTGTCCTACCCTTCTTACGCGAGGATCGGTGGCTTAGAACAGGGTCTTCCCTTCCTCGTAAGAATGTGAGTTTTTTGATCTTAGACAATGACCTAGTAGCCTATTCTTCACAGAGAGCACGGTCGTCTTCCTCCCCAGAACTTACATGGTTTAGGTGGTCGCATACTTTCGAACTTATCACTATTTTCCCTTTGAAGTTTACGGCGCATGCGAATCGAGCATCATAGAAAGTATGTAAATCCTCACAGCAGTCTCCTAGGTCACGACGTTTCTTTTAGCGGAAAGCCCCATCACGAACGTCCGTGCGATCATCTTGCCTGCTCCAGGATCCTTCGGAAAAATAGAAATGTTTCCTCCTCCCAGCTTATTTTAGCAAGTTCCTCGAAGACTGGAAATTTGGTAATTAACCTCTTCCTTCCCGTCACTATGTGTGGCGGTGCCTTCGCTTTGACTGAGGCTCTCCCGCCCCAGACTTCCCCCTCATTCTTCGTTCAGCAGCGTCGAGAGTCTCCTTCCGCGATAGACTGAGTTGGTCCGATTTTATCTTAGGCTGTCCCCGTGCCGTCCGAGGTCACTCTTTCCCTGACTGTTTTCTTTCCAGTTTTGGCCCTTACTCTGCGAGTTAACAGCCCTACAGGCTGCCCTTCTATGCATTCTTTCCTCCCCTCCCCTTTCTTAGAACTTCATCCATCTTTTAATCGCGCTGCCCTCGTCTATTCAGGGGTCGGCTTTGTAAGGACGACTGCTTGTTTCCCCAATGGTCCCCTTGGACGCAACTTGACACCACGCGCGCGCCTATTAATCCCCTTTCATGAGAATTCCTCCGGGATTCCCCCTGAAGGAATTCCTTTTGGCTCGGAAGCTCGGACCCCCCTTTCCTCCGTTCTACCTTTACTTCTGCTTTTCTCTCCGCATTTCTTTTGGCTGATCCTTTCCCCCAAGGTTCTATAGCAGTACATTTGTTCACACGGGAGTTTAGAATACGGATGTTGAATTCCCCCCCGAGGTCTTTCGCGTGTTCTTCACTTTAATACGTTCCCCCCCTCTTACTTTCATGCCTTTTGGCACTTCGCTCGAACATGTCAAATTGCTTCGTGATCCCCTTTCTTGGTCTGTTAAGATTATCTTGCCCCGGATCTAAACCTGATCATTTGTGGTGCCTCGCAGGATAAGAGATCCTGTTTCCAGATGAGTTTTCCGCCTTTTTAGTCTTCAACGCGTAATAGAGGCGTTGAGCCTCCTCACGGTTTCCCGTTAAGAGAGTTGGCATTTTGTACCAGCGAATTCTCCACCTCAACTTTCTTCCCTGACCCTTTCCCTGGCAATATAGCATGTTCGTTTGAGCATTTCCCCGTTTCAGAGTCCCATCCTCTTTTTTACCCCCCCCTCCAATTGCAGTTTGTGACTGCTTCGTCGCACTCGGTTTCTTTTGTTTAAAGGCGCACTACAGGTAGCTTCCAAAATGCCCCCCGCTACTTTTTTTCCCTGGAAGGAAATGTTTGGGCCCTCTAAATTTGGGTCTGTAGCCACTTCGCAGACCGCCTCACCGCCGGATCCCCCTTGCGTGCCCCCCCACCTTGTCATTTGGTTGTCCGCCTGGGCGATCCTCGAAGGCCGGCTTGGCGCCACTCATTTTTTCGCCATCAGAGAAAACTGGTCCCCCAGAATTCCGGGGG
>Ga0179593_1279072_pt1 | contig 15323 bp, 17 predicted proteins | sample CZODoug2_1_08_16_FD_185931 | JGI IMG/M metagenome (GOLD analysis project Ga0179593, IMG submission 185931) | Vadose zone soil fungal communities from Angelo Coast Range Reserve, California, USA - CZODoug2_1_08_16fungal (PacBio error correction) | ecosystem: Environmental > Terrestrial > Soil >... | reverse complement strand
CCTTTTGTTGGGAAGGTGAAAGAGGGCCTCACGTTCCATTTCTTGGAACAGGAGTATGGCTCCCGTTTTTTTCCCCCTTTGACATAGTGGGACTGCCCGAGATTCTGTCTAACCCCACCCCTGGTGGTTGACACAATCACCGACCCCCAGATGCAATTTTCATCGCCTGCCCTTTCCGTTGGATAATATAAACCCTCCTTTCCCCATCCCTTTTTTCCACTGGACAACTTTCCTCCTCCTATTTGAGGATTACTTCTTTCTAGGTTCCAACGACCGGCCCCCGAGCTATCGTCCAACATCGCCTGTAGTTGCCGGAAGAAACCTCTTTCGCGGTTGTTCCTTTTTCCTTAAGTCAAGTCTTCCTCTTTTTAGATAGCCTTTTCATCCCGTTGTTGTGAGAGAGCGTCCTGCTTACCCCCGTCCGGTCAAATCCTTCGATCTGAAGCCGCATAACCAGTACGCGGGTGACTTTCTCAAACTATTCGCACCTTTTTCCTATACTCGCCGCTTCCTCCCTGAGGCCCATATTCCCGATTCACGACCCAGGGCCGGAGAATTTCCTTGAGTTTACTCATGTGGGTATTGCGAAAAGGATGTTATTTCCCTGTCCAACCTTCATTATTTGCTCTTTTAAATAAAGTGTTCCCTCTTACGGTATTTATAAAGCTGCTCCATCTCCTGCTCCTGAAGGATTCTTCCAACACATTTTTACCTCCCCAATTGGTGACCCTGGACCTCACCCTTCCTCTTATTACTTCACCCAAGTTTTTCCGCCTTCTTCTGATGTGGTAAAAACTATACATCGACACCATCTTCAGCGCCATCCTTTTCGTCAATAGTGTAAAATGACGGACTTTTGGGAAACCCCCATTTCTCCCGTGTCTCACTTTTCCGCACGTTCTCCCAGTTCCCCCTTCGTATCGTCAAGAATAAGACTTTGCACCCCTTCGCATGCCCCTTGCAAATGAAGTCGCTCTGAAGTTGACGCCTGCTTCCGCAAAGGCCCCCCCCTTTCCCCCAAACCCCGTCGATTCCTATTATTCTTCAGGCACAAGTCAAATAGTCCCCTTTGCAGCCCAGTGTTCCCTTTCCTTATTTCTGGTTCGTTCCTGTAAATGCTCCCAACCTTACAAAAGGATGCAATTAAAAGACTTTCCTTGTCCAGCCCCCTTGTAAATTTCCCTTCCTTCCGGTAGCTTTCGCATTCGAAGGGGAAGAGCCTGAGCAATACCGTTCCATCCGTCCGGTATCGAGACGTATCTTTCACCATTGCAGCTCCTTTCCACTGATAGACGGCATATGCTACCCCTCCCTCTTGCCCTGCCCCCGGTGTGTAACTTCCCTCTGATGAGCCAACCCTTCTACTCGGGTCTTTCATTGGCCTACCCTATCTTTCCTCAGTGGATCATTCCTCCACTGTCCAATCTACTATCCCCCCCTCCCTTTATCTTTTGCCTGCGATTCGTCCAGAATTTCCCTCTGTAATAACTCTTTAATCATCTGCTCAAATGAAATTAAGTGTCTATCGGATGCCTTTTTTTTGTGTGTTGAGTAGAGCCTTCCTTCTTTCCCCTACAAACCCCCCTTTTTGCTTGCTGTGACCTCTCTGTTTTTGGAATAGGCAGCACAGACCGAGCACCCTTGAACTGTTTCCCCCCAGCATATGGTTAAAGACGCCATTTCTCCCCCAAATTTTCTTCTTTTAGCCCCACCAGTGTTAAAGTGTATGTTTGTTCCCCATGGTTTCAGGGTGTTACAGCGACCCACCCCCCCCCCCCACACTGTTTAGTCTTCGTGTGTCCCCCCTTAGACACGCGACGATGGGTTTCCCCTCCGAGCACGCACACCCTTAGTTTTGGTATATGGTGTCCTCCATGGCGCTCGATTTTTTGAGTGCCCTGCCACTCCCTCCCCCCCCCTCCGCCCCTCCTCCGAATTCCAGAGTAGAAACGGTGTTGCGTTGGTTACCCCTTAAGAAGATCGTCGCCCCATAGGCGTCCATCTCCCCCCAAATGTTAGTACCAGCCCCCGTGATCTTCAGGTATTGGTTTCTGCCTTTCCCTGAGTTCGTATCTTCTAATGTAATCTATTCCACAATTACTTTTTTCTCCCCCTCCGATCCTTTATGCCTTCCCATCACATTCCTTTGTCTGTCTCCAATACTATTCCTAGCGTATTATCCTGGCCTCACAACTTGGGGTCCCGTCGTCAAGACATACCGGTAAAAAACAATGTTTTTGAGACCGCGCCCCCCCCTACCACCTTTCCCCTCCACGTTCCTTTCTTCCAACGATATCCCCCCGCTTTGGATCTCGATCACTCTTTCACTTGCCTCGGATGTAGAGTTCCCCAAATCGGCCCCCAAACCTGCCCTTTCCTTTGCCTTCCAGCAGGGTATAGGCGCCATAGCTCTGTGGAATAGCAAATTTCCTCCCTTTCCCCCTTGTTTCACGAGTCCTTTTTGGATTTTTCTCTTACATTTCCTTCTTCATATTGTTGCCGCTTCCGAGTAAGTTTTTTTTGGTTACCAATCCGTTTCTATGTTTCCAAGGTATTTCCGCGCGTTTTCTTCGTTTACCATCGAACGCGTCCCCCCTTTCTGAAGATCTTTCCTTTCCCCTTCCCCCTGCGTTTTTTTTTTTATCTAACCTGTATTTTCCTCCTTTTTTTTCTTTCGTGTCCTCAAAACTTTTATTTCAAACTCCCCCTCCCTGTGTGAATAAATGATGACACCCTTTTTTGGTTGAATGAATTCTGTGGTTGATGTGATGACCCCCCCTGAGAGGCTGTTTTCATCCCTTCTCGTTTTTTATCCCTCTTAAACCCTCCAGAGTTTTTCAATCCCAGGTCCCCTCCTTTTCCGTCGGATACTAGCCCCCCCCCAGCTCTTCCCCCTTCCCGTCCGAGTCTGAAGGGATTTAGAACTGGTTTCTTTCCGACGGCGCTTGCGCATCGAATGACCCCCTTTAACTGGCCGACGCGTTTTCACCCGTTTATCAATTAGAGGCCGGGCGGCGGATTTTTTTTTTTCCCTCTCTCTTATGTAATACCCCTCTGTGTGTTTTTTTCTAGAGATGAATCCGTCGGCCCTCCTTCGTCAGGGGTCCTTTTCAGCCCCCCTTTGTCGTCGCCGCGAATGCGTGTCTTAGCCGCTCTTTCTTTGCTGACCCCACTTTTTTTGCGTTGCCCTTACTCTGCCAGATCCCCATGGAAGTGCCTGTTCGTCTTGTGAAGGGGCAGGATGATTTTCTTTCCTAGCTTTTTCCCCCCTCGGGTTTCTGGCCCGATGGATCTTTTCTCCTTCTTGGAGCAGCCCCCTCTCACACATCGTTCACCACGGATTGTTCTTCTGGAGGCAAACAGGCGGTTGGCAATCTTCCTGTTTTGCCTCCCTCTTAACCATGAAAGAGCAACTCGTATACAGGTTCTCTTTTCCCCACAGCTTCCCTTCGCTTGACTCCCATAGACATTTGTAGTTACAATTTGAAGCGCCGAAACACTGGAATCTTCCCCCACCTCCAGCTCCCGTCCTGCATAGTGAGATACACCCTTTTTTTCGGGGAACCCCCCCACAAACACTGTATCCTCCCCCCCTGCGCGTTTCCCTCTTTCCTTTTTTGGATCACTAGTCTCTACCTTCCCTGCTTTCGGCGTGAAATCGAGGCTCTCAAACAACATTTTTCTTTTTCCACCTCTCTTATTGAAAACCCGTTCTTCCCCTCTTGCGACCTGCATTTATTTTGGGGACAGATTTTTTAGTCCCCTCTCCCCTCCCTTTTCAGCTTTATTCGACTTCACCACCCCAGCGGTGCTTTTGGGTCATGTATGTGTTGGCAATCCCAGAGACCATTTGAAATAGAGGCGGTTGGGCATCGCCCAAAATTGTGTGCCTTCATATCCCCCCCTTTCGATTTTCTTATTCATTAGTTCCTCCTGAATCAGCTCAGCAAGTGCCGTACCGACCAAATTCCTTTGAAGCCGGTCTTCTGCCTTATTTTTGGAGAGGAACGTTTCCTGTTTTGAGAGTGACTATCCTGTCCCCCTCTCTTCTCCCCAACCCCCGCAACCCTTCCTACACGGTGGGTTTATACCTCACTTTTTTCCGATGCCTTTGAGCTTTCCGGTTTTCAACGCAAAAAGGTTCTCTTTCCTGCTCCCCCTTTTTCCCCAGGGATTTCCTCCTGGTTGAGTCTTTTCCCGCTTCGAGTTTTAGTAAACTAATGGTCCTTTCTTTTTCCCCGCGAAAAAACCACAACCCCCCAATGGTGTTGGCTTGGTTTACCCTTTTCGGCTTTGATCGAAATCCCCCAGTTGGCTCCCAAATCCTGGTCGCGGTTGTCCTGTACTGTGGCGACCTTGTCTTTGGTTGCCCTCCCCCCAGTCCCCCTGTTTCAATTTTATCCTATTTTCCAACCCACCCACCCCTCTCATGTAAATTCCCTTCCAAGTCTTGTTTTTCCTCCCCTGCACCCCCCCACGCCACTTTGATTTTCCATTTTCGAGTGAAAGATCTTTCTTCCTTATTTTATTCACGAGTAAAACCCGACCCTCCCCTTTTTAAGATTCAGCTCTGTACACCCCTTTTCCCCCCCCGTTTGACCCGTGCTGTGATCGTAGAGGTTCGGGCGGCCTGACTTCCCCCCCCCCGATCTAGAGGGAGTTACCGCAGACCCGTTTTTCTTTAACGAAATTTTGTTTCTTTTCGGTTCTATAACGAATTTCCACCCGTTTTCCCCCTCGGTACACTATGCCGGTCCCTCTTCCCTTGTGCAGATTCCTGAGATGCAAATTTTCGACCCCGTTCCCCGATACCGCGTTTCCTTTTTCAACGCGCTTTTTCTTTCTCGACTTGAGTCTTTTTTTTCTGGACAAGTTCATTTGCACAGCTTCCTCGTCTAAGGGCGTTCCCCTGCCCCAGCCTTTTTTACGGTGTCCTATACCTTACACCCTTTTTAGCCTCACCTTCTTTCTTGTAAACACTTTCACTGCCTATGTTCTGACTGGTCTTCCCTAGGAATCTTCGTCCGGTTTTTTGATCCTGTTTCTCGCGGCCTTCATCGAATTTTCCCCTTATGCGTTGGCTTCCAACAATTCGGCTTCTTCCTCTCCTTTTTTTTCTTCTTTTTTCTTTCAGACCCGATTTTCCTCCTTATTTTTTTTTTTTACTTCTTCCCTCTTGTCTTCGTTCTTCGCGTTACTGTGCGGATTACTAGTTTTTTTCCCCCCCCCTTCATCTTGGACGGTACACCTGGCTTTCACCAGACCCAAAGCACTTCATCTCATTGCCCTTCCCCCCTACTTTCGGATCCATCATAGCCTTCTTCCGGATTATTGTTCCTTGTCATCAGAGACGAGTCGAACGGAGATAATTTTTCCACCCCTGCCCGACTATGTCTTGATTGCCCCAGTGTTGCATTTGTCCACAGCCCCCGACTTGTGTGTGTAGTGTTTTGAGGAGTCACGCATTCCTCTTTCCCAAAGAAAGACTTTCTTCCCATGAGGACTCCTGTCCACCCACTTACTCCTTTTTTTTAGTGGGTGATTCCCTTTTTTAGAGTTCCGGCCCCCCATTTTTTAAGACGCGCTCGCTGTCCTTCTGTATGACTTTTCACTTGGATTTGTTTCGTTTCCTTCTCGGGATTTCGTTACTTGCAAGATCTTTCTCTTTTTCTTCCTTCCTTGTTTTTCCTTGACTATTTTGGTTCCCCCGTACTTCATCCGGCTCGCGACGGACTCTACCTTTACCCGCCCCTTGTGTGTCCGTTCCCCACCCACCCCCACCACCACCTTTGCCGACAGTTGCGATAGCCTCGCGGCACTCGATTGCATTTTTTCTCACCCACACCCCTTTCACACACACACACCCCGCAGGAAACATCCCGCCATGAGTACAGGGAATTTTCCCTCGCGAAGACCGCTTTCTTCTTTCAACATCACAACATTCTTATGCAGCACCCCCCCCTTTATCCTACGCATTATTAGGAGTGTTTCCGACTGATTATTTTTTCCCCCCATCTTGTCTTTCTTCCACACCAAGTTTTAGCTCGGTTCTTTTTAACACTGACCCCGACACCCCAGGCACAGATTCTTTTCGCTTATTGACGTGAACAGGTTTTTTCACAGTTTTGATTTGGTACACCCCCATCCGCCACGACAGGTGTCAATAGCACTCATCTTTCTCGACCCCCCCCATTATTGGGGGAACTTTTTTCCCGATTTTCCCTCCCTCACGTTGATTCAGAACCCTCTTGTCACGGACTTCCTAATTGTTTCATAAAGATATTCTCCCAATGTTCGGCTATCTTCCTCATTTCAGTTTTTATCCCTCCCCGGTCCCTCCAACCGAGATCCTTTCTCAGGAACCTTCCAATCAACCATAGAAATTGTCCTGTGACATTATTTTTTCCTCCGACCTAGATGTTTTTTTGTCCCGGTTCCTTTCATGATGCCTTAAACCCTTGCTTTTTTTCAAGCCCCTCCCCGAAGTTCAATTTTTTTCCCAACATCCCTAAGCCGGTGCTTCGCGGAATATGTGCAGAGTTCTTCAAGATACGGGGACGTCCTTCGCCGCCTTTCTTCTCTATTACAACCCCTCGACTCAGTATCCACCCCGCTTTTTGTCCTGTAATATTGTACTGCACGCGATTTTTCTTCCCGGGGTTTTCCCTTTTCGCTTATAGTCAAATACACCCCAACCACCCCCCTAGCAACCTTTTTTGTGTATTATTCTCCCTCCCCTTTTGTTGCTGATTCTCCAAATTCCGCGACCCCGCTGACGGTTACGCCTTTCATTTTTCCTCTCTTCTCGATCGTCAGATGTCGTCGATTTTCGTCGCACCCGGCGACATTTGGTCTTCCTTGAAGATAGTGCTTTTTTTTTTAAGGGATGACACTTTCACGAGGCACGATTGAAAATGCGTTTAATCTTCTTAGTTTCTCCCCCCTTTACCTTCACACTCCTCCCATTTACTCCAAAGGTAGATTCTTAACACCGCGATCCTAGCTATAGGGTTTTAAATTTTTCTGGGTCCCCTCGTATTTTCCCCGAAACAGTGGTCCTCTCACCCTCCTCCCTTCGGGACATGTTTTCGACACTTGAGGTCTCGACTTGTTTTTTTTTTGCCCCCCCCCCCCCACCCTCCCCCCCTCGTAGAGCCCCCCCTCTCCTCCCCCCCCCCCCCCCACGTCTTTGTTTTGCTTTTTTACCAGCATAACAAAGACTCCGGAACTCCCCCCCGCGACTATCTGTTGTGAACCTGGTGTGTTTGCAAACAGTAAGTATATTGATTTGTTAATATGTCTGGTGTATGTCATTATTGGAACCCATTTTCGTTATCCCAATTTCCTTCGTTTTCCTTCTTGTTGAGCTATAAACTTTTCCGTATAGTCGCTCAAGACTATCAAAATCTCCCTTCAGTGACCCTTGAACTCCCTGAATTTGTTTAGTCATTCCCTACTCTTTGTTGTCTTTTACCTCTTGTCCTCCAAAGTTGTGTGGCTGAAATCTCAAACTATCAATGTTCCCCCATGGTTTTAAGTCGCAAATCTTCTTTCCCCAACGTTCAATGGATTTGTCAACCGCTCAACCGCCCGCCGGGTCCTTCATCAATTCAAACGCCTTTTTATTCTTTTCTCCTCTTGTCAGACAAATCGAACACCAAATTTCCCTTCCCCCCTTCCAATTTTTCTAGGGGGCCTGAGCTTGACCCAATGTTTCCCTCCTTCTGAGTTTTCCCCCCCTCTCAAATCTTGTTTCACGAGTTACTCGAGACACGCTGAGTCCCCCAACGCTCGAGGCATCCCTGTTTCCGCGTATTGGTTCCCTCAGCTTGTAGAGTTTCCTTGGTCATCCTCTCTCAGAGGGCCGCGCCGGGTTTCCTTAAATTCGCCCTAAAGTCTGATCTGTCTGTTTTCCGACGGCTCCCTTTTTTGAGACCTTCTTATGAATTCCTTTTTCTGTGTTCGCTTTTTGCAGCTACCCCCCTAAAGCCCCCTCCCTTTTCTCCCCCATGGCATTCCCCCCCCCGTGTCCGATGTGGTGCACACGATTGTTTGGATGAGAATTTTGCTCATAGTCGCTTCCACCCTTTTTTCCCCTCGCCCCGCTCATGGTCTCCCCGACGCTTAGCTAGCCGGGACCGTCCTCGCCACCCCCAGCTCTTTGATCGCAATCGGTTTCTCACCGACGGAGAGCTTCGAAGCCAGGACACCCCTTACTCGCACACCGCCCCCCCCCCCCCAACAACCACCGTGCCGAACCAAAACCACAACAACTCACAAAATTTCTCATGCACACCCAAAAACGACACCAAAAAACACCGGGCACGGTCACTGGACATTCCCTCTCCTCTTTTCCCTCCCTTCCTCCCCTGCCCATTTGGTTCACTTCTGAGCACCGGCATCCCCTCCGTCTACACTTTATCGTGTTTTTTTTTCACAGGCAAACCGCTTCTGGTAAGGTCCTGCGTTTTGCCACCACAGCGCCCCTTTTCCTTTGGCGGATCGAAGTTTGCTTGCTTCCCCCTCCATCCCTCCTTCTCGGATTTCACTCTCTCTCGTGCGTCCTGGCCGTCACTCTTTGCTTTTCTGCGAGCCCTTTTCCCCCTTTTTTTTTTTTAATGTTCCACGCGACCAAACTTCAGACATTTGAGACCTCTGCTTTGTTCTCACTTGGCCTCCACCCAATCCCGTCCCCTTCTTGTTATTCCCGAGTCAAACAGGGCGGGTTCAGTTGCACACGCACCCATCTCTCACCATTGGGTTTTACGCCCATAAACCCCCCCCCCCCCCCCCAACAACCATCTTCTTTTTCTCCTTTTCTTGGTCGACAAACAACGACTTTGACCTGGCGCATTTTTCCCCTATCAGATCGTCGGAACTTTCCCCTTCCCACGGTCTTCTTCCAATCTACTCATCCAAGTGAGATGTGATTTTCATCCTTTATTGGGAAACCCCCCCCCTGTCCTGAAAGATTTCCTCCTGCCCTCTGATTCTTCGGAACCATGCAGTAGTCCTTCCTTGCCTCCGCGCTACCTTCGCTTCGGACCCAGAGGCGGGGCACAAACTTTTTTCTTTCTCATCCTTCCTGAGCTATACAATGGGCTCCCGTTTTATTCACAGCCTTTATTGTCCGAATTTGCGGACCTCACATCGATGCAGTTTCAACTCCCAAGAAGAGTTTCCCCTTTCCTCCGACCTTGGGACATGCGTCTTTCCTGGTCTCCCCCCTCAGCCCCCACCCTTCTTCTTGATAAATCGGTCGCCACCTTAACCTTTAGGACCCTCGAATAATTGCTCCTACCTGTTTCCTCCTGACCCAATTTCATGGGATGGACCGGCACCTCCCCTCGCACGCTTCTCATTTTGGATAGCGGAAATTTCAGTTCTCTTCCCCCGTTAACGACCACAGCCACCTCCCACCTGCTTGTTTTTATCACCATTGCGATTTCCCGCTCTTTTTCGCCTGATGTCCTTCTTTTTGCCCAATGCAACACGTGATTACGCTGTCGCCTCACGCCTTTGGTTGAGTTTGGTATCCGATTTCCCTTTTTCCCCCTTCTGATGCATTTTCCGACACTGCCCCCGTCCCCCCCCCCCCCCCCCCCCCCCCCCCGCGTTAATTTCTGGCGTAAAACAAGGGTTTCGTGTCAGACTCGGATGACTTACCTCCCCCTTACCGTTGAGCCCCCTCACCCCAGTTCGCGTTTTCTCCTTTCTCCCCCCTGTACTACATGTATCAAAGACCCCACCACACGTCGCATTTCCGTCCTATTCAAGCGTTCAAATTTTCCCCCCTCTCCCTGTCGTTTGTCTGTCATCCGCTTCCCACACCACCCCACCCCCATATCTCGGTCGCAGCTCACTTTTTCCTTCGTTATTTCCCGACGATTCTGCCAATGTATGCCGCTCCCCTCGCGCACATTGGGACTAATCGATCCGGCCACCATGCCCCCTTCTTCCCCCACCACGCATTTAGCCGTCTTTTTTACCTTTTTAGGATTTCTACTCTTATAGCTTCCCCCCCCCCCCCCAAAACAATTCCTCCTTTTTTCCTATGGTTTCTCCCAAGTTTGGACTGCTGGACTCTTCCTCTCCCCGTTTCCACCCACCCGGGTGCCCAAGAGCGTTCATCCCTATGTCCCCCTCCTTCTTTCCGATTAAGTATTTTTCAATATCCTTCCAACGCCGCCCCGTTCCTCCCTCCTTTTTTCCGGCAATCTTCCTTTTCTCCTCCGACGGTTCCTTCCTTTCCCCCTATTCCCTTGCCTACATTTTTACTTCGGCCATTTTTTTCTTTCCCCTCCTGTTCCCGGTTTTTATCATTGACACTTCCCCTCCCCTCCACCCTCCGCTTTTTTTCCTGTTTCTGCACTGGCCTTCTTTTGCCTTTCACGAATCGACTTTCTTTCCCCTTCTTCTTACCTAGCCAAGGGCTCCCTAGACGGCCTCTTCCCCCCCCCCCCCCCAGGAACCGGCATTTACTGTTCTTCACCCCCCAGACTCGGTATCATTTGTCCTATCCCCCTCCTTTTCACATTTCCTAAGGTTAGAACGGGTCGTTCACACACTGAGAGGTAAAGCGCGGATCAATATGACCACCCCTGGGCGCGTACGAGAAGGAGAAAAACATATCTTTTCCTTTCGGGATATAGAGAAGCAATTTACCCCCACCATTTTTTTTCCCCATAGACTGAGTGAACGGCGTTTCAACCTGTTTAATGAGCACACTCAGTGTACTGAAGACTATTTCGTTTAATTTTCCCAGTTAGGAATAGTATGCTTCCGTCCTTATGTGTGCTTCATTATGCGGTGATGAGGAGATTCTCCGTCGCCTCCCTCCCACTTCTCCCAACGGTTATTTCCCTCTCCTCTTTTTCATTCCTTTAACGCGAATATCACACAATACCCATCCCCGTTGATTTAAATCCCCGCCGCCCTTGAGCTTGACTCGGAGCTCCGTGCGGCAATCTTCCGCCTATTTCTTATTTCCCCTTCTTTCCCCCCATGTATGTTTTTTTCATTTTTGTTGGTACAGAACCAGTCTTGTATTCCTTGCCACCCTAAGAAGCTGGGAAAATGGTCCAGATAGTCGATTCTTCCTTACTCCGGAACCGCGGTTGTTGCAGAAACTGCCTTGCTAGGCCCCCGTAAATATCTTAGCTCTGTCCTATCCCTCCCTTTACCCCAAAGACTTTTTCTTCCTGCAATTCCCTGCCCTTTCAGTGCGGGCATTGGCAAATTCCACTCTCCGATTCTCTCCCTGCGGTTATAGGAAAGGTGAATTATTCCAGTTTCGGTTTGGACAAGGATGTCTTTGTCCACAATCCTTTTCCCCTTAGTGCTCAATACCTGTTGATACTTCGCCTTTCCCGTCGCTGCTTTCTTCCTTTACATCTCTCTTCTCTTCCCACCCTCGAACAGTGGGGCCCGATTTTCCCACTTTTTTTTTTTTTCTTTCTCCCCCCCCCCCCCCCGGTTGCGGCTTCCGCTGAGTCACACCCCACTATCCTTGCGGGCAGAGGCTTTCTCTCTAAACCGTTGCCCTAGGTTGGCCCTTAATTATCGGTCTGTAGCACTTTTCTCCCTTTAAACCTAGAGTAATCTTCTCTTCCTCCATCGACCCCAGTGCTCGCTCAGGACGCCCTGCGTTCCACACAACCCCGCCATGGCACACCTTCCTCATTATTAATTTAGGCGGCAGTCACTTCTTCCCTCCCCATTATGTCATCCCCCCTCCCTGTTTTAGCTTAATTTCTTCCACCCGTCACCGTAGGTAAAGACATTACATGAAGAGTGAAAAATCTGTTCAAAGCCCTCCCGGGTTCTTTTAATGCGGTTTATCGTCCATCGTTTTGATCAGTTTTTCTCAGCCTCAAGTCCCTCCTCGTCCTAGGATTTCTTCAAGAGCGCGTCCGGTGTTCCTTCCTCTTTTTGATTCTCAGGGGTTTGGGTTGTCGTTCTCCGGATAGTCCCCTGTACCACCCTTTGGGTCAAAAGGGTTTCCCCTGCTGCTCCCTATCCATTGCATGACATGCACCCTTTTCACCTTACGTAGCCCTTTTAATGGCCCTTCCCCCCTTTCCTGATCTGACCGTAAAGCATGTCGTTAGCTGTGCTCTCCCCTTATTTTTTTACTTATCCTGGCGCCCCCTCCCCCTTTAGGCTGCTCTCAGTATAGTTTCCGTTTTGGTTTTTTTAAGTCGGAGCCCACTCGTTGCACCTTCATGTTTACCTGAGCTTGATAGGACTTTTTTTTTTTTTCTCCCCCCTTTTTATTTCCCCCTCCGCCATTTAACCCCAAAATTGCTCCCTCGACCGCTGTCCCTATTTTTCCGTTTACAATTTTTTTCTGGAAACTCGTTCGTTTGCCTCACCTTTTTTGGTCGCGTACTCACACCCCCCTTCACCTTTTTTGTACACTTTCTGCTCCGACGCGAGTTCTTCCACCTTGGTACTCAGCCCGTGACCTTGACCCGGCTTGCCTGTCTTTTTTGAGTGTTTGTTGGCCACCAAAAGCCCATTTCCGCGGTAGATGCTGTGCCCTACAGGCTGCCCGAGGAAATTAGCGAAAGCTGTTCGGTTAAACACCAAGCCCCACTCTAGTAGTTAGCTGGTCTTCCCATGTTGCCTCGTCGAGCCCCCTCCCCTTCGCTTCCAACCAATCATTCCGGATCGTTTCAGTGCCCTCCCTTATTTGGTCATTCCTCAAAGAAGGGTCTTCTTTTTTCCTTCGGCTGTTCCTAATCAATCGTGGAGTATTTTTCCCTAAGGGACCCACCATGTTTTGGGCCGTCCCCTCCCACCCACTTCGGTCCTCCTTTTAAGGGTGTTATTTCCCCCCCCTCTCATCCCCCCCTACAAGATTTTCTTTTTCAATATTCAATGATCTTGGATGTCGCGGTGAAACTATTCCCCCTCCCCGGCTCCTCCCTTCTCTGCGCCCTGCTGTGGTGGCCACCACATCTCTGTGGAAGAGAAACAATTTTGCCCCCCCTTCGGCGATTTTCATCTCCCCTTGATCTACCGTCTTATGAAGACACAAAGATCCTGAGTTTCCCCCCCGCGCCCGCTTTTTTTCTGGATTACCCCCCCCCCCCTTTTTTTATTCCCAAGTTCCTTGAAGCGATCTGCAGAGCCCGCCGAAGTTTTCCTTTTCAAAATTCTGATTTCTTCTGTCGGCCCGTCTACGCATTAGTTGTGTTACTCGTAACATGTTCTCTGCCCTTTTTTTCCTTTTTTTCCTGTGGCTGGCTCACAACGAATTATGCACGATGCACCCCCCCCCGACAGTTTTAATTGACTTAACTTTTTGTAACGGACGTGATGTATAAAACTTGAGAGGCTGTTGCAAGTTCTCCGCTTTTTCCTCCCCCCCCTTCCTCCCCATCAAATCCGGTTTTTAAAATTACGCTCCACCCCCTCATTTCCTTTCCTTGCCCAGGACCTCCGACAATTTTGAGAGCAAGTGGTCCCGTATCGAGAGTGTTCGACTTTTTTCCCACAGAACGACGTTCCCTCGAGGGTTCAGCACTCGACTAATGCTACCCCACCCTTCCGAATGTGTCTGACTTCAAAAGAAGAAAATAGGGGACGGTCTTTCCTTCTTTTCCTCCTGTTATTCTCTGAATCCTCGTTTCTTCTGTTCTCGTACCTTTTTCATAACCTCAACAAAAGATTAGGGCCTTGCGTTTCTCATTATTCCCTGCGCGCTCGTCTTCCTCTGAAAGGCGACCTTCCATTTTAGAGTACGGACCTTTCTGTACCATGAGTGCTTTCTTTCTTCCGGTGACGTCCCCCATGATGAGGGGGACTTTTTGAGCGATTTTTTTTTCCACCCCTTATGGTGCTTTTTTCGGTAGCGGACATGAGACTTCTTTCACTTCCCCCCCCCGTTTTCTCCCCCCAGACATTCACCCCTGATTTTTCTTTCCTGCGTCCACGGCGGGGTTTCATCCCATGGAATTCTGGTTGACCTGCCCGTCCTCGGACCAATCTAAACTTAATACCTGTTACGATTTTCCGACAGCAACTTCGCCGTGACGACTCTATTCAGCCTGTTAGCAGTCGCTTTTTTGAATCGCAGCACGTTACGCCCTCCCCCTATATCTGTCAGGAAACCCTTTTCCCCGAATGTTCAAAAAAACTTCCCCCCACTCCCCTTTCCCCCTAGCCCTGTTTTTAGGCCCTCAGCGTTTCTACAGGACTGGTTATCCCCGTTCCGCGTGAAAATAGCCTTAGCGCCCCCCCTTGTTTCTCTGATGACTTTATTTTCTCCACCCTTCCCCTTTCGCTTCTTGCCTTTCCTTCCGGAATGGCCGATTGGCTGCCCATCGACCATCCGATGCCAGTTAAGATTGATGCAAATACCCTTCTTCCCGGTTTTTTTTTATATCGTTTGGCAATACAAGCGGTCAAGGGCGGACATCGCTTCTTTGGATTTCTTTTGCCCACCACTTTTTTTTCCCTGTCGTTTGCACAAATACGGTCGACCGCCCCCTCTTATTGTTTTTACTTCCCAGTTTCTAAGGAGCGCCATCGTTCTTTCCCATGACATCAGGTGAGGGCCCCCCCTTCCCTCCTCTTCCCATTGATGATTGCTTTCTATGGAAAAGTTTCAGTGGCTCCCCATAGGAAATCTATCTTTTTACTAACCGGACCCACTACTATCCCTTCTTTTTTTCTCCCCCCCCTTTTTTTGAGGACTTCTGTCTACGCCTGTTCTGACTTTTGCCCCAGCCCAGTTTACAGTTTTTTCGCCTTTTCCAACTGACTTTTTCCTCAGGTTTTGACTATGGCACTTTTCGTCGCTCTCCCCCCTCCCTCCTACCTGGTCTTATTTTTCTTCCCTCTCCCCAAGTGGGTTCAACCCTTTTTTGTTCCCTAAGCACTTGCCACGGGACATGAAACACCACAAGGGCTCTATACTTTTTCTGTTGATCCTCCCCCTTTGTCGTAAATGCTTTATTTCGCCCCCTCACCTTCCCCCCCAATGTTCAATTTCCTCGCTCTTACAAGCGCCTTTCCAACATGGTCCTTTCCACTGCCCGGTTGTATTCATGTCTCCCAACCCACACGCCCTATTCTCTTCGGGTCAGTTGATCGGAGTTCATTCCCCCCGAGATTCTTCTCCTACTCTTTGTATTTGGAATCATGTCCACATACCGCCTCCCCCCTCTTGAGTCTCTCTCTCCTTACTCTCAGTGTTTTTCAAGGCAACCGTCAGTAGGGACATTTCTCTCTAGGTCCTCGTAGACTTTCCGTTTTGTGTTATTCTGCAGTAATCCATTCATTTGCCCCAATACCTGAGGTGAGGCCGAGACGTC
>Ga0179593_1658663_pt1 | contig 15324 bp, 12 predicted proteins | sample CZODoug2_1_08_16_FD_185931 | JGI IMG/M metagenome (GOLD analysis project Ga0179593, IMG submission 185931) | Vadose zone soil fungal communities from Angelo Coast Range Reserve, California, USA - CZODoug2_1_08_16fungal (PacBio error correction) | ecosystem: Environmental > Terrestrial > Soil >... | reverse complement strand
CCTTAGAGTCCCTTATGTAATCATCGTTTTTTATTGGTGATGTATTGCACTCCACCGCAGTTTACGCGTTTCTTTTATCCATAAAAAAACACTTTCCTATCTTTTTGGTAACCAAAATTCGAGCGTTTACGGCTGTTCTCTCCCGCCCTTCCCCTGATATCCATTCTTTCCGTTCGGACTCAAATTCCTGATCAGTCTTATGGCCCGTCTTCGGCTAGTTTTTTTGAACAATTCAACAAGCACTTGAGGTCACCCCCTTTGATTGTTCTCTACTTTATTTGCGGCGGGTGTTCTGGAGAGCGGGCAGTGTTTTTCTGTGAACTTTTGTCTGCCTCACTCCGGATTAGTTATCAGGCCTGATCGGTTCTGACTTTATTTCGCTCTTAGCCCCCTTGGTTACAGCATTTATTCCTGTGCAAGATCGCGCGGGATCAGTGGATGCACCCGTTGAAATTTTTTTGGGAGGATGGACCCGGTATATTATCCACAAGGCCTCCCTTTTTCCATTACTCTGCTGTCCCCCAGCTTTCATCACTTATGTTGTAAAGGTGCACGCTTACCCCCCCCCTTTTTGATGCAATGGTCCCCCAACCCCCAATGTTCATGTGTGTCCCTGATTTTTCATGCAATCTTACACCGAATTTTCTTCAAAACTCAGCCATCCTCCCCGCGGCGCCTGCTCGCTTTTTTTTTTTTTCGTTTTCATGGGCAAAATGTTTTCTGGCGTATATTTCTCCCCCCTGGCACAGTCCTGTGATTCCCATCCCCCATTAAGGAGACAACTCTCTCTTTTTTTCACCCCCCCCAATAATAACACAAATTCCCAACCAGCCGGCTATTTGTTCTAGCTATTTTTGATTTCACCCACCCCTCTCCAAGCCTAGAGGCTCGCTTTAACTCAGAACGCCCACTCTAATAAAATCCCAAGTTCTACCAGCTTTCCCTCCAATGTTGCTCTTCCTTGTTCTTGTGTTCTGCGCCAGAGAGTAAGATTGAGACTTCATGTACACTCCCATTACAGGCTGTCAGGGATTATAGGTCTTGGTTCACCCGTTTATGCGGGTCTTAGCGAGATCTAGGGTCCCCCTTTCCCTAAGTTTTCCCCGGTCTTTTATGTTTCCTTTTTTTTAAGTAGCTGTTTCGCTTTCTTTTATCCAACTTTAGACTGAGCAGCTGCTCTTCACCTGTCATTCCCTTCTTTCCCTCCATCTTGAATACCACCTTTCGCTTGAGGGTGTCTGTGCAAATCTCTCCGCTGGGTTCATGCGGCTTACGCCACGTTAGCCCAGAACTACGGGGTCTTGCCCCCTTCTCTTACCATTGCCCTCGACCCCCCCCCCCCCCCCCCCCCCCCCCCCCCCCCCCCCCAACTTCGCGGCTTGACTTCTTAAAGTTGTATCAAGGGCCCAAAGAATGCCTACTAGACGATTTTGTTTCCTTTTTATTGGCGTCGACGCCCTAACTCCTGAAGCGAGCGAAAAAGTTTTACTGCTTTTCTTTCCCTCGGCACTCCCAATTTCTTTCGTCCGCTTCCCTAATATTTGTGGTGTTGCCTAGATTTACGCCGCGCCTCCTTTTTTCTTTTTTCCGAGGGCCGATCAAAGCGTCTTTTGCGCGCTTCTAAGGTTTCTTGGTCTCCCTCCGGGTCTTGGCCGACGCCTTTTCTTGAAGCTTACCACCCCCTTCTGAGAAAAGTTGACACGCTTACCCAGAATTCGTTGGGTTTCCGAGGACTGACTCTTGCCATGGAGCCGAGCAGCTCTCCGAGGTCTGTTTTTTGCAGTTTTTTAAGTCCAGTAGCTCTTCACTGTCTTGCCGTGTGGGGTGTTTTGAGACTGTTTCCACACTACATCACGACCTTCTTACGCTCCTTGTGTCAGGAGCATTAGTAGCTGCTTGAGTCCCTGTCATACTCCATGGCGTGCCTCCCTTCAGCGGTGATCCTGGACTCAAATACCTTCATAGGACGATAACTAATTTGAAACCACGAACGACCCCACACCACGAAACCAGTCCTTCCTCTAGAGACTTGCGGATGCATCTCTTTTTATAACTGTGGAACAATCGCCTTAATCTCGGACAGAATGTTCTTGGACTTTTCCCCGTTCCCATCTGCTCTTCCCCCCCTTCCTAAGTTTCTTTCCCCATTGGCTTTTTTTGATGAAGCCCCCTTCCACTTTTTTTTCGAAACTGCTTGCGAATAGTTACCGGGATGCGTGTCTCAGGTCCGTCGTCCCCAACCGGCTTAGAACTATTCCTGTTAGTATTTTGATGTAGCTGGTGAGTCCATTCAACCTTATTTGCCTGTTCCTGTCGTTTGCATAAACGACCTTAATTCTCTCCGGTGTTTCTCTTTTTTCGCCCATGGCCCCATACGAGACAAAAGCCCTGTTTTTACTACCCCTTGAATCTAGGTCCCTGTCTCTTGTGCCGTGCAATTCGGTTGTCTTTGGCTCAGTTTCGACAACAAACAACCCTTTCTCTCGAATTCTTTTAATTCCAATGCCCAGGCGCCCTTTTTTTTCCCACCTGACGTCTTTACGAAAAGCGCTTTTTCAATACCTTCCCCCAGGGCGCCCCTGTTTTTTCTCCCAACGATAGGATCGACTTTTTTGCCGCCTCCCCCCCTCAATTTCGCTTGTTTTTCTCCGATCCAATTTTTCAGGAATAAGCGCACACCTCTGCGATCTCCTCTTTTAGAGTCAGGCGACCTTTCCAGTTTTCACCGATCATCTCTTTTCCCTATATTTCGAGCTCTCCCCTTCATAGCGAACAATGTCCCCTAAGCTACCTGACCAGACCGACCCTGCCTTCGAAGCATGCCCCTTTCCTTTGTCATCCCAGCCAATAGGAAGCTCTTTGACTTTCTTTCGACATTCCCCTCTGTGACCCTGGATCGGGAAATTCCGTGCAGCTCTCTCTTCCTCACCTTTTCCGCCGAAATCAGGCTAGTTCCCCAATGCGATATCTCAACTGGCCCTTCTCGGCACCAACAGATGCTTCCAGGGTTTTTCCCCTTCGTCTTTCCTCCCAAAACTTTGCATACCAAATGCGCGACGGAGAGCCCTTTTTGAGCCCATCTTGGTTTTCGATCACGGGCCCAAAACACCACGCCCCCTTTCGCTGAGAAGCCCATCCCTGCACCCCCCACTGTTTTTGAGAAACCGCCTCCGATGCGCGCTCTTGGCTACAGACTTTTTCCATCTTTTGAAGTTTAGCCTTGACAAAATTGCGAGCAGAACCCTCCCCTGACATCTCAGTCCCTCGGACTTTTTTTTTTTTTCAATCTGCCACCGTAAGTCTCCTCAATTTTAAAACGGGGCGCCATTTTTTAACCATACAACTGCCAACGGTTGCTGAACCGTTTGAAGCGCAATTCAAGTTGACCTCTCTCCCTTTACCCTGATAGTGAGGCCCCCAACTATCCCTTTCCCTTAAACTTGAAACGATCTGTCGTATTGATTCCCTCACACCTGCGCATGCATCTGGCCCTTGATTCAGACCTGGAATTTTCCTTTTCTGCCTGCTTTAACAAGCACACCACACGTCTCGTTCCAGTTTACATAGGTGAAGTTTACCCCTATTTTCCTGCTCCCCCTTCTCTTTTATTCTTCTCCGAGATACCCGCACAACGCGCAACACTCTCAGACGGACTTCATAGAGATGAGTTCCCTGGTACCTTCGCTTTCCATCCCATCTTCCCCCGTCTTCCCTGACTCTTGTCCCCCCCCCCCCCTTCCCTTTTGCAACCTTTTATACAAGTCCTTCTTTGCCACCAGGGCAGTATAAACTAACCCAACCCCCCCTTGCGACCCAGATTAGCTACAACATAAGAGTGCCCCTTCCTTTTGTTTTCTCAGATCCCTCGATCGGGCCCCCCTTTTCTCCGCAACGATGATCTCTTTATCTCTTCCAACCCTTTTTCCCGGCCTTGTGTCAGATTGCTGCGGCCACGTGTCTCCGCTTTAAAAATAGTACGAGAACAATAAGGTTTCGTGCATTTACATTCCTCACTATTCACTCTTCTTTGCGACGAGGCTTTCGATGGTTCCTACCATGAGCGTTGAGAAGTTACTTATTAGCACAGTTTCGCCAAGGCGACGTTCCCCGAGTCTTCTTTTTACTGGACCTTTGTGTAACTCAATTCCCCCCTTTTTTGATAAAAGTCATAACGTATGAAAGTCTTCTTTATTTCTCCCTCCCTTGAGGAAAAAAAAGTCCTAGTGCCTAGGTCAAGAATATTGGAGGTCCATAGGGTATGCCTTGACAACACCCTTAGTTCCGTTCAGCCCCTGCCCTAGAATAGGGCTGTCTGCTTGGCCTTTTTCCATTCCCTTTGTCCTTGTCCTTTTTTCTCTCGATGGTTGTCTAGATTCACCCCTTTTGCACCGGCCGATTATCAGGTAGGTCCAGTTCCTGCAGACGACAATTTACGAGCATACCTCTCCAGACCCCCCGATATTTAACCAATCTATTCCTTTTCTTCCCACTGATTTTCTCCCTGCAGTGCTTCTGACTTCTTTTTCCTCTTAATCCGTTTATTCGAGCATTTTACTACCACATGCTGTTCTCAAGGCCTCAGGGGTCTCACCCAGTCCCTCTCCACCTCCACTCTTTCCCTTCGACCCTCGTCTGTGCGCCCATGTGGCGAACGCTTCCTCCCCTGTCAACTACTGCTGTGCTCTCCCATCCCCTCTCCATTCATGCTCTTATCACGGCTCCTTGTTATTTTCAGACACCTGATGTCTCGTTTATAAGCCGTGGGGTCTGAATTACGGAAATGAGGCGCTGGCCGCCCATCTGTGCTCTTCGGTTTTTCCCCTTACCACTCCTCAAGAGACCCCAGCTTCCTGATTCCAGATCCCGGTTTTTTCTCGAATTTTGTATCACAACGCAACTCCACCTCTAATTTTTTTTTCCCCTATATGACTTTTACTTCCTTTGGGTGGTTCTTTGATATTCTTACCTTACCCCCCCCCTACTCTTGTCTTCACCCCCCCCTTGTATGAGAGCCGGCGCCTATTCCTTTGAAGAGGCTGACTCCTACATTTTTTTCTTCCCAGCTTTTAGCTGGATGAAACATGCTCGTCGTTGGATCCCTTCCCCTACGTTTTTTCCCCTTTCTTTCCATTTCCAAGACGTGTTTTTCTTTTTCGACAGGCCTTGGATCTTTTCGCGCTTTTTTTTACAGATAGCTCAGGTTTTGAGATATTGTTGGTTTTTTTTGGGGGGGGCATTTTGGTGAGGGCCCAAATACGAAACTACCTCTTTAGCTTTAGATTTGATATGGTTCCCCCCTCCCCTCTCTGGTTTTGACTTTTCCAGTCCTCGACTTCCCCTGATTTAAAAGCCACACGTTTGTACTAAGCACCTTCCCCCTTTTGTTAATCATTGGTCTCCTCTCCGTAGTCGGCGGCGAGACTTATGGCCCTTAGATGTCCCCAATTTTTATATTGCATGTCTTCCGCGATCCTTTTTCCTTTTTTTTGTCCTTGCGAAAACTTCTCCCACTATTAACAATTTTTTTTCGGAGCAAAGCTTTTTTGAGCATCGGACTCTGTGTTTCTTTTCCGTGCAGCGGGGTACAATCTCGTTGCATGTCTCAAATTTTTTTTTTTGTACCCTTTTTTGGTTTTCACCCTTTTCCACTGACTACCAGCGTTTCTCGACTTACTCGGCGGTTTTGGGTATCCTGCCAGTTTTTCTTTGGATTTTTCAATTGTAATCCTCGTATTGGTTGATCTTATCTCTCCCGTCCTTTCCTAAAACATGCAGTACGTAACAACTAGTCTTGATTTTCCCCCTATGCCTTACTCCCCCATGGCCCTTTTCGAAAGAGTTCCCCTGCTAAAAGCACCCCTCTTCCCCTGCCTTCCTGAGCTTCTGTTTCTCTTCTCAACTCTCCTGTGCTTCCCCCACCCCCCCCTTGACCTTAACGTGGTGGATCGCGTATTTGAAAATTCGAGGCTCCGTGTCGTTCGGCTGTTCGCTTTCGATGCTCCTGAGTAGCGACTTTTCTAATTTTTTCACTTCCGGAGACCTTTTTGTCTGTACTCTTTTCCGGACATTTTTTTTTCCCTCCGATTTATGACCCTCCGTTGGACCGTTTTCTAGTGTCTCAGCAATCTCCCTTGGTTGGATGGGTGGCCGGCACCCTTTATCCCCTTTTCAGTCCTCGTTTGACCTCACGTCCTCCGCTCTCTATTAACCCCCTCCCCCTTGTGACAGTGTTTAGCATGGGTCATTTTAAGCACTTTCCCCCTGCCTCTAGTTTCTTCCCCCCAACTGATGAACCAACGACCTTTTTGCTCTCCATAGACAAGTTGCGCACATGAGATCTTCCAATGCATTGCTCTATGGGCAACTTTTGTTGATGGCGATATCTTTCCCAACCTTTCTGGTTAGATCTCCTGAAGGTCGTTGATTGGACAAAATCCCCCGGACTCCCTTCCCCCATGATGAGTATGTGGACTCAGCATCCACCCAAGACCCTCAGCCACAAGCCCTTTAGTTTCTACGCCTCTTAACCTCGAAAACCCTAAGGATTTCCACTGGTTTCCAAGCCGACATCACAATATTTATTTCATTTATAAGCTTCCTTCAGCTCCCACTGTGGTGGTTATCGGGTGTTTTTCCGACTTTATTCTTACGTTTCTCCGGATTTTACCCCCCCCTCCCCCCCTGGTTTTTTTTTAGTCCCTGTCAGGCTTCTTTAGCTAAGAGCGCCAATTTCTTTTCCCTCCTCCCAGTCGGTAGTTTCTTTGGTTGGTGTCCGTCGTTTCTCCCTTACGAGGGTTCGCTTCTGAGTCCTTAACCGCGTGGTATACCTAGCCTGACCTTATCGCGGGTGACTCCTTATTCCTTCTCCCCGTCTGCTTTTTGTGGCTCTGGATTAGTTTTGTAATGATTCTCCGGAAACCAACTTTGAACCGAACTACGGCGCCTTTTTCTCGTCTCTTTCCCTTCGTGCCCCTCTCCTCTCACCCGCGCGGCGCGAAATTCTTGAGTCATCGTTCCCTTTATCAGTTACCCTTGCCCAACGATTTTAAAGGTCGGACGGCTTCCAATCTTAGTGCGAATCTTTTTACCTTTCTAACACTCCCTTTGCTCGCGCAAGCTGAGAAACGCCCATAAATCTACCATCTCTTTCCTCCCGGACGTATAGTTTCCTACCCCTTTTTGTGAGCTCTCTTATCGATCTCGGGTCTTCCGTTTTCTTTTTCCCGGTTTGGTCTTCTAAACCCCCCTTTTTCCCGTTTTCGCGTTCTCCTCGTTATTTCTCCCTGACAGCTTTCGCACCCCTTGCCCCCTCCAGCGGTGGACACTCTACAACCCAAGTCACCTCCCCGCTCCCCTCGCTTGCTTTGGTTGCGATCAAGTTTTTTTTCCATTTCGAGACCCCCCCAGCGTCTCTCTGGTGGCGTCGTTGTCCCCGTTTGACTTCCCCCCTCTGTCGAGACTCACGCGCCCCTTAGAGAAGCGATGTTCCGCCCCTTTAGCGTAACCTGCATATGACTATGTTCGAAGGAACCTTTTTCTGATTCGGCCCTCATAATCTCTTCATCGTCTTCATCCCGTAACTTCCCTTTTCAACAACAACAGCCCGACCGACTTGTCTGAGCTTTTTTTCCTTCGGATGATTTTTTTCCCTTTCCCGCCCTTATACGGGTGACCCCCCCTAACTTTTTTGACTTTTACCCCGTCTCAACTGACTGTCGACACCCCGCCGCACCACCGACCCCCAAATCAGGTCAGGCTTTTAGACTGACGCTGCCCTGTTGGAATTTTTTTGAAACCAGTTCCTCCCCCGGTACCGCTCTCGGGCGTGGAGTCATTCATAGCTCGCCCTTCGCGGCGTGGTTGAGGATTAGTATGGTTTGATGTAGCAGGGTTTCACTTAATACAGATGGATGTCCTATGGTTTCTTCTTCAACGACATTTTTCCACTCAAAGTTGTTTTAGTTTCGACCCTTTATTCCACTCGGCCCTCCCCCCCTGAGGATAAAACAATCTCTGTGCCGTGTAGGCGGATTTCTTTCCCCCTTCGGTTTTTTAGACAACTGTTGCGTCTCCCATGAGCATTATTGCAATTGATCCAATGTCCCCCCCTCATTTCTGTTTAGCCCTCTCGGGGCCTCATACCCTGGAGGAAGAGAAAGTTTCCGGTTTTTCCACATTGCGTAAGTGGATCGATCCTCCACCAACCCCCCTTTCCATTTGAGTGATCTGACCCCCGCATCCCAGGATATTGGCAGGCTCCCTCTCACTCCTCTTTTTTTGATGCTAGTCAAGAAAGTCTTAAAATCCATGTACTGAGGAACTTTTCTGAGTTCAACTTCTAGCACCTCACCTTCCGCCCTCCTCCAAGCCTGGAACTTATCCTCCCCAGTCCCCTTTTTCTCAAAGTTTCCCCAATAGGCAGAAAGCTTTTTTTGTTTTTTGTTTTTTTTTTTTTTTTTTTTTTTGTTTTTTTTTTTTTGTTTGACTGAAGCCGCAGCGACACCTACAGTTCTTTGTCTCCTCTTTCATATTTCCTTTCTTGAAGGATCTGCCGTCCACGTAGTTCCCTCTGTTCCAAACGTTTGGTTTTTCCCTTGAGCTTGCCCCCCCTCTCCCCCCACTGACGAATGATTAACTCCCGCCTTATTCCCTCACTTTTCCGAAGATACCCAAAACTCTGCAAGCGAGTGATCTGCGGAGGCAAGCCTTTTCTGGATCCTTTTTGAAACAAAATCTGAGCTTTCGAGCAGCTGCCCTTTTCTTTTCCAATTTGATCCACCCCCTCCCCCCCTTGCCGCCCTCTTTCCTTCCCTTCCCTTTTTTCCTCATTTCGCTGTCAAAAAAAGCTGAGAAGTTCTCGTCTCTCAAGAAGCACCAGTCACTCTTTTGGTTTCTTCAGCCCTCTCTTCGTTTTCGTCCTACGCAACCCTCTCTCCAACTTCTCCATCTCTCCTTGGAATTGCCCCATACAAATGCGAACTTTTCTTGTACTTTCCGTGAACATGGTTACGTTCGCCTTTTACAGTTAACCAATTCCTTTGATCTTTTCACTGAATGTCCCCCCCTCTCGTTAGGATCCCTTTGATTTCCCTCCCAAGACGCAAGGATCTCTCCCTTTTATACTGTAGACTTAATCGCCCCCTGATGCTATTCCCTTAAGTTTACCCCCCTCCCCCAACACGTTTTCAGTTTCATAGGTTTCCGATCCCTTAACTTCCTCAAGGAGAAACACGCTCCTAAAGGTCCTCTATTCAACCGGACCTGAATCCCCCACCTTTCCTCTTTTTCCCCCCCCCTTTCCCCCAAAATCTATACAGAAGGATTTTTTTCCAGTCTTTTTCCCCCCCCCTTCCCCCACTCGTGCCGAAACTCTTGTCTCCCATAGAGTGAAAAGCGCTTTTTTTCGTTCCCCTCAGTCTCCGACTGGCCCAGTCTTCCCCTCCCCCCCCCTCCCTTATCGGTTGGCCCTTCTTGAATTCATGGTCGTCTACAGATCGGTTTTCGTGCGTTCAGACGTTTCAACCCCCTCCGCTCCCGTCTTTACATCAGCGTGCTCGTTTGCGTCAGAAATCTTTTATTCTTTTAGCTCTTTCGATGGCGTCCAACCAGCAGGAGCGTCTGACGTTCACGGCGAGGAGCACCGAAGCTCTTTTTCCTTACCATCACTTCTTAGGGCTTGCTGCGTTTTCGACCATTTTCCCCCCCATTGGGTTCAAAGGCTGACTAAAGGTGAAAGGTCGATTGATCCCCCCCCCTGAGGGAAAACCAGTTGTCCTAGCTAGTTGGGGGCTGTACACCCGTTGCGTCGCCACCCCCCCCCTTCGTTCTCATTCCCGACTGTCAATTAAACAACCCGGGGTTGTATTGGCGGATTATTTACAGCAATCTCTAGCTTCCCTTCTTTTTTTGTTGCAGTTTTCCAAATCTCCTCTCCATCTTCCTCTCCCCTGTCGGGGCCTCCCCTTTCTTTTTCCTCATTTGGGTGGGGGCCTTTGACGCATACCGCTTTAAGACACATATTCACCCCCCCCAGTTCTTGGGGCAATGCCCTCAAAGTGCTCTTATATTCTCTTTATTCGGAGCCTTTTTATAACCAATGCTGATTGGGTAGACCTTCTCTTCCCAAGGTCCTCCTCCCAGAGGCTCTTTCCCTGATTTGAGACTGTGCCCCCCAGCCCGACCATTCCCTCTGACGCTCTCTGGCCGCAATCGAGCAAGAGCTTCCTTCTCGCTCTTCGTTCGCCGCTCTTACCGTCTTTATCGTCTTTAGTCTTTCTTGTCTTTGCGTCGCCGCATCCCTCATTGTTCCCCTTGATCCTCCCCCATTTCCCAGAGCGATACAGAGACCCCTTATTTGGGGCTCCCCCCGTGCGAATTCTCTAAAAAGCCATCAGGACACTCACCTTGAGCGACTCTTTTTCGTTAATTGCTTTTTTTCTCTTTGTTTTTGCACAACACCCTTACTTTCCCGTCCCCCCTTGCCCCTCCGAGCCGCCGCGTTTGAAGAGAAGTGACTCGACTTTTACCTTTGACTTTTCCAGCGTTTTCAACCTTTGTGCTTACCTGTTGCCTCTTTTAAGTGCATACTTTTTTTTACCCTATTGCAATTTTTCCTTTTAATTCTTTTTCTTCTTTACCCAATTATTCTTTTCCTCGCGTCTTTTCTTTTACGTATCTTAAATTTTTTGTCGAGATGCTTTTCGTTTTTCCCCTCCCTCAGACCCCCCCCCTGTTTGGAGCACCAACCTATCTCTTTGATATGTGGTGCCTAAATAGGGTATTGGATCGTTGTCCGGTGTTCTTCCCCCCAATCCTTCCCGAGCCCACCTTCAACCTGATACTTGGCAAAGGCAAAGGCTTTTTCGTGGTATGGAGGATGTAGCCCCTCTTAGGGTTTGCGCACGCCCCCCGCGTCTTGGAGTATTTTTCAGCTCCCTCTTTTTCTCTTCCCGCTTTTTTGGTCAGCGGCGACAAACTTTTTCCCCCTGACGTCTCATATTTTCGCATCGGATTTTGTTTCTTCCCCCCTCGGGTAGGCGCGTTGCATGCCGTTTCTTGCTCTCTCAATTGGAGGTTCTTTTTGTTTCAACCTATCCAACTTCCAAGAATCTTTTTCCCCTTTTTTAAGTTTTGTTCTTCCCTTCCGGTCCCTTTTGTAATCTCTTCTTCTTACATCTTCCCGTAATCAAGCGGATTTTTTCTGGTAGTAATCGACTTTTCCCCTTTCCCTACCAACATGATCGCTTTTTGGTTCCCCCCCCCCCCCCCTACGAGCTTATTCCTTGGAAAAGCAGAGGTTTTCCCTCCTCTTCTTTCTCGGCTCCTTTTGCTCACCGTCCCGGATTCTCTTCGGGCTTCCCCTTCCTTCCCTTGATTATGGACAGCGAGTGCTTTTTTCCCAATTTAACCCCCCTTCCAATGTCTTTCCGATTCGACGATTTCCATTAGCTGAGTGTAGGTTGAGATAAGTTTCCTTGGTATGGAGGTTTTCTTCTACTTCCTATCAGCCCCTTTTCGGTGATACTTCTTCGCTGCTCTAGCCCCCCTCCCTTCTCTCGCGCTTTTTGATCGAAGATGGTCTCGTGGCAGAGCACTTCGAATTGTTGTTCTTTCAAAAAGTCTCCGAGCTTTTTTCCCCCCCAGTTCGAATGTTCCGTCCTCCTTTTTTTTGATGATCCCCCTCCCCCCCCCTCCACAGCATGGTTCCTGTAACAATGTGCACACAAGGTCAGTTCTGCCCACTGCTTTCGATTTTCTGATTCACACGAATTTTCCAAGACCACCTTTGCTACATCTTTTCTCTCGTTGTTGTAGGGCTTTCCGACTTTCCACATTTGTTTTAGCGACAACTGGCGACACCATTTCTGCCGTTTCTTTCCCAAACTCCCTTGCTCCTTTCCCACTCCGATCTTTTCCCCTTTGAAATCCCCCCCCCCCCACCAACCCCCCCCCCCCCCCCCCAAAACCCCCCCCCCCCCCCCCCCACCCCCCCCCACCACCCCCACATCCCCCCTTTTCCCCCCACTCTAGCTATTTTCACCTCTTTCTGTCAATGTATGAAATGACCCTAAACGCCTTTGGTCGGTTTCAACAAGGGACCCTTATCTAATGTTCCCTTTTCAAAAGACTCCCAATGGTTCTTTCCCCGAACATGTGCTATTGGCTTTGATGTTATTTTGTTTGCTCCTCTCGATCTGCGAAGGACGCATAGGAAAGGTTACCGGCTGTCGGCGAGTCTATTGCATTCGGCCCCTCCGAGATCTCGGCCCTCTCAGCTAAGACCCCTTGGTCTTTCAGTAGCTCCTTTTTCGAGTTAGTCTTTGGCTCTCCGAATCCGCAAGTGACGTCCTGCTCTACCGCCTTAGGCAGTTCTTTTCCTCATGCTGATAGCTTTTGCCTCTTCCTGTTTCCTGCTATGCCTTTATGTCGTGTACGTGCATGCGATCACCCACAATTTCGCCCCCTTTTTACACGGCTTGTTGGTCTCTCGCCTAACATATTGATGCCGCGCCCCAGTGAGTTTAGACGAAGATTCTTTTTTTCTTAGAGTCCAAAGTTTCGAGATGGGGTGCTTCCTTTCCCTTTTTATTTGTTGTATACTTTCCCCTCGGTCCTCTGGCGTCCCCCCTGCTTGTATCTTAACTAGTAGAAGGCAGGCCTAAAAAGGACCTCTGTTTCACTTTCTTCTTTCGACTCAAATTTCTTCTCGCTCCTTTCTCATCTTTTTTTTCCCCTTTTGTTTTTTCCCCTTTTTTTTGACGAATATCGTTCTTCCTTGTCTCTCCTCCGAGACTCTCCCTTCCCCGCGCGCTTTCGGCTAAGATATGGAGACGGCACTTCCGATTATAGAGGTTCACGTGATACCTCGAGCCCCCCCCCCCTACCTTTGCTGCGCTCTGGGTTCCTTCCCCTTGATTTTTTCCCCTTCGCGAGCCCCACATGCGCGCCTCTTGGTTTCTTTGGTGTCGTTCCTCCCGGCCGAAGTTGTGCATCACTCCACCCTCTTGACCTCATTGTCCTTAGATCTCTCCTATGCTATCCCAATGCCATAAGCCCCTTTTTTTCTCCAGGGAAGGGGACTCCTATCCTCATCGGCGTCCCGCCCTTTTTGAATACTTCCCACCCCAAACCTCTTGTTTAGAGGATGGGCGCGAGGATCGGCCCAATAGAACTGGTTCCCATCGACCTTCCCTCTTTTTCCCGTTCCTGTCCACCCATTGAAGTCGAATCTTGCCTGTTCCCCACCCCTCCCCTCCTTTCTTGAAGACGACTTCTCCTTCTTGAACTAGGTGCCCTTATTTGTCGACCAGTTTCCCCCTCCCATTTCCGTCGCCCGGGTATTACCCCGGAAACTCGCTCTTCTTGTGGATTTTTCTGTAGCGTTGCGTTCAAATCCCTCATGATTTTTTTGGGAAGGTTTCTTTTTGGAGACCGCCCGTACATTTTCGTTTCCTATATACGCAATAAACCCATGTTCCATCGGACAACTCCCTGGTCTCAGGTGCGCCCTGTGCTTTCTTAGTTGTGCTTCCAAAATTCGGTTGTGATTTCTGACCCCCAGGTTTGCGTCCATGAGCATTGATTTTCCTCTTCCCTTTTTCCAGGTTTTTGGTTGGCCCCACTCGTGCTGTTTCCTCCTGCGCCTTTTAACACCCGCCAGGTGGTAAAAATCTCGTCAGAGGATCGACTTTCCCGACAACCCGACCTCCGTTCTTCAAGTTCCTTGCAGTTTAAAGCTCTACAAATTCTCTTTAGCACTTTCTAAAGCTTCTTCCCCCCTGCTGACATTTTCGAATCTCCTGAGTTCTCTCCAACTTCCTCACCCTTCAGACCCACCCATTTCCTCTTCCACCCCAGTTTAATGTCCACCTAAGTCCCTTTGTCCTAACTTTGCATTTGTCAGTTGCAGCGCTGTCACCCTTTGCCGAATGTCCCCCAGCCGACCATTCTTTCATCCTCCGTGCTTCAGTTTTTTTCCCAGCTGCCATTTCTTGAATCTCTTTTTTTTTTTCCGAGCTGATTTGGTACCCCTTTGTTCTTTTCTTCTTCCCAGTGTCCCAAGACGTGCTGATTGGGCCCTTCCGCCCCTTTTCTAATTCCCCGACCCCAACCCGCTGCCCTGAGGAGAGAATCTTGCTTCCACTTGGTCCTTTTTTCCCCCACTTTTTCCCACCAAACGACCCTATGAGCAGCCACTCCTTCCTGCCCTTCAATTGAGTCCACCACCCCTTTCTCCTTGATCTCGAGTGGCTCCAGACGCTTGTCTTTCCCGCCATTCTTCCGGCTGACCCCTTTTCTGTCTTCCTTGAGCAGTAACCAGACAGCACCTCATCCACTGTCTGCCTAGGCAATCCGAACTCTTGGGAGAATAAGCTTCCTCCGACCACCCCGGAGCGACCCAGCCTTGCTTTCAGTCCACTCTTCCAACGGTTGCTGGGCTTCTTCCTTGAAGTGCGCAAATCACGTTCCCCCGTGAGCACTACACCTGGCCCCTACTCTCGGATGCTTAGGCAGCGTGTCTCTTATGCTTCCCTTTCCAATGCGTTCCGCCACCTTGATTCTAACCTTTCCTTTTTTCCCCCAGTCATTAACTAATGATGCTCCCCTCCCACCCCTTTTTTTCAACCACGTTTCCAGTTGTCTTAAAGTATTCCACACCGATTAGGCAAAGTGCACGTTTTGACCCCCCTATCCCGTCCCATAATGATCCCACCTTTTTCCCCTTTCCCTTCTTCAACTGGGAACTTTTCGGCTCGGTTCCTCCCCTGCCCCTGTTAACCTATCCCAGCGGATTTTTGGTGACCTTGTCACCCACACGTCCCCTAACTGTGAAAGAGTGTCCAATTATCGTTCCCGCCATAGACCCTTCTCTCCCTTCTCGGCCCCCAAAAGTCTCCGCCCCATCCTATCTTCTGTCAACCTTCCCTCCGAGCCTCTCCCCGTCCCTTCCCGACGTGCGCATCAGTTCAATACAGACGCTTATCCTCCCTAGGTGATCCGGCTCTGGAAGGCCCCTCATGAGATGTCACTTGATTTTTTTGCGCGCCTAGCTCTTTGAGCCTTGAATTTGGGCACAGGGGCGCCACACTCGCAGGCCCACAGATCTATTTCTTTCGTTTTTGGAGACTTCTTTCCCATCCGCATTTTTCAGGCTCCCCCAACGGTCGATATTCTCGCCTCTTCTGCTGTCTGTGCCCCTCTACTCCCGAAGGGTTTTTAATCTTACTCGTTTGGGGTACCTCCTTGTACTTCCCCCCCCCCCCAAATATTTTTCGTGACTCTCCGCGACCGAGTGCCGATCTCTTTTTGTCCGGATTTATTAAA
>Ga0179593_1639272_pt1 | contig 15324 bp, 16 predicted proteins | sample CZODoug2_1_08_16_FD_185931 | JGI IMG/M metagenome (GOLD analysis project Ga0179593, IMG submission 185931) | Vadose zone soil fungal communities from Angelo Coast Range Reserve, California, USA - CZODoug2_1_08_16fungal (PacBio error correction) | ecosystem: Environmental > Terrestrial > Soil >... | reverse complement strand
GTGATTTTTTCTTTTTTCCTCCAGGTCCTTCATCCTCACTCTTAGTTGTTCCCCCTTTCTCCCCTTATTTGGCTGACTCCCCTTTCAACTTCACCCCCTTCCGTTGAAAGGGACTCGAGCTGATTGCTCTTTTTATTTTCCCCATCTTGACACCAAGAAATCGTTTTCATTCTTCCCGACGGTTCGGGACCAGCTTTTCCACATTCAGGCCCCCCCCCGTAGGGCGTTCCCCCCCCCGATCGCTTTTCCCTTGACCGTTGATTTTAACCCCCTCATTCTTTTTTGATTCCTCAGGCACACGTACTTTACCTTTTCCTCTGCTGGCGCAACAGGTGTATGTTCCGAACTTTCCGCATCCCTCTCCGCCATCTCCTCTTTTTTTCTTTTTGACCTTCCGTATTCAGCGTGTTCACCAAGTTTGTTTACCCGATGAAAAATTTGCAACCAGGACCTTTCTTCCCCTTCCGTCCCTTCCCCCCCAATCACCTTGCTCGTCTATTTCCTAAGTTTTCTTCCCACGTGCTCTTTTTTTTCTGAACGCTTTCCTTCGATAGTGCACCGGAATTTTCTTGAGCTTTCCAGAGTTTTCGTTCTTCTATCGAAGACCGTTAGTTTGCAGCCCCTACCATTCCTTGAGAATTTGATGTAGGACTGTTTGTCCCCTTTTTGTTCACGCTTATCGAGCTTTTTTGGCCCTCGTATGCCGATACCGGTCTTCCCCCGAGTTGCTGTTTTGCCTGTTTTCTTGTTGACTTTTTTTCATGCTTTCCAATAGGCGAGCTTTGTTAGATTTTCGTTGAAAAATCCCTTTAGAGATTTCGATCCCTCCGCAACCTTACAGTCATTTGGAACCCCTTGCTCTCAGGGCTCATTCAACTTCGCCTTCTCCCTCCCAATGCATTTCAGATTGCGATAGATCCCCGCTTTTCGTTTTTTCCGGTTTTCTGGGATGGTTTATTTTTAATTTTACTCCCTCCGTATTTCCGCTGATGAATTCTTTTGCGTTCATGGCTACAATAAGGTGTCCCTTTTTTCCCTTATGCCCAACTAAGTTTGCAGTTTACTCCCCCCCCCCCTTCTGCCTTTTTCCTTATTTCCCGCAGTTTCCGTTTTCCGTTTTTTTAGTCTCTGCCCACGCGAGTTTTTTCTGTACTTTCTTTTTAAGTTGTCCCTCCTTTGATTTTGTGGTTTTCCCCCTGTCTGGGTTCAAGAGAAGGCCTGCTTGATCCCCTCCCCTTCCATACGAGTTGTTTTGTTTCTGATCTGCTATATCCTCGCCATCCCTCGCCTCTATGTTCTCTCAGATCTCTCTCCCCTTATTTCCCAAAAGATGAGGGAAAAAAGTCCCCGCCCCCTCCACTTCTCTTTTGCGCCTGCGCGCTTTGCCTTCCTTTGCTTTTTTTCTGAGACGGAAAATTATTTCGCCCGCCAAGAAGTCTTCGCGATTCCCCTCCTGGTTATGTCATATCGTCTCCACACGAGTGTTTTCCCCTTCGGAAAGTTAACGTAAGAGCCCATCCCCTTTTCTTTTGACCCCCCTTTTGCCAGTAACTTCCTAGACTTTCCCCAGCTTTTAAGACCTTTCTTCCAGCTTTCTCTAGAGATGAAGCATTTTTCTTTGAATTCTACCGAATTTCCCTCCATGCCATTGCTCTCGACTTTTCATCACGTCCATTGACTGGACCAGAGATAGGAAATCTGATTTTCCTAGTCCCTTTCACGAGAGGCTTCCTCACGCTCCCCCTTTCAAGAGCCCCCCTTCGATCCTTATTTGGGAGGCTTATTTTCGATCCCCCTCCGAAGTTGACTAATTGGACCCCTCCCCTCCTCTTTTCCACACCCCTCTCCGTCCCTTTTAATCCCAAGCGATTGATTGGCTTTGCCCCCCTCGCCGCTTTTTTCTGACCCCCCCGACCTGCCTTTCTTTTTTCTCCCTCCCAGTCCGGTTCTAATCGTCCCCGGATCGTTCTTCTTTCCCCTCTGAGCCCCCCCTTATGAAATCTTTTTCCGTTTCTCGTGTTTATTTTACCTTTATTTTTTCCCCTTCCTTTAACCCCTTTCCAACTGGTTACTGAACATACGGAGTTTAATTAACGAGGCTACCCCCTCTTCTTATTCTTTTTCGAAGGTGTTTTGCTTCCAGTCATCTCCTCAGGCCCCCCTTCCGTCATTTCTCATTAACTGCGCTTTCCCTTCCACCCAAGATGAGGGTTTCCTTCCCGGTTACTGCGCGGCGTGTTGAAGACCCCCTTCCGTACAGGCATACTTTTTCCTTTGTCCCCTTCTTCGATGTGGTCTTATTTCCAAAAGCTTTCATTCTTTTTGCAATTTCCCCTTTTACAGAATTCCCTCCCTTTTTTTCCATTAATCGGCGATACCAAAGTCAAGCTGATAGATCAACTCTCCCCCCTAATCTTGTTAATCCCTGCTCCCCTTTTTTTTCACAGAGCCTTTCTTTTACCGCTCTTTCCTGACTTCTTTTTTCCACTGCGGTAGTTTTATTTTTCTTTACGTTTTGAAAACGGTGTCGTATCTGCCCTGTTTTCCAGCTTGGGCAAGTTTCTTAGTGAATCAGTTTCCTCCCCAATCTTTCTTTCCTCTCTGATCTGAGTATCATTCCTATTTTGTTCTTTCCATTAGATGAAGAGTACCTTTGACGTTCCCTCCCTCCAATGACGTGTTAACAATTCGTTACCACTCTTTCTCTCTTTAGTTGGTTCTTTTTCCCTAGTACGAGTTGCATAAGGTAGTCTCTCGCCCCCCTTTTCCGTTTAAGTCGGTGAAATTTCTCTATCAGCGGCCGGGGACACCCTCGTCACTTTTCTTTTTTTCCTCACGAGTGGACTTCCCTTCCCCCCGGCAATTTCTTTGTTGCCCCCCCCTCCCTCCTTTTTTCTAGGTGATCACGAGCGAGGGCTTTTCTCTTTTCTGATTTCCTTTCCTAACAAACATGAGTCTTTTGCGATTTCACGACTTTTTGCCCTTTTCCTCTTTGAGACATCCTGAAATAAGTAAGCCCGTCCCCCCCCAGCCTTTTTTCACCTGATGATTCTTAAATGTAGCGATTTTCGTTCTTCCCTCTTCCTTCCTTGACTAATTTTTTTTATGACTATCTGTTCAGAGTCTCCTTTTTTTGTTTTTTCTAACTCTACCGTCTTTTGTTTGAGGGTTTTCCCCCCCACCCCATTTTCCTTCCTTTTGCCTCTTCCTCTTACGCCCCTTGTAATTCGTACCAGGATTCTGGGAGGACCGCATTCGATTCTTCCTTCACTTCCACCTTTTTAAAGGTACGGCTTTCTACTTCCTTCCTTTTTCCTTTTATGTATTACGTTCTCGGCAGCCTACAATTTTTTCCCCACATGATACGGAGTGTATCTTTTCCCACATCCTTTTTTATTACGGAGATGCGCCGGCCATCCCCTTTGTTCTTCCGGTTACCGCCAAATATCCCCGCCTACCGCCGAGTTACACAGGCGCATCTCTCCGTTGTGTTTTTTGAGAGAGATGAGCATTTAGTTCTTTTGCCTAGATTCCTTATTTGGTGCACACGCCCCAACAAAACGGCCTTCTTTCCCCCCCTCTCCCCCCCCCCTGTCCAATCTTTCCTCTACCATGTGATGGGCCTTTTCCATTACAATTTATTATCTGGTTTTTTTTTTTTCCTGCACTCAAGATTACGACCCGCTGGTATTTTTTCTTACTTTTAATGTTGGAATATTTGCCCCCCAATCACTTCCTATCCTAACAGCGGTTCCCCTCCCTTTCCTGATCCCTTCCCACCCAGTTCGGACCTTCCTTCTCCTCTACATCATCTTCAGTTGTGATCCCCTATGTGATTGATGCCTCTTTTGAATTTTTGCCCGTGTCTTTTTTTTTTCCTCTGCGAGCTGTAAGACTAGGTCGATCTATTTTTTTTTTTTTTTTTGAGGGACCCTTTCTTTTAATGTTTCCTTTCAGTAGTCCCCTTCTTTGACATTAGTGGTTTGTTCCCTTATGTTCGCATCTTCTAGCACTCAAGCTTGATGGGCCCACGCTTTCTTTATTTTTTCAGTTTCAAGTCTTCGAGCCCCTTCACCTTTTTCCTTCGGCTGATGAATCCCATTCCTTTCAGTGCTTCTTTATTTTTGTAAATGACTTCTTCTGTCGTCAACGTCCTTGTGCCCTCAGAAACCCCATCTTTTGTTTCTTTCGTTCAGTTTCTGCCCTCGTCGTCGTCTTCCACTAACCTTCCCCCTCGTTATTCTCGACTCTTTTCTACCTTCTTCCTTGAGTCCCCCCCCCACCGCTCGCTCTCCGCTTTCTCTTTTTTTCGTTACGGCATGTTTCTCGAGAGCCCCGTCTAATGCATCCCCCCTCCTCCTGATCCTCCTTTCCTTCTGACTTTCTGTACAGATCCAACTTTCTTCCTTTTTGACTTACCGTTGCCGAATTTCTTTGAATGACCTGGTTTTTTTCTCCTTTCCACCGTGTCTTGCTTTTAGCAGATGTTTCTCCCTTCCTCTTTAGTCTTTCTCTTCTCCTTTTTCCGAAGCAGGACGCATTCTATCGATTTCCTTCTTCAGCCTCTTCGTTGGTTGTTTTTTTTTCTTTGATTCCCTTTCCTTTCTCCGCGATTGGCGGTCTTCCCTAAGCGATAGTGAGATGTAAATAATGCTCCAACTTCTCATCGCTTTTTTCCCTCACCCTAGCTCCGATCGTTTCGTCCCCTCCTACATCTGTCCAATTTTGGTCGAGCTTTTCCACGCCGCTACTTTTGACAGGTGTCCCTTTACCCTCTTGATTTTTTGCTGGTGGGCCCTCCGCCCCCCTTCATCGACATGTTTTTTTCTTGTTCCAAAGGTAGCTGCTTGGGATGCGTCCCATCCCCCAGCCTTCTCTTCCCGACATTCTACTTTTCTTTTCTTTCCTTGTTTACCTCCGTATTAGAAGCCGTAGTTACGCTGTTTTGATGACCCCTGCAAACCTTGCACTGTTTCGCACTTTCTTTTGACCGTCTCCTCCCAACGTCAAAGCCTTTAGCTACTTTTTAATTTTTTAACGTGCTCTAGGTTACAGGGATAGATGTACGGATTCTGATATTCCTCTTCACGATAGTCTTTTTGGAGATCTGCCCTCTTTCCTTTTATGAGACGTTGTGGAAGACAGAATAATCTCTTCTTCCCTTCGAACTTTGTCGGTTCCGAGTTGCCTTGTCTCCGATGGTTTTTTTTTTTCTCTTCTTAGTCCCAGGGCTCATATCTCCGCCCCGGTCCCCACTCTTTCGGCATCGGTAGGTTTCTAATCTTTTTCACCTTGGCAACCGAGCTTTTCCCTGTTCGCTTTCGTCGATTGAAAGTTCAAAATGCCGAGATGAACCATTTCCCCCCTTTACCCTGACCGAAACTTTTTTTTTAATCCCCTTTTCTCCCGCTCCAGGTGCCCGTCTTCCCGACGTTCCTGATTTCGTCCAATCCCCTTTATCTCGCTTTCTTTTAATGTTTTCTAGGTCTTCGCTTGGAGTTTTTTTGCTCGGCCCCCTCCTAACTGAGCGCGATCTGACGTCTTCTTTTTCTTCTAAGTTTTTCTGTCGAACCCTAAGGTGTTTACCTTCTCCTTCGGTAATTAGGGGGCGCGGCGACCCAAATTCTTTTTCGCGCTGACCCTTATTGGACTGTGCACTTCCCCCTTTTGCTCATTATCGAATTTCTTACGTTTTTTTTCATTTAACGAGTTTTGCTCTGCGTTTTTTTGTGACTTTTTCTTTGTAGAGAATCTCTTCTGAAAGCGCCGCCTTTCCTTCAGATATATTAGGTGTCACATCCTCCTCTTTTTGTGTTCTATTTTTTCCCTGGCTTATCCCTTTTTTATTTTCTCTTGAGCCGTTTCTTTCTGCCCGCAGTTTCTTTCCCGGAAAAAAGCGGATTTTTTTCCAATTTTCTTCAAGCCGTTTCTTTCTCCACCTCTTTTATTGGTTTTTTTCGATTTTTCTTCTTGACCCCTGCAAATTTCCCGAGACGAAAGCCTTTTTGGTGGCGGCCGATTCTGGTGGAACTTTCCCCTCTTTCCCACCCCTTTCACTCCGCAACGCCCCTTTCCGTCATCTCGGCTTTTTTTCAGCCTCCACCCTGCCTCAGAACCGCAAGCGTTTACCGGCCTCAGCAATTACAGCTCGCTCCTTCTGCTTGCCCTTGACATCTGGGCTTTTTTCGGACCTCCGAATTGTCGTTCCCTTTTTTTGTAATGTCTCCCATTTTTTCTTGAATTTAAAGAGAGTGCAACCGGTTCGCATTTGTTGGTCCCTAGACCCGAGACCCAGAGAAATTTTGCCTTTCTCCCCCAGATGTTGACAACAATATTTTTGGTCAACACCCATCCTTGACTCTTTTTAAGCCCGGCTCCGTATTTAGGGTTCCTCTCGCTTGACCCTTTCCCCTCTTTCTTTTTCCCGTGGCCAACCCCCTTTCCGTACCCCCTTCTCCTCCCCCTCATAAGCGATTGCTAGACTGGCGGCACCTCTTTTTTTTTTTTTTTGCGATCGGCTCGACGTCGCCTCCCTTTGTGGCTGCTTTGAATTCTTTCTTCTTCCTTCTCGTTCTTGCAGAAAAAACGTATTCCTCCTGTCCCTTTTTGCGCGATGCGCTTTTCCTTTTGCGTCCCTGTTTTAGTCCAACAGCAAATGGGGTTTTCCCCGTCTGTTTTCGGAATGTCCTTTCCATCGGCAGCCTTCAGGGGTTTCAGATTGATCTTGATGATTTCCGTTTCTTCTTTATTTTGCCATCCAGCCCCCGCCTCTTCAGCAAAGCATTTCGCTGACGTGTCCTGAGGAAGTCAACTTCTGCCCCTCACGCTTTTTTTTCCTAAACATTCAGACTTGTTGAGTCCACCATGACGCTACCCAAAACTGTTACTGCCCAATTTTCTTTTGTGGGTTCCTTACGTCCTTTTTTTGAAGATCTTTTTTACCACCGAGATGTTTGTGTTTTGTTTAATTTAAGCCCTAACATCGCCGATACCGACATTTTTTCCCCATAGCCTGAGGAACCTTGTAAAATTTCCGCCCCTTTTTTTCTCGTCCCCCTGCGTCACCTAATTTGAAGCCACTCTGTCTATCGCACTCCGTCCCTTTAGTTGCCTCCTTTGCGATGCCTGGCGAAGCTGCGTTTTTGTTTTAAAATCGTTCCGTCTTTCTTTTCCCCCCAATCAGCCGGGTTTTTGATGGCCGGTTTTCTCCTGGCTTTTCTTCGGCCTTCGGGCACTCCGCGTTTTGGGGAGACCCATTTTTCCCCCCTCCTCAGTCCCTGATGCTCTTCCTTCTACTCTTTCTGCGTGACGGTTCTCGTTCTGGTCGACGCTCACATGCTCGTGATTCCCCTCGAGGCCCCTAGCGGTTGTATCGATCTGTGTTTTTTTCCCTTCTTTCCCGACTTTTCTCGGTCGAACCCTCTGTAGCGACCCTTGACTTTTAGATCTGCTTTGACAAGGCTCCTGGTGCGATATCGAAAACCGAGGGGTCCCGCTTTTTCCAGTGGACCTTTACCCACGACATACTTTTGGTATGTTGCCAACACGAGCCCCGACTTACATTCTTGCCTTCACTGTCTATCTCGCTCTCCTTTTTGATTTTAGAAGTGACCATTTTCCCCAACATCTCCCTTTCTATGTGAACGGAATTCACTCTGGTGATTGACATCGGGAGACCTCCCGTTCACGCACTGACCTATGCCCTTAGGTAAGATTATCCCCTCAGTATTTTTTCCCGGATATAGGCGGTCCCCATTGTTTCTTTAAGTAATCGACCCAGTAGGGTATCCGCTTCATGTCTCCACCTTTCCTCCCCAGTCCGCTATCAGCAATCTTTGTTTTTAGCTAACACGTGGATTATTGTTTCTTTGCCTTACGAAATCAGACTCGACTTGGGTATTCATTTTAGCCTTTTTTTGGTCCTGACCCTTTTTTTAAAATTCAACATTACAAGTGTCCCTTCCTATGATTTTGGTACAGTTTCCTCTTCGTGAGCTCTCCTTCGACATTGTCCCTTTTTTACTTTTAACATATGATAGGGAGTGTTATGATTAAATTCTTCCAGGATGTCTCCTAGAGGAGACGGCAATACTTTTTTTTGGCTTTCTGCCTTTAACCATCCTTGAGTCCCCAAAGTTTTGTTTGGGTCTTATCTCTCCTAATAATCCGTTGTTGTTCGAGATTTTTTTTTTCTTACTCCCGGCTGGAGAACGATCTGTTGATGGGTTTTCAAAGCCCCTTTTTTTCCGTCTGGAACGCTTTATATTTCCTTTTACGTCCTGCCGCCCCTTCCGAGATTGATGGGGAGGTACATTTACTTAGTCTCTTTCCCTTTCGATTTAAGAACGATGCAAATTTCCCCCCACTTGCCGTTATCCTTGTCAAGCCTTCCCCTGTATACTGCTCACCCCCTTTCCTATATAAAGCGGTATGGATGTCTTCTCCTCTCTCTTCGACAAGTTTAGTACTCATGCTTCATCGTCACAGAATCTTTTGCTACGAACCCACCCACTCTTCCTTTGCATGTTTTTTTTTCTGCTACTGCTCTGCCTTCGCCTTTTTCTTGTCATTTTTTCCAGCGGACGCACGTGGATTCCGCTTTTCCTTTCCTTTTCCCCTTTTTCCTTCGGACATCCATGTTCCAGTTGCCCTTCTCTTGTTACTTATTCATGTTGCTTCCCAGTTGTGACGGCAGACGACAATCTTTCTTTTTAGTTCATCTCTGTCAGCGCTCTTTTTCAACTTGTCTCGATGCCCTGTGTTTCTTTGCGGGTTTTTCAAATAACATGACTGTTTTTTCCTCCCGTCCAATGTGGGACACGCTTTTTCAAAACCTTTTTATCCGTCATTTTCCGATCTAGGCGCATCTCTTTCACTTACCCCAAAGTCCTGTTTCTCTCTTTTCTTTTCCTCCACGGTAAATTTTCTTCGGGAGCATTTTCCTTGACCCCCCCCCGATAACCTTTTTGTCCTCCTTGTGGATACAAGATCTTTCGGCATGTGCTTTTCAGTTCAGGTATACTCGGTCCAGGCAGTTCGCACAACCTAGTTAGGTATACATCGCTCAATAAGGTCTTTTTTATTCTTGTCCTTTTTGACCACGCGTTACGTTCCCCATTTTTCCCCGGTTGACCAAAGTAGCTAGTGTGGCCTGCTCCTGGACCAACGTTTCCCCAGTCCCTTATCATCCGATTTTATTGCCTTTCCCCCCCGCAGCTTAGTTATAGACAAGACCATTTGCACGAAGCAGTTCCGATAGAGATCAGAAATTAATCCAGATGCGTTAGGTTGAAGTTGATTGTTTCTCTTTCCTGGAACCTTCTAAGAGATGAGGTCTCTGCAGAGTTTTTCTCTGAGCTACCTCCTTTCAAGATGAAAAATCCTCTTTCCAGTTTATTGGTAAGCCCTCTCTGCACTCGTATCTCCCTTTCTCCCCTTTCCCTCTTTCACGTTGACCTCCTCACACTCTTGCACTTTCCCCATTCTGAATCATCTTCTAAATGCTCGCCCTCTCTCATTCTTTCCCTTCCACTCACAGCTCTTTTAACTCCAAACACCAACCCCTGGACTCTGACCCCCACAACCCCCCCTCCAACCCCCCTCCTCCTCTCCTCATCTTGGGTGTCCCCCTTTTTGTTCTATCGGCTGCCCAGCTTTCTTCTGTTCATTCCTACCTTGCTTCCCACCACCCCCCCCCTCCCCGCCTTCGATTAATCCTATTAGTTTCCCTACACCTCTTTTCCCTCTCTTCCGCCACAATTCTTAGGCTCGCAGCCAGCGTACCTTCTACTCAATGCCCTCCCCCTCTGTTCCACCTCCCTCCTTCCTCCCCGGTACCTCGCTTACTTTCCCCCCTTAACATCTTCACTTTTCCCACCCCCTCTCTCCCTCGATTGCTTCTTCTTCGGCTCCTTCTTTCTGGGGTTAATATAACTTTTCGTCTCAATGGCCGTTTTTTTTTCCTCCTGCTGGCTGTGCAAAATTCCCCGTATTTCCCTTTTTTAGATTCTGCATTCTTGTAATTTCTTGGCTGATGTCCGCTCTTGCACCCCAGTTTTGTTTTCAGATGCCAAGCCTTGCACTTTTTTCGTCTCCAAACGTAAAAGCTCGCGCCATGTTTTCTGTCCACTCTATCTTAGGAAATTGAGTCCAACGGAAGATTTTTAGCGCTGCCACTTCGCAGGAGCCGACCCAAGAGCTGCGAAGTAACATAGCCCCGTTCCGGGAAGTTTCGGTTTTTCCCCCGACCTCTCTTCTTCAATTTTTGTAGTTTCTTCTTCCCCCCATGGTCTCGATGCTTGGCTTTCGACTGGACCGAGATCTAGTCCTTTTGGATTCTTTTCTCTACCGGGATGGCGACTTTTTTTTTTCGTGTTTTCCTTTGCGCTTCCTCCCGATTGAAGTGTTCATTCTTGTTTTTCTCAACGAATTGCGAGCTGCACCTGTGTCCTCATTGATGACGACTGACGGGCGCCCCCTCTGCGCCATTTTCCTTTTTCTTTCCCCTTTTTCAAAGCCCTTATCTCCCCTGCGCTGTCCGGTTCTGCCGCGTGGCGTTGGCTTTGATCCGGTTGCTAAGTAATTGAGTTCTTCCCTCTTTCGGTTTTTTTTGTAATTTCTGGGCGTTCGAACAATATGTTGGCAACAGTCCTGGTTCAACCCTTAGGAAGTAGTCTTGACCACCCCTCTTTGCTTTTTTCTTACAAGAATTTTTCCTCTCACACACTTGTGACTCGAGCTTGGTTGCACGATCGAACGCCTTCTTTGTTTTCTCGGTTTGCGAGTTTTTTTTCGTTCTTCGCGACTTCCTCTTCTTACGTTGAGGAAATGCTCTTTCCGCTTCCTAGAGTTCACTAATCCTCCGTTTTTGAATAGCCCTTCTTAGCATTTCCTCTTTGCCCCCTCGTCTCGCGGAACGCCCTTCCGCGACAAAACGCGGGTCTGACAATTCCTTCCGAACTCTCCCTTTTCCGATCTGTCTCCAATACTTGATTGCCGTAGCTTAGTTTCTTTGTTTTTTTTTATCGCCTGGCCGCTTTCATAGTTGCGATTTGGCGGGAGTCCTATCCTTTTCGTGGCAACGGTTCTTCTCGTCTCCCCCAGTTTCTTTTTTCTCCAGAATCCCCCCTTCAACTTATCCGCCCCACGCCATATCAGCGGAGCAGATTTTGCTTCCCTCAAGCTGCACCACGACCACTCTCTTCGAAGCACTCCCCTAGAAGTTCCATAGCCAGATCTCATTCTTTTTTCCCCCACTCGCTTCTGGAATGTGCCTTGCGCAGCCGCATGTCTTGGCCGGACTTACAAGGCGATAGCCCCTTGCTTCCTTCTTAATCTCCCCATTCTACTGGCACCCTATTTGCCATCGACCACATTTGCCGCCCCCGAAGAATGCAGCCCCCATTTGGCCAGCCCTATTCTTCGTTTCCTCGGGGACGTGACGCCTCGTCCTTTCCCTCCTCCCTTTAAAACAGAGATTTTTTTTTTTTTTCACAGGTATCCCGCGACCCCACCCGAAGTTTTTGAGGAAAACAGAGGCTTCGTCATTCGACTTTGAGCTAGACTCCCTTCCTCTTGTCCCCCTCGCCTGATCCGTTTAAAGCACTTCAGGCCCTCTTAGAGCTCCTTTGGATAGACGGTTGCTTTCTTCCCGTCCCCGGTTTTTCTGTCCTACTTTTTTTTAAACCTTTCTTTCCCCCACTGCCCTACTCTTCTGATACGTTTCGTACTTCCCAGCTTCGCCCCTTAAGGGCTGGTTTTTGGCTTGATGTCTCATGAATTTTCAGGCATCCAGAAGTCGAGCCCCCCCTCTGCAACCTTTTCCTCTGTGACGTTCTTTCTTTTTTCATTCACCCCCGCTCAGGGGTTCACACCACCTCAGCGGATCGGGATGAAGCCCCACCTGTCCTCACCTTCCAATTTCCTTTTCCTCGGGCTTCGATATTTTTGGTTGCAAGTACTTGATTACCTCTCGGGTGGTAAATCTTGGACCGTATTGATTTCTCGCCTCTACCGAAAAACTTTCCCTCTTAGCGTTCCCTTTTCCAAAGGTTTTTTCTCCAGCCGATATGCTCACCTGGCCCTCATCGATGCTTCCATTTCCTGCGTCCTAAGCAAATGCCGCTTTCTCTGACACGGCGAAGCTGTTTTGTAGTGACTCCCTTCCCGGCCTCCCTCGCACGGTTTGAATTTCCCCGGTTTCCGTCTTGCTGGCCCAGTATTCGTCTGGGCCGGGATCCAGGTTGTTTTCTTTTTTTCAGAAGTTTCCCCACCGTCTCTGATTTCTTTTCCCTTACTCCCGAATGCTGCTCGATTTATGAACGTGCGCTCGATCCGGCCTTCTTACAAGTCCTCTCCAATAATGGAGAGCGCGGCCAGGGTTCCCCCCGTTCTTCTCCGGAATTTTCCCTCCCAGTCTTTTTGCCCGAATAATCCTTAGATCTGCTTTTTACAAGGACTATCCGCCCCTGACTTCTACCCCCCAATCCCGAGGGGGTTGCTCTCCTTTTGTCCTTTGATTCCCATCCCCTGATGTATGTGCCCTTCTCCCAAGATCACGTCTGCAGGATCTTATGTGCTCCGAGATCTGGGCTGACGACCCTGAAATGGAACACCTCCTTCTGGACGGTTTTCTTCCTCCCCGCTTTGGAGTTGCCTTCCATAGGATCCCTCAAACCGTCAGCGCCTCATTTCTGGTTCTCTATAACGCTTCCTTCTTCGGCTCTCTTATCATATTCTTTTGATTCTCCTCTATTTGATTTAGGTTAGCGCTTAATCCACCAGCCGATATTCACCCCCACAGTGCAATCGTTGTTGTCTTTTCCACAAAGCTTTATTGCGCTTTTCTTCGCTCCCTAACTTTCTATGACTCCCCCGGAGCTGGTGAGACCCGCCCCCTACGTTCTCTTGATATTTTCAATATTAAACATCCTTACCACCTTTTTTTCTTTTCCAACGTGAGGCGCCCCCTCTTGTCGTTCGTCTGCCCCGTATACTGCAGCTACATTTTCACCTGGACCGGCCCATCATCTCTCGGCGTGTATCTTGCTTTCTGAAGCGCCGCTCCATACTTGTCCTTTTTTCTTTTCTCATTATAGTTTTCCCTGTGTAGAAAGCGGCGTCTGCTTTCTCTTCTTAGTGTTGAGGAGTGAGCAGACGACGTTCCTCCACGGCTCTGCTGAGCGTTTGCCTCCAAACTTTCTTTTTTGCACTCCTGCAAGATGCCTTCATCCCCCTCTCGTCTTATGGGCGGTACATGAATTCTGTTTTCGCTGCATTTTTCCCTCTTCAACTGCCCCCTACCCTCGTCCGTAATTTCTCTTTGAATACTGTCCATTATTCCCATCAGTTTCCCTCCGTTTACGCTATTCCTTCCATGTTCTTTTTCCTTCGAGCAAACGCAAAAGTACCTTTTGTGGAGCCCACCCGCTTGATGAACCGTTTTCTTTTTTTCATGTATATGCGCTTGCGCCTTATGACCCGTGCGACTCAGAGTCCGATTGTTGGTTCTCTGGTCATACGCCCCATTTAAGATGTAGCTGACCTTTTCTCTTCTTTGAGTATGTCTTTGCTTATATTCAGGGCGCACTCCCCTGTGCTCGTTCGTAAATCTGAGGTTGTTCCAGTTCACTTTCTTCCACAGTTACCCGTCTCTATGACATCTTATTCTCCGTTCGGTTTTTGTCCCCCTAACTTTTTTCCCTTTTACCCCATGTCCAGCCTTCGAGCGTTTTTGATATCAGGAGTGTCACGCGCTTACGAAAATCTTCTTTTCCTTTCCGTGTAAGTCAGTTACGACCTTCTTGAACGTCCCCTTTCTTCTGAGACTTTTCCCTCCGATCAGCTACTCTCCGATAGTTTCTCTTTGTGGATCGTGCCGGCTGTTGCTCGGATACCCCACGAGTCGCGCAGAATCGTAGGTTTTTCCTCGCTTTCTTACGTTTTCTTATTTTTGACCCGGTTATCAGCTATAAGGACCGAAAATCTTGTCAGAAGCCCCGGGCATTAGTTTCCACTTCTCAGGCTCGTGGAGTCCCGCCTGTGAATCCTTTTCACGAAATCTTTCGCCAGTACCTCGACCTGAATGCACGAAGCTTGAAGGCTCAGCGTAGTTGATGTCTTGCGAGGTTGAGCTCTCGCTTGCTGCTCCCCCCTTTCTTCCAGATTATGTCGACAGGTCCGAGTTTCGGTAGCTGCGGTGAGCTGTTGCGTCAATGACCCCGCATCTCTTGGCCATCAACACGCTCCCCCTCGTGGGACCCCACCTAACCCCCTCCAATTTTTGTTTTCTTTTTTTTTCTTTTCGCGTCATTTTCACCCCTCCGTGTCCTTTGACCCTTGATGAACCCTTTGCATATCTTTGGAACTCATTAATCTCCCTTGGGCAGCGGATTTTCACGGAGGCTGACTGTCCCCCAGAACCGTAGGACAAGACCATCTTTCCCTTCCAGAACCTTGTTGCCCTTTGACCGCCCAGTACACTTTCCTTCCTGAGCTGTGTTGACCCCTGCTGTTCCGATGACATACAACCCCCCTTGTCACTCAATTGGAGCTTTCCGATCCGTCAAGTCCGTCTCTTCATTTTTATGCAATCGTGTTTTTCTGCCCGCCGTGAGTCTCTCTTTCCTTAATGGCTTTATCGTCATCATTTCCCCCCCAAGGTTCTATCCGAATCCCGGCGTTTGTACACAGCATCAATCGTTCTGCCCCTTTTTTTGCATTGCGATGGTCACTTTCCGCCCTTGGAACTTTCTCCTATGGTTTTGCCCGAGATATGTCACGGCCCTCACAGCTTATCCGATACCTTTTTTTTTTAGTCCTTGAATGATGCCCCTTTTTGTGTTGGCTCTATTTTTTGGACCCCCTTTTTTTTTTTACGCTGACAAGCGTGTCGCTCCGATTCCCCCGGAAAACCTCCCCGTGGCCTATTTGTACCTCTCCCGAATTCCTATGAAGGCTCCCTGTTCGACAAGGCCCCTTTGGACGTCCCCCGACATGACTTCTCGCTCTTACTGCGCTGCGTGCGCGGGCCGGTCTTTGTGTCTTTTTTTCTTGTGACGTTCGGCAATACAAGTAATAGCGCCCTGATGATCTGGCTGCTACGTGAGGTCCGTCCAGGTGAGACGAGAGGGGACCTCCCCCCCCTCTCCCGCCTCTTCCCAATCGGATTCTTCCTTCTCCCAATATTGCCGGTAAGTAAAAGAGCTTCGCATGGCCCTCTCTATTGATTTAGCTCTCCTTTCTTTTTCGTCTTTATCCTTTTATAGTTTTTTTTCCGCGGGGTGTTCAGCTTTCGCGGCGGCACTCGACGCGTGCGGCCTATTT
>Ga0179593_1508382_pt1 | contig 15324 bp, 15 predicted proteins | sample CZODoug2_1_08_16_FD_185931 | JGI IMG/M metagenome (GOLD analysis project Ga0179593, IMG submission 185931) | Vadose zone soil fungal communities from Angelo Coast Range Reserve, California, USA - CZODoug2_1_08_16fungal (PacBio error correction) | ecosystem: Environmental > Terrestrial > Soil >... | reverse complement strand
TTCGAGCAAACCCGTCTCCGTTCTTCCAACATTCCCTCTTTCAAGGCGTGTGAACCTTCTTTCACCTCTTCTTTGTTTCCTAAATTTTGATGCTTAGACCGTATCTCTGCCGTCCATGGCACCCCCTTCTAAAGCCCTCTTTTTTCAAAGACATCCCCTAGTCTAAGACAATTACCCCGGCCCAGTTTCTTTCCATTCCCTCCTTAAACTTCAGATTTCCTTTTCCCCACATCCCCCTCTTGGTGCTCAGGGAATACGTCACAGTGTGGAGTGAACAACTAGTGCCAACCGACCTCGGGGGTCACTTCACGGGACACCCCACCCCGGCCTCCTCATGGTAAGACTAACTTCCCCCAACGGTTTCAATGGTTTCCTTTCTAACAACAATGTCTCAAATGCAGACTCACAATGCAGATGGTAAGTGTTCCGTTAATCTCGGGAGGGTTTTTTGCAGCTATATTCTTCAGGGCTTGGAATGCCCTTGAAATGTCCTTTGTTGATGGGATTTTTTACCCCCCCCCCCCGGAAGACCTAACTGTCCTCCCTCTTTTTCCTTTGGTGACCCATTTTCAACTGATATTTTGTTCTTTTTTCTCACCTCGTCCCCTTTCATATCGGCCCCGTGCTCCATCTCCCAACCTCCTTTTTCTGGCTTTTTCTCCCAACCCGGATCACGTTGTTAGAAAGCTCTCTCTGTGGTGTGCCCACTACCCCGGAACCTAGTGTTCGCCTTTGCACTTTGGTTTTCCCCTTAAACGGCTCCTCCACAGGCTCTGCGCCAAATCAACTTACGACGAGGTAGTTCTTTTGTGTAACCTTCCTCTGCAAGAGGTGGTGCACGTGTCTCTCCCCGCTTAGTCCCCGTGCCAATTTACTGTTCGATTTTGGTTCTCTCCCTTTTCCCCTTTTTATCGTGGCCCCTTCGTTCCAGCTTGACTGGACTTTTCATTCCTGAATAAACCGGACATGCGGCCCCTCCCCTCTCAGTACTTTTGATAGGTGAATCCCTTTGTCAGGTTTCCTTTATGTCCTTTTTCAACGACCTACTGTTTCCTCCGCCTAGAATTGGTTCCATCTCCCCGAGCCTACATAATTTTTTACACCGACTCAATTTTTTCCAGCTCCCCCTCCGTCTTCCATCTGTAAGACCCTGTTTTTTTGTAACTTGTTTTCGTGTGTGTGAGAAAGCGTGGTATTTTACCAGTACAGAAAAGCCGTTCCCTCCCTGGTCGCCTTCCTCCGATTCAATCGTTTAATAACATCCCTCCTTCTTTCTCTTCCGGCATTTATTTTCTTTTTCCCCCAGTTTTGCCAACTCTCAAAGAATGCAATAGGTATACGGATTTAGCCTTCCCGTTTTTCCTGCCCCGTTTCTTTGCGTACCCAATTTCTTGCGTTTCTTTCTTATTTTCATCTTGTTGGTTTTGCTCTCGTTATGCAAATTGGTAACCTCCGCGTCCTTTTTTCGTTACTCCTTCCCTCCTCGGGCCGCTGCGGGTTGAGACAAGGTTCCGCGTGGGATCTTTTCCCTAATGGTTAGCATTTCCCTCGAGTGGTATGGGACTACCGATCTGAGGCCTCCCCTGTAGTCCCCTTAAAACTGTTTCTGGTCGGTTACCCTTCTTGTCTAAAGTTTCCAGGTTCCCCTCAAACACGTTGTTGATAGTCAAGGGTCCGCCGGCGGGCCTTTCTTGACTTTGCTTCTCCGATTATTGGAAGTTGGCACCCAATTTCCCCTAAGCGTCTAGATTCACCAAATTCCGCGCCTTTTGGGCGAGTTTCAGTACCTTCCAGGTTCGCCGAGGGACAAAGGACTAAATGACATCTGCACAGGTGTAGGCACACCCCGAAACAAGAATCCAGGACCCCTAGCGAGGTCTGCAGCGGACGCCGTGGCCGAGGGTAATTCCCGGTACCTGGTCCCTCCTGAAGTGCTGTGCCAGCTGCTGAGGGAAAGTTGACCCCCTCCGCACCCAGGACCTAGCTCCCAGGGCCTGGGTGCTACCCGATCCTAGTGTGCCCCACCTCACTTTCTCGTCCGTTAGATGACCCTCTTCAGATCCCCTAGCGCCATAAGTGGTGTCGCCCTGTTTTTCGACCACCCGCTGCGGTCCTGTGAACCCCCCTATTCAGACCCTTAGTATCCCCTCTCCTTCTCCCGCCCGATGGGATCCTTTCTGTTCTCAACTTGGTTTCTCCTTTCCCCCCCAGCGGTAAGCCAGGTTGATTTACTTCCACCCAGGTTTTTCCAAAATGGCTTTTTCCCCCCCCTGGCCTCTCTCTCTGTTTTGGGTCAACGCCACCCGACACGGTCCTTTTTTGTGCAACGTTGAGCCAACCGAGCCTATCCCCTCCTAACCCCAGACCACCAGACCTGCTGCAACTTCGACCATTGCCTTTTCATCGTTTTCCCATTTTTGCAAGCCAGAACCTTTCCTTCTATGCCTGCATTTTCAAACCGTTTTTGTTTTGGTCGCAGTATCAGTGGTTGTCGAATCGCTCTTGCCCCTCCCCTCTGTTTTTCAGCGGGGTGTTCATTAGGTCCACAGTCATTTTTATTTCCCGTACTTCCTGATTTTCATTTGTTATGAATCTGTACGCCCCTTTTTTCCTCTTACTGCGACTTTACCTCTGCACAGAGTATCTCAAAATCGCACCTTCCCCTTCTTTACGTTTTTCAAAAGGCCCCCTCCCATATGTTTGACCGCCGGTGCCGGTTTCCAATTCCGGTCCCCCCCTATATTATCCTTTCTATTTTGTTTTGGATCAGATGAGAACACTTGGCCTAACCTTTCCTTACGTCCGTCCCCCCCTTCCCAGTTCTTTTTGCCTGTGCGACTTTTTTGGCTCCTTTTTATTAGGAGTTACCTCCTGTTGAGCCTATTCAAGTCCCAACCGTCGCACACCTCCCCCCCTCCCCTCGGATAAATCTCCTCCCTCTCTCCCTTCCCCACTGATCGCAGTCCCCCCAAGCTTTCCTCCCAGATGCACCGGCAACCGATTGGTCTTTTTTCCATCTTAGCGGTTCCTACACGAGGTTCCCCACCCCACCCTTCACTTTTGTTTTCCTTGGGAAAAACCACCCCTGTCTCTATTTTTTTCCCCCCACTTTTTTTTTTCTTTACATCTTGGTGTCTTTCACAATTAGCCGTCCGACAATGCTTTCCTTTGCGGTTTTTCCTTGCGTCCTTTGGCGGTTGCAGCATAGTACTCTTTTTCATTCCCTAGTTGCCTTGCTTATTGTGAAGTTTTAAAATGTCTAAAGTACGCGCCCAATTCTGACCATTTTCAAACTGCTCTTGCTTTACATGACCTTTCCCACAAGACGGCCGCTGATACGGGCTGTGCTCCATCCCACGCCCAAGTTCCTTGAGAAAAGAAGTGATTACCCCGCTCGTCGGACGAGCATTGCAGTTCCACCTTGAAGAGTGTCGTACATAGAGCCACTTCTGGTAGTAACTGGGCCCGCCATCAATCCTCGAACAAACCTCCTCACGTGGCTGAGTGAATTCCCATAAACCAGTGTCTGCTGGTATCTCCTCTAAGCCAAACGGACCATTTTTCTAGATTTTTTCCCCGGTTTGTCTGGGAGAGGAAGCAAGCATACTTGAGTCCCTTCCCGTGATTACCCTCTACATTCCGCTTCAATCCGATCGGGGGTTTGTCCCCTTCTTGTTTGTAATCCGTGAGTGGAATGTCCTCTAAAGCCGATAGCAAGCCTGCATGTTTCTTTCGTCTCTTTTTCCCCGGGTAACGACTTCATTTTTCTGTCCCTTGCCCTTCCCCCCTCAAGATTCCCCCGCAATTTCCTGACTCCCCATTATGGTGGGCAAAAATTGTTGTCCGGACCTTTTTCCTTCCTTCCGTCGAGTCCTCCGTTTCCAGTTTTTCCTTTACACAATTCGGTTCCCTCTTTTCCCCCTCCATTCGCTTCCACGATTTTGATCCTTCCGTTTTAACTCAATGTCTTCCCCTTTCAGGTTGACCCTCTTATTTCTTCGGTATGGACCTGGCAGCCTTGCCCCTTTCCCCCCCCCTTTTTCTTAAGACTCTCTTCCTCTGCTCCCGGCGGCCTGTTCTTGATCCACAATTGAAGATTTTGCTTCCCCTTGTTTTCTTCCCGCTCCCATCGGCCGCTGCGCTTGTACTACATTACGTTATAGGGGCCCCTATCTTTTTGTGTGTAATCATATTCTTAGGTTCTGCCTCCTTTCTAGCTCCTAGTGCCCGGAACTAAGGTTTCGTTTACTTTACCAGGTCGTACCCCCCGCGTGAGCCATGACCCCCCCATTTGGCCAACCCTTTTTCTTCCGAGGTCGAACGTTCATGATTTGGAATTGGTCGCGTTTCCCGCCGATTCAATTTCCCCCATTAAAGGTTCGCGCCACACCTTTCCTCCGAGGTCCTCTCCATTTTTTTTTTTTTCCCAAATTTCCAAATCCACTTGCACTTGTATTCAACCCCTCTGCACCTGCCACATCCTGTCTTCTTTTTTCCGCGACATAGACTTTATTTTACGATCCCCTTCCTTAGTGTCTTTTGACCCTCTTTTTTTTGTACCCTGACCCATCGTGGCAAAATTAGCCCTGTCCTGCGTCCTGAAGATTCATCCCGCCTTTCACCGAAACAGTCTTTGCTCGCGAGATTGCCCGCCGGAATATTTCCAATCCTTGGTCAGGATTACGACTGGTAGTACGGGGGACATCGACCACAACATTTGCAGTTTAGGAAACGTTGCCCTTTTACCTTTTTTCGTCCCTTCGGGGCCGTACCCGTGTTCCTTTATTGTTGTACTACCCCTTAGGTCGTCTCTTCCCCTGGCATTCGATTCAAGCGTGTCCATTAAAAGTTCCTTCTTTTGGCAAAACTTTGTGATTAAATGTGCCGCGCTCTTAGGGTGGTCACATTAATCCAAGTGTTTCGGTTTCCCCCCCCCCCTATGGCCTTCCCCCCCCCTCTACCCCTCTTAGATGCCCCCACCAAACAGGCTCCTCCCCCCAACCGTCCATGGACCCTTCTCCCTTTTTGCTCCAAAAAAGAACTTCCAGGTTCGTCCTTTTTTGTGCCACCCCCCCTAGATTGTTGTGTGGGTCCGCAGTACCCCAATTCTTTTTTTCGTTAAACTTCCCCTCTTTGCCAACGGTCAATGGTTTGTGTTTGTTCATACGTTCTTCTCTCTCTCCTGGTATCATTGGTGCGTCTCGTATGATCTTACCTCCCTCTTCTTTCCTTCCCCGGTTGGGTCATTCTCATAGCTCCTTTTTCACTGTTCTCCCCGGAAGGACGTTCCTTTCCAAAGGCTTCCTATGGTCCCTTTTTTTTTCCCGCCGTTAGCCTTTTTCCTCGGGCCAATCCTCCCTTCCCCCCTACACTCCGTGTTTGTTTTTCTTCCCTCAGCTCTCCCCTGAGCAGGGACCTGCAGGTCGGGATTATGGCAGGTTTTGTCAAACGCGTCCCTTCTTCCCCCTTTTTCTCCCTTTTGTCGGTAGTTCCTCTTGGGCTTGTCCGGTCATCAAAGGCGCGGTTTCTCTAGATCCCCGCCAATACTTTTATGCTTTTCCTAACCCTCTGCCAATTCTTCACCTATGCAAAAAACCCCCCCCCCCCACAGATTTTTCCTTTGGTTTTTCCCCAACTCACTTGCGCACACACTAGGTACCCCATAATTTTTGGGGCCTTCCTTCCCCCACCAAAATTGAACCCCTCCCCGATTTGTTTCTGGGTTAATGCAAATCCCACCCTTAAACAATCTTGGTAAATGTACTTTGTCTCAGTATGTGTTTCCCTCTGATAGTATCGTTTAATGTTCCCTTTTCACCTCCCCCCCTGTTGCGTATGGGGACTTACCCCCCCCTAACCCTCCTGAGCTTCCTTGTGTTCAAAATCCCCACATATTTTCTTGCCCTCCTCTTCTTTAAGTCGATCTCGCTTCTTCTCCCCTTGATGTATCACAAATAACTACACCACGTTCTGATCTTTCCTCGCGTTCCAAAAGCCTTCTGTGTCTCCATCTTCCCGGTTTTTTTCCTCAAACTTGTCCAGTTTGGCCTTTCTCCCCTTAATGTCCCCTCGGAGGATGTCAGTCTGTGTGTCAAGCTTTCGGCCCCTTTTCCCTTGTCTCTCTTTTCGCAACTCATTTCCCCCTCCTTTTTTTAGCTGGGCTTAACCCTTTCCTGCCTGCAATCTTCATTTAGCAGTATAAAGTGTTCATCCTTCTCGAGCCCTCCCCTTCTTAGGGTGCTTTTTTCTTATTTGCCCAAGCAATTTGCACTTTTAGGAATGTTCCCCTATGACCTAGACTTCCGGGTAGTTACTCCCGGTTTAAATGGTTTCTCCTCTTTTTCCCTTTCCTACTTAGAACTGTTCATACAGCCCCTTGCTATGTGACCCCCCAATTTTTTTAGTGGGGCTTGCTAAAGCGGTTGACTACCTGTCAATCTTCCCTCACGTCAGTCAGTTTGCGTGGCCGGCAATGTATCACTTCGACCCTAAGCATTCACTTTCTCACACAACATTATGATCCTGTCCAATCCCTTGCCTCAAGTCCCATTCCCCCTTTCCTCGTGAAAGAATTTCGGTAGCCTCGGCCCCCGCTTCCAGTCTACAATTGACCACTACCCCCCTAAGTTGTGTTTTTTTTTGATAAGATGGACGCAAATTGGTCGCACTTCTCCCTTCGGGTGGTCTTGCCCTGCATATTTTTTTTTAGAGTAAGACTACGCGTTTTCCACTATTTTTTGTCTTCTGCACACGATGCCTCTTATCTGCCTTCTTAGGAGTCGCCCGGAATAGGATGGTTACTGAGTTAGTGCAAACACCGTTTTTCCCCGCACACCCATTTTTTGCAAACTTCGATCTCATAGAGTTCCCTCTCTTACCTCCTTCACGTGCCTGACTCCTGAAGGGATTCATTTTTACGTAGCGCGAACACAATTTTTAGTGTTTCGAGTTCCTTGCTAGTTGACCTCACCACTTGCCCTTTTTTTCTTTCCCCCAAAAGAAAGCCCCCAACCCTCAGCTTTGCTTTGCCCCCCGGCCGTTATTCCTGGCCTCAGGCTTTATCTTTCCCTCTTTAGTATACCACCCCTTCCTCCAACCCCCCCATCCCTGCGTCCCCCTCCCTTATAAGACGTTCCCCCTTCGCGCCTCGATTCCTTCATCGACCAATACCTTTCGTTCCGGGAGCCCCCCTTTTTCCTTCCCCCCCAATGTTACGAGTCTTTTAGGGTCTTCCCTGACCTCACGTGTATCCCTTCTCACTCACAGGTGCGTTTTTTTTCCTCTCCCACTTAATCGGATAAAGGCCGCCCCCTGTAGGGTCAATATTTAGTTTTTGAACATTAGGCACCGGTTTTTCCCCGAGCTCCTTTAGTTTGCTTTTTTGGGGTACTACGTTTCCCTTACCCTTTTTTAACACGTCATTACAACACACCCTATACTGCTGTGCAATCCCCCCTCTTCCACAGTTCACTCCCCCCAATCAAATGACATCTCATTTTTTTCGCATTCCATGTCCCTCCCCCTCCAATTGACGCTGGATGTTTGGAAACCCATTTTTTCTCTACTGGTGTTTGTCACCGCCGTACAAAACCGTCGTGAGTACGCGTGGGTCAACCCTGTCTGATTTTCCAGCAGCAGCTTTGGTTTTCATCCCTGTTCCAATAAGCTTCCCGATCCCTTTACCCTTTGGAGTCTAGAGGTCCTTATGTGCTTCCTTCTTGGAGCGTCGCCCGATCACCGATCACGTCACAACCCTCCCATTCCCCCACGGTGCGCGTTTCAACCTTCCATCCATGCCCATTTGCCCTCTTGCCGGTGTGTTACGTCTATTTTCCCTCTTCCCGTTTTTTTGTTCTTTTTCTATATGCTTTTCTCCACCATGTCTCGTTTGTCCCCCCTTTTTTTCCCATAGCCGTTGGTCAAAAAAGGTCCCTCGTGGGGGAGACCTTTCCGCTTTTCCATATTGTCCTCGTCATTCCCCGCTTGACCCTCACCCGAGCCCGATATCCGTCCCACAATGTGTCCTCCGGTAGTATCTAAGCCCCTTCCCCCTTTGCCTCTTTTTCCCACCCTTAAACAATTGTGTGCTCTGCTGTTCAAGGATAGGGTTTGGGCTCCCCCTTTTTCTTACCCCCCCACACGATTGTTTCCCCCCCAACGCTATTTTTTGCCACCTTCCTTCTCTTATTAAAAGGTTTTTGCTCACCCCTTCGGAAATGAAATGCCATTGTCCTTCCGGGTTTTCTGTTTGAGTTGAAGGCCTTCCTCCTCTTTTTGAATTAATAGTCAGACCTTTTTCAGTTTGACCCCCCCGAAGACCCCAGGGTCTAAAAGGTTTCTTAATCCCTTTTTTTACCCCCCTTCATTTGTATTTTCCTCCATCAGCAGCTCTGTTCTTGTCCCTCTTTCCGCCCCATTAGCTAACACTGTTTACACTTTCTTAGGAGACCCTTTCTACAATTTTTTCCAAAGGCTCTGTGTTTAAGACCTCTGTGCCACCGGTGTTAAACGTTTCCCTCCCCTTTTTTCAAAACCTAATGTCTTGAGCGACTTTTCCCTTCAAGGTTGTCTAAGGCATATTTCTCCTTGAGGTACAGATTTTTTTAGTGTTGAATCACTCATCGACCGCCCTTTTGGCGCACTCTTCCTCCTCCAGGCGTTTCCTATGCCGTTTCAACCCCTGTGTTTTTTTTTTCGGTTTCATTTCAGAATTCGGTGTTCGACCCGGGACCTGTGACACTCTTTCATTTTTAATCGATCCGCTTTTACTTCCTTTTCCTTAGTTCCCAACCCTTTTTCCCGTTCCGGAGGACATTTCTTTGCAATTGTGTCCCAATCGGTTTTAGAGTGCCAGAGCTGGCACCCGTCAGTCCAGACCCTGTAGTGCCTTGTCCCGCCCCCTTGATGTAAATTCGGCATAACGGCATCGATGATTACACATCTAGAAAAAATCTTCACAACTCACCCCCTGCCTAGGAGGAGGTAGTCCCCCTGCCGTCGCTGCTTCCCCCCACTTTCTGGAGATACTACTTTCCCCCTCCCCCCCAGTTTTTGTGCTCGCGGACCACATGTTTCTGTCGCGTCCTCACCCGCTTTCTACTGGTCTTGTTAGACTTAACCTTGTGCCCAGCATTGGCCCCCCCCTCATCTTTGTTTCCCACCTGATGCCTGCTGTTTATGTTCGACCTTCTCCGTTCTGGACCGCGGTACTGACTGTCTTCACACCTCCTTTAGACCCGACCTTTTTTCCCCCAATTTATCGAGGTCGGTTACCGGGCTTTCTCTGTTCGACGAGTCGCCCTTTTACCGTTTTCCCTCTTCCCTCCAAAGCGATGTCTCTTCAGTTCACTTCCCCTCCAATTGCCCAAAGAGAATTTCCCAATTTCCGACTGAGTGCTTATTGATCATGTATCATTCATCCATATTAGATTAGATGTTTTACAAGAAACCCTCTCCACCTCACTATCATGGGTTTTTCAAGACCCTTCCTCAAGTGCCTCTAGATGTCGAACTGCGCGAGCCTTGTCCTCGAACAACCTTTCCTTCTTATAACCTTTCCAGTTCTCTTGCTGTGATCTTTATCCCATCTTTTCCTTGCGGCATCCCTCTAACAGACCCGGTGCGTTTTCTTCAATCATCCCTATCAGGTGAACCCTTTTATTTACGGCCGTCTGCTTGATGGGTGAACGTGTCCTCGCACCACATGCTCTTGCCAGCTATTGCGCCCAGCCGCTTCCCGTCAACAGTTTAAGATGGTAAGGCATCACTTCGCCCCCAGCCCCGGGCCGTATGCGCTTTTTGCAACATAGCTGGGTGGTGGGGTCCGGGATTCCAGCGTCCAGGAGCCCACGTTAATTGCCCTCCGCAGTTTCCAGTTTCCCCCCCTTTCGGATCTGCCTATCTTTGAGTCCTTTTCTTGGACGCTTCGTTGGTCCCTCCTTTGCACTATCCCCCCCCAATCGTCTAGAATGTGGCTTCCCCGCCCTTCACCTGTCCTTGTGTTTGCCGGTGTGCGTCATTCTCTTTCCTTCCCTGTTTGTGGTGAGCTCTTTTTCTGACGCTTACACCCCCGTCCCCGCTTCAAAGGACCTATCGTAACGCTCTCGTTCCCTGTGCGACTTTCCTTTTTCTTCCCCCCCCGGGGCAGCTTCCCCCCGGAGACCACCTTCGCCTTCTCGAGACGTATCGGAAGCTAAGTCTGAACTTTGACCTGGCAACACCCCGACTGCTGCGGGGAGAATGTGGAGCCCTCGTGCACCCACGCCTTTTGTTTTTGGTTTTGCCCCCCCGCGATCTTTTTGAACCATCGCTCCCGGTTTCGTCTTAATTTTACAATTCCAGTAAACCCCGCTGGCTGACTGGTTGTTGGCTGTTGGCTTTTTCGAGTAGTATAGTTGGCCTGCATCTTCAATGTTTCTGGGGACGTTCACCCTCAGCCCTAAGGAGCGCTGACAGTTTTTTAGGACTTTTTTCACTGCCCCATTCGCTTAGTCCAGCTTTTTTGCGCGACCATTCTATCCACGGATAAGTTCGGTCTACTCTCCTCTCCCCGTTTAACCTGGCTCGTGTTCTTCCCGGCCTGCTACCAGACCACCTACCCACGGGACTAACCGCAAGTTTTTCGTCATAGGTTTTTGAGACGGTATGTTGCTTATTGATGTCTCTCGCTTCAGCTTTGGTTTTAAGGATTCCCCCAATAGGCAAGATTCTTTCAAGGCAAAGTACTATGCCTCTTTGAAGTAAAGATACGTTCCCTTGTCCAGTAGGATGTTTTTTTGAGATACTGCATTGGAATGTTTTGTTGTCCCTTTTTACCTTAGCCCTCTCCATTTTTTTCGAGACTTAAACTTTTATTTACACGTCAGTATTCTACTTTCAGATTCCGCCGGGGACCATTGACGATCCCAAGGTCCTCCCGGCTGAGCCCCTCTTTGTAGCCGCAGTTTCATGAGTCAGTTCGATCCCACTGATCTTTTGGCCTCCCCTTTTTTCCTGATATTAAAAGATTATTGCGCCTGGGCCAATTCTTACACCGAAGTCTTCTGGTTATTAGCCTTTCACTCCGTTGTTTACACATCGAGCCTCTTTCCTCCCCTTTTTTGTTGTTTTCGGAGTTCCCACATCTTCCCCCCTATCTGAGGGCTACGCTCATAGTGCCTTTTGAGGGACGACTTACGCTTTTCACTCCTTCATCGACTCATTTTGTTCCCCATATCGACTCTCGTTCTTAGATTGATTCCTTCGCCCTTTTTCCCGAATGACGGCGGTATTTATCGTTAATACCGACTCCAAATTTCCCCTCTTTTTATCTCCCTAGTGTCCCCTTTTTTTCTTGATCTGACGGGTCTCCCTTTGTGTTTACATGCAATTTCTCCCCCAAGGATGTGTACTTAGACCCAGTAGTGATTCAAGTGTTTCTGGATTACCTACTGCCCCAATTTCGAGTCACAAAACACTCCGGATTCATTTCCTTCACGATTCCTGTTTCGGATCCTGATCTTATTCTTTTGAAGTTGCCAACCCTATTTTCCCACGAATACGCAAGGTTGCTTTCCCGAATTCAAGCCCGTTGTTTCAACTTCTTTGTTGGACTCTTAGTCCACATTCCCCCCGAACGGAATTTAGGTGAAAGCAAGCCGTGTGGAGTATTTTCGGCGTACCCAAACTCGAGTCGCCCACAGTGCCCTTAACTTTTATTATTTTTCAGATGAGCCAGCCGTGCGATGCTCCCGGGCGCTCTCTTCGGAATGAAAGCTGAAAGAATCAATGCATTTCCCCCCTGAGTTGCCGGCCTCTCCTAGTTTTTGGGCAACTTCCATACGACCCTAGTGTAAATGTAACACACCATTAGAGGTACCAAAGCCCCAAACCCAAAGTGAATGAAATCCCATCACATTGCGATTGCCATTTTTGAAAGCAAAACAGCAACTTCGTCTCTCCGGTATTCCCATCGCTTGGTCTCCCCCCATTTTCTTGGCGGTCGATTCCCGTGTGACGGGTGTTTTAGTCTCCAGGCTTTTTAGCATGAGAGTATGAGCCTGGATTGATCTGGAGCCCCGCTCTTTTTTATTGAGATGTTCGTGCCCACTTCTGCACAGCGTCGTCCCCATCCCGGAACGGCCTCCGGGATTTTCCGGATCATAATCAGAATACTGTTTCTTTCTATCCTCCTTTTTTTTTCTGAGTTACGGCTGACCCAGCACCCCCTCCTAACAATCCAGGCGTGTTGCAAGGCGTTACATACAAGTCGACCCTTTTTTGGCCCTTTTCGTTTTCGATGACATAGTTCTACGCCCGATTACTGTTGCCCGACAGCAATCGGAGCAAGAAGAAATTTCCCCATCGCACGAAACCGTACTTGGCCAAGTAGGAAGGAAAGCGCCTCGTTACCTTTTTTCAACAAAAATCAAAGAGGGGATGCCCCCTGATGAATCGCCTTTGTCCATGGAAAATCCAGCTGGTAGAAAAAAAAAACCCATTTTTTCCACCAGGACTCTCCCCGGGCGGTTCCACAAAATATCAATTCAACAAGTAAAAAAATGAGTCCCAGGTTTTACGCTTTGTTTTATCTTCTTCAGCCTTTTTTTGAATGCCCCGTGCACCTGTTCCGGTTGATTGGACTTTCAAAAAACGGATCTAAGCGGAGCGAACTTTCCCCCAATCTGGATCCCCCGCGGTTTTTACCTCCTCCGGCGCGCACGTGCCTTGATGGAGAACCTCCATGCCACGTGCGAGAACAACCCCTATCTGGCCCCTGACACGAGTGTTCCTCCCAGAGGCCCCCAGGTTCGAAACCAGTGAGACGAAGCGAGGTCAACCCAGCCCAAGACAGCAGGCGTCCTCCAACGGGACGACTCGAGAATTCCTGCGCTAGTCACGATTCGCCCTGACTCCTGACTTGTTCTCTTTGTACGGTCACCCATCGGATGTATTACAGACTTGTTGCAGGATACCCATTTTCCCAATGAGTACTTGGAGGCGGCTTTAACTTAGTGCTTGGTCAGATCTTTCGGCATACCCTCTTGTCTTAGATTTTTTGGGCCACTCCTCGTCGTCTGCCCGTTGACCCAAAGCCTCCTCCTGTTACCATGTAGTGGCGCCCCCGGTTTTTACGATTGTCTTAAAAGTGTAACCGACCTAGTCAGTTCCATGGAGCTAGGACATTCCCTTAATCTGCGCAGCTAGTCAGAACCCACATTAGCAGCTTGCCCCTCTCCCCTCCAGGCAGAGGGCGGAGGTCAGGGCTCCCAATTTGGGGTACATACCTATCACTCCTTTGTGTTATATTTTCTTGTGCCCACATTGGTAGCGCGCGGCTGATCTCCCGCCCTCTGGGAAGCTTAGGATCTGAGTTTTGTATGGTTGCCCCCTCTCCTAGTCTCGATCATTTCTTTAGCGGTCCATGAACTCGGTTATGAAGTCAAGCCCTCCCCCCGTTGTCCCCATCCTCTTCAATAGTCACCGCGGAGGAATCTTCGGTGTGCGTAAGTCCCCTTCCATTTTCGCAAGCGAGAGTTCAAGCGCCAGCAATCTAACCCCCCCCCCACGGAACCCCCTCCCCCCCAAAAAAGAACCCCCTGTTTGGGGTATCAGGACCTTGCCATTTCCAGCCTTTTCCCCAGGAGAATGTTCTCTTGGTGAACACAAATAAGAAAAATTTAGGGCTGAAGTGGTCGCATCACGCTCGCACCCGTTATCGGCGTCCAGAACGGAATATTCCGTTCGTCACTCTTAGGGTGGCAAAGATAGACCCCTCGAGATCCACGCTTAGTCGAGGCGTATTCAATAGGCCCCATTATCTTTCCCGGCGTCCCAGAAGGTGAGGCCACGCTAACTTCATTTTGAAAGGGAAAACTCGTTCTTTGGAGTTTTGGGTACATAACATTTTACCCTTGAAATGCCAACATCCCTGACCCCCTTAACAGTCTGCCCAAAAGACCATCTTTCAGAATTGCCAATGTCTTTACCCCCCTTCAGAACGGCGAATTTTCGGACACACAATATGGGGTGGGTCACCCACAACTTCTTGGTCTTCCCAACATCCACCAGAAGCCGAGTTGAAGGGTTTTTAATATGCTTTCTTCAAGCTGTAATTTTTCTGTCCATGATGCCCGACCCGATGATTTCGCCGGTGGGAGCGTGACTCCGATACAGGTCTCCAGTGTTCACTCTTTTTGGTGCACCCGGCCTTCACCCTTTTCCCTTGGCTTGGCGCATCCTTCCTCCATCGTTTTTTTGAGCGAGCTCCCCCCCATGCGCCCTGGCGGTCACTTTGGACATATACCGAACTCGCCGCGGCCTTGAACTTCCGTTAGTAGCTCGTTGAGTCTCCTTTTCCCCAAACCGGAAACCCGGCGTCCATACTCAAGCGATGGCCCTGTGCCTTCGACACAAGTTGATCGTACCCCACAACACTTAATCTCACATTAAAGCTCGGCCGTCTGTCGCCCCTGTATTTTCGTACTTCCCCCACACCCGCGTCTTTTTCCCCCCATTCGGCCTCTTAAAGGTTCCGTTCTTTGTTTTTTCTGTAGAAATCCCCAGTCCAAACCTTTCCCTGTTTTGCCTCGAGGTTTCTTGCCAGCCCCCCTAGTATATGCATCTTTCCGTCCTCTTTTTTGCGCCCACCGAATCCTAAGAGGGCACAGGTGCTCCCTCCCAACTTTTCAATATTATGCCCACGGTTCAGTTGAGCCCCTTTCCACCTAATTGTGGAGACGGAACAAGTTCTGATTGCTCTAGTTAACCGTTTCGTTCTTTTCACCCGGTTTTCCTTAAAGGAGAAAACTGGATCTGACTACAAGGATCCAAGCTAAGGAGTCTTTCCAGGAGCTAATGTGGGGCTTAGGGAGGCCCTAACAGGACGTAATATGACCTGTGAGAGTCCTCTGTATGTCAATCCTCGAGCGAACCATGAGGATGAATGAACCATGGATATCCCTCTCCCACCCCTCTAGAATTTATTGGTGGAGGTTACTCCCCCCGTTCACCGCATGGCTTCTCCCATCCATGACCATAGACTGATGTTTTTCCACGGGTTTCCATGGCGCTTCATCGTCGTTTCGACTCCCAGTTCCCCCAGATTCTCGTTTCCCATTGGAAGATCAAGTGGAAGCCCACTGTGGATTGTAGCCTCTTTAATACCTTAATTCCACCTTCACCTTAATTCCCCCGGGCCCCGACCCCACCCCCCCGTAGTGGACCACCGCGACGCCGTCCCTATTAGGAAATCGCTGAGCCACCCTTTCACAGTCTATCCCCCTTTTCAGAGCCTGGTACTTATTCTTTAGCCGCACCGGTAGCCGCCGATAGGTAAATGCGTCC
>Ga0179593_1704233_pt1 | contig 15326 bp, 14 predicted proteins | sample CZODoug2_1_08_16_FD_185931 | JGI IMG/M metagenome (GOLD analysis project Ga0179593, IMG submission 185931) | Vadose zone soil fungal communities from Angelo Coast Range Reserve, California, USA - CZODoug2_1_08_16fungal (PacBio error correction) | ecosystem: Environmental > Terrestrial > Soil >... | reverse complement strand
TTTCCGCGCTTGGCCAGACTCATTTGTGTTGCCGGCCCCCCCCCTTCCGGCCGGGTTGAATGTTGACGAGTTCAACCTCCTCCCCCCAGCGAGCTGCCCTATGCGCCGGGCTCTCCCTTTCCCCCAGCTAACGATGAAAATGCAACGCTTCGTGTCTCCCTTTTGTGTCGTCTCTGTTTTTTTTTTTCCCCCCCCCAAATCTTTTTTAACGACACGCCATCCGTGTTCGACACCCCTTTTTCTTACTACTTTAAGATAGCCTGGACATGACGTGACAGACCTCGTTTTCTATTCAAATAATCTCCGGCTCCCTTTTCTTTACTCACGCGCTTTTTTCCCACGGTCAGGACCCGTGCGATCAGTAACGAAGTAGTGAGCGACCGAAACGACGGCTAGGCGGCCTGCATCCAACTCTTTTCGTCCCCCTTTTTTGCCCTACTCCTCCGAGAGAAGGCTCGCACTGAGCCCTAAGGACAGATCGGAAACCCGAAACCTTTTAGACAAGTTAGTTCTTTCTCGCCTCCCGGCCATTTTGTGACCTTCCCCCTTAGTTTCCTCGATACATGCTTCGCCCAGATCGGGGGACCATTCCGATACCGGCGAGAGATATGTCTCCCCCCTGTTGGGCTTGGCGCAACTCTGGGCCTTTTTTTGGCAGACCGCGCAGCGTCCTGCTTATTTTTTGCTTGCACCTTTTTCTCCCCCCGGCAAAGCGAAGATTTTGATGTAGAGTCTCGGTACCTCGCCCTCTTCCTGCACCCTCCCTGAAGCTCCGTCCCTGCAGCACGCGGCCCCCCTTCCCAGATAGGCACCTGAAAAGTCGGTTTCTTTCCTTTTCATCCTGAGACCGCACGCTTGCGATCATGGACTCCTCAATCTTCCACTTTTAATAAACCCCCATTCTCTTTCGATCATTCAGAATACGAGAACGCGGGTTTGCAGCATCAGAATGTTTCCTGTATTCAAGAATCCTCGTTTTCAATTCCCCCCCTTTTCTAGATCAAGATTACTTTGGAGTTCGGAGATCCCCATTCGTCACATTGCGTGTTTTTCCTTTTTTTTTTTTAGGGTCAGATAACGAGCCAGATGAACGATCCCTTCTTCCCGTCCCTCTCCCCTCTCTTAGAATCCCCCTTTCGAAGGCTCTTTCAGGATATGAAACCATTTGCTGTATCCACCTGCGCGAGATTCGGTTACTCTGTGATCTGTTCCCAGACCCTCGAACATCGGATTGTTCTGGAACTTTTTTGAAATGCCCGTCGCGTGCGCTCCGATTTCCCAGTCCCGGAAGACCCCTAGTGGAATCGGCCCGAAAGGAGCATTCCGTTAAATCGTGGTCTTGCCGGCGCTCCCTATTAGGAAGACTCTGGGCCTTGCGGAACTTTTTAAGTCACGAGCGGAGCGCTTCTTTTCGCTTCCTTTTTTTCTCAATAGATCTTGCCTTGTGGCCTTCCGATCTTTCCTCCCCCCCCCGCGAGGTCATGCGAAAACGCGAGAGATCGCAAACTGACGGCGCACACCTGAAGAACATCATCTTTTTCCCTTAAAGCCCCTTGTTGTCCTTTCCGGCATTTTAGAACAAAAGCGAGCTCCCCAACGGCTCCCGTGCCACTGTCAGATCCTCTAGTCCCTCCCCGGCAAGCACGAAATCGAATTCGAGCGTTTTTCTCCGACATTTCCCGTCTTCGTGTAGCCGTTTGCGCGACCGCTCCTTCCCTGGCGATTGTCCTCTTTCTCCAATACTTTTCGAGTATGGGTGCGGCCGCGGCGATTGCGGTTGCCTTCAGCGCACCACTTATCGGCCCGGGGATCTGGAACGCTCGATCGATTCGTGCTGGCGGTGATTCTAGTTCTCTTGGAGCCCTGTGAGTCGTTTGGTGGTCCGATTTTTCTTTTTCTTCCCTGCTTTTTAAGGGCTCTCGTGCGCCCTTGATCGTGGTTTTTGGTTTTCGTATTTCCTCTATCGTATGTTCTCCCTCATGATCGCGGGCAGGCGAGTGAGCGCCCGTCCGTGTCATCGTGCTAGGATTGTACACAGACCTTCGGCTCCTTCTTCTTCTATGAAGTCCTTTTTTGTCCGGCACGCCGAACGTTCTGAATTCACCGAACCCGCTGTTTCACCTTCACCGGCGCCTGTTCTCTTGAAGAAAGGCCCCGGAGGATGATAGGCCGCCCAGATGAGCCGTCGTGATCGCGGCTTCCGTCCTTTTCCCAGACCACATCCGCCCTTTAGGTCTGAATGGCGGTCTGGGCCCTCGGTCCTGGCATCCTCCCCTTCTAAATCGCTGCGCAGGTTATTCCGAACCGTCGGGGATCCGGTCCCTCTTCTGCTCCTTTACCCCCTTTTCCTTGTGAATGTTCTATTTCCATCGCATCGGCGACGTCCACCCCTAAGTACCCGCGCCGTTCGAGATGGTCGCCCTCGACGGCGCTGCCGCCTTTGTCTCCCCAAGTTCTTAATGAACAAATAGGGGCAGACATTCCTTCCTAGGTGCAAATGAGGAGCGGCTTTTTTGGAATTTTTATTCCCCCCTTACCTCTTGAGACTTTCCCGCATAGGTATTTTTTTCTGATCGCACTGCGGCAGGATGTGCGTCCGTCCCCCCCCGTCCGTGGCTTCTATTCTTTTTTATTGCTGACATTCGAGATCATGTCCGGGTTATTTGCGATCCGGTGATCTTTTTGCCCTTCCCTCTCACTTCACTCGCTTGATCGGTGCGTGTTCACGGTTTCCTGTGCCAGCCTCCCGCGTCCGGGTTCTGCTGCCGTTTTTTTTTGAGATTCCGTTACCGCGATCAAGCCCCCCCCCCCCTCTTTTTCTGATTTTTGGTCCGAGGTCTACGCACTGGCGCCATACCTTCTGAGGCATGTGCATGTGCCTCTATTGAAGCAGCATACTGTCAGGCGGATGAGAAATGGATCCTCTTCTTTTTCCTTTATCGGAGTTTAGCCTTTAGCCGGCGGAGATTTCCGCCTTTCTTCCCCTATTTTCCCGAGTTTGTTGATGATAGTTAGACGTAGATTGGCGTGCCGCCAAAAGATCCATCCGTTTTCGCCAGATACTCCGCAATTCCTTCCCTTCCCCCTCCCTTTGTGGAGCCTCCTCCCCCTGCTCGCCTCCCGCGCATTATTTGCCGAACGGGTCTTTCTTCCTTTCCCGGCCTCTTCTTTTTTTCGACCCGAGGTTGGTCAGGAACGTTTCGGTAGGGAGGGCAGTGCGTGTGAGCTAAGACAGCGCCGGCCCTTGTGCCTCTACAAAGAAACATTTTCTTCCTTTTTGTCATTTCTTGAGCGTACCTCGCTTTGCGGCTGCGCTGTCGCGGTTTTTTTTTCCTACTATCGGCCGTTCGAGGCGGTGACGGAAAGTCACGCTACATACCGTGGTGGACCTCTCCCCCCGCTGCGTTCTCTCTTTTTTTTTCTCGATACCGAGACTTCTCTCTCCTGTGATGTAGCGGTGAATTGGCCGTCCCCACCTGCCCTTTTTTGGCCTGCTTCGGCCCCGAGCTTCCCCCCCCTAGTCTGAGCGCCGCGTGTGAGCCGGCTAGCCCGGTAACGGCTCCGCTGCACCTCCTTTTTCTTGTCTTTTTTTTTGTGTCCTAGTTTGGTGCGCTTTCAAGCTCACACTCCCACTGCGAACCTCCATTGCAAGACCGTTTCCGAGCAAACGGGTCGTCGATCCTGTCTTTCCCGGACCTGCTTGACCCTTGTTCCTCAAGAGATTCCCCTGTCTTTGCCGCGCCTTTCTGCTCCACCAGGCCGTCAGGCACTTGGCGTATCCTTTTTCTTCCCCCTGGAAGTCGGTCTTGGCGCAAGGAAAAGCGAGGAGGACGAGCAGCAGTCAACGGCCTTTTTTCTACACTCTCAAGATCCCCCCTTTTTTCCCTCTGTCTCGCCTGCCGTGACCTCCTCCTTGCTTTCCCCTGCCGAGGCCAATCGGAAAAAGCCCTTTACTTAATAAGTTAGCTTCTCCCAGTCCCCCCCTAACGGATTCCTTTCCCGGATCCGAAAGTTTCCTAGCAAGTTAATGATTTGCCATAATGGCCCGCGTTCGTTGTGACAATCCGATTACCTAGAAGTCTTTCTGTCCCCCTTGGGTTTGAGCTTTCTTCCCCCTGTTCTCACCCTTAACCAAGTCTCGCCAGGCGCATCTCTCTCTGCTTTGAATGACACCGTTCGCACACAGATCACCCTTTTGAAGCCGATTTCCCCTTGATTTCGAAGACTGACCCGAGCATTCGTATAGCTCCCGGCACATGAATGCGGATTTACATCAAGAGTCACTTTCATCTCTCCCGAACCTTTTCCTTTTTCTCCGTTAAGACCCTGTCCCTCCCGCCGAAACTAGCCCATCCAGATCTTTTTAATAACTCCATGTCATGTTCGATTCTTAATGATTAAAGAACGCCGCCGTCACTTTTTTTCCTCATGCGAAGGTACCTAGCCCCCTGAAAACCGTCTTTGCCTCCCAAGGCGAAGATTACCTCGAGAAGTGATCGTGGCAGCCATCTTCCTCCTTGCTTTTTCCGCTGCCTCGAAGCGATCAAAATTCTCCTGAAGATTAATCTTCTTCTTGCAGGCTTCTCCCGTTTCTGAAGTTTTTTTTTCCTTCCCCCCCGAAATCATTCCCCTCCGTGCGGATTTCGCGAAAAGGAGATGTTCCCAGACCGACGACCTTTTGCTTTCTGCTGCGAAGCCAGCTTGACTCTCCTATTCTACGGTTTTCTTTCGGAAGATCAGCACGATCGTTCCGATAGAAAGAAAGGCGGCGTCTTGGGGGGTTTTCCTTTTTTTTTTTCTCCTCCCGTTGCCTTCCTCTTGGTTCTTGCGGGCACGTCGCCGCGTCTGAGCACTTTCTTGCCGCATTCGGTATGGTCACTCCTCCTGCACGTCTCCTCCTGTTCCTTTTTCCTTTCCTTGACACTTTTCTTCGAAACAGCGCGCGATACCCTCGTCTGCTCCCCTCTTCCTCACGCCGAACCACTCCTAAGGCGCGAACGCCGCAATCTTCCAGTCCTCGCGTTATTCTTTCCTTTACTTCAGCATCTTCTACAACATTTTTTTTGATCTTCCGAGACCACCGCCAGCAACCTAAATATCAGACCCCTTTTTCCCGTTCTTTTCTCCTTTTTGTTTTTGTGAGAGTGAGTCCGCAGCAAATCGTCTCCAACCATCTCTATATTTTCCTCCTCCTCTGTGTTTTCTTCTTTTCCATCGCCTTGCAACACCCCCTTTTCGGTGAAATTTCCTTCGAACGTTGAGGATCGTGCTTCTTTTAGGAGGATCACAGGGCGCCTTGAGTCTTGGTCGTTTTGCTGGAGTGCTGCTGCCGGACCTTTTTCTCTTCACTGGTTTCCTTCCCTTTATAGTTTTTTTGCTCCCCGTCAGGGTACCTAGACTCTTCTATATTGTACTCCGCGGGTTTCCCCTCTTCGAGATTCACAGGCAAAGCGGATGTGAGGGCGTTCCCAAGACCTTCGTGCCTTCCTTTCCCCTTTCTTCCCCTCTTTTTTGTAACCTCTTCCAGGACCTTTCCGAACGGTCCCGGCAAGCCCCCCAATCGTTTCCCCGGCGCATTTCTTTCCCCGTAAGATCCGGATGATCGGACGACACTCTTTTGAGACGTAGAATCGGCGCTCGCGGGCAATTTTGCTTCCCTCCCTTCAGGAGAATGTCCCTCCTGGTCGCCTTGAAGAGCACTTCACTTTCTCGGTTTGTTCCCCCTCCCCCTCTGTCAGATCCGGCCGCGACTGAGCGGGCGAAAGACGTATATTCGGGCCTTTCTCGCCCTCCTCCTGCCCTAGGGACCCAGTCGTAGATGGCCGCAGAGATTTAAACCTTTTTGAGGAAGAAGATCTGTCTCTCTAACTTTTTTTTACAATAAACGCTTTTTTCAGGATTGCGACAACCGCTCGCGCCCCTTCTCTCTCCTTAGACTGACCCTCCCCTGGAATTAGCTGAACCTCTGAGAACGATCTTTTTTTTGATAGATTTAGGAGTAATGGCGCGTGAGGCGTTCTCATTTCCATCCCGTAAGGTTTTCTTCGCCCTTTTTCTGGAAGATTTTTTTTTCTTCCCGCGTTTAAGTAAGTACCTGTCCTTAGCCCCCTGAACCCCTTGCGTGTGGTTTGATTCTCCTTTGAAATAGTTGCTTGGATCTGTGGAACAGTTTCCTCCTAGTCCTCTCCTCGCCTGGCGGGGTCTGATGCCGTTTTGTTAGATCCGTTACCAGTGTTGAGCTTCCCCTGTGCGCCTTTTCCGGTATAGAGTTTTCCCTGGGACTTTGCGCGCACTCTTCCCCCCTCTTTAAAAAGTGCTTCTTTTCTCATATTGCAGACCGCGAGTTTTTTTTTTTTGCGCGTCCTCTCCATGTACCTTTCGTTTTCAGTCTATGGCAGCCCGGCGTTTTCTTTTCTATCCTTTCTCCTCTGAGGCCTCCCCGAGACTCGGGAGATTTTGTCTGCCACAGAGTTTGATGTGATAGACTCTCATCGCTGGGCCTTGGCCACAACTCCTTTCTCGTTTTCCTCACAGCTAGAAATTGAAGATCCTCCCACCCCCCCCCCACACCCCCAAACCCCCCAAAAAAAAACCCCCCCACCCCCACCCCCCCCCCCCCCCACCCCCCCCCCCCCCAATTCTTATGGTGGATCCGAAGGATTCCCTTGATTTCTCGTACTCTCACGGGCCGGGTTCGGTCCCTAAGGTCGAAGGCTATATGCTTCTCCGCCGTTTTTCGTGGTGACATTTTCTAGGGTTTAGATTAAGAAAGCGTCCCAACTGTGATTTTTTACTCTTCACAAACAGCTTCCCCCCCGACTGAGCACGAGCGGCATTTTGATTACGAGGCGAGGGCTTTTCCCCCTCCCTTTCTCTTGCCGCTGTCCCCTTAGACCCTCGAGGCGGTGGACGACACTTTACAGCTACATCCGTGCTTTTCTTCACTCCCTACACGAGCGGATCTATCTCTCATAATCAGTTGTTGTGTTATCTATTTCTCCGTCCTTCCCGGTGATTTTCTTCTTCTCTGCCCGATACCGCAGAGCATGATTTCCACCCTTCGCTTAGTTTCCCTCAGATGAAGTGAATAGGTAACGCTGCAGGCCCCTCTTCTAGTCTTGTGTTTTCGTAAACTCAAGTGCCTTTCTCTCTACACGGCACTGCAGAAAGAAACCGTTTTCCTACAAAACCCCAGGGTCGTCAGATCAGATCGTAATCCCTTCCTTTTTTCTTTTACCGTTTTTTTCTTTTCCCTGTGTATTTGGTGCTTCTGACTAAACCCATTTCTTGCCTTAATGGAGAAGCTGCGTATTGTCTTTCCCGAAGTCGGTGAGCTTTGGCGCCATTCCCTTTTAGTCTCTCCGCCCCGATTATTCCCCTCTTACCTCTTTTCCATTTCGCGGATATGCTGATAGCCGCCCTTTTTTGAGAAGGCCGCTCGGTTTTTCTTCCCCTCGAATAGGAAACGTCACCCTGCCTTCACGTTCGTCCGCCGGTTCCTCCCGCCGGTCTTTTCAAATACATAGGGACCAGGCACTTTTTCCTCCTTTCCGAATGCCGCGTCTTTCCCCCCGCAGATTTTTTTTTCCTTCTGCTCGAATGTTGGCTTAGTCGCAATTTTTAAAAGTCTCTCCCCCCTGAAACGGCGAAGGACAAGAGACATCGCGGCGATCGTGCTACTTGGCCTGCACCTTTCCTCCTTCCCCTCCTCAGCTGTTACTCCTCTGCCAGACATCCTGGACTTAATGAGATCATGTCCAGCATCAAGCGGCAACCTCTGATCTTCCTCCCTAGGTTTTCTCTCCTGGATTCTTTTTTCTCCCGAAATCCTAGCACATACAGATTTTCTCAGTGTTATCCCTCTTCATTTCATGTTCTCCGATAAAGCCCCCCGCCGAGCAAGTCCTCAGCCTGCGAATGCATACCGCTTCGTTTTCTTTTCCCTTTCCTTTTTCGTCTCTCTTAGCTTTTTGTCTCGGCTCGCCGCTGTCGCTGTTTTCCTTCTTCAGAGATTCGGATGCGATAAATAACGTTTTGACCCGAAGAATTCGAGCCTTTCCTTCTCCCTTCTCTCCCCTTCCCTCAGAGTTCTTCCCTTCCTTCCGCATTCTCTATCTCGTTCTGTTCTGAGCCCAGGAGATGTTACAAGACCTTTCCGCCCTACCCTTCTTTTCTGTGCTCTTCCCGCTTCTTTTTTTTCGGATCCTCTGCGACTTCCATATTTCCTTCCTCTTATTCCCCCCCCGATAGTTCGGGGCATCGGACCGAATTCGTAGGCCGTTGTAACATAGTGCTTTCCGTCCTCCCTTTTCTTCTGATGCCCTTTCCCCTTTTGATTACGGTCCAAGTAACGCTTGATTTTCTCCTACGTAACGGTATTGGTAACATAGAGCACGAGCTTTCCCTTGTTCCCGCGCCCTCCCTCCCGAGGGTCATGATGTTCAACATCGCTCTTCCCTTTTCCTAACCAGAAGAACCCTCAGCCATGGGCATGCCGAACCCTTTTCCAGGCCGCGAGGCCCGCTTTTCCTTCCAGACCCTCGAGGTCTTTTTGCCACTGTGAGCCGCATTAATCACTCCCACTCTCACTCTCCGTACCTCCTCCCTCCCCCCCTCGATGTGGAGAATTGGTGGTGAGCGAAGAGGCTCCGCAAATCGACCTACTTTCTTATTCCTTTTTTTTTTTGAGAGAGATGTTTTTGAGGATCGCGCTTCCCTTTCCTCTGCACCCCCCCCTTCCCCCTTTCCCGAAGGGAAATTTAGGCTTAACGCTTAGATCGTGAGGTTTTTTTTTTTGAATTCCTCGGCCTTCTCACAAGTTTTCTTTTCGGCTCGCTTTGATGTGCTTTTACGGCCCTGTCTTCGATATTTTTTTTATTCTGCTTCCTTTTCTTCTCCCTTGATAGTGGTTCGTGCTGCAGTCAGGGTAGCCTCTTGCTCGCTGTTTTCGACCTGTCCCCCTTTCGCTTTAGTTTTATGCTACCCCCGCTGATCTTTTTGTGACCCCCCTTCGGCTTCAGTCCTCTCGCCTTTTGCGACTTCCCCGAAAGATAGTCGCATATAGGGTCAGACGGTTGAAGGAAAGCCATGGTGCAATTCCTACCGGAGCTTTTCTCTCCCCCCATCGTGATGTGATGATCGGCGTACGTGTCCCTTCCTTCTCGCTATTCTTCTTTCTTTTCTCTCAAGTACTCGTCCCCTTTCTTAATGACGGTTTTTTTCGGGGGAACATCTAATGGTTCAGGTCGACCACGCTCTTTCTGCGCCTCAACCCAGATGTTTTTTTTTTTCTCCCTCTGCCGTTGCAAGAATGCTCTCCTCTTTGGCTTTCTTCCATTCGCGCGCCCTTTCCTACGGGACCCAGAGAATTTCGAGATGGCGAGCCTTTCACGGCGCGGCATCTTATTCTTCTACGACCGTGTATGTCCCCGATTTCTGAAATCTTTCTCGATGCACTGCCGAGGCGGCTTTTGTGCATTTTGTTCTACCCCTGACATGTTCCCTTTCTGAAACTATGCGACTATTATTTATGTGCTCGATTTCGGTTCATAGAAAGAGGGCGGTGCAGTCAGCTCCCACCCCGGTTCTTTCGGTTTTTTTTCGATTTTTCCCCCCAAATCCTGATCTTCATGTTTTCCCCCCTGCGCTCCCTTCGGGGGACTCCCTCCCTAGCACATCAAGGCCGGTGTGAAATAGTAGCCATCGTGCGAACGGTGCAAATCTCACTATCGCTTCGCTTCTTGCGGCTTTCCTTGTGATATACTCGTGGCTTCTCCTCCCACCACAGTTTGCGAGTTTCCTCTTCTTCTTCGTAGCCAGGCGCGTTGGTCACCGAGGTCTCACATTCTGCGCGCGATGACGTTATTCCCCCTTATTGCCTCTCCTTGCGGACGCTCCTGATCTGGCAACCCCCCCCACCCCTTGGCGTCCCCTCTTCTGGAAGAGCGGACGCATGGCGATCTCTCAGCGTCTTACTCCCTTTTTCCCCTTGCTCGGCCGATGTTACCGGCCTCGTTCTGATGAGAAGAGCCGTTCTTTGCCTTGTGCGCCAAATCCCTCCATTCGTAGAATCCTCCTTTTAGGTCCTTCTGACGGCGCTGCAGACCCTGAAGATGAGCCTCCCCTTTTTCTTTCTCCCCCCTTGCAGGGCCGTCACGTCAGGCGAGCCTAGATATTGATACAGACCGTTTGTTTGAATTTAGGTTTTTTGTTTTTTCCTTTTAACCGATCCTCCATTGCGTTGACTCCTTTTAACAAACCCGCGAAGACACCTTCGGCGACACGTTTCTTTGGCCATTTCGTTCCATCTCGCATTTCTTGGTCCTACCCGCCTTCTCCGGTCAAATGATAAGAATTCTCGTCCGTATAGAGGCTGTGTTTGACAAATTAACATCAAAGTGATGTCCTTCCCCGACCTCTCGCTCTTCCTTGTTTTTTTTGTTTAGAGGTTTCTGGAGTCCCTCCCCTCCACCCCCAGGTGCTAGTCTGTGAATTTGGACGTAAAAAGACTCAGATCTAACTTTGAATTCCTTAAGTCACCGGCGAACCGCATTCTCTCCTATCTTTACGGATATCCTCAAAAAGTACCCTGCAAAGTATTCGTTTAGTCGTGATGTTCTTTTTGTTAAAGATCCCCCCTTTCCAGTTGTCGGAATTGTAGGAAAGCTAACGCAATGCCCCACTTGTTGGACTTTCCCTGGTAGTCGATACCAGACTAAGTTTATCCGTGCGACCGGAAGTTTGACAAAATAAAGGTCCAATGTCTCTCAACAGCAGCCACTTTCCTACCGCTTCTCTTTTATAAACGAAGTCGGTGAGCTTCGCAAGGCAAAGTGACTGCTTCTAGCTCCCCGATTCCCCCTCCACCCAGCGCCTTTCGACCCCCGCGAGTCCTTTTGATCGCTCCGTCTGTCTGTTGCAGGTTACATGCGGTCGCTATCTTCCAGACGGCTTAAGCTTCCTTTCCTCCGACCTCATCGCGGCTTCCCCCCTTCTGCAAGTTTCTATCTACCATTTAATCTGCAAGAATCCACCGCGGGGGACCACCGCCCCGGCTCTCTCTTCGGTTCCTTTTCGCGTGCACGTCCTCCTTCCTCAAACAGGCCAGACACGTCGACAGCTGTGTCGATCGTGCTTTGTCACCGTTCGCACCTCAAGCCTTTTTGGTGTAGTTTTCCCGCGAGCTCACCTTTTTTCCCTGGACATGAAGATCGCGAGTTCCAGCATCACGCGGCCGACCTCTTTTCCCGTTTTTTTCCTTCATCATCCTCCTTGAGATAATTTTTCCCAGTCCACCTCGTCTTCGAGGTTCATCCCTTCAATGTTCTGCGATCAGGAAGACTTTTAAGACAGCCGGCCAGTTTTGGATGGAATCCATCGTTGGTTCCTCTTTCTTCGTTAGTCGAAGGAGCTTTCTTCTGCTTCTTTGCTCTAGGCGACCTCCTTTTGCCCACTTGAGATTGTTCCCGTAGGGCAGACTCTCGAGATGAGATCCCTACATTCACCCTCCTTCTCCTAAACTCGCGTCCCTTCCTCCCCAGAGATGTTTCTTTTTTTTTCCCTTGGTCGGACCTCAACCGGGTCCCGCATCGCCGATCTCCCTTGCATGATGCGACCAGTTATCAAAGTAATTAAGAGAACAGGTCTTATTGTTCTTTACCTTTTTCGAAATGTCCTCCTCCGCTCCTGGTCTCATCCCCGGATAGGCCCTCTTCTCACCCCCTTCCATTCGGAAATCCCCTTCAGGAAGGTTTAAGTTGAACTGGTATTGAGGGCGCCGTCCTGCTTCTTCCTCTGGACTTCCCCCTCAACGAGGGTGAATGACGCGGTTATTTCCCTCTCCCGACCCCCCTCCCCCCCCCCGGTGCCTGACAGGAGAGATCTCCTGTCCCCCTGCCGACTTTTTTTGATGAGACGCGATAGATTATACCTGAGGTTTCACCTCCCCGGTCCCTTTTTTTCCTCCCGGCCGAAAGCCGGTCCGCGGGGGAGCCGCCTTATTCCGGCAGCAGTCCCAATAGCCATCTCAGTATTACGTGACTCGTCACATCGAAAGATTTTCCGACGGCCTCTTTATCCTTGTGTTTTCCGATCAGAAATCTCCGAGATGGACTTCCCCCCCTATATATATGTTATTACTCACCTTTTGTGTTTTTCTCTTTTTTTTTTTTCTTCGCGCACCACCCACGTATACATCTCCTGGTCTCGGCTTCGTCTCTATTTTCTTGCTGGCTTGTCTTCTTCTCCCTGTTGAGCATTATGTTTGGTCGTGATCGCTGCTTCTGTGCTGCTGCAGGATCGATTCCCTCGCTTCCTTTTCCCTTCTATCGGTTCCGTCGGGTATCCTACCCTACTGTTCTTTTTCAATCATTCCTGCCGGAAGTGAGCGCCGCACTTCCTGATCGTGATAGAGGGAGTGAATTTTGAGGCACATGCGCTTCTCCCTTCGCCCGACCTCATAGTCCTTTTTCCCTTAGCCCGCAAGACCTCTGTTACTTCTTCCCTTTCTTTAGCTTTTTTCAAGATAGGGCGATTATCCTGAAGCGATCCTTGAGAAGTAGCACGTCTCATCCTCTCTTTTTCATTTGCGGTTCCCCGGTTTTGGGAAAACTTCCTGGTCTCTTCATCTGATGCGAAGTTTGATTAAGACCGCTGGTCCCCCGATCATGCCTCTCGAGAAGTGCGCAGAGTTGCTCTTCTAGTTTCTTTCCTTCGAGGGATTTTCGCATCTTCTGCCATTTTCTCTGCAGGCGAGCTGTTTGCCCTTGCTCGGCCCCCCCCCCCTCAGATTTCTGCTAGACGAACGTTCCTGAATGGAAAAACGGTTTCTTTGCGGAAGTACATTCGTTGCTTGCCTTTTTTCGCATTGACTTTCGACATGCTCCTTTCCCCGTGACCCCCTTCCTACAGATATTATGCTATTTAGGCGTCATGATATCCCCTAGGACGGATGAGCCTCTCCCACCTTTTTTTTTTTTGGTTCTGCCCCTTGGCTCCCCGCGCTCGTCATGTCTTTCTTTTGTCTCTCCCTCTTTCCGCGGTTTCGACCCTCCGGAGGTGAATCGTAGCTTTGACTTCGAAACGGATGCACCAGATCACACCGCTCTCGCTGAAGTTTTTTTTCTCTCCGTTACCAAGGGCCCGTTGCTCCCCAAGCTGACCTCTAGAATCTGTCCTGTACTGTCCCCGTCCGATTTTTTTCTGGCGCGCTGTTCGGTCAACAGCTGGGGGCCTCTATCCGACCGCGATCTTTCGTCTAGCGACTTTTTGGGCGTTTTTGCGTCCCGCTCCGCATGGGTCTTGAGTCGCTTTCGCTCCTCTTTTCTTTCTTGCGCTTTTTTTTCCCCCAGAAAACGTTTTTTCTGCTGATGACGAGTTCCTTTTTCTTGGCCTTGCGACAAAGTCTCCACCACTTCGTGGTTTCTTGATCTCCCTCAAGGCATGATTTTTCCGGAGCAGACACTTTCACTCTTTCTTTCCTCGCTTTTTTTGTCAAGTAAGTGACGCGATTGATCGATCCGGTTGTGTCGGAAAAGTTTTGGCGGTAGTTTTGAGGTTTCCTTACTTCTACAACGGTGCACCAAACAGCGACGGTCACCTCCCGTTCTGTATTATTGTACCGAGGCGAGCTTCATCCGCGGCGCGCGTCTTTCGAAGGGTGAACTCGCTAATTTCCTCGGTGGCGGTAAGTCAAATTCATCCTCCCGTCCGCGCATCTCTCTCTTTTTCCCTTCATTTTTTTTTTTCTCTCGAGCCCTCTTTCCTCTAAGAAAGACGGTGTGCTTGCTGTGAATTTGGGGCCGTCCACCTCCATCGGAAGAGGAATGCATTTTTCCTGTTTCAAACGCGGTCCCTCCCCTCCGCGTCCGGTGATTTCAACGCTCAGAAAATGTCATCCTTTTTTTGTTTACTTTTTCGTGGTAGCTTGTTCACGCGTCAACTCCTGTCGGCGCTGCGTTAAAGTCACACGCCACTGGCCAGTGAACTCCCCCGCTTTCCCTGTCGTCGAAGATCGCTAAGTCCCTGTTACCGTGACTCCTCCCAGTTTCTTTTTCGGGCGCAATGCGGTCTGGACTCTTTCCCCTTCGCCGCCAACAGCTCACGTCGTTCTTCCTTGGCGTATTTCCCTTTCCCCAGTAATCAGGTGAAGCTTTTTTTCGCAAAGCTCTAAGGCTCCGTCGCTTTCATCCAGCCCGCTTTCTTTCCCTCCCACCTCTCCAATCGCGTCTTCTTATGCATGTTTTCTCGACGCCGGTGAGCAGGTCGAGCCGGCCCTACCGGACCACGCCCCCATTCAGCTTCTCCTTTCTATCATTTCGACAGATATCGGACTGGCAATCTGGCCAATCAACCTCGACCGTGTCATTTTCAAATCTTCTAGGGTGATAAGGACGTTACGCCCTTTTTTTTCGAGAACGGCCCTCCTGGTAACGTCCTCCCACGGCCCCTCCCCTCTTCGGTGATCGTGCCTTGCCTGCACTTTCCCAGTCTCCTCTTTCCCTCCTTGAGTCTGAGATAGACCCCTCTCCCACGCGGTCGCAACGTACGGCACATGGCGGGCCTTTCCCATCTCTTTTATATTGCATCACTAACCTTAGGGTTTTTCTCTTTCCTTCCTGTCTTTCGATCATTACGCCAGAAACCTCCCATCAAGATCGTCGTTCATTCCGGCCAGGTCATGTTCTCTTCATGTGCCTCTTTCCAGCCCTTCCTTTTTGCAGTTCAGCTTTCGACTTTTTTACCTTTTTCTTTTCATGGCACTTTCTTTCAGTAAGCCTTAGGCATTTTTGCAGTGATCGCTCGAGTGCCCATATCTACATTTTTCTTCTGGTTCCCCCGATACTCGTTTCGCCTCGAATTAGAGCCCCCCCTTGCGACTTGTGATTTCGGCCCCTTTTTTTAAAACCGGCGGCAGTCCTCTTCGACCGGCGGCTTTTTGACAACCTCCCTTTACAGGTCTTGCGATGGTTATGGAAAGTTTCTTTTCCCCGCGATTCCTCCCGATTGCGACGCTCCTGTCCGTATCATCCCCAGATCTCCCTTGGCCCGCTTCTCTTTATGACGTGTTTTCAACTTTTTTTTGGCTATGATGTCCTCTTCCGCGGCACGGGCAGTAAAGAGCTCAGAGAGAATGAAATGCCCCGCCTGTCACCTTCCCCTCCCCTGCGGCTCTGCCCCGCTGGTCATGCCTGTAAACATCTCTCCCCTTTCTCCCCTTACGGTCTAACCAACGCATGGCGCTCCGCCGCATCCCGAGAGGGGGAGTTAGCATTTCCTGGTTCAGCCTTTTCCCAACCTTTTTCTTTTCGAGCGCCGAGCACGCCAGC
>Ga0179593_1546145_pt1 | contig 15326 bp, 20 predicted proteins | sample CZODoug2_1_08_16_FD_185931 | JGI IMG/M metagenome (GOLD analysis project Ga0179593, IMG submission 185931) | Vadose zone soil fungal communities from Angelo Coast Range Reserve, California, USA - CZODoug2_1_08_16fungal (PacBio error correction) | ecosystem: Environmental > Terrestrial > Soil >... | reverse complement strand
TTCCATGTCCGGTTTCTTTTTCCTTATGCGAGGGACCCCCTTGACCCGATGTCCCTTTTGAGAACGACTTTTTTTTCCTCGCGCAACCCAAGCTTGTGTGAGGAGTATCTTCAGATGGTGTGGCCCCTATTGCAAGTTCTTATTCTTTTTTTTTCCCTTACTCGTTTTCGTAATTACAAATCTTATCGGTACAATTCTAAACGCTCGGGCCCCCCCTTTTTCTTTCGCCCCTTCCCCATGTTTATCCCCCCTAGTCGCGCCCCTTTCCGCGCAGTCCTTTTTCTCAATCACCCCTTTTGTTTTCCCCCCCAATCCCGGAGATAACTGCGGTTCTCCGTCCTAAGCGACCCGGCCCCCTTCCTGACTTTTCCGACCTTTTCCTAATTTTAAGCCCGTTTTCCCTTGCGCGCCCGGCTTTCAGTTCCTATTTTCCTTCCGGCCATCGGACAGACTTGGTCTTTTTGTATTTGGACTGAATTTTTCTAACCCCCTTTCCTTTTTCCTTTTTTTTTGCTTGTTTTCTCCCGGAGGATTCCAGTGGTTCGCTGTCCCTTGGGCTTTTTTTTTCTGAGATCGGCGAAACGGGCCCTCCTCTTCGGTGACCATGTGCGCTTTTTCCGTTCGAATTTCTTCTTTCCTTTGGCTTTTTTTTCAAACTGATTCCCCCGTTCTGGGCGTAAGGGCAGCAAGCCGTGCCCCCGTGATTTCTCCCCCCTTTCTGTGATACCCCGAATCACAAGGTCCCCCGGAGGTGGCGTACCTCCCGCTGTTCTTTCGGGGTGACCTTTGATCCTCCCTTGCGACATATCGGGTTTTCTTGCGAGTACTGTTCCTCCCCCTCCCCTGATTACTCCTTTCCTCCTCCTCCAAGACTCGGGAAAGTCCTCCCTTTGGTTTTCTCTGGAAGAATCGTCCCCGCTTCTTTTTTCTTGGCGGTAAACCCCATTTATTTTTTTTTATCCCTCCCGGCCCCCCGCGTCGTTTGGTCGGCCGTTACGTCCTGATTTTTTTGGGGATTTGTCTTTTCTCCCTGTCTTTTACCCCCCCCCTTTCTGAGTAGCTCAGTTTTTTGACGCACCTTTTTTTTTACCCATTCCCCGCTTCCATACCTTCCCCTTTGGTATCTTACTCTCTCCCCAGCTCGCTGCTTGGTTGCAGCTCCCTTTTCTTCCCCCCTCCCCCCAACCTGTCGGTCCTTCCTTTTTTGTCAAGTCCCTTTTTTCGCCAAGTACTATTTGTTTTTCAAAGCCGTGCCAAGGATCCCATGTTTCAACCCCTCTTTTCTTAGAATTTTGATATGGGCTTTTGGTTTTTTCTTCCTTCATACTCAGATGGAGTCCATATAGTCTCTCATTTTTCCCCCACCCTCCCCCTTAGTCACACTTTTTCCCAAAAAGAAAAAACTTGATGCCTTTCTTTACACATTCCCTTGAGAAATTGAACAGTCCATGCGCACTCCCCATTCTACAACGCACCCTCCCCTTAGGCAACATTCCCCTTTGGTGTATTTCTGAGCCTGGAAGCACTATTCCTTCGCTGCCTCGTTTCTTGCGCCCCGGAGGGGAACCTTTGCGTGGTTACCCTTTCTACTCTTTGGTTCCCTAGGGGTCCAGAGATTTTTTCCTAAGAGAATATCCCTCTCCTTCCTTGTCCCCCACGGTGGATTTTTTATTTGCTCCCTGATAAGGCCGTTAACTTTTCCGGCGCGAATCTTTTTTCTTAACCTCCTTCGGCGGTTTTTTCTTTAGTTTGAACCGCGCACGGGTTTCCCTGGTGCGTGACCTCAAACCCTCCCTCCTCTTTCCCTTGGTTGCCGCGTCCGACACTTTTCCCTGGCCGGGAGGACCCTAAGGGTTTATGTTGATTTTGCTTTTTCTCCTTTCGAGTGACGTTCTGCTTTTTTCCTTTGTATCTGAGCACACTGCTTCTCTTTTGCCGGGTTTGCGCCTTGGTGCACCTGTTCGAGATTTTCACTCAATCCGGACCTTCTTTGCTTTCTGACAACGCGTGTGACGTTATCCCGAAAGTTTTCTTTTTCTTGAAATCCGGAGACGGTGAATGATTTGTCTCGTCCCTTGCCTGCTTTTTTCCCATTCCTTGCAAAAGTACTGTTGGGAGCTCGGCTCTTCACTGCTTTTCCCTTCCTTCCTGGTGGAATTGATACTTTCCTTTTCTTCCGGTCACTTTGCTTTTTATGTTCTTTCTTTTCCCCAAGTTTGTTGTTATGGATCTCCTTTTGCAGGTCTTTTTCATTCTTCACCTCCCGCCGATTTCTTACCAATCAAGCTTTTTTCGACGTTAAATCCCCTGTCCACCCCCTTTAACTTCTAGCCTCCTTGGACAAGTCCCTTGAATTAATTTCCACCGGTCCCGTACCTCTTCTGACGGGTGGGCTAACTCTTTTTTCCCCGTCGCCTAGTTACTAAATGTCCAATTTTTTTACGGTTTTCTTTTTTGACTGAAAAAGCCCTTTCAAACTCTCTTCACCCCCCCCTCCCAGAGGGGCCACTTTTGGTTCTAATCGAGTACCCGGCTCACTCTTTTCCCCATGACACTTCGCGCGCTTTGTTTCAAGGGCTGATACACGCCTTTGCCATTATATTTTTCTCTCTCCTCGGCCCCCCCCTTCATTCTCCCGGAGTTTTTTACACAGTGCCGTCCTTTCCCCTAAAGTTGAGCAGAACCAGACCCCAAAGACCATTTTTTACCCAGTTCCCAAGCTTTAGCAGCTCCCTTTCCCTTCCCTTATGGTCAAACTCCCCAGGCGCACAACTCCCTACCCTTCCCCCCTTGCTTTTCCCAAAGTGCTATTTGAGACTCTTCCTAGCTTCCAAATCTCCCCCCCCCTAACACACCGCTTGCTTTGTTTTCCCCCCTTTCCTGATTAACGCCCTTTGTTGGGACTCTCCTCGTACGTTTCCGTACTCCCCCTGTTTTCCTTCTTCCCAAAATACCCCAGCCGTCGTTCCTTTTTTTCTTTTTTTTTTTCTGTTCCGGAGGCATTTCCGATTTTTTTCGTTCACTTGTGCCAAGACCTGTTTGCAATTTGGGGTCCTCCCTGGACACTGAAATCTTTTTCCCGGTGTTTGACGACTTGCTTCCCTTCTTCGCCACATGTCCCAAAATACATCCCTGACATTTCCTTTCCGCCGTCCCTCAGTCCCCCCTCCGTCATATCCATCTTTTGGTCGTGCGAGGCTTTCTTTTCCCCCCCATTCCCCTTTTTTTTTCCCAATTAAACCCCTTGCCGCTGAACTTTCCCGTCCCTGATTTCCTTTTCCATAGAATTCCCTGAGGCCCCCCCAGCTGAGCTTTTTTGCTCTCACCCCACATTGTCTGACCTGATTTTTCCGTTTTGGACTGGTGACCCTCCTTTCCCAGTTTTCCCCCACTTCCCCCAGATCTCGTCCTCTTTTGTTTTCCCCTCCAATTGGGCGCCGAAATCCCCCTTCCTCTTTCCGGGTTTGCCCTTCTTCCGGAACCAGCACGCCACTTTGCCTCCCTTCCCCGGAATTAATCCTTCTTCTGGCCCGCGCTCTTCGTCCTTTTTACTCCCGGCCGCGAGTTTACCCCCTCTGTAACCCACTTATGTTCCCTGAGATCTTTATGTTCGAAGATGGCCCTCCCAAAAAAAGCTTCGCCCCTCCACGCAATTCGACCCTCTTCTTCTTTTTCTAGCAGTGAACTGATTTCCCCCACCTCCCCCACCCCTCCTGGTCCATTGTAAATTGATTACTCGTTTACTACGTCCCCGGGCTCTCCCTTTTACGGCTTTTTGCCCTTTCTTCATTTAATCGGTGTTTCCCACTCGTCTCATCCACGGTCGATGCTCTCCCATCCTCTTCCTCGGTCCTTTCTTTTCGCCTGCCACCCTTTCAGTTCGCCGGTCCCCCCCCCGCACCCCGGTAGGCAACCCCTTCCCGCCTTTTCGACACAAAGTCCCAAGCTACTGAAGCATTGGTGCCTACCCCGTGTACACCTTTTCCCTCCCACCCCTCCCCCTTTGACATTTTTTTGGGGCCGGGACGTTTTCCTTACGTTCCCCCCTCTTTTTTAGTGCGTCCCGCACAATCTAACTTAGCTCCAGTCTTCTAACTTTCCTTTTGGCAGTTTTCTGATTACTTTTCCCCAGACTCATGCTAGCTGGAACTGCCCCGCTCCTCAGTTTCTCTTCGACTTGTTGGTACTTTTCCCGAGTGGGGCTGCCCCTTCACTCTGATCCTACCTACCCCTTGGGGCTGCTGCCCACGCCCCCGTCTTTTCCATAGAAAATTGTACTACCCTTTGTGAAGACGAACGAGTGTCATAATCCACCAGAATACCCGAAGTCCCTCGTGATCAGTGGAAAAATCACGGGCCTCCACGAAGGCCGTGGGGTGTCCGCGGGGTTCGACTTGTAATGGGTTCAACGTTTCCAAGTGATTGGTAAGGAGACACGACCCGGTCCCCAAGTGAGTCCCTTGAAAATCTCACAGAAGACGACGTTTTTTTTCTTTGTATTAGTGTGGCACCGGATTTGGGCCTTCCCTTTATTTTGAGACGGATACCCCATGATACATTTTCCCGTTTTTTAACACATTGCATGCTTCCCCTCGGGTTTCCCCCACCCCTCCTCCTTTTTTGGAGATTTGACGCTGGGTGCACAACCCCAGAGGTCTTTCCCTTTTTTTGTGCTTCCGACTTCTGCCGCCCTTTTAATTCCCCCCCCCCCTGTTCGGCTTTTTAATTAAAGATTATTCACCTTAAGCCTTGGTTTTTTCAGGCCAGATCGGACTCATTTTTTTTCCCCCAGAATTTATCGCCCTCCCCCCATACCCCCGGAATCGCTTGACCAAAGTCGGGTCAAATTATTTTTTCTTCAGAGGAGAATTTCCTCTTCAAGAAACCCCCTTTCCCCCTTGTAGCAGAAATTTTCCTCCCTTGTAGCAAGGGGTTTCATTACGCTCCCGACTTTGGCAAATTCCGGAGGGAACGGACCATTCCTTTGGCAGAAAGGGAGGGTTTTTTTTTTCAGTGATTGTCCGCACCTTTTCTCAGTGATTTTCCGTGGATCCTTGGTCTCTTTTAGTGGCAGTGTTTTTGTTCACGTTTCTTCGCGGGTGTTTCTTTGGAGGACACGCGCCATTTTTCGCCTGCAGTAGACATCTGGTCTTCTCCTGACCTTTCTGCCCTTCGCCCGGTGAGGCTTTCCTTTATGAAAAAACGAGTGTTTTTTTGCCACATTGCCTGCACTTTTTTTTTTTTTCACGTTCCAGTCCCGACGGGCAGTTTGCCCCCCCACGGTTGGCCACCCTTAGGTGTTATTTCCTCCCATCAACATGTGGTCCCTTCCCCCTCCTTTCGTGGGCGAGGGACCCCTTGGCCTTTTTTTTCGGCCCCGGTCCCTCTAGGCGTTTTTTGCGATCTTTTTTTGTTCCTGAGTTCCCTTTACCCATCTCATTTCGCCTTTCTCGACCCTAATGTGATTTGACAGACCTTCTCCTTTTTCGGGTACTTCTTTTTTCCGAAGAATCTCGCCGGTCCTGTTAAGGACCGTGGTAAACCCCTTTATTCCGCTTTTCTTTGAAGAAGGCACCTTTTTTTTGGGTCTTCCTGCTTTTCCCCCTCTAATTTTTTTTCCCGGTTGCTTTGTCAGCCCCCCCTTTTTTGAGGTGCATAAAATCCTTGTCGACGATCGGATTTTTCCGCCCCTTTTTTTTCTGTTTTTCACAATCCCTCTGCAAAAAAATTTACAGCCCATTGTTGGGGTTTCCCTTCCCCCCTCCGATGCCCTCGGATTGGCCTTCCCCCCACAGACCCTCCTCAGTCCGGGTCGATTGGCTTTTTCAGTTGGGAGCCCGCACCGAATATTTTTAACACCCCGTGTCCTTTTTTCGGGACACCTTACGAAGCTGGCATATGGGGACTCTCTGTTTGTGCTGCTGCCGTGAGAATTTTTTTGGAATTGCGGTTAGTCCTCCCCCTTTTTGGGAGCAGCATCCCCGTCTTCCCCGGTGCCCCACCCCCGCAAGCCGCCGCGGATTCCCCCAATTTCAAATGCTGTAGGGTTTCAACGCCGCCGCGGTCCCCCTAGACCGAAAATCGTTATTACCCTTCCTTTGGGGTTGTATGGTCTGATCGACCAAAAAAATTCCCATGATGATGCTAACCTGCCTGGCATTTTTCCTTTTTTTTTTTCAAGTGGTTACCTGCCTCGCCTGTGTTTTTACGGAGGCTCTTTACTACCCGATAAATTCCCTTCTTAAATCTCACATTTGTCCGCACTGGATTTTCGATTGTCGGTGAAGTGCTGCGGTGGCCCATTTTGGAATCTTTTGTTTGACATTATTTTGTGTATGCACTGGTTTTTGCTTTTCCAGGGCCCCCGTACCCCCCAAACATCCGGGAGCTGTTCCTTTTTTTTTTCTTAGACCTGCTCGAATGTCCTTCTTATGCTGGGTAGCCCCAACCCGGAGGAGTGATCGCCGAGTTCTTTTATTTTTTGCACCCTCTTCTCTTGTGAGCCCCCCCACTGACTGCCCTTTCCTTTTTTTTTGCTGGCGTGGAGCCCCTTCCCCCAGGCGCATCACATTCCGGAGAGGCTTTAGGAAACTCTTTCGCGTCTCCGAGTTCAAGAAGCACCGCGGATTCAATCGAGATACTCTTTTTCCTTCGGCCTGACTGCGGCCTTTCCTTTTCCTGTCGTGCATCAACAATATGTGTTCACGCGGTTTTTTTTTAACCACGTGTTTTCCTCTTTCTTCATTTGAATAATTTTTCCTTTTTTTTTGCCGGGCATCTTCATCCTTTCCGTTTTTTTAGGAGATTGCTCAGTTTCGCGGCTCTCAAATTCTACGCGAGAGATTCCCCCCCCCCTTCGCCTCGTGAACACCTTTTTCCCCTATGTCACCCCCCCCCCCGTAAAATTTTCTTTCGAATTGTCCCCCCCCCCATCCGCAGGACGATAATTTTACAACGTCTCCGATCAATTCTCTTTTCGGGCAGCCCCTTCTTAAAGTAGCTCTTTCCATCCCGCGTCTGGTCTGCTGATCTCATTCCACGCGTGGCCACCTCCTTTGCCAAACGCCCCCTTTTTTTCACAAACTGTCGTGCCTTCGCCACTTCCTGATTCAAATTGCACTTCGTCGTCCCCTCAGAGCAACTGTTTGCCCCTTTTGTCATATCCCCCCCTTGTCGCCCGGGCAATCCACCAAGGTCCCGACTTTGTACCTTTTAGAAGCAACCCCCTTGTCGGAAGAATACAGCAAATGCGAATTGTCACAAAGATTTTTCCGTAAATCCTGATCAAATCCCGGCGCCCCACCACCCACCCCCGTGTGACACCTTTCCTTTTTCGCTTGCTCCATATTTTCAGACAGCGCCCCCCCCATTACCACCGTGTTGATTCACCATGCCGATTCACGTCCCCGGCGGGTTCCGCTCCGAAGGCAGCTGTCCTGCTTTCCATACACCCAGCGTTCGTTGTCTTTGGCTTTTTTGCCGGATCGGCGGCCGCGGCCGGTGCAATGTCCAGCTTTGAAATGGTGGGAAATCCGGGCCAGTTTCTTGTTCCCGGGTTTTTTTTTTCACTTCGGCAATTTTCCCCCTGTCCCCTGGCGGTTTGTACCGGGAAACTCCGCTCTTAGGCGGTCCTATAAAACTTTTACCCCGCCGCTCTAAAAAGGCCCTTGAGGAGGAGGACGTGAGTTCTTAACCTTCAGTGTGATATCCCCCCAAGAGATTGAGGGTCCAGGAACACTAAAACTATTTCCCTAACTTGGATAGAAGCTACACTGGGACCTCAGAGGATGGTGCTGATGTGCTGGGAAGCCTTATTCAATTGGGTACTAGTAACAGACGAATGTTTCTGCTCGAGCGGGGAGTGCTTCTAATCCCAGACATGTGCTTCAAACCCCCTTGAGAGGCTGACTTAACGGCAAGGGGCGCCAACACCTTCATCTTCTACTTGAGTTTCCTTTGCCCTACCAACTGTTTACGAAGACCTAACAACGTTATTCCGGAGCGTTTGCTGCAGCTCGACCCCGCCTCTCTTTTTTTCGGCGTACCGCAGGAACTTTCCCAGTTTTCTGGCCCACAGCGAGATTCTTTCCTTTGCCCCACGGCTGAGTTCCGCTTAATCAACTCTGGTCGGCGACTCCGAAATTTTTTTTCTTTGCCCGCTTGCAAAAGCCCGAACCGCCAAGCTTTTTTTCGCGCGCGCAAGCCGCAAGAGTTCGACCATCGCGTTTTCATTTAGTTTTGGTACCCTGCCGGCCGGGTTCTCTTTCGCTTTCAATGGGCAAACCTCTTTTGTCTTCCCCTTCAAGGCCGCACCCAGAGAATTTAACTTTGCTTCTTCTGCCCCCTGCCGCGGCCCTTGGGTCCATTCGCCCCACGTCCTAACAGGTCCCTTTCGCGCGCCAACCCACCCCCCAGCTCACCTCCCCCCCTTTTTGAGACGGTTTTGCTCCTTCACCCCCACCCCCGCACCTGTCGCGTGATTTGGCCCTGACGGTCCTTTTTTCCTTTTTGCGCTCCTTCTTTCCCTCCCTTTCTTCGCGCCATCTTCGTAATTCTTCTGCCGGTTCTCTTTTCCTCGCGATATCCTTGAATTTTTCCCCTCCCCCCCTTTAGTCTTCGTTTTTTACTGGCGCGCGCTTCCACTGATATCCTCATCGTTGGTTTATCCCAGGCTTTTTCGTAATAATCTTTCTGTCCCTACCCCCAACGCTGGAAATTACGCCACGACGGACTTCGCCCAAGTCCCACCTAATCATGTTACACCAATCGGAAACCCCCCAAAGTCGGCCTTTTGGTGTTTCTGCTGGTTTTCTCCCCCCCAGTGACAAATTCTCGTTTTTTTTAGTCGCCCTCAAATTTTCCCCCCCCCTGAAATCCGGTTTGACAAGTCTCTCTCAACCTGGGTTTTGGATTTTCATTGCATCACGGATTCATTACTATTGCCGGGTTTGTTTTAGCAAAACCTTTCCTTCCTATTGAATTGGGTTGTGAACCATGTACAATGCGGCCCCGGACCCCCTTCGTTGTTTTTGGTTATTCATTATTCCTTGTCCGATGGTTTGCCAACGTCTCAAGTCATGTTCTGCGTGGACTGTTCGTATTTATTTCTCATTTAAAGATTAACCCCCCGCCGTGCTTTGCGCGGCCACCCCCCATGCGTTTAGATCAAGAAGTTTTCGCCGTCATTTTTTTCCTACCCAAGGACGTCCGCCGATCCCCTTTTTTTAGCAGATTAAAAATTCAAGTTAGATCAATTTAACCGTCTTTCGCCCCAACAGGAAGCATTTACCGCTGGCGAGAATTGGAAGCAAGTTTCTTTCCTTCCTTCTTTCCTCCGGCTGGCACCGGACGTACTTTCGTCAAGGTCCAGCAGGGCAGGCGGGGTCTTTTGAACTGAGCTTCCCCTGGCTTAGTACTTTGGTAGAGCGGGCGTTGCATTTTTTTTTTGCATTCTTCCTTGGGGTTGGTTTTGAGGGACCAGGTCTCCACTTTTCCTTTTTGAGGGCGAAATGGTTTTATAAAGGTTTCGGTGAGTTTTTTTTCCCTTTTCCCAAGACCTGTTTCCCCCTGAATGGAACGTGGCGTTTGAAGGGCCTAGCCTTTCACAACGTGCTTGGCCTTTTTTTTTCTTTACGACCTCCACCAGGTGAAATCGCGGGTTTTTTGCGCTTTTGCTTGCGGGCGCGGCGAAGCTGGCACTTCGGAGGGGAGGTTTTTTTCCATTGAACCCTACTTTTTTACGTCCGCCTACATTGATTACTCTTTCAACTCGCTCCGGGTGATTTATTGCTAATCTTCTCCCCCCTTTACGGGAAGGTTCCCCTAACCTTACTCCTTGTTTTTCAACGGGCAGTTGCTCGTGGGTGTTCTCTGCCTTGCCTTGCTCGGATCGCCGGGGGTGTTTCGTCGTTGACGGTGCCCGATCAAATCCCTTTTCTTTTCCAGAGGCTTTTGGTGTCCGCCAGTTGTTTCAATTCAATTCCGCTAGAAAAATAATTTCAGGCAGGTTGAGTTAATGCTATCCCCCTTTAGCTTCCAGTCTTTTATGTGACTTTCCACTCCATCACGTTTTGCCATTCAGCGCCTTTTTTTTTTAAGGTTTTAAGTTGTAGTGCAAACCTAATATTCTCCGGGTGCACTTTGCCAGCGGGGGCTCCAGCTGGAAAGGGTAGGAGGAGGGTTTTTTGCGACGGAATGCTTTTCCGAGGATTTTTCCTTCCTTGGTCGCCTTCCCGTATTCAAAAAACTGTGTAAAACCCCATTCACAGTTTGCTTCTTGGAATTCCACCCTTCCACTTTAGCCCCCTACGCGCTTCAGAATCAGGCATTTCCCCTTGCCCACGAAAATCCTTGAACACGATGCGGTGTATGTGCTGGATTACGGCCATTTTAGAGTCCCCTGCTGGATCTAACTGGAAGCTCGGCGGTGTCACGGGCTCTCCCTAGAATATTTCTACGAAGCCCCCCTGTAGAGCTGTTCCTATTGTGAGCTTGAAGTTGATCCCCAGCCGCGTGGACGAATCTTGACTGACCTTTTGTTTTGCTTTAGGGACATGTGTTTTTTGGACTGTTGCTTGATGCCCCGTGTTCCCCCCCCCCATCCGGCGCTGGCTTTTCTTTCCCAAGCTCGAACCTTTCGTGGGTCTTTCAATCCCGGGGCTTCCGGGGGGGTTCCTTTGCTCTGAGCGTTGCTCCCCCTTTTCCCGGCTGTTCTCTCGATGAGCCCCCCTTGTTGTGGCCCGCTGGCCCACTGGGTTTGGCGGGGCGCAATGCGTTCGGTACCCCAAGACGGACCTGATTTCACTGAGTTTATCGTTCGTGCTCAGCACATAGTCCTGACCTTCCCTTCTGTGACTTCTTGAAGCGTGCCTTTTTTTCCCTTCCGTATCCGAAACCTTAGTTTCGGTTCATGATGGGCCGCGGAAATGGTCTTTGAATCTCGCTCTTTGAGGCCATCTGTTCCCCTTTCTCTGTAATCCTCATAAGTTTTTTTTTTTTTTTAGTGCCGGGGCTTGCTTGACTTTAGTCCAAATTAAGTGGAGATTTCTTCAGTTTTCCGCTCTCTTTTTTCGCCCATTGTTGAAAATCCTTTCTCCTGAAAGGACCCCCCCCAGCAAGGAATTTTTTTTTCCCTGTAACAGTTCGATTTCACCCGATTGTGCCTTCTTGAATTCCCAGACCCAGAGTTTACTAGCGCCCTCCAGGCTGCTTTTTGGAGAATTTAACCACCTTTTCCCGAGTCGGCCTTCCTCGAACTTGCGTGGGGCTCACCCTCGGCCGCTTTTCCCCAAATCGCTTTGTTTATTCCCGAGCCCCGCGGTATACCGTTTTGGCCGATCCCCGAGCTTGTCGAGACGCTTCCCCCTCGGCCATTTCGGATGTTTGGCCGCGCCCCTTTTTTGCCCGGCGCATTCCTTTCCTACAGTCCGCGCCTCTTCAGTTTTTTCAACAGATTTTCTCGTAACCACCGTTCTTTGGAAAACAGTTTCCAACGGCGCACCCATCACCGTGCGGTCCACTTTTTTTAGACCGGATTCGTTCTGTAAACAAATCGCCCTCCGCAAAAACCGATGCTCTTGCGAACCGGGCACTACTATTCCCCCAGTCGGGACCCTCTCAGAAGGCAGTCACCTGGTCGAAAGGCATAACAGCACCCCCCCAGCACGTTTCGGTTGATGCTGGGTTGTGCGGGTGGTTCCCGTGTAGTTATTTCGGCACTGTTTCACCTTGCCTCACGGTTTTTTCCCGGGGAAATCGCGGAACCCGGTACAAGTTCTTTTGTTCGTTTTTTGTTTGAAGTCCACGCGGACCCTTTCACTGCAACACCTTTCAGTTAACCTACGGACCAGCGCGTCAATACCCTGACAAACTCCCCTCCCACAAGTTGTACCCCCGATGCAGCTCTTCCTTCCCAGGGGAGTTCACCCCACCGTGCGGCTACCAACAAACCTGTCCCGCGTTCGCGCTGTTCTCCCCGGCTTTGCTGGTTTTGCACTTTTACGATTGACCCATCTCCTCCCGCGACTTTGGTTCCCTTTCTCACCAAAATTTCCTTTCGCATGCTTTGAAAATCCTTCTTTGGCTACTTTTAGTCCACTGCTTTATCGGGCAACTCCCTGTTCGCATCCCACGGCCTCCGGAGAGTTGTTTGGCTTACGACCTTTTCTTTTCGCACTTGGAACTGTTGGCGGTCATTTTCCTTTTACCGGCCCCCATTTTTCCACCGCGAGATTAGTCCCCTAGGCTCCCACTTTGGCGCGAGTTTCCGTCTCTTCCTGGTCGTTTACGTAGAAATCAGGCTTTCGCCTCTTGTGTTGCAAACACAGATCGCCCTTCTCGCCATTCGCGCGTTCCTTCGCCCTCGTGCCCCGCCGGCAAGAGTGGCCAATTCTTCCCCGGTCTTTAAAAATGGGGTCTTCGTCTTCCTTCCGGTGGTTCCCCACTGGCATTTTCGTTTTTTAGCTTCCCCAATATGGTTTCCCAACTCCCGGTTTCAAGGACGGCCCGAGCCATCGTATCGAGGGCACCATGATTCTCTGCAAAACCTCTTACCCTTTGCTCACTCAGCACCCAACCGCCCCCTTCCCCTACCTACTGGCATTAAGAAGAAGCCCCCCGATAACCCTCCAATAAATGAGCTGGGTTGCCCACCTTTCAAATTCAAATCACTGGTTCGTCCCCGCGTTTGCTTTCCGGAACTGAATCCAATACTGTTGACTTACGTTTTTTTTGCCCTCTCAGTCAAATTGATTAAAATTCCCTTAAGTTTATTAATTTTTTACGTTGGGCCCGGGTCTTGTTAGTCCTTACATCCAGTGATCCTTTTCCCCTCTTGGAGGCCTTTTGAGTATGTCTCGTATGGTATGCTCGCTCTATCCTTGCATTTCTTTTGGAGTTGCCCCTTTCAGGCTTTTCTTACTTCCCCCCTTAAATGTACCCGCTATTTTTCAAGCTTTTTTTTTTTCGAGTGTTCTTCATTCGCCAGCCAAACAATTTACCTAACCCTCTTTTGCGGGAACAACCCCCTTATCCGGTTCCTCCCCCCCCGTTCTTGGGTTACGGGGTCCCCCAGCATTGTCATGGTCCCACATTCTCCTTAATGGTGTGGTCAACTATTTTTTCATGATTGTATGCATACACGCTCTCTTTTCTATCCCCCTCCGTGTTGTTGTTTTTATTCTTTTCCATCTGGATTTCATTTTTTTTTATTGCGTTCACGGGGCCACCATGCATCCTAGTTTCGGGGTCGAGCACCCCCCCTACCATGCGGCCAGCCTCCAGCCTTTGGGAGGAAAGGACTCTTTTGATGGGTGAAAACCGTCTCCCTATTCTTTTGTGGCGAATTTTTACGACAGGTATTTCGGCCTATCCAGATGGCTGTGCTCAAGCCCCAATTTTCTCACTCCTTCTTCCAAGCTTTCGCTCGTCAGTCACCTCCCGACATCACTTCCCCCGGCGCGACTGACCTTTTCCATGTATTCTTAACGAGTTCCGTTTTTCAAGGCCCCACCAAACTGCCACTCCCAGCATTTTTTTCTACTCACTTGCGCGAATTGGCCCTTTCCCTGACTTCCTGCTCCTCTGGCAAAAGGACATTCTGTCTGCCCTCACTGCCATCCGGTGAGGTTTTCCTTTCCTTTTTGAATTGCCCACCAAGGATTCTCATTAGCAGCTTGTTGTATCCGCTTTACTTTTCGTTTCCTGGTTGTTGGGTTGTTTGCCTTCGAGACCCTTGGGGTTTCTCGATGTGAAGCTCCTTCATGTGATTTGTTATTCATTGGCGCGGTCCTTAAGGTTGACTATCGGTTGCAAACTATTGAAATTTCCCGTCCGTGGCCGCTCCTGCCCCCAGGGTCTCGGCACCGGGCAGGGTTTTTTTGAAGTATCCCTCAGGTCCCCTCCAGCGTTGATTCCGATTCGCTTGCGGCTTGTTGGCGACTTGCTTCGGGCGTCCGTGGTGGTTTCCCTTTTGCGCCCCATCTTTAAACATTTCCTTTTTCGGCACAGTCTGCTTCTTCCTTCTTTTCCTACGGAACTCTTTTTGCCGTGGAGGTTCGACGAACTTTTTCCACGGGCGGGGTCAACCCTCCCTTCCGGGGCCGCAGGACCTGTTCCAAATTTGGCGGGCGGGGTCGAGGTGCCGCAACGGATGAATTTTTTTATTTGATTTTAGTCGTCCCCTTTTTTGTCTTTTTTCCCCCCCCTCCCCTTCCCGCGAAGAGCGGCGGTGGACGCTGTCCCGTAGTACTCCTGCGAAACCTTCATCAAATTTTGTTATGGATTGAATTTCCCAACTTACCTATGCGGTTCTTCAGAGGAACCTGTCTTTTTGACACCTCAAAGCTTCCACATCAGCGCAGATGTTGTAAGTTTGTCGCATTCCCTCTTTTCCTCCCCAAGCCTTTTTGCCCCCGATGGAACCCCTCCTGAGTTTATCTCTATGTCTATGAGGAGGGTTTTCCCCTGTTTTTTCTTCGAGACTTTATGTAAGATGGATTTTTCCATCCTTTTTAGCCCCCCCTCAGTCGTCAAACCGTTTGGCACTACCACTTCCCCGCTCTTCATCCCCCCTTCCCAAACTGGCTGTGGGATTTCCACCTTGCTGACTCACTCCTCCCCCCTCACATCCGGTGAAACCTAACCTGCTTTGTGTATGTCTTATCCCTTTTCAACCGACCCGCCTCTGAGCGTCCCTGCTCTTTAATTTGCTTTTTTTTTTCTCAGTTTTGACCTGGGCGCGACGAGATATTCCCCGGCCATTTTCGCACGGTGGATGTTTTTTCGTCCTTTTTTTTTCTTTTCCCTCCGCCTTGGGCACTTTCCTTGCGCTATATTTGGCTGACCTCCGCGGTTTTTTTGTGGCTTAAATTTGCGCACGGTTCTGATGGGCGCTCTGTTTCCACACCACTCCCCCTTTTTCCCTTTGGATTGCAGTTAGACAATTTTTTTTTTTTCCCTGGTTTTGCGGTTCATTTTTCCAATCCCAGTTTTCTAGAGGGGAAAGCTCCTCCTCCGTGTAATTCCCCCTCCCGTGGCCCCGCGCTCGATGTCCCCCCCACGCGATTTGTGGTCCCCTCGCCCTTTGGCCTGGACTTTGGGCCCCGCGTTTTTCCTGGCCCCTTACCAGGCCGATGACACTCTCGCTCCCTCTTTGAAAAGCCCTGCCACCCTTCCGCGAGTGAATTCCTGTGGTCCGTGCCCCTCCCCCGTTGACCTGCATGTTTCCATCGTTCCTGCCACGTACCTTTTTCTATTTTTGAGTTAACGAGGAGCTTCCTCTTTTCTTTTCTTTCTCCGCGGCTTGACCTTGCCCGCCTTCCCTGCGA
>Ga0179593_1544825_pt1 | contig 15326 bp, 16 predicted proteins | sample CZODoug2_1_08_16_FD_185931 | JGI IMG/M metagenome (GOLD analysis project Ga0179593, IMG submission 185931) | Vadose zone soil fungal communities from Angelo Coast Range Reserve, California, USA - CZODoug2_1_08_16fungal (PacBio error correction) | ecosystem: Environmental > Terrestrial > Soil >... | reverse complement strand
TTTCCCTTTCCCCGTCCCGGAAAAACCTTCCCTCGCTTTCCGACGCTCTTCTTTTCGAAGCGTTCTCTCTTCCTTCCGATGAGCGCCCCTTCACCCCACCCCTTTTAAAAGTTCACGGAGGAGATCCGCCCTTCTGCCATGCCGAGGAGGTTTCTTCGCTCGCGACTTATTTACCCCGCGACCAAGAAAGGATTCTTCTCGACATGACCTCTTTCCCCCCCCCTTTCCGCCGAGGACAAAGATCCGAACCTTTTCTGCTCCCCTTTTATGCATTCACTTTTTGATGTTGATGGATCTCTTCTGAAGCGAAGGGCAAGTTTCTGTCCCCCTCCGCCCCTTACCCTGAAGCCTCCAGCAGATACCCTTCATGACTTTTCCCCTCCGTTCGAAACCGAGGATACCCCTTTCCGGTCGCGGCCTTCCTCAACTAAAGAAGTTTTTTTCCTTCTTCCAGAAAAATCGAAGGATCCCTTGCCCCGCTTTCCGCCTCTTTTCCCCCCCCAGGACCTTCTTCCCAACGTCGCATGCGCTCCCTCTCCGATCCGGTTATCCTTTCCTTAGGGCACATATCCCATTTTTTGAACACGCGCCCTCACGAATTCGAGCCCTCGAACTATGTGACGCTCCCTCTTCCCTTTTTCCTTATGTCACCAAGTCGTCTGAAGACCCCGAGACAACTATGCTGCCGGACAAGACGGCCTCAGCCCGAGGAAGAAAACGGCAGTCCCCCCCTTCTCCCCCACGATTTTCGCCTTCTCAGTCCCCCTCTCCCACCATTAGCTCGAAGAAGCGGATTTCTACTTTTTCCTTCCCGGCATATACTTTTCATTCCGTTCTGTCATCGATTCAGGGCGGGTCCAAGACGGCCCCTTCGCTTTCGGAATTACCCAGTCCCGGTCCCCCCCTTCCGCCCCCCCTCATCCCCCGACCTTCCCCAAAGTTAGGTCTTAAAGCTTCCTCTTTCTCCTCACAAGGGGAGCAAGAGTGCTGCTTCTCTTCCAAGGAGTCTTCCCCCCGGAGTTTCACCCTTTTTTTCTCCCCCCGTGGAAATTTTTGTGCCCCCCTCTGTCCCCTCCACGTCGAAAGATATTCCCCTTCCCATGGGATTTCCTTTCCTCCGGCAAAGACACAAATTCCCATACACCTCCCCCGGGCGGCCGTCTCCGAGTAGATTGCCGCCCTTCTGGATGTGCATCCCTTTAGCGAAGTGTTCTCGAATCCCCATTGATCGGCGAAACTTTTTCCTCCAAGCAAACTTCCTTCATCTGCTCGCGTGGTTTTGGGAGAACCCTTTTGAATGGATTTTTTCCCTCCCTCAAAAGCGATCATGACCACTTCCAGTTTCCCCTCTTGTCTGGCTAACGACCCCTTTCGGAAAGGACCCTATAAACTTCCTTTCCAGGCCCCTGTTCCTCGCGTTCTTTTCCTGATGGAGTTAGTGTTCTCCGGTCGGGCGGGAGCTTTTTTTGCAGCGTCTTCTCAACCTCCCGTTCGAAATCTTTTAAATGAAGGCTGAAAACCTAATAGGAACTTCTCTCTTTTCTCGGAACCTTCGAGAGGGGACTGCCTTCAGGATTCTCCTGATTCCCCTTCCGTTCCGTGATAGACTCCTCCTGGTGGAGAGGGACCTTCTGAGGAAAAGGTAGCTCCTTTCTATTCGAAGTGTATAGGGTACGTTCCTCATTCTAAATTTGTGGTTCCCACCTCCCGAGGGGTGGAATCCCTTATAGAAGGACGAGGACAAATGTGCCTCGTTTTTTCTTCCCGGAACGTCTCCAAGCCCCCCCCTTCAATGCCTCTAGTATTTTCACCTTCCATTTTTCCCCTTTGGAGCGCCCCTCCTTTTTTCCTATGACGAAGCGAAGGTTTTCTTCAGAAACAGGATTTTTCAGATCCGCTGCTCTCCCCTCCTTTCCTTCCTTCTTGAACCGAGTTTCTTCAAATAAAAAAGGAATCCTCCTAATACAGGTGTTCTTTTCTCCCGGCAAAAATTGTTGGCTGATCTTTCTTCCCTCCCCTTCCCCTATCACATTTGAGAGATCAGCCACCCCATAACCCTCACTCCCCCTTTTTCTTCCTCCCCTTGATAGCGACATCCTTTGTAGGTTCGCAGGTCTCCCCCTCCCCTCCTGCAGAGGATTTCCTTATGATCGGACTCTCTCTCTTCATCGGTCGCCTTTTAACCTCCTTTTTCCGGTTTTCTCTCAGCGAAAGGCTTCCTAGTGAAAGCTTTTTTCAGAGGTGGAGTTTCCTTTCCTTTTCCGAAACCCTTTGAAACCGCTTCCCCCCCCTGCGTTCCTCGAAGGCGATAGTTTTACTCCTGAGAAGTTGTCCACCATAGATTGTGTCTTTCTTCTTCCATTAGAAACTGAGCCCCGGCTATTCTTCGACCCCTTTCTCCTTCTCCTTAAAGAGCGATGATAGGAGAAGAACGCCCCTTCCAAGGAATTGAGGATTTTTGCTCAGGGGCAGGATGACCTTCTTGGGGCCACGCCCTCCTCTGCGGTTTTCCCTTCCCGAGAGAAGGGATCCTATGTTTCCCTTTCGGCTGGGGAAGGAATTTCAAAGTGTTAAGCTGGAGTTTCTCCAAGGAAGATTCAACACTCTCCCCCGGAGAGTAGTTGAACACTCCCGCTAGGGACCTGAGATAATTTCCTCCTCTTTCCCCTCTTTCTCGTCATTCAGAGTACTGGCGGTGCCCTTTCCCCCCGTGTCCTTTCTTTCTGAAGCGATCCTTACCTCCAGCCAGCTCTTCCGAGTCTAAGTGATTCCATCAAACCCTCCTCAAGAAGGTCTTTTCGGGAGAACACCCCCTTCTTCATAAGCCCCTCCCAGGAAAAACTTGGAAGAGCCTTCTTTTTGGGCGAACAGTTCTCCGGTCTCCTTCTCTTTTCCTTATTCAAAACAATCCTCTCCAGCCTGAACTTGGCCCTTCGATCCCCCCTCTTTGCGAGACCATATAAACTTTTTGGAAATAGCTCCCTTCCGCAGGAGGTAGTACCCTCCCCTTTTCCATAAGATCAGCCCCTTTCCCTTGTAGCTTTTGGAGATGGTCTCCTCGCCCTACACCTTTTTCCATTTTCTCTTGCGTGGGCGAGAGCGGCCTGAAATGGTGTGTAAACCCTCAAAGCTTCATTCCTTCCTGCCGGGATGGTTCTTCCGACTGCCTTCGACGGCACGCTTCTCTTGGGACAAGACCGGCCCCATTTCCCCCGAGAAAGATAGAAGAATTTCTATTTTTCTTTTCTTAGAAGTTTAATTCTCCCCTTCTCCCCCATCTTTTGTTTTTGACATAGTTCCTTTTGGCTAGGGCTGGATGGGACGTTTTCTGTTGTCCATGAGCTAGAATTGCGCCTTCTGGCATCTTTTCTTCCTACGAATGCCGTTACATTCCTCCCCTTGGACGCCTTTCCCTGCTCGCATTAGGTTCCTGAGGTTTTTTACCTTTGAGATGTGCCCCTCCCTTCATTAACCGGATGTCTTTCGGCTCCCTCTCCCCTCTTTTTTCGAATTCCCTTCCCCGTGGTGAAGAAGCCGAGATCTCCCTTTGATACTCGATTTATTCTTTTCTTCTCTTCCAAAATAAGAGACTCTTCTTTTTCTCCTTCCCCTCTTTCTGTCAGAGGTCCCCCCTTCTTGGAAAGGAACTCTTTTAGGGAGTCATAATATCTTTCCCCCCGTTCGTTGCCGCTGTTTTTACGTTCTCCTCCCCGTGTTTCCTTCCTGTTGTCGCGTGAATTCCCTAATAGCAAATTTAGATCCTCTTTTTGACGATATTATGTCGATTCCCCTCCCATCCCGTTCATTTTGTTTAGGTAAATGTCCTCCCTCGTGGTCCTCCCTACGGAAAGGGCTCCCTTCTCTCACAAAGCAGTTTTTTTCACCGGGGTGGCTTCCTCTCTCCGGCAGGCCGACGCTTTCCCCCCACCCGGCTCCCCTCCCGCCTTCTGCGGAACTGGACGGTTTGGAAGGGAAGGACTCCCAAATCGTAAAACTGCCTCCCCTTCCCCTCCTCAGTGTTGTTGTTGATCTATCTCTTGACGTCTTTTTCCTACCATTTTCTTTCCAGGTCCCTTCCCCTGGACGGCTCCCTTGACGCCCGTTTTTTCCCCTTTTTCTGTTTTTGTGTCGACTTCTCCTAGTAGGCTGCCGCCTTTTTTCCTCCAACCCTTTGCTCGCCCCTGGCCTCTTCGCTCCGCCACCCTCTCCTGAGGGGAACTGGTTCGAAATCGCGCAGTTCCCCCCCGTCCTGCCCAAGAAGGAAACGTGCTTTCTTTCCCTTCTCCTCCCCTGCCGATCGTAGCCCATCGACAGTTCTCTCCGAAAATTTTTCCCCCCAAAGAGGCAGGTATCACGCCCGCCCCCACCCTCCAGAATGATGGAGAGCGCCTTTCGGATCCCCCTCCTCGCCATGAAGAAGGTTCTGAGGAGACCCAATCCTCTTCCCCTTTTTTACGTCATGAAGGCCCCCATCATGGTCGAAACGTACAGAGGGGAAAAGATTTTTCTTTAAGCCTCATCCTCGGATTTTTTCTCTACGCAGACATCAATGATCCGTTCTCTTTTGCTGCGATTTCCCCCAAGGAACAGTCTCCCTCAAAACGTAGCACTTAGAGCTCTCCCCTTCCCTCTCCTCCGATCGGTTTAAGGCGTCTTCGTCTGGAACATCCTGAGGAAAAGAGAGCCCCCTCCCCGTCCCCTCGCAGGTCATTACCTCTGTTTCTGCAAGGCGCTTCCCGTCACAGAGTGCTCCCCATCTTCCCTTCTTCTATCTCCTTCGCCCGAAGAGACTGCTCCAGAAAAGAGTACGAGGCTCCCCCCCCCTATGACGAACCCCCCCCGAAGAGAACACTTCGGCGAAGACTACACATTCTCTATTTCCTTCTCGACCTTAGTAGGTACTATCCGTCTTTCCCCGGCATCTACGTTGTCAAGTTGCCTCAGGGCGTGGAGGGACTTTACCTCACATCTTTAAGAGTGATTTAGTTCTCATGGACCCCCCTGTCATAGCCCCCTGCAAAGTACCCCCACCCGAAATGCCCCTGCCCAATCTTTTAATCTTGAGACCCGCGAGGGCCCAAGGCGTTCTTCCCCCGGAAAAGAACCTCTGAGAGCGGGCTTGCTTAAGGGTCACCCGCCCCTCTTCCCCGCCGGAGTCTTCTTCCCTGAGAAGGTGACCCCCCGAGCGGGGGACTGCCCTTTTTCCTCGTCCAAAACCCCAGGAGACTCCCTTAAAAGGAAGGGTGGGCCCTGCGGTTTTTCTTCCAAGAAAATTTTTCTTCCAAGAACCCCCCTTTCCCCTTCAGTCGCCCTTGTAGATTGCCTCCCAGTTCCTTCCAGAAGGGCTCTATCGAAAACCCCCTTTTCTTCTTGATCTGAGACCTTTTTTGAGGGCCCTCCCTTTCAAAGGCTCCGTGAAAGCCCCTTTTTCTTATAGGCGGACATCCCACCTCGATCATGACCCTTTCCTTTTCCTATTTTCCCCCGCCCCGGTTAAAGCTCTTCAGTGAAGCCTTCCATGTTCCAGTGGTTCTTCCCTTCTCGTCCTTTGAACAATGCTCCCCCCGACGCGCCTTTTCTTCGGCGCGCTTCAATCTTTTTCCCCCACTAACTAGGAAACTTTCCCCCCCATCGGACTTTCCCCCCCGAATCTCTTAACCACGGCAAAAGGAACCTTATGTGGCGCCCAATCAGAGGAAAGGAGATTTGCCTCACCGGGCATTCCCTCTTGTTTCATGCTTGATAGAACTCCCTCTTTCGAGGAAGGAGGACTGAAAATGGTAGATCCTATGGGCAGCAAATCGTAGCCATCTTCCCCTCAAATATCTCGAAGAAGATGGTGCATCCGGAGTCCGCCCAATTGGGGAAGAGTTTGGAGGAAAGGCCTTTCCCTCCCGCCCACTGCCCCAAAGCTCTCCTTTTTTTCCCAGGCATCAGCTTTCCTCCCTTCGCGCGAGCGAACAGTCTATGACCTTCCTTTTTTGCCGAAGATCCAGCCCCCGGCGCCCCCTGCTCAGATCCCTCTTTTTCGGCCTCGGAAAGTCCCTGAACTGCGACCCCCCCTGCCTCTGTCGCGATCAATGTTGGCCTACCCCTTTGGGGTGCTTTCCAGCAAAAATTTTTTTCCTTCTTTCCCCTCAGTTGTTGTTTTAAGCAAACCTCTTTTCTTTTTTCCCTCACACACTCAGACGGCTCTCATTTTTCTTTTCCATCATTACATTGGCCTCAGCAAGCGGTCGGCCTCGGCCGAGACGTTTTTCTGATCTGACCTTTCCGGGTTCTTCCTTTCCCTCCAAATGAGAGTCTTCAGAAAAACGATGTCTCTTCTTTCCGTAGAAAGAGATCGAACGCTTGTCGTTTTTTCTCGAATTCCCCTGGAAAGACAACCCCTGAAAAAATTGTCCTCCGGAGCTTTGGTTCAACCATCTGCCTTTCCCACCTACCTTTTGAGATGAAGACTCCTACGATGATTATCGTACCTTTTCCCTCTCCTTTCCGCAGTCCGCGACCTACCTGGATCCTCTCCCTTCCCTGAAAGACTCTTTTCCTAGGAGGGGATCCCTATTTTGGGGTCCTTCTGCAGAAGTTTCCTTTTTTTTCTCTTCTCCGGTAGCAAGTAGCCCATGGTGACTGTTCATTAAGTTTTTTCTCCAGATGATTTTTTAGACTCCTCGCGACAGCCCTCGACCGGTAGTGCCCACGACCGCCCCTCTCGCCATGTAAGTCCGGCAAAAAGGGACATGCCTTTTTTTCGGAACTTTCCCTGTCCTCTTTTACCGTTCGCCGACCCCCGTGTCCGGGGCTTTTTTTTTTTTTGCAGCGATTCCAACATGCTGCTTTCTCCCAGAGCCGCCTTGAATTTGATTCTTTTTTCCTTGCCGATCCACTCTTGGCTCGGAACCCCCTTTTTTTTGCCTCCGACCGAAATCGAAGCGTCTTGAATGTCCCCCTTTCTTTCCGTCTGATTGGCGTTTCCCTTCCCCCCCAGCTCTCTCCAAAGAATGCCTTGAAGCTTTTGCGAGGCACATTCCTTTCTTTTCCGGGCAATTCGATATTTTAAGACTCCTCTGTGTCGAGTTTTTTTCCCCCATCAAAGCGAGCTTTGCGACCCATGTCCCTTTTTCCCCTTCCCTTTCGCCCCTTCACAGAAAGTTGGCATGTTGTTTTCTTCGGTAGGGGCGATGGCGAGACTTTTCCCCAGGGGGATCAGAGAAACTTCCCATTCCGGGCTTGCCCGCATCACTCCTTCTCAGAGAAGTCCCTCAGGAGGCCAAGAAAGGAAATTCTTTCCCGGTAGTACTCCTCTCCTATCCCTAAGCAGTGATAGCGTTACTTCTTAGCCGTCTCTTTCGGGTGTTGCTCGTCTTTCTTGCCCTCTTTGTGTTGGCGTTCTTTCCAGAATCCTTTAGCGGATTGCCTTTCTTCTAACTTGGCGTTCATTCTCCAGCTTGTGAAACCTGAAGAATGTTCACCTCCCCCCTCGGCCCTCTCAGAATTCTTTTGCGGTTGCGCTTACCTCGACCTCTGTGCCAGCTTCCCCGATAGGAGATATTCCTTCCCTCCGTTGAGAATTCCTTTTCCCTTTTTGAAGACTCCCTGAGTCTCGCGCCCCTTTTATTGCGCCGGGATTCGAGCTAGGAAACTTAGTGAGTTCTTCTTCTCTCCTTGGGCCTCGTCCTCTCTCGTACCAGGCTTCCCTCATGAACTCCTAAGAGTGATTTCTATAGAACAGTCTTTCCCCTTCCTCGTCGGTAGTTGAAGCCGCCCTCGACCATAATCTCATAAACCCCCTTTTCCCCTAGTGAATGAAAGCCTAGAAATTTTTACTATCCCTTTTTTTTCCTTTGCATTTGAGTACTTCTTCGTCGATAATTCCCTCACGTTTTCCTTCTGGTAGAGGGGTACTGAGAGAGGTAGGAAAAGTTTCCCTTGACCGTAGAATATGGAGTACTCTCCCCTTTACTTTGGAGAGCCTTGTTGCTACTTTTCGCCCTCGGAAGGCTTTCTTTGAAAAAGAGGAGCCCTAAAGGAGGGTCCCCATGAACATGAGCCGTTGTAAGGGACTGACCCAAGGGGCATCCATCCTTCCAAAGATATTCTCTTTGTTGTTGGGTGATAGATATTCTCCCCTAAACATGTAGTTACCGGCAATGACTTCCTTCGAGAAATTCCTTGGAAGCCTGGGTAGTTGCTGAACCTAGAGGCCTCTCTCTCCCAGGACGCCCCCGGTTTGCTCGTCCCCCCCCCCGTACAAAGCTCCTCCGCAAGAGATCCTTTCAGAGGGATTTCCCGAGACCTCGCGCCTATGTCCCCGGAGACACCTTCCCTTGCGCCCTGAAGACCTAAGATGTCCCCTTTACCGGCACGAGGACCTTCTCCCTGGGCGAGGTTTCAAAGTTTGCTTGCCCCTCGAAACCGGCGTTTTTTTATTTGCTGGCGAGCTCCTCCCGGCTGCAACTACCTAGCTCCCCCTTGACGAAGGTTCCCCCGCCGCCAAAGGCTGCGAACAGAGTCTTGCCGGCACAGCCGTTCACCGAGGGCGCTTCCCAAGGCGTTAGCTTCTTTTCCAATTCAAGAATGCGGATTTTTTCTCTTCTTTCCCCAGAAGGCCAATAGAAGGATCCGATGGAGCTTCTTCTTAACCCCCGACCAGATGTGAATTCTAAAAAACTTCCCCTCTCGAGCAAGGTCCCAGGTAAGTAGAAGTTCTTTATCCCCAATTTTTCCACCGCCTCCCCCGAAATATGTCAAGGCGCCCTTAGTCCCATGTGACTCTCCCCCTTCGGATTATGCCCCCATCCGAGGAAGCCCCTTGCACGAATTGCCTGCCTTTTTTCCAATTTTGAAAATGACAAGGCCAGTTTGCAGCCACCCCACCCCCTCGGACCCCCTTCTTTCCTCCGGGAGAAAGCCCTCCCCGATATAAATTCTGCCGATGTATTTTTGCATGGCAGGGCTTTCCCGGCCATCTCCTTTAAGTTCCCCCCGAGTAAGGAAGTCCTTTTGAAAAGCACGGTCCCCTGAGTTCGCTTTGACTTTACCTCCCCCCTTGCAGCCCGCCCAGACAATAAAAGGATCTCCTCAATTTACGGCTTTCCGCTTGAGAAAGAGGACCTCTTTAAAAGGAGTCCTCTTTTCTGCTAGATTGTATGTTCACGGTTAAAGATCCTACTTCCGTGGAAAGGTCTTTTTCCCATGGTGTGCAGAGAAACCATTTACCGTGCGAAATCCATTCCAGTTTTTTAGATATCAGTTCCCCCTCCATTCACCGGCCTTCAATGGCCCCTTTCCCTTTTCTGACGGAGTATCTTTTCCCCCCCCGTCGGAGCCTGGCTTTCGAAGGTTCTTCCCCCACGGCTCCGAGCGTATCGTAGCCCCTTGGATGCCAGAACTTTTACAGTGCTCTCTCCTCTCCTGAGCCATCACCTGGTTAATGGATTCTCTCCCCCCAAAAAGAGCTCCCCAAGGGGAGAAATTTTTCTCTACCGCAAAAGGTAAAGCTCTCAAGGAGACCTTTCCTAGAAAAGGCTCAAAAGATCTTAAGTCCCTAATTTTTATCGCGCTCTCCCCCTTGGAGAAAAGGATTTCACAGAAGTTCTAGGAGAGGCTTTGAGAGCCAGATGGCCTTCCTTCCTCAGCAGCGTAGAAGACACATGCAGGAACCACCCTTCCTCCAAATCGACATGTAATACCTTCTCTTTAGAACCCCCTACGGATGCAGCGCGTTTCCCCAAAAATCAGACGTTTCCCTATCCCCAGCCAAGGCATTTCCATTCGTACGGGCCGCTTCTTTTCATAAGACAGAGCCGTTAAGAGAAGGACCGGCCCCTGTAATAATCATCCTTTCTCTTCTTCCAGTTGTCTCCCCCTTGTTAGGCATCAAAAACTTTTCCACCGCCTTTTATTGTTCTCCCTCTCTCTCCGCCTCCCCAATTGGGGAGGTGATGGCTTTTTCCCACGTTGAGGCCATTCCCAACGCGCCAAGCTCCGATAGCTTTTTTTTATAAGCTCTTCTTTTTTCAGAGACCCCCCCTTCTCGAAGCGAGGTTCCGGACTAGGACGATGTGGTCCTCCCCGGAGATTCATCTCAATAGAGAGAGGCACGGGCCCCGGAGACAGCGTTTCTGGCCCTCACCAAGGAAATTCCGTCTCTGATCAATGGCGCCTTCCCTTTTCGGGGGTTCTTTCTTCCTGTTTGGATGATGTATTTTTCTCGTTGTTGTTGCTTTCTCCTCCAAAATTTTGGATGGAACCACTCACCCTCACTCCTTCTCTCCCCTTATAGAGAACATTCCTCCGGTCTCCCTTCAAGAGGTACGCGGTCCCCTTCCGAGAGAGATCTGACTGAATCTACGCTCATAGTAGCCTCCTGAAGTTCTCTTTTCCTCGAGAGAAACTCTATTCTTCAAGAGGATGCGTTTGAACCCCCCTTTTTTTTTCTTTATAGATTGTAGATTTTTTCTTTTCTCCCTTAATTGAGAAAGCACCCCCCAAAGTGGAGGAATCTTTTTTATCTCCTCGGTTTAAAAATCTGGGAATTGGAACACTCCTTCTCTTTAGAGTTCCTACTTTTCCCTGCAACTAGAAGATTTCTTTTTATGAAGAAGAGTCTCAAGTCCCCAGAGACATTCTTGTATGCTTCCCCGAGAAAGGAAAGGAACAAAGGATTGCGGCGTTTTCTCTCCGGCCGGATTTTTGGGGGGCTCCACGCGATGCCTCCCGGACGGTGAGACCCGAGAAAGCGATTCGAGGTTTTCTCCCTTCCGAGTTTCCATTGAAATTTTTCTTGGTTTTTCTCCTCCGAAGGCACAAGAGCCTCCTGTCTACAGGTCCGGCGTCTACAAAAAGACTCTGTAGAAATGTCCCCCCTCTAAGGCGCCACACTTGGCCCTTCCGGTGCTCTTAGTTCGCTTTATGTTGGCGTTTTTTCCCTCTGACAGTCGGCCCGTGGTAATGATATCTCGATAAATTCCCTTTTTCTGCTTGTCCCCCCGCCCCGAGCGCGTCCCTTTGAATTGTGATGTCTCCCCTCACGATCACGGCAGGGGGAGTCCCTCATCAAGGGATGCAACCGACATCTCCGGACGCCTCTTTGCTCTTGGGATTTGAGCCTGTTCTTTTTGTGGGCCCCTTTTTTCTTTGCATTGGAGTTGCCTTCAAAACACAGCTTTTTTCCCCCTCCCTGCTAATTTACTTTCCCTCCTTTGGTCTCTCTCATTAAAACGGCTTAGATATGGTTTCTCCGAACGTTCGCTTTCCCCCCTTTCCGAGAGATGTGAGAACCTTTCTCCGGATCAGAGTCGGTAGAAATCCCGAACCTGGTCTTTTCTTTCTGGTAGGTCTGCTTTTCTACCGGCGGATTCATGCCATGAAACCCCCTGCGACTTCTTCATTTCTGGCCGGTCAACTCACTTTGACGAGGACTTCCCTTAGATGGCCGGACAGGCACCGGCCTTCATTAGGAAACTAGATTTTGACGGATCCTACCCTTTTTTAATTCTCTTCCTTCAAATATGTTGTTTTGCCCCCCTCGTGGATTGTCGTGGATTGGCTTTCCCTTGCCCCGTCAGTATATTTTTTTCTTCGATAGAAATGGATTCCTTATTGGGGAAATATTTTTTCCTCCTTGAGGTCCCACTAGGTCTCACTCTTCCTTCCTTCTCAGCCTTTTCTTTGCGGTTCCCTAGACCTTATGATGTCTCACTGCGACCCCACGCTCTCGGAGATCATTCCTTTTCTCCTCAAGGCGATTTCGAATTGCATTTTTGTGAGAAGCATTTCTCGAGGCGCCGGGTCTCCCCTCCTTTCTTTCTCTCGATAGTCCACTAAGAGAAAGTCTTTATGAAGACAGCCTTTTCCTCCTTCTTTCGACCGTTTTGGACTTTTCCCTTCCTGTCTCGTTTCGGGAGGAGTAATTGATTAGTGCGGTAGTTTCTTTCCTTCGCTCGCGTCTGTCCATCAAGCGGTTTTTTTTTCCGAAGCTTTTTGTCCCTTTTTCAGATAGGCTTTTCCTTCTTTTCTTCGGACTCTTCATCCTTTGAAAGTCCCCTTTTTTCCTCTTGGTAGCGGGGTCACTTAAAAAGTTCCCGGGCGACCGTAGATCTGGAGGATAGACTTTTAAGCAAGTGGAGCACGTTGGTTTCCGGAGAAATAAGGAAGGATCCCCTAGAAGACCCAGCGGCCGTTCAAGCCCTAAGGCTTGAAGGCCCTTTTCGCAGGCAGTTTCACCGAACGCCCTGTTTTTTTTTCGAAAAGAAGTCACCCTTGTTAATACTCCTCTTATCTCGGATATTTGGGCTTTTGGGGGGTTTTCCTTCTTTTACATGAAAACCCCCCACAATGAACTCCCTGAGACCGCAGCCTCGCACCTTGACCACCGCCTGTGAAGTGTTGTTCCACGGGCCCCCACCTTCCTCCGACTGCACGCTGCTCCAGGGACGCCACACCGGTTCCCACGAACCACCCCTCTTCCCCACCCCACCACACCCCCCCCACCTCTACCCCCTCCACCCCACACCGCCCCCCCCCCTCGCTTTCTCCTTTCGCCCTTCCCCACCCACCCCACGCACAGACGACCAGTTGCCCCCCAGGGGGCCGACGGCCCCCGAGACACTTAAACGGGATGGCTTAGAAATGAAGATCTTTTCCCTACCCGGACCCTAAGATCGCAACCCCTCTACTTTAAAACTTTCCTCCACCCCACCCACGACGCAACACAAAGCAGCCCCCCCCCCAGAATGTGGGAGCGACCCCCTTCCCTCGGCCACCCCCCCCATGAAGAAATGAGGACAGCTCCAAGCGGCTTCCCCTTCCAGGAGTTAATTTTCCCATCAGGGGAGAAACCTCTTTTTCCGAGGCCAAGGCGGTTTCCTCCGTTACAGGAACTCCCTCTTTTTCATTTTGACAGAGATAGAAAACCTATCCGGAGCATAAGATGGCCCCTCTCTCGCTTCTTCCCATCCCCGATGGTGCCGGACCCCACGTGCCTGTAGCGTCTCTACCGATACGGTGAAGACTTTTTCCCCCAACCACACATCATCCGGTCGAGGAAAAGCTCCCCGCCAAGAGCCCCCGAATGAGCTCTCGAGGGAGAACTTACCTATGTTTTACGCAAAGGCGCCCTTATGATGGAAACTTCTCTGCAGCAAGTACGATTTGACTGGGACCTCCCCCTCCACTCGGACCTGAGGAAACAGGAAATCTGTCCAATTTCCTCTCACAAACAGACCCCCTGCGGACGGGTTTTTTTTCTGAAGAATTTAACAATTTTTCCCCTTTCGAGCATATCCAAATTTCCGGTTTGTTCCCGTCTTTCGTACTTGAATTCCCAGAGAGTAAGGATTCCGAGGAAAACCCTGGACGAGTGATGCTCCGGATAAAATTCAAGGATCTCTCCGTCAAATAAGAAATACCCCCATGACGACATTGATTTAAAGGAGACCGCTGGATCTAAACTTTTTCAAAGAAGGGCGTTCTTTATGGACCAGTTCCCTCTGAAGCCTGTATTCACCCTAAGGTGAACGTCCTCTTTTAATGGTTTGACGTCCAACACTGAAAGAGCCCTTCTCTTTCCCCTTCCAGGCTTTGACCGGAGAGGTAGGGTTCTCAACGCCAATTCACCGGCACAAGTTTTTTTCTTGTGTCAGAGCCATTGCTTTTCTTCGAGGGCCGACAAAGCGGTCCTTTTCCCGGCTCGTTCCGCCTCCACCGTCCGTGATATTTTTGAAAGCAAATTTTTTTTCTTCCCCTCGATCTTTTCCGGAGTCTTGCACGACCTTTTGACCTTTTATGCAGCAAAAGCTTTTTTAAGCCTTTCCCCCCTCGACCGCCACCTACACTGGCAAGGCGCCCTCTCCTCTCAAACGGCATTTTCCCCCCGGTTGCAGGCCTAAGACTTTAAAATGCTTTTTCGTTTGGTCACCCCCCCCCTCTCCTCCGGTTACTTTTTCTCTGAGTCTCCCCTCCTCTCCCCCTACGAAGACCTCCATGCCGTCCCCCCTCGACGGCAGAATCCCCTTGCGCTTTCGCCTTTCAACTGGCTGTCCCCTCCTTCGCCCAAACCAGCAGGCCCTCTATCCCCCGTCCTTCAAGGCCTCTTTTCGTTCTCCCTATCGGCGATATAGAAGAGCCAGGAGACCTCAGGGGACCTGCTCTCTTGCACCTGGTCGACTTATCGTCGAAAGTGTCTCTTTTCCTGCACGCCCATCGCCATGTCCACTCACTTCTTTTCTTGGGACTCCGGATTTTTGAGCCAAAATGGGGTTACCCCTGCAGAGCTGAAGCCCAAACCCTTCCTCTTCCCCCTATTCTAGTTCAACGTCCCCCTTCGCCACGCGTGGCGTTCGAAAGTCCTATGACCTCCTTTCTCCGATGAATCCTGGGTTCAATAATCCTCCTCTCTCGGCCTCGGCAAGGGCACTTTGATGAAATGAGACACTTTCTATCTGATATCAATGGCCGAACTTCCCTTTTCCGTGAGGGTGCTTCCCAATTTTTAGTAGGATTTCACATCCGTTGTTTTTTCTCGAGCTCCTCCAAAGTTTGCTGGACATCCTCTTTTAGTAGAAATTGCTCTTCCCTCTGAGGTAGCGGTAGAGGTCCTTCGCGCGATTACCTATGAATCTTTCTTTTTTTTTTTTCTTAATAGTTCCCCTCACCCTGCGATTTAGCCCGGGTGAGAGGCTTCCTCTCGGATGCCTTACACGAGATCTGATCCTCTTTCGGTTGGGCGGTTGCCTTGCCGACGAAACCATTGGAGTCCCTTAGATCAGCGGTCTTCTCCTTGGCCACCCTCATTGGCGATTTGAGGGTCCTCGAAAAGGCTCCCAGATACCCTAAAAGGGACCCACCGCCCAGGAGCCGCCCGCGAAAAGGAGAGGCCTTGAGAGACCTACTGAAAGCAAGGGCTACCCCCCACCGGAGGAGGGGATCTCCCGGGCTTCTTTGGGGAGGAGAACTTCCTCTTGAAGCACGGGAAGTTTCCCCCCAGAGTCTGGAGAAAGAGGGGTCGAGTCGCTGGGGACTTCCTTTGGAAAGTGCTTTTTTCCTCCGAAGAGGTTTTGAGACTTTCCTTCCCCTACAACGTGCGCGTCGGTGCCAAGCACGTCATGTCGCAAGGTTTCAGGAAACCTTTCCGTTGATCACTTCTTCGCCTTGCCGAGCCCCTTTTCGGTTCTTTCCCTTCGGAACCGGGGTGAATGATCGTCCCGGCTCCATTCTCACAGGTGCTGCTTCCCCCTCAGGCCGAGTCCTCTTTGAATTTGATTCCCAAGGTTAGATTCGGAGAGCCACGAGGCACGGTTTACTCCCTAACAGCTTTTTCTCAA
>Ga0179593_1481707_pt1 | contig 15326 bp, 14 predicted proteins | sample CZODoug2_1_08_16_FD_185931 | JGI IMG/M metagenome (GOLD analysis project Ga0179593, IMG submission 185931) | Vadose zone soil fungal communities from Angelo Coast Range Reserve, California, USA - CZODoug2_1_08_16fungal (PacBio error correction) | ecosystem: Environmental > Terrestrial > Soil >... | reverse complement strand
CCACTTCCGTCGCCATACCAGGAAGAAGCCGTTGGTTTCCGATCGTGAGGAGATCCCGGAGGCAAGTTAGCCGGTCACTCCCTTTTTTTTCTTTCCGGGACTGTCCCCTTAGAAGTCGTTTTTCTTTCCTACGGCTTAATTTTTTTGTACTGATGGTGGTCGACGCGGGCTGTATCAGCGCGGCCTCGATGCGCTCGTTTCACCTCTTTTTTTTTTTTTCCCTTATCATGCTGGTAGGACGTTGTTTGTTTTCGTTAACTCGGGCCTGGCCGTTGGCCATTAAGGGCCTCCCGCGCTCGAGGCTTTGGGTACTTTCTTTTTTCTTTCCTAGGTGGATACTTTTGTCCTAGAGCGTTTCGATTGAGATTCGTTTCCTTCTTTTTTTTTTTTCCCACGAGGAGCGCGCTCGGTAGCTCCGGAGTTCCATTTTTTTTCTTTAGTTTTGGTGGGATCTAGAGAATAGAACTCGCTGCATCATTCGTCGCCGACTTAATACTTCAAGACCGTCCAAGCTGAGAGGGAGTTTTTCCCTACTTAGATACCTGTCATGAGGTCTGGTCGTCCAGGTCGGACCTAAATCCAGTAGTGGTTTGGAAGGATATTCCCGGTAGGGTCGCATTTTTTTGTCCTTCGTCTCTGATGCGTTCCATCGTCCATGTAAGCACTGATTCTTTTCGCTGAGGGGATCCGGGCAGTAGCGAGTTTCTTCCCCGATTTTGCGCTGGACCTTAGGATTTTTTCGAACCCCTCTCCTTGTCTGGTATTCTGAAGGAAGACGTTTAGCCGACCCCGAGCCCCTTGGCCGCCCGCGTCAGGTGAGCCCCTGGACACCGACGAAGCGTCCAACTGACCCCCAGCCGAGGGATGTCCGATTTTCTGGCCCTCCCTTCCTGAAAACCACCCCCCCCCCCCCTCGTGGGACGCGCAACCGGAACGGCGGTGCTGGCGTTTCGTAATGCAACGGGCACTCTCTTCCCCGGGTCTTCAATCCCTGCCCTGAAGTTACCTTGTGGTGTTTCCCGGCCGCGGGATTACCCCGTATTCCGGCTTCATTTTTCCTGACTCCTTCCTCTGGTTTTTCTGGCGGGATGTGGATGTTTGCGGGGTTCCTGTCCCTCTCCTTTGAGCTAAGCACGGGTTTTTTTTTTCGCCCGCCCCGAACCCCAGGCCTTTTTTGCGCTGCCACGTCGGCGGCATTCTCGGCTTGCCGCCCGAATTTACTGCTTCTCTCCTCGAATTAGGACGAAGGACGTCCCACTTTGTGTCAAACCCCTCGAATTCGTTCCGCCAGCACCTTGCTGGACCCCATTCCCAGTTTTTCGGGAGCCGCCGGTTTCGGCGCGTCATAATCTTGAAACCGGAGTCGCCGCTCGATTTTTTGCCGTTTTTCCCAGGCTGTTCTTGCGACGTCACGGTGAAGCTCTTATGCCCTATCTCTGGTTCCCCTCCGATAGCTTGAAGATCCCCTTCCCTTTTCGCCCTCTTTCTTGCGCCAGTGCCCGCCCTGATTGATGGCGAAAATGCTTCATCCCACGTCTGGCTCGCCGACAGTTAGCTTTTGGGAGAGTATCTCCGCCGTGTAGGCCTCATTTTGGTGGCCCTCACCGGCGGCGGTGTCTCCTGCAATCGATCGGCGCTGCAATTTTGCATTTAGTTAGACCTTTGTCCCCCCCCACGGCGCGCGTTTTTTTTTTTGACCATTGGCCCGAAAATGCGGGCGGCATCCCTTTTAAGTCGTGTCCCCCCCCGTCCCTCGGTTCGCCTTCGTTCTCTTTGGAGTGGTGTTGTGGCTCCCACCATGGACAGCGAGCTGCCTTCCTGAATTCCGAGACGAACCTTCCCCTTTTTATTCCGTTGTGGGCCGGCTCGTGGCCCAGACCCGGGTTGACGCCTATCCTCTCTATAGTTCGTTGAACTCTGCCCAGTCTTTGTCTTGCTTGAACTTCTTCGGTTTTTTTTGGGGCGACCCCTCACAGAGAGTTTTCATTTGTGTGGCTCTCGTCCTACCTAGGTTCTTTCTGGCGACGGTTTAGGAGACACCATCCTCCCGATCTGTGGGATTGCCCATCGGTGACGTCGGTTGTGGAACTTGGTCCTCACCTCGATCGATCTGTTTCTCGCAGCGGAGATTGATTTCTTTCCTCTCCCTCTTTCGTAGTTGTCTCCCCGCAAGTTAGAAGTGGTGGACCCCCACGTTAGGACGGTGGAGTCGTTTGGGATTCCAGTTACCCCTCCCACGTTTTTTGGGCCAGTCCTTCGGACAGCATTCCCCGAGCGCACAAGCGCGATCTTGCAACTCTCACGGCCCACTCGCCCGACGACGTTTCCTGAGGATCTTTCCCTTTTCCTTAGACCCCCCAATCGAGCGATAGATACTGGGCGTCTTTTTCTCCCCCTTGTTGAGAGAGACCCCCATCGAGCGCAATGGTTTTTTTTGTTTTGGAGTTCTGAAGGCCACGAGACGGCACAGATCCCGATGACCCGGCGGCGGTTCGTCTCCTCCCGTTTTTTTGAGCACGATTTGGTGGGGGTCTCTTTTTCCGACGAAGGGGATTTTTCACCCAGACTGGTTTCGGAACAAGCCCCGCACCGCAGAGGCACATTTCTACGGTGGTCCCACACCGGTCCTCTTCCTATCTTTTGACCCCTTTTTCCTCAACATCTCGGATGCCTCCTGACGTGATCTCTCGGCTGCGCGAACGTCAGCTCCTATTCTTGTTTAAACGTACCCTCTTAAACGCTTGCCCACGAGTGGGGAGAGCCCCGTCTCTTTCTTTGCCAGCAAACGGCCCCAGCAGACCTGAGTTCTGCGCGGGTCCTGCCACTACAAATCACACGTTTTTTCGGTGAGCACCTCGCTTCCCCTAACCTTTCTTTTAGCGTCAAGCTGCCGAGGAAGGCCTTGAGGCCGTTCCTCCCCTTCCGTCTCTGGTTTTTGGCCGGCCCCGGAGGAAAACTCCCGGGCGGCGACACCCCTGAAGGCCACGTTTAATTTAGAAGCTTTTCGTCTAAGGAGTCGGATCGAAATTTCTTTGCCCGTCAATTACACCTTCATCGGGATACTGTCTTCTTACTCGAAGCGGTACCCCTCTCCCCACTTCCTCACTGAATTTCCTGCTCGGGCTAGGGATTGGTCGCCGAGTGCGCGGTACGGGTTTTTTTCACCGAGGCCCATCGGTCTCCCCATCACGCCCGTCCAGCCGCCGTCCCACTGAATTGCCATTCTGAACCAGAATTACCTGGGATGATTGACCCTTTAGATTGCTAGTAGGGTTCCCCCTTTTTTTCCCGGGGCCCATACTCGGCAGGTCCGGACGTTGATGTTTGGCCCGTTGAGCGTGCCCGTACGATGCCCTTTGCGTTCATCCCGACGCACTTGGTCCGATCACACGATTTTTCCCGTTGCCAAGAGATCCGCGCGCGCCCGACGGCTTGACCCACTTTTTTAGCCCGTACGGCTGAGCACCGCTCCTGGTCTCCCCCTTTCTGATGCAGGGTTTCCAACCCTCTTTCTTCACGACGTCGCGGTCCCCCCGCCGTACGTCTTTTCACCCTCTTCCTTTGACAGCCTGCTTGTCGGGCTGTTGCACTACTGGTTGTTGCAGTCTGCTTCCCATGATCTAACGCCTCTTCGTTTCTCAAGTTTTTTTTTGTTCGAGAGCGAAGCATCCCACGTGGAGTTAACATGGTGAGGGCTCGGCGACGGCCATCCCAGGTTGCTTCGATTCCAATGCTTTGTGGCCCCCGAGGTTCCCCCCCCAGACCCCACCAGGCCAACGGGCAGCGGCCAGGAGGTTCCCCCTTTTTTTTTTCGTTCCGGGAGACCCGTGGCTAGTTTTGAACACCCACCACTGGCTGGACGGGGCTGGATGGTGGATCTCTGGGCCTGCGGGGTCGGCGAGTTTCCCCCGTAGACGGCGTCCTGCTAGTTTTTTTTCTTCCACTGGTTACGCCGCTCTGGGCTTGGAGTGCTTCAATTTTGCTCAGCTAATTTCTTTTTTTTAGGTGATCCTGTTCAGCATGTAGACGTGCTCTCGCCCCCTCCTTTTTTGGACCTTTTGTCCATCGCAACCTTCGCTGTGCGGCGAACTTTCAGGTGGGGCTGTCTTTTTCAACCTTCCTCCCTTACCAGCTGGGGGGCGTCGCCCCCCTAACTAGGCATCTTTCTTGTACTTCTACCAGGTATCCTATCGAGGGGTGCCGAACTGCTTTCCCACCCGCCGTGCATGCATTTTTTCTGGCTTTTTTTTCTGAAACCTAATAGACCTCACCCCACGAACGGCTCCACTGCTCTATACTCGAGCAGACGTCAATCCTCCGACCACGCCGGTTTGCAGCCGACTCCTTTCTTCTCGGGTCTTTTTTGGAAATACGATAAGCGTGATTTTTTTTTCTCTTTTTTTTCGGGGTCGAGATGGCTTAATTCAGGTACAGACGGGTGCTCCTGCCTCGACGAGCCAAAACCCCCCTCGACGCCTCCCCCTTTCTTCATTACTTTTCGATAATTTTCCCTCGTGGGACGAAAAGACCCTCGCCCCCCTCCCCCCTTGAAATCCCCCTCGTCCCAAATGAAAGGGGCTAGGAGCACGGATCTTCAACCGGTACAAGGTTGCCCAAGTTCATTCCTTTTACCTCTTTACGCCCTTTCCCAAGCTCAGGCCTTTCTTTTCCACGCCTCAGGACGATGTTCACGCTCGGCGCGCCTCATTAGTTTTTTTCACGAGCTGTCTCATAGTCTCGAGAGGCGAATCGCCCCCTTCCAATCCCCCCGGCAGCACGCATCTGGACGGGCGCTCGAAATTTCTCTCACGAAGGTCTACGTCACGCAGTTTTTTTTTGACGTTCCCTAGACTGAGCGCATCTCGTCGGTTCTTCCTTGCCCTACCCAGAATGCTGATTCTTCCCTTTGTTCTCTACCAGTGGGTCCCCCTGCCAATCTTCTATCTCTCTCTCCGTTTGTTGTTTTTTTTAGAGATGGAAACGCTCCCTTTCCCCGTTTCCCTTCCCGAAGGCTTCCGCACGAGGCAGTCCGACTTGATTCCCTTTAGAACGTCCCTTGTCGACGTTTCGTGAGCTGTCTTCGTTTTCCCAGTCTGGCCCGGGGAATCGCAGGATTTCCCTCGGACACAGCTCGCTTGCGATGCGCTCTCTTCCGCTTCCCCACAGCTTGTGGTCCTACTTTTCATTCCGGTCCCGGACAGATGCATGAATGGTTTCCCCCTCGGGATCTTGTCAATCTCTGTCACGCCTCGGTTTCGTGGTACGTTTTCGGTTTTCTCGAATGGTTCCTCGACATGAGAGTGAGATTCCGCTTCGTGAGTTCGGGCCACGAGGACGCGAGCCCCGGAGCTTAGGCACTTATGAGCCAGTTGTTTTTCTCTGCTGGGCTACGTCGAGCAGTTCTCCCCTCTTTTTTCTGGGCCTCTCGATTCTGAACTAAAGCCGCTGAGCGGGAGGGTCCCGGGCGTCGGTCCCCCCTGAGACTTTTTTGCTGACTTCCCTTGTCCATAATGAACGCGTTGTTTGCCTCGGAGCTGGGCCCGTTATCGAGCAACTTTTTCTGTCGTTCGGTGTCCTTTTTCCTTGTTTTTTTCGGTGCCCCAGGCCTCACCCTCAAGTGTCTTACTTCTCGCTCCCGTCCACTTTTTGAGTCTGTAGCCGAGGCCGCCGACGGCGATTTCCTTGAGCCGGGACGGATTTGAGGCTTTTTTTTTTTTTTCGGAGTCTTCCCCCCGTGAGCTTTAAGAGCCCATCCCCCCTGGTTTTTTGCGCGTCTCAAGCGTACATGACATTACCGAAGAGGGTGGTGGCTAGAGCCCTTTTGTCCAGGTGGCAGCGCTTCACCCAAATGAGCATGCCTCCGGGCGGTGGCTCCCTCACGCGTACGCCGGTCTACGTGCCCTCGGAACACCTCCCCAGGCCAGCGTCCCCCTCCTTCCCCTTTTGGTGGACCTTCCGATGAGGGATGCCGTTCCTCCACGCCCTTCCCGCCCTTTAGGTGCACCTCCCTTGTGCGCTTTGGGTCCATTTGGCGTCGTGGATGTTCCTTTTTTCGCCGTCAGGCACCGCCCCCCCCCCGTGTGTCATTCCTTTGCCGTTTTTCCCACTTAGACCCCCTCCCCCCATTCCTCTCTCCCGTATCTTGCGGCCTTCTCGTTTTCCTGCCCTCCGGGAGGGATTTCCTCCGACGCCTCCGATTCAGGCCGTCCGGGCGCAACACCCCACCGTCGTGTCCCCCCGCTTCCTACTTTCCGCAAAAAGGTGCACTAAATCCGATGAAAAACGGGTCTGAGATTATCTGTTCTGTTAAGGCTCCTCGGTCGCTATATGAGGTGCAACCCGGGCGTCGCCCTCCCCGAGTTTTGCTAGGCTCCCTCGTGAAGGCTGGTAAAGGTTTCCAAGTTCAGAGCCTTACCCATTCTGGGGCGTTCCCCTAGATCGCCGGCGCCGATCCGTTTTTTAAAGCGTGGCTACCTCGCGCGATGGCAACTTTTTTTTGAGCCAAAAGTGCTCAAAGAAACAGCACCCCATGCGACGGGACCCGCCACGCCTCCCCGTGCCTTCCCCCTTTCTAGATTTTCTAATTCTCACTCTTTCAGAACGCACCTCCTTTTTCGAATGGCACCAATCCGGGGCGGTTCGGGCGGAACCCCCTTCGGCCGACAAGGCAGGACTTCTCCCTTTGAGTTTCCGATTGGATATTGTCCCTGACAGCGCTCTCGTCAATCTCCCCCTGGCCGAGAATGCGGTCAGCTTTTCCCATCCAGTAAGGATTTGCGCTTACCGTTTCTTCCCCGATTGTTAGTTTAATCATTAGTGGAGGGGGGACACCATGGTCCTTGAGCGCATTCTTTTTTCCGCTTCTGACGTCACGTAATTGCAAGCTGCCTTGCTTTTTCTTTCTTCTTCAGGTGGCGCCGGCCGTGCTGGTTTTTTCGGTTTGTTTGCAGCACCTCAGCCGATCCACGAGGACCTTTTAGTGGTAGCTGCGTTCATCCTTTTCTTCCTTTCTCTGGATTCTCGGTTAAGATAGGTTGCAAACCACCTTTTTGGAGGGGCCGGAGACTCGACTTTTGGGTGCAGGAGCCGGGGGGAGCCCCCACCATCGCCAATCCTTCTCTCCCCCCCCCTTTTTGTTTCTTCCAGAAATCTGCGTGCCTTAACAGCGTGTCTCACCTCTAGTCTCGTTTCCGATGATGCTCTTTGAAGTGCTACGTCGCTCGAGCCTCCCCCGTCGCCGGTGTGGCCCACCGTGCGGATTTTGGTTTTGGGCTCGATGAAAGTTGAGGAGTGCAGCACCCCGTTCCCCTCTCGAACTTGCAGCTAGCTTGCGCGCGCTCCACCGCCGACAGGGCTTTAGCCCCGGCCGCCGTTCCTCTTTTGAGGTCTCTTTTTTTCTTTTCGTCTCCCCCCCCAAAACTACTATACCACTGATTATTTTCTTTTTTTTTTTTTTGTGGTTCGCTCTGATATTTCCCTCTTTTGTTTTGAGCCTCCCACCGTACATCGAGCCCTGGACTTGAGTTGGGTGGGAGTCGTGCCTTTCTCACTCTCCTCCTCCCAGGCGTCTCCGTGGTTGGGAGCGCAGCCGTGATTCCCTCCCTCTCTTGTACGATGTACGAAGTGCCCCAGACACTCTTATGTAGTGGTACTGGACAGCCCTACGCCCCCCGCCTTTTGCCCTCCGCCTTTGTTTTTCCCCTCTCCGACGCTCAAAGTTCTTTCTCCCACCGTGATCACCCGTTCAGCTATCTCTTTTTTCAGCACCCTGAGCGTAACGAGGTGGCGGTCATCGGTTTCACGAGCGGTGGGCTGTCCGGTGCTTCTTTTTTCCCCGCCCACACACGTTTGAGGCGGAACGGATGCGGCATTTCTTTTCCCCAAGCTCTTGTGCCGCACCGAGGCAAGCTCCAGTTCAGCTGCGCGCTTCCTGGGCCGGCCTTCCACTTTCCCCCCCTTCTGGAATTTTTTTTGTAAAACCGCCTCCCCCGGCCGGCCTGCCCCAGGATTAGTGAAAGCGTCGACACAGCCGAATCGGCAGAGGTCGTCGCAGGCGGTCGGTTTTCGTTCTGCTCTGGTTGGAGAAAAGTACTTCATTACACCTCTTATTCACCTCTCCCACTCCTTCCCTCCCTTTTCCCTCCTTCTCCCTCTCATGTTTTCGCTGCCCAACTCCCCACCCCAACTTTGCATCCTCATAATTTTCTTGCACCCCCCCTCTATTCCCAAGTGGTCCCCGGTATTCCGCCGGTTCCTCTCATCCTCGGCCACCCCGCCTCCCGGGCTCGGGCCTTTCTTCGGGCGCTCGGGGAGGTTACTCGGTTTCGGACACTCCCTTCCCTCCCTTTTGTCCTTGGTGCCCTCGCGCCACCGAGTGCCCCCGAAACGCCGCCCCCTTGCGTACCCGGCGACCTTCTTGTGTCGTCTTCTCTCTTTTGCGCGATAGGAGAAAAGTCGTCCCTTCCTTTCCGTCGTGCGCTGAATGCACGTGTCCCGTCGAGAGGCCGGTGTGACCCATGGCGCCGCTTTTTTTATTTTCCTGGCCAGATTCAATCGACGGGCACGGCCCTCCTTGACGCCCCGTTCTCTGCTCGGGCGCAGGACCACCCGAGGAGCACGACTGCTGAGCCCTGCCTGTTTCCGTTTTTTCCCCCGGCCCTTTGCTTTTCACCTAGATTTCGCCTGGCCAGTCTCCCACGCGTATAACATTGTTCGGGTGACAGCTGCTGGCGTGGAGTCAGCCGTCGGAGTTCTTTTGCGCTTTTGGTTTTTTTTGAGGAATGATCGATTCTTTCTAGGCTTTCCCTGAAAGATTGCGATCATTCCGCAGATACGGGGCCTCTCGCTCCTTTTTTTTTTTGCGTTTCATCGACGCCAACCCCGGGCTCCCCCCCCTTCGTGCCCGCCTTCGACTTGCCGTCCACTCCACGACTATGTTCCACCCAAGCAGTAGACTGCCCAGCCGCAGGCGCCTGTTTGCCCTTTGACACCCTACATTTTCCACCACCACTCACGGCATGTGAAGGGTTCATTCTGGTGGGGAGGCGCTGGGCCTTTTTCCTGGGGTCCGAGGCCTGCCGGATGGTCCCAGAAGTGCTCCCCCGAAAACGCGGTTACGGCGTCTTCAACGTGCTCCGGATATTGGCTGTGTTCCTTTTTTTTCCAGCCGGACAGCAGTGCGCCAACTACTCGGAGTTTCTTGTCGTGGACGATTTTCTCTTCCAGCTCCCTTTAGAGCTTTCCTTTTCTCGTTCGGAGCAGAGAGCCCACAAGCATTCTTGTTTGGGGGGGCGGCGCACCTCCTCCGGCTCGGTCCAGCGCATAGGCCTTTAGGATACCTGCTCCCTCTCTCCCTCTTTTTTCATTCGTTGTTTGGGCCGTGGCTGGACGAATTTGCGTGTCCCCTTCCGCCACCCTCCCGTGACCGAGCTCAACTTCGATCCCGCGCGAGTTGCTCTACGCCACGACGGCGGGTAGGTCCTCCGACGAGGTCTTCCGACGGTGAATACAAAGAATGGACCCAGTCTCTCGTTTTTTTCTTTTTTTTGCCTTGGCGCTTTCCAGCCCGCCGGGCGAGGTGCATCCTGTTCCACGAGCACCCCCTCCCATATCTTCCCTGGAATGTTTTTCTGAAGGGTAATCCGGAGCGTTTGTGCCCACTCCTCTAGAGGCCCATCACCCGCATCGTCACTCGAACGCTCCGTTTCCTTTCCTTTTTCACCCCCCTCCATTAACACCTTCATTGGTGGTACGTGGAAATGGCCGCGCCAGGCCCGGTTTTCACCCTCTGCAGACGCTCTTCTCCCCGTTTTTTTCAGTCCCGACCAGAGGGAGAAGTTATTCCCTAGCATTTCCCCTTTGTGGTTTTCTCCGCCCGCATCAGCGTGCGCTTTCCCTACGCCCCAGAATCGGTTGGGCCCCGTGACGGTGTCGGCCCGTCCTGTCTCTTCGTTGACCCGCTAGTCCTTCCTGTCCCGTCTGAACGGGTGTTCCCCTCCAGCCTGCTGCGTTCCTTGGTTCTTTCTTTTTGGCGTCTCATACTCAGTTGTGTTGGTTGCGATCTCTTTCATCGCGCTATCAGCAAGTATTCCGCATCATGGCTGGTTCTTCCCTTCCCCGGTTCATGGTCCTCTAACTCGAGTTTCTTCAATCCAACGTCGAATACCTTACTCTCCTACCTCGGCGCCTTCTCCCTTTACTTCGAGCTGACCACGTACCGACTTTGGGCGGAGGGCTCCCGCTTTTGGGCGGTTTGGAAAGCGGGCTTGGCCTCTTTCTTTCGTCGCGCTCCCTCCAGAGGCCGTTGGCCGGCCTTACTGCTTCGCTTGAAGCTGTCGACGAGTTTTCCCCGGCCTTGATGGGAGCGGCTGGCATTTGCTTGGGTGTTTTTTCTTGCTGTGACCTTTTCCCTCTTAGCCTTCCATCGCCAGAATTTGAGTTTCTGGTTTTTCTATTTTTCTTTGAATTTGGTGATCACCACGAGGAGTGCGCCACGTTTCTTGGACTTTCTCAGGCTTTCCTGTCGGGCGTCGTGTTTTTTTTTTTTTTTCTCTTGAGCACTCTTCCGGATGAGGCTGTGATCCGACCGCCTTTTTTTCTCACCGACCGACAGTCTTGAGCTGGGAGGTCTGGCCGAAGAGACGTCCAGTTCTCTTTTCGGTGTTTCATAACCCGTCGTCGTGGTCCTGGAGGATCTCCCCCTTAGGCGGGCTCCTGAATCCACTTGTTTATTTTTTTCGGTTCTTTCCCTTTTTTTTTGAGGAGACGATTCCCCGTGATTTTTTTCTTCTCTTCTCCGGCTACAGAACGCCTGGTGCGGTCGAGAAGCCTGATTGCGTGGTCTCCTGTCTCCCTTAGACGAGGCCTTCTTGATTGACTCGAAGGGCGTAGTTTTATCCCACCGGAGTTCTGGCGCCGTTACTAGCAACCTTGTCCCTTTCGCGCACCGCGAAGGTTTCGTTCCCTTTCTCCCCCCCAACCCGCCTGGAGTGGTTAATCTCTCTATCTGCCACAATAAATAGAATGGCACAGTTTTTTTGATGCCCTGCCATCCTTGTCCCACCGGTTTTTGCTTGGGATAGGTAGAAGCCGACCGGCTCCCTTCCGCATCCAAGGCCCCAGTCGACTCCCCCACCATCCCTGCCCCTTTCAATGCGTGAACGTTGGTGTGTCCGGCTCCTCCACTTGGTCCACGACGTTTGCCCGGTCAAACCACCTCCCAGCGCCTTACTCTGAACCGCTTTTTCTGTCTTTTTACTGTTTGTGTTTTTTTCTTTTTCCGGCCCCTCCTTTTTTAGCCCGTCACTGGGTGGCCGTTCGCCATCCAACAAACCACTCCAACTTCTTGAGGACTGACGGCACATCCGCGTCCCTCCTTACGGAAGAGAACTAGGTAAGATCCTGGCCGCCGGTGGTGGACCACCCCTTCGTTCAACCTGAAGCTTGGCGCACGGCGCCGGCTCTTACTCCTGCACGGGTATGAGCGTCGGCGTGTTTTCCTTTTCTGGCCATGTTTCCCTCTTCCCGCGTCCCTCTGAGTGGTGCATTTCTCCGGCTTTGTCTAAGACCGGAGGGGGGGGTGGCCGTCGATCCCATCGCCGAGCTTTGGGGCTTTCCTAATAACGTAGATGTGGCCCGTCTCCTTCCTTTCGCTGATCGTCCATCGTCACGGGTCCGCTCGAGCGAAGTGCATTCCCCTCAACGCGCCGGGATCTCTCCACTCTTGGACAAACCTTCTCTCTTTTCGCCGTACGAGCCCGCTCTTTTTTGCCAGCCCCTTTTGGAGTTTTCGTCGACGGTCAACTCACGCCGGTCCTTCGGTATTAGGGAGGTCCCCCCCTCCCGGCGTCCCTCCGTGTCCGGCGAAGTCAGTTTTGTTTTTTTCCTCTGGCTCTCTTTTCCCTGACGCTCTTCCAGCGACCATGGCCTCTCTGCCGGAGCGTGCCGGTTGCCATTTTTGTTACTTTTTTGACGTCCTGGTTCCTTTCCTCCCTCATTACTGAAGTGTAGGGTGGGCGACATCCATTTCGCCTAAGAGGGCATTCGAGGGCTCCCTTTTCCGCGTTGGTTGTGCATGTTTTACTTTGCTTCCTTGTTTTTCTGTTTTTCCGACCGGGTGCCGCAACCATCTTTCGCTTCGCGGCATAGTTTCTGTTGTCGCGGCTTTCTTTATTTTTCCTTCCCTAATTCCCTCCGTGAGGCGAAAGATAGTTAGAACCTTCCCGTATTTTTCGTTGGGTTCCCTCTTCCGACCTCAGGTAATCCCGGTGGTGTCCGGAGAAGGGGATTAGTCCCCCCAACCCTACTTTTTCTCCTGGTGCCGCCACAATACGTGAAGTCAGTTGGCGAAATTTCCTCTTCTTGACGTTCTCTTCTTGATGGCATGTTACGTATGTGATCTTTGTTCGATAGATGACCTCCACGACGGTGTGGTAACCCCCTTCTTTCTTTACGTTTCTGGTTCCACGTCCCAAAATAAAGGACGCCGGTTGCTGCTTGCCTCCCCCTTTCCCTTTTTAGTAGCCTTCTCCCCCTGCTCCAGCGCGCGAGCTTTCGCACGCTCACAGCCGCACTTCCCCACTCGCCCCGCAGCCGTTTTTCCTCTTTTCTGATCCTTCCCCCTCTTGAAAGTCCTCCCCCCCCACCAGATATCAGGGCTGATGAGTGTTCGTCATATCTCTCCCCTCCGTGGTGTTGTTGTTTTTTTTTCTTTTTTGTCTAGATCGCCCCCCCTTCTCTGAGCGCCTGGTCGAGAGAGTTGGTTTTGAGTCTTCTTCGGGCTGCCGCAGATCTTCTTTTTTTCGCGGGTCGGAATGTCTGCTTGTGAGCTTTCTTCCCCCATTTTCCGCTGGCTTTTAGAAGTTTGCGAGGCGGCCCGGGGGTGGGCCCGCAGCAATGTCCGTCATGGGGGTACTACCTCCTCCGTTCCCCCTGGGGGGGTGTTAAACCAGTCCCCTCTTTCCCCTCCTCCTATGCACTCCCCCTTCTGTATTCCTCAAGGCCCTAATCTCCGGCGGAGAAACTAGCTCATCGAGGGGTTCTTTTGACACGCTGTTCCCGCCACTCCCCCCGATTTTTTCCCCCCCTTCCCACTCCTTTTTTTTGAGGACCTTATGCTTTTTCTTTCTGCGCTTCCCCGACTGGTCGCCCGTTTGCAGCGTCTGGCCCACTACACAGTCCCGTCGGTGGAGGTTCGTTTCCTACTTGTCGCACTGGCCGGTCCTATACATCCCCTCTTAGCTTTGAATAAGGGGAACGTCCATTCCCCCCTCCCTTTTGGTCCCTCGGCTTCTTTACGGGTGGCGGCACCACAACCGTTTTCCGGGCCACCCAGACTCCGCGAAACATGCCCCTTTTTTTGCATACAGACCGAATCTGGGAAGTTACGGGAATTCTTTTTCCCTTTCCTTTCCATGTCGTCGCCACCTTTACACTTCCAGGGATACCCCCTTCACGTCGGATTGCTCCACTCGAATCTTGCGGTCTCCCGAAGTACTGCCATCTTATTTCCTGCTATCAATGGTCGCCTGAGCGCCATGTCTTTGGGCCAGACCCCAAGAGAGCCCCTCCAGAAACTTCACTTCCGTGAAGGCACTTTCTTGAAGGAGTCTCCCCTTTTTCCGCCGCCCCCTTTCGTGTTCTTGCGCCAGGAGTGCTACTGCGTCTACACTAGTCGTTGCTTTGGAGGACGCGCCCAGCCCTAGCCTTTTGTTTCCTTGCGCGGTTCGTGTTTATGGATGCAACTGTCCTACACCCCCTCTTTTGACGCTTTCTTCTTCCGACCCCTGGCGCCGCACCTAGACGTGATCGCCTGTGCCGCTCTCTCTAGATGGGCCTGCTGTCATGCGGACTCTTCCTCTTAGCAAGAAGGGCTCCCAACCTCCCTTTTCTTTTAACCCTTACCGACGCCTGGTGCACCCTCGCTTGTCCGACGGCCAGTCGCCGCCGTAGTAGGTCCACCAGTGGCTGTTGGGACCGACCGTGAGCTTTTCCTTTTTTAGTGTAGCGTTCACGAACGTTTTGGGGTGTGCAGACGGGGGCCTTCCAGCCGGTCTTGGTTTTGCAAGTTCTTTTTTTTTAACTTCGTTATGGTTCCAGCTCAGTTTAGCAGGAAGGATTGGGGGTTGAGGGGTTCCCTCCGGCTTCCCCCCCCAGGTGAACTTTTTAACACCGTTTCGTTATCCCCGCGGACACACAGAAGAACCGTCCACCACCGACTTCCCCGACCAGCAGGCCCCATGTTTTCCCGGTCTTCCCCTTCCGTGGTTGGCCTTCTTGTCAGGCCGGGTCTCACCTTTTTCACACCAAACGGTCCTGAATGGAAGGGGTCCTTTTATGGTGTGTTTTCAGGTCGTGCCCTGCGTTGGCTTCGGCCGTTCTCCGCGAACCGCCTTCGTTTGCGAGTGCACCCCCCTTTGTCCTGGCTTCCTTTAGGTTACTCGCTAGAATGGACATGCTCTGCGCCCACTCCTAGGCGTGGGTTCCCTTTGACGTTTTTTTTTTCAGGCCCTTCGCGGGTGATCCCGGAAAAGGGTTTTCTTTTTCTTTGCAATTCCCGCCCAGAATGACAGGGTGTCGCACCCTCCAGCCTCCGGCTCTGCTAGCGCATCGGTCGATTTTAAATGCTCCAGATCCAAGAATCAGGGTGTATCCCCTTTCCCGTGTCCTTCTGGGCCTCTGGACGAGAGATGACAAGCATCTTCTATCTTCCCCCCGGGCTTCCGAATAAGATCACGTTGGTTCTCTCCTCCCTCGACTACCTCCCCAGCGGTCGCCGACGAAGAGTCTCCATAGCCGCGTTTCTCCTTTACTCCTCACCTTTTTTTTCGGTGTTAGGCGGCTGTTTACCTCTCCTTCCTTCTTCCTTTCACCTGCTCCCCCCCCAAATGACGAAGCCAAGGCCTGGCTCAAGTTCCTAGCTCTTACAGGGCGCGGCTCCTTTTCCCCCGCCTCTCCCCTCCCCAATCAAAATCAGGGCAGAGGACTCCCCTCCCCTAGCTTCCCAGCTCTTTTCGTGTTTTGCGTGACTCCCGTATGGCCAGGTGGCCGCCGCCCAGAACGGTCTTACCGACTGAGACGCTCGTCGTCCCTCAGCTCTCAGACCGTGGGGATTTCTTTATCCGAGGATCGGAGCCTCTGCCTCTCCCTTTCCCCCCGCTGTCACCCTGTTCGCTCCCCCGCATCGGAAGTTTCCCCGCTCCCGCAGTCCGTCTCACAGAAGGGCTACGGCTTCCGCGTCTTTCGAGGTCTGACTTTTTCCGACGAATAGGTAGGTTTATTTCCTTTCCCTCCCCCTGGCTGCTTTTTGCTTTTTCTTTTGCTGACGG
>Ga0179593_1330979_pt1 | contig 15326 bp, 14 predicted proteins | sample CZODoug2_1_08_16_FD_185931 | JGI IMG/M metagenome (GOLD analysis project Ga0179593, IMG submission 185931) | Vadose zone soil fungal communities from Angelo Coast Range Reserve, California, USA - CZODoug2_1_08_16fungal (PacBio error correction) | ecosystem: Environmental > Terrestrial > Soil >... | reverse complement strand
CCTCATTCGGTCGGGATTTCCCTTTCTTTTCCCTCATTTACCACTCCCCTGGAGCCCCCCCCCCCCCATCTGTACGCGAGAGAGTTGATGCAGTCCGAAATCTTTCGTCCCTAGTCTTCCCCCTGAGTATTCAATTCTTTTTCTTTCTTCCTTATTACCACGATGAAGGTAACCGCAAATGGCGTGCGTAGCCCCTCAACCTGTAAAGGTCTCCGGCTATATCGCGATCTCGACTGCACAGACTGCGATCTAGTGCCATGCTCGAATCTGAAAGACCCCCAAGTTCTGGATCACGCGGGGACGAGTCGTCCTTTTATATGACCTTTCGTCGGAATAGTGTTCCTCCGGACGACCTCCTTCTTCTGTCGAACGTATCTTCTTCACGAGAAGAGCTGAAACGCTTTGTCAGATTTTTGTTTCCCCGATTCGCCTAGCCGGGGACCGGTCCGTATTCAGGAACCATGCAGACTACCCCCCTATGGTCCTCCTCCTTCCCCATCTGTTTTTCCGGAAGCCCGGGTCTGTTCAAATTATAGAACGGTTGCCGTCACCGTTCCTGCCGTCAGGACCTTCTATCCTCTCCTTGGGGACGCCCCTTCGCGGGAATATCGTAGCGCCTCGGACCGACCACGACTATCTTCCTTTTCGCCCTCGCCAGGATCAGATAGCATCTCCCCTCCTTTTTCCCTATTCCGGACGATCCTTTCGTATTTTGGATACAGTTTTTTTAGCCCTCGATTCCTCAGTCCCGAGCATCTCGGACTGTCTTAATGACCGCTTTTTTCGGTTTTTCATGGCCCTGGGTTTTTGGTGAATTCGTCCCTTTCCTGCTCTCCTACAGCAGTTCTTGACACCCCTCCCCCTTCTAAAGTTCCCCTCCGTTTTAACACTCGTTAAACCGACTCCAAGGGTTTCCCCCCCAGTCAACGTGATGCCAGCCCAGGGGTGCGTCAGGCCCCCAGTGCTCGTCGCCGAATCGACCTCGGTCTTTGCGCTTTACCGACCCCACCTTTGAACTATACGCTCCTCCGTCGGCTTTTTATTTTTAGGACTCCCGGGTGAGAAGTCTCTCATGAGCCGGCATTCTTTTCGCTAGTTTCCCCTCTTATTCCTCTTTCCAACCCTGAAAGGTTGTTAGGGAATCCGACCCCCCCTCCGCTTCCACCTCCGGAGGGCCCCTTCTTCCAATTTTCTTTCCTCCGACCCTGTCATCGACGTCGATCCCTTGCAATGCACTCGTCATTGGAATCTTTTTCGAGCCCGCGATATACTGAAATGGTCGCGGGAATCCCCCTTCGACTCGTCTTTTGCGTATCTCCCCACAGAAACCAAGTACTCAGGAATCCCTCTCTTTCCGATGCAGAAGCTCATTGTCCTATCCCCCCCGAACCGTCCCCCCTTTCCTCAGCCCCGACCTTGCGCCCCCGTCCCCCTTTTATTTTAGATCTTCCTCCCCGATATCTTTGAATTCCCCCCCATCCCTCAGTCAATCAAAAGAGCCTCTGTCTCGGACTCCGTTCTTCCCTCTCTATACATCCCTGTTCCGTGCGAATACTTTCGCTGTTCTTTGTTGTCCCCCGATTCATCGGCTTCCTCCCGACCCCCAAGTTCGCCGGATAATCACCGGTCGAGATCTTTTCGTCTTGACTGATTTCTACCCGGACCTACAAGGAAACTCGGTTCTACGAGGTCTGCGCGGAATTTTTACTTCTCCGATAATTTTCTTTTTAATCCCCTTGATCAACAGCCTCCTTCTGCCTCAGCGATGAATTCCTGACTTTGTTTTGATACTCGCCCCGCGACTTTGCACCCTTATTCTTACCCCTTCCCTTCTTCATTTCTTTTCCTCCTACTTTTAATAAGCTACGACTCGGACGCGGCTTGGTCGGCCCTACTCGGGCATCGACTCCGGGGGATTCTCTGTTTCTCCTTCTTCTTCCGAAATGGTATACTTCTCCGTGATCCCTTCTAGCCCGGAAAACGTTGAAGACCCCCTCCTCCCTTTTTCCTGACCTTCAGGAGATCGCCGTTGCTTTTTCCGAATCAGTGCCCTCGCCACCTTTCTCTGCAACGGTCTGGTTCGACTCTAAACGGAAAGCTCTCCCAACTGATCTCGTTCGAGACTGCTTTCATTTCCCCCGACTCGACTCCCAGCTCCCACGAGATGCACCCCCTAACCTATCTCCTTCGACCTGACTCCCGCGTCCCCTCGTCCCCTTATATTTTTTCTGTCGAGAACCTGCTGCTGACGAACGCCCTCTATAGGCTCCCTTCATTTCCGCGACCCCTGGCCAAAAGGCGGCACAGATATATTATTTCTTCCCTCCACTCCTTTTTTTGTTTAGAGTTTTTTTTTTTGCGCCGTACTTGGTTAACTTTTTGAATGACGTGGGACTTCTCGAGGGCTCAGGTATAGACTCTCCTTTTTTTCTCCAATCTGTCCAGCTCGGATTCAGATTTCTAGTCCCCTTTTCCTTCTAATGGGTTCTCGGGAGCTTTTTTCTTCGTTTGTCACTGGATCGCTCCTCCCCCCTCTCTTCAGGATATCTTTCGTTTTCCCCGCTCTGTCCAAAGGACCGTTGAAAGCCTCCCCCTTGTGGTTCCTCTTGTCGGCCCCAGTTGTCGTCTCGAGGACTTTTCTCACCTTCTGGCCTTTTTTCTGGAACGGGTTCCGAGGTCGATCGTCTTCTACGGAGAAGTAGATCAGTTCTTCCTTGTTTCTCCTTGTGAGACAGGATTAAAGCCCCCCCCCTTCGTGATTCGATTAGGGCACTCCAAGATCTTCCCCCTTTGATTCTCTTCTTTCAAGTTCTCTACCTCTGCCCTCGTTCCGTTCCTCCCAAGGCGCCTGGCGCGGGTTCGTTTTCTTTAAACAAAAATCAGGCCTGTTTTTTGCTGCCTCTCTTTTTGTCTTTGAAGTTTTTTTTTTTTTTTTATCAGGGTCTGAAATGAACAGTCTCCGCTAACCATCTTATTCACACCCTCGTTGTGCCCTTTCTCTCTTCCGGTTTCGAACATTTTAAAGTTACTACCCCGACTGACTCTTCGCTCCTTTGATATCCTGCCTTTGGTTTTTGTACCGCTATGCTTATCCCAACCCCCCATGGAGACTTGGCTAGTTTGTATCTCTCTGCCCCCCCCCTACCCTGCTCCAGAGCGATTCGCTTGTGTTGTGATTCCGGCGGGAGGGGGGGAATCTCTGAAACTAAGTCCTGAAGCGTCGTCTCTTCCCGCTTATGCGTTTTCTTTCAAGGTCTCTTCAAACTTTGGTACCCGCTTGGAAAGAGCTTCGTCATTGTCAGGTCCCTTCTCTCCTTTTCTGGGCTTACGAAGAGAGTGTATGTGGTCTCGACGGCACTCCTCGCGAGCTTGTGTCCCCCTAGACATTTGACCCTGGATCGGGTTATGTCCGTTTACCCCTTCGTCACTTCCGTCCGCGTTTTTTCTTGCGGATCGACTTCCCCTCTTACCCTTTGGTCGTGCGTTCAAGTATTGGCCTTCTTGATGGTTTTAGATATTTTTTGTATTCCCGACAACCATTTGGTTGGCCAGGATGGCTATTGGACACGCTAGAAATACTGATTTTATAGCATTTATCAACCCCCTTGGTTCCCCTCCGGTTGATTTTTATTTCAACGAAGACTCGCGGAGGGATTCGTATCGTTAGCAGTTTTTGGCTTCCCCGATTCCCATCCCCCGCTTTGCGATAGTCGACGTGCACTTTCCTGTCAGTTTCCCCCCCCCCGTGGATAATTCCCTCCACTGTGGGATGTTGTGTTGACCGATTTTGTACCGATGGGTTTGTCAACTTTTCGGCTTTCTGTTGGAGGTGTCTCCCTGCTGTCTTTATCTCCTTTTACTTCCTGCAACCCAACCACCCAGGGACCCCTCCCTGACCCTCACAACCCCAATTCCTGTCGAGTTGGTCCTCTGGCCTCGGCCCTCTCTTTCTCCTTTCTCCACCTTTCTTATAGGGAGCTTTCCGTGTCCTCGCTGAATTCGGGAAGAGAGTTTATCTCTCCTTTTTCCCAGCTTACGACGATTATAGCTTTTTTTTTATGAGTTGCTTTCGACGAGCGCTGCTAGTCTCGGACCAGATCTTCTTCGCCGTCGCGGTTTCGTCATCCATTCGTCACCCGGTGTTTGACTTCCTGTCGTCTGCCTACATTCCCTTCTTCCCAGCGGGAGGTTTTTTTTCCTTGCCTTTTCTTTGAGCGCTTTTCGTCCCGGCCCCCTTTCGAGGGTCCCGATCTGTAAAAGTTATGAAAAAGCGTTGGTGCATAGAGGTTGTTAAAATATAAGTTACCCGACTCCGAATTCTTCGTTCGGCCGCACAAAAGAGTTTTCGCATTTTAGCTTTCTAAGGCCCATAAGTCCAGAGGGTCCCACCCCTGAGCCCATGATCCGGCCGCAAGAGGTTTTTTCCGCTTCCCTCTCAACTTTCCCGACTGCCGCGGATGAGCAGATCAGACCCCCCGCTCTGTATAGCCTGGTCCTGGTTTTCGACGGCAGCCAGGCTTGACGTTTCATTTCATAAGTAGAAGAAGATCAGTGCTTTACGAAGTTGTTCGAAGCCGGACACTCCTTTTCGAAGAATCCCCCTCGCTTCGCTCCTATTTGCCAGGAGTTCCCCTTTTCAAGAAGCCAGGTCTCTCTCCTTAATCGCCCCGATTTTTCCCCCCGTGCCCCCGTCCCCGTGCAGCGTTTCGCCGACTCGTCCGCGTCTACTGAAATCTGCGGCCCGTGGCGCGCGAAGATCCGAAAGGTAGTCCACCTTCCGCCCCTCCTCTGTCTCTTCGTCGCGATTCTACTCTACCGGATGGTTCGTTTCGGCCTTCCTCCCCAGCGAGCTCCATGTCTCCGTGAACAACCGGAAGACTGGAACGAACACTGCAGCGGGCTTCTCCCGCGACTCCTACCGTTCCCTAGTTTGACGGCCCAGACTTCAATCGAAGCTCCCACCACCCCTCCCCGTGACGAAACCTTTTTTCGTCCGTCCCCCGGCCACTCGTTTGAAGCGCCTCGGACATGACTTCCGCGATCTTCTATAGGTCTCCGTTCTCCTCGATTGCTCCAGACCTGCTCAAGTTGTAGGACGTTCTTTTCCTCTCTCGTTTCCAACCCCCGTGTTTTAGAGGAAAGAAAAGTTTCCTACCTCGTTTCCTGTTTTTTCTCAAGCGATTATGAGTCCCTCTCAGAATAGATTATCGTCGGCTCGGTCGACTTGCTTTCACCTCGCCGGGATTCCGGAGTAGGACCTACTCTTTTTTCCCTATCCAAATGCTTGTTGTCAGCGATTGGATTTCCCAAGAGGTTCACCGTATTTTCCTCTTTCCTCTCCCGCGCTCGTTTGAGGCCCCGGCTCTTGCCCAAGTGTCCATTTTTCTGCGACATACCTGATCGATTCTTCGGCCGTAAATCCTGGTTCTTCTCGAAGGCGTGCGCAGTCTCTGCGGGAGGAGGGTTTTTTCTTTAGTTGCCTCTTCGTTGGTCGTTAGCAGACGGGAGCAAGAGGGCCTTCTTACTGTGCACGCGCGCTCCCCCCCTTCGCCGTGTTCTCCGGGTCTTGATGTCACGTGACGAGGAGATTCTTTTTCCCTTCGTCCGCGTTTTTTTTTCGTGGCCCACCACTGTCAAATTCTTTCCGGAGACTTGAGTTTTTGATGCCCTCTCAATTTTCGTCAGATTTCACGTGCTTTTCGGCACTTATCCGTCCCGACTTTCCCCGATTCCGCCCTCCCCTGTGCTGACCGAAATCCCCCCCCCCCCTTTCCCTGACGATACGTTCTCGATATGGCGTTTCTCTCGGGACGTGCCTTTCTCTCCCCTTCGGTTTCGTGTCCTCGACGAGCGAAGGGTTCATGCAGTTTTGGTGTGACTCCTGCCTTTGTCGATCGCACGGCTAGTCTCGTTGGGACGCTTTCGAATCCTTCGTCGTACTTTGAACGAGATGGTTCCCCCCGCCGCGATGACCCCTTTCGTAGATCTTTTAAACCCCTTCTTTCGTCTGACCCTCAGGGCGCCCTGTACAGATCAGAACCCTTGCCTCCTCATACCCGCTGTCGAAGCCTTTTCACGGTTCAGAGAAGACCATTTTTTTTCCCACCCTACATTTTAGTTAAGGCTTCCGCTAACCTAGGACGAGAGACGATTCCTGGTTGCCGATCCTTCAGCTGGGTAAGTGTCAGCGTGACTGACCCACTCCCTAGATACCTTCAGTCGTCTTCCCCCCAGGGCGCAGCTCGCCTCTGCCCTCCTGGATGCGAGGAAACTTTACCCTGCATTCCCTCTATCCGTTCTTCCATTTTTCGCAATCTTTGCGCGTTCCGAGTCATCTCGGACGCAATTCTGATTTTTTTCGTTCCTGATGGTCTTTTTTGTTGGTGAAGGCGTGGACTTGACTATACCCGCAGGAGGACCAATGCCCACCAAGGAATGCCCCCTTTTGCGTCCCCCCATCTTTCCCAATGGGGCACCAAACCTTTTCCATTTCTTCATGACGGTGTGTTAGGACGTGCTTTTCGTCTGGCACCCGAAATTCGCCGAGTGATCTTGGTTTAATCACAAAGGTCTCACGATCCTCTCCCTCGCTTTTTTTTTTTCGGCTTGATACGGCCGGGAATTTTTGAGGCCCGGAGAAGACGCCACTGAGGCTTTCGCCCTTTCCAATATCATCTCATTTCCCAACCATAAATGGGGGGTCGGTACGACTCCCACCTCCGACTAAAACCTCGCGTCCGGCTTTGCAAGGCAGGGAAGCACTAACGGCCTCCCGTACATCCGAAATTCAACGCTCCTAGTTGTTTTTTTTTGACTCTGGTATCTGACTCTACTACCGTACTCCCCTGTATGTTGACGCCCGCTTCCTTTTCGTCTTTTGTTCGTTCCCACCAGCAACTCTTTACTTTCCCCGGATCTCCGCTGCCTGTCCCTCTGCAACATGCGGTAATCCCGACCCTTAAACCCTTTCTCTCCCGTTGGCAATTTTGAAACATCGCAGCTTATTCTCCCGATTGCCGTGTTCCTACGCGCCCCCCTATCGTTTTTTCCAAAATCCCCCTCTCCCTCGCCTCTCGCAGAGATTACCCATCCCGCCTCCTTTCGAATACTTCCTTTCTTTTTTTCGCCATCATCGAGCTGAACGCCCCCCCCCCCCCGTACATTTTTTAATCATGATAGAGATTGAGGTGATGTTCTTGCCTCTTGTTCTCCCCTGACTTGTCCCTGGCCCACGAGTGGTCTCTTCGCGGACATTAGAAGATAAGGTCTTTCCTACTTTATTCCCTGCCGTAAGCGAGGCGAAAAAAAGGAATTTTCTGTACCTTCAGCTCCCCGTTGTGAGACTTCTTCCAATTTCCCCTCGTCAGTTCTGTCCTCTCCCGAATCAGCCTCTCCTGGTATTTTCTTTTCTTAATAACTTCCGCGACTACCAGGGTGCCTGCTCATCAACTGCTTCTTCCGTTTTTAAGTATCCCTACTTCCCTCACCCGTTCCAGCCCGCGCCAGTTCGACACAGGCAGAGTTTCCTACTCTTTCCCCTAGCACAGTGATGAGCCCCGTCCGTCCAGATTCTCAAAGACCTCTCTCCCCTATCTTCTTGAGGCGGCCTCCTATTCAGCCTCGAATACCCTCTTACAACCAGCTTTCCAAGAATATTCCTCGGAAATGGACTGTCAGAGTCGTCGCATTCTCTTTCTATGGTCCTGATCCCCTTCCACTTCTGACCATCACCCGAATTAGAAGTCCCCGTCATTCCGGGGTAACATTTTCACTTACGGCGGAACCACTCTCTATCTTTATTTTCCCATACATAAGTTGTGGGTTGTTTTGAGTCTAGATCTTGTTGACGCCCTTCACTTTCTCTTGATGCCACTTGGCTTATAGTATGGGGCTACTTCTTTCTCTATCCTGAAGTTTCTCGTCCCCATCGACAGCTATTGCGACGCTGCGTTCCAAGTTCAGTTCTTTGGGAGGGGATTGTGGCGCTGGGTCTTCTTGCTGGACCGGTCTCCTTTCTACTCCCTCCTCTCATTTTGATTACGTTCCTTTTCCGAGCGGGACGTTGTAGAACTTCCCCCCCCTTGTTTTTTTAGCCTATCCGTCTGCCAGCGCCATCTTCCGGGCCCCCTAATAGCAAACTGGCTTCTTTGGCTTGATGGACCAGGGTTAGGTTTCCTATCTTCATACCACGGAGACTTATCCCCTGACTGACGTGTCCTGAGGTAAGACCCGGCTCAGAAAGTCCCCTAGCGCGGCTAGTTTCGGGCTCGTCCTGGTTTTCTTCTTATTTCCCGGATATGACCTTCCGATCCGTTACCCTGCGAACTGTCTGGGTGCGAGTATTCAACCTCCCCCTCAGGACGTGCTTTTGGCCGCCTCTTTACGTCGCGGGGTTTGGTATAAGGGTCTCCCGAACTAGTTGACTTCCTTTCCGCGCCCTCTGGACACCCTCATTTTGGCCAGTCCCTTTCGTGTCCTGAAATATTTAAGCCGAAATAGCTCTAGAGCCGTTGATCTCTTCGCTTGGTTTGTTCTTCGTTGCAAGCTCTGTCTCCCGACAACCCCAGGGAGACTTATCCTTTTGTCTTTTGGATCTCTTTCCGCGCTCGAGTTCTGAGTAGTTTTCCTGTAGGGCGGGGGGCAGTAGTTCGGAAACCCCCCTCATTTCTTATTTTTTTGGGACGAGATAGCTTATTCTGTTCTGACTACTTTTCTGCGGCCCCCACCATTGAAGGCGAGGCGTCCAGCCTTCCTCCTCATTGCTCGGTTTTCGCCTGGTCTACCTGATTTTTGTTGCGCCCGGACCGATCGTCGAGGGGGTCCCGCCGTGGATGATTCTCTGGGCTCGTAGTCCACTTCTTTTTGCATTCGGATCGGCGTCTCTGACCATTTTACTTTTCCCTTCAGCCTTTGCCAAGTAACCGCTCGTTTTAGATCATTTTTTCCCCCAAACTTTGGTTGGAAGGATTGATGATATGGACAACGACCTTCAAGAATCCCCCCCCCGGCTCTGACTTCTTTATAACAGCAGTCTTAAGGATTAACCTCTATTCTTGATTTATTTATTCGCTTTTTTGCGTTAAGATCCTCTCCCGCCTGAGCGATGAGTTCGTAGCCATTTGCCTGAACTCAACCGGGAAGATACTTTTGAAGGGTATGCACTTGTCTTTAAAGATGTGGCGCCCAAACTGAGTCCCCCCCCCTTTCTTTTGTGTTGTTTCTTTTTTACCTTAGCGAGCAGGCAGTTATCCTGACACAACAAACCACTTCCCTACGAACTCAACTCTCAATATGCTACTGACTCCTATCTTGCGCACCCCCAACTTATTAGAGGGGCGCGAGTAAGTCTCACTCCCGTCCGCAGAGAGCGCTGCTTCCCTTTCCAGCATTTGATCGGAGGATTTTCTGTGGTTCCTTTCATCTTCGCTGAGAGTCAGCCCGTAGGTTTAGGTCACCATCTCCTCCGGACCTTTCTCATCATTAGTCCCCCGTCTAGAGTTCACCGGACGTTCTTCTTCAGAGCCCCCCTCTCTCCAAGCTTTTCTTCTTCTTGCTGTTTCGACCGGCCCAGGGCGGCACGTTTAAAAGATCGTCCCCAAGCTGTTTGACCCGCGGGACTCTGACCATCTCTCCCTAAGCCCTACTGAGTCGATAGGTCAAACGTAGCTCCCTAGAATTTCTCTCTCCATCCGTCGGATTACCCCGTCCCATTCTCCGGCTAGCGCACCCCCAAACCCCCCCCCCACAGAGTAGAGAACTTCAAGCTCCTCTGATCACTCGCTCTCCCGCCTCGAGGATTTAAGACTGGCCAGGGGGTTTAGATCCTTGCACTCCCGGGAGGACGGTCATATTGTAGAAGGAGAGACGCTTTCCTGAACGAATGTGGTATCCCTCTTCCCCATCAGAAGGCATACGTTCCCGTATCTTGTTCCCAAGGAGTGTGCAATCTTCCGTCAGAAAGGGAAAACTTCCTAATCTCATGCTTTAATTGTAGTCAGGCACTGATGTGATGATCTTAGCGATCTTGTCAGATTGACGTCCCCCCCTTTCTCGCCGCCCACAGCTTCTTCCCAAGGCAGGCCGCATTCCGACGATGAGCTCAGCCTTATGAAGCACACTAACATATGGCGTAGCCGCTTACCGTTAGAGTATCGACCCACCTATTAATGTAAGCATGGCCTCTACCCGTCCTCATAGTATCATCCCGACCCGGTTCCGTGACATCGGTTCTCCCCTGACGTCCCCCTACCTCCACCCGCAGTTCCTCCCGAAATTAGGGTCGAAGTGTCGAACAAAGGAAAGCGGAATTTGGACCTGCCCAGCGACGGCGAGTCGGAGCAAGTTTCCCTCTGTGCTTGATCCCGACCTTCTAGATTCGGTCCCTGTTCTTTCTCTATCCCTAGTTGTTGTGTGGTGATAAGAAACCCTGGTCCCCCCATCGTATTAGTCGTCTGCGAGCCCTGATTAGACCCCCCTATCACCTCCGGATAGCGAGCATTTTCATGATTAGCTTCACCCGTCTGCTTTTTTTTCTCTAACGTCCTCCCCTCTTTTCTGTCAAATTGGTGGAGTTTTAGGAGTTTTATCTGTTCCTGATGGCCACGGTCTGTGCTCTTCCGTGTCCTTGTCGAGGCCCGGCTGCCACATTATTCCAATGTTTTTTTTGGGTCGTAGAAATCACCTACTAGGACCTCCCCTCCTGCTTTTCTCTACGAAGGGAGCTCCCTCTTCCGTCCGGCTGGCAGTCGGGCGGTGTAATCTCTGGGTCGTCGAGGCCCCTTTCCTGCCCGCGTGCTGATCCACCGCGGTCACAGACGGCGGGCCGAGTGTCCATTTCCTCGGCCCCCCCTATTCCCCCTGCTTTTTACTTGGTCGGTGACGCATGACACTCATCTCCAATCCGATCGAGAGGGTTCTTTTTTCCTCAATCTTCTTTAACCACTCCTCGGGCCCTTAGTCCGTCACTTTGCACCACCCCCCACCCACCTGTCCCCCCTCCCCTTGAGCTCGGTCACCCCCTCAGGCGCCCTGTATCGATAGCTCTACTTCTAAGTCTCAGGACCGGTCAGTCTTTTTTCATGACTCGCATTCCGCCCAGGGCTGCCGGATATCGTTCCTTGTTTCCCCTCGACTAATGGTCGATCCCTCCCGGAGCGGAGTAAGGGTGGTTTCTAGTATCGATCATTGTTTTTCCGGAGCTCAAGAGGAGTCCGAAAAATCTTGTCCCCCCCATTTTCCCCGTTTAGTCGCCCGCAGGGGCACTGTGTTTCTTGTCAATCGCCGGAAAATATTACCCTTTTGCCTCCGTCTTTACATCGGGCTCCGAGACGACATAGGTTACTCGAGACATGGGACGTAATGGATTTTCAAAGCCGGATGGAGGACGAATTTATGTTTTGCCTTTCTACCAGAGCGGGACAGTCTTTCGCATCGAACCGGACGGATCGGTAGTACGATGCCATGAGCAGCATCTCTCTTGCTATGGTTTTACGAGTCCCTGTTTTATTGCAGCCCTCTCCTTTGGAATACATTTTATACCCCTCTACCGACGAGCATCGGACTGCCGATTTTTCGGTTTCCTTGTTTGTGTTGCGTTGTGGTTAAAGCTTCCTTTTCGCCAACCGTGCGCCGTGTGGCCCCATCAAACCCCCTCTCCATGATTTGCCCCCGTTACCCGTGCTGCCACTTGGACCGTGGGGGCGTACGTGCTCGTCCACTTCTCTGGTGATCTTTTTCGCCAAAACCCCCCCTGCAACGATCCCTCCCCCCCCCTCCTGTCTTTGTCTTCCTGGGCAGGAAGGTTTCGACGTCTCTCCCATGAGCACGTAGTTTTCGCTGGGCCAATATCATTCTGTTGCCCCCTCCAACACGGGTGGCGGTAATCCTCCCACCCCCCTGCCCTCTAACCCTCGTCGGCCCAAGTCGCCATTTATAGAGCGGCATGCAACCACGATTTTTCCTCCCCCCTGTTTTTCATCCTGAACACGGTCCTGTTTCGCGGAACCTCGACCGGTTTTCCGAGTCACCCCCCCCCCAGCCCCCGCTCTTCGTACTTATCAGAGCAAGATTCCTCACACTGCGCCTCGAACACCCGGGCCGCGACCTCGGCCCCCCTTTTCACCTCCTCTCCGACTTAGACTTTTTCAGGACTCCACCCTACCTAGTACCCCGCGCCGCGAGGCTTCTTCAGAGCCCCCATCCCTCTCCCCCCAGTTCGAATCCCTCCCATTGTTTGTTTCAGATTATCGAGCTTTTCGACAGACAAGGCGAATTGAAATTCGAATCGGCGGGATCGTTTCCTATGTCTCACCTTCCTAGTCAATGGCCCCCCAACGAGGTTCCTCACAGAGGATGTTTTCCCAATTCTGACGCTTGAACCCTGAACACCTCGACGTAACATCAGCCAGTTCCGACACTTTCAACACCGGTGACTGACGGCTCCCGCCCCGCGCCGTGCGCCTGGTTACCTTCCCTTCTTCTGTTCGGTCCTACCCGTGTCCTACAGCGTCATCTGCTGGCTTCCACTCTTCCGCGACGCATTGGCGTCTAAGCGGTTTTAGACACGTCCGCCCTGAAACTCTCCCTTTCGATATTTCCCCGAAAAGAAAACTTGTTTACTTCTGCCATCCGACCCCGGCCGTCATCTGAGCTGCCCGACTCCCCCCCTCTTTCTACCACACGTTCTGTTTCGGTCATTTACTCCCTTTTTATCACCCCCAGATATCAACCTGCCTTGCGAGCGGCGGCTGGCAGCCTCCGAATCCCCACATCTTCCCCCTCTTCTCCCCGCAGTAATGGAACATAGAGTCTGAATCGCTGGCGTAGACCCTGGTCGGAGACCTTCATCGCGAGAGGTCACTTTTCCTTTCCTCGATACCCTTCCAGACGGCTTGCCTTATATCTAGCCGTTTTTGTTGTTTTCTAGAATCTTTTTGCCGTACGTCTTTGTGGGAATGCCGTGGCCCTCTTCTTTTTTTCAGTTCTCCCCGATTCATTTTTCTACCATCCTGCTCGTATGCATTGTATCCTTTTTTTGCGGGATCGGGCTGGGACTTTGTTGTCTCTTAGGTGGAGCCGCCGCTGCCGAGCAGGTTTTGATTCTCTTTCGTTTTTCTCCTGCCCAGGACCGTTTGTTTCCTCTGTGGGTTCCCCACGAGCTCCAGCGATTCTCTCTCCGTGACCTGTTTTCCGCACGCTGCGGTTTGTCAAGGTGTTAGTTTTTTTTTTCTGATTCTCCTTAGACGGACAGTTAGCCCCATGGTCTCTGACAGTCGCTCTTTCGATTATCCTCCCAAGGCGCGTTTTCTTTTTCGTCTGATTATTCACTCCGGAGTCCTCATGGCGGTAAGCCGTTTCCCGTTGGTGCGGTTATTCCAGTCAGGTCGTGGCTCCCCCCTCTTATTCGTCACGTCCCGATTTTTCAGTTTATGAAAGAACGTACCTCGTAGAATTTAGTTTTAGCCTCTTCGCAAAAACATCGTTCGAGCCTTTTTTCGAATCCCTCGTAACCCTCGTCATATATTCCCTCGTCGGCAGGGTGACTAATTTGTATGCCCCTTGACTGAAACCCTCCACGCAGATTGCCTGGATCGTTTCTCATGACGACGCGTCCCTCGTCTTGTGGCTGTTTGTCCGATTTCTTTGGGTTTGAAGTAGAGCGAAATCCTATCCTCTTGATGGAGAGATATCTGATGTTCTTTTTTTTCCGCTTCACTTCGTTCGGGTACAGCGCGTCCTATGTCTTCTTCGAGATCTTTGAGTGAAGCAGCTTGGGCTGGGTTGTATCGCTCCAGACAGAGCGGGCATCGCCCGCTGAAAAATGCCGTGATCCGTTGATAACGACGTCCAAGTACGTTTTCGTCAATTTTCCTTATCCTCCAGTACGCATGGTGTTCGGGTTGGAACTTCCCATTTCCCACTTGTATAGATGGGGTATTTCTGACAAAACATTTTTTTTGGACTGTTTCTCTCTTTGGTCGCCCGCGAAATTCGTGTAGCGTCTCACCCGGGTTTCACTGCACTCAACGTCTTTCTGTGGATTCTACTATCGTTTCTGCAGGTGTCTTCCCCCTGCTCCTTCGCCGGAGATTCGACGAGCATTGAACCAGACTGTTCCCCGGGTCTCGTGTCAGGTCCGCCGTCCCCTCTGGTCGGCGTTACGATTTTTTGTTTGAGCCACCTTTCTGTGCAGTTTGTAATAACTGTGTATGCTCGCCTGAAGGTCACTTCCCACCCCCCCCCGGCCCTCCGACCTCACTCTCTGACTATATGCTTCGTTCTTAGGTTGGCCCCCCTTAAATGGATCAACGGTTGCGAGTTTCCTGGTCCTTCCTCCCTAGATTGAAGACCTGCGCGCTTTCCCCTACTTACCTCTTTGGTAAAGAGGCGCGACTTAAACGCGAGCTTCTTTCTAAGGGGATCGCCTTTCCCTATTTTGTCGTTCATCCTTCAAATTTATTTGAACCCACCGGGGTGAAGTGGGAACGATTGGTCCCTTCCGCCATACTTCTGTTGTCTTCTTGCGTTCTTTTGACTCATTTCCCCTTCGCCGTTGAACCGCGAAAGGCGGTTGTTTAACGGGATAGTTCCCCTTTTCTTCCCCCGATTTTTTTTCTCCGTCTCTCCTTCTTCAACCCTCCTAACTTTTCGGGCGACTCCCCCTTCGTAGACCCCGCCGGACGCCCGGTTTTAGTTCCTGTCGAGCAAGGCCGCGCTAGCGGCGAGCACTTTCGATCTTACGCTCCCCCCCAACCCCCAACACCACCACAACCCCACCACACCCCCATCCGGGCGGGACCGGTTGGTTGTTCGACTATTGGCCAGCCAGGGCGGACGCACTTTATAGTTTTCTTCAGTATCTGCGAGCACGCGTGTGGAAGACTCTACGCGCTTACGGGCATCCCTCTCCTTCCTCTTGCCCTGGAGTTTTCCCACGCCCGACGCAAGACCTCTTGAGCTTCCTTCCGCCTCTCCCCGTCCCGGGTCGCCGAGCGTGCGCGATCTGGCACGCTGATGCCCGTGCTCCGACGAGCCCCGTAGTACCCAGACCTGCGCTCGACTATGCTTCCGTAAGCGCGCGACAGGTAGGATGCCTCCGACTCAGTAGTCTCGACAATTGCCGTCCTGTCCCGCCGGGCCTCGTCCCGACCGCGAGTTCGCGCCCTGACCTTTCATCTTTACTTCCCTCCCTTTTCCCCATCCCCCAAACCGCGTTGAACGCCGTCTGTTCGCGACCCCGGCCAAGCGTTTATTGGAAGGCCTCGACATGCTCCCGATAGGCGATGTCTTGAGAGGTCCGCCTCGCCAGACTCGGGGTTCGGACCGGT
>Ga0179593_1575574_pt1 | contig 15327 bp, 14 predicted proteins | sample CZODoug2_1_08_16_FD_185931 | JGI IMG/M metagenome (GOLD analysis project Ga0179593, IMG submission 185931) | Vadose zone soil fungal communities from Angelo Coast Range Reserve, California, USA - CZODoug2_1_08_16fungal (PacBio error correction) | ecosystem: Environmental > Terrestrial > Soil >... | reverse complement strand
CCTTGAACAGTCTCTTTCGCATGCTTGTTGCCTTCACCGCTGCCTGCCTCCAGGCTCCCGGTCGTTTCCAATCCACCGTTGGTTTTTTTTCCTGCTGCACAGGGTCAGCCGCCCTTTACAACCCTTTATTTGGCAAACTTCCAGCGTGGCGTCACAATACACCCTCGACGGCTCTTTCCTTCCTTTCAACTTCCATACCCAGCCCCGCGGAAGCTCTCCCGATCCACCACATGCTCGGCGAGCTTCTTTCACGCCTCGGGTGGAGACATCCCCCCTTGCGTTCATCTTCCGTCGCTAAGCCGCCCGGAGACGCCTGGGAATTCCTCAAAACGATATGTTCCTGCTTTCGCTTCCCCTTTTTGCTTCCCTTTTTTAACCAGTAGGCGGAACGCTTTTTTTTTTGTCCGTCTCCACCAGAAGACACGGTTTCTCTTCGTTGTAAGACTTTCTTCCCCCTTTGATTCCCTTCTCCATAAACCCCCCCCGCGCTGGTGCAGTTGGTGTCCGCAACCTCACTTTTCTCCGCAGCCCTATACCCCTCCCTATTTCCAAGAACGGTTCTTAGGGGCCCCTCTTGCGGGACCAGTTTTTCAAGAAATACGGCCACACCTGACCCCGCTTTCCTTTTTCTCCAGAGATAGATCCGTCCCAGAGACGCGAATGTGATTCCGGCTTCCCAGTATGAGCCCCTTTCCTCCTCCGTGGCTTCGCGCTTACCCCCCCCTTTCTTCTTACGCAGTTTATTCCGTCGCGCTACCCTTCTGAAATCCCCGTTCCGAGCTTCCCCGTTTTTTCAACTTAACCAAATGGTCGCTAGACTAACCCAACAAGAGAAGTCTGTTTCGGGACGCTTCCGGGGGTGCATGCGTCTTTATTTTGCAACACCTCATACGGAGGCGTCAAAAGGGGCTTCCACTCCTGAAATTTTTTTTGGGATTTTTTTCTCTCTGCCAGGACGTTTCTTCCTAAATCGCTATTCGGCTACCCCCTTACCCCTTTCTACCTCCTTACAAGGCCCCTACTTCCTGGATGGAACGAGAACCAATCACTCCCCCCTGCCCCTCCATCGCTGGAGAAGCATTGTGCGGTATCCTCCCCGCCGCACGCTAGGGATTTATTAACCCATACGCCAGTCCTCTCGTGACCTCCCCGCGCCCCCCGGCTCACGATCGGGTGGGGTCCCATCCGGCAACATCGAATTGACAATGCACTTGTCGTAACTTTACCTGTTCCCTGCTCCCCACTTCAAAAATCACCATTAACTCTGCTTTTTTCTTCTTCTATCTATTGGATCCGTCAACCTTGTTGAACCGCGAACCTTTTACTTCTTTCCCCCGGAAGAACCCATTTGAGAGACGGATTAACCTCCCCCTATGTCCCGATATCCACACCACGCGCCGTCTTGTGCCCCCCTACCTCCCCGCAGCCATTGGTCAGCTCTTGAAGGGATATCATCACTCCTCCCTCAATTACGCATCACCAGTATAAGCTTAACTGTTTGTTCTCTAGAAGGTTCCGGATGTCACCTCTTTTTTGACCCCTTTTCTTTCGCGGATTTCGGCGAAACCTTCGCCCAGCTTTTCCTGTTTGGGCACTCCCTTATCCCCTACCTTTGTTGGCCTTTTCCCCTGAGACCGGCGACAGAGTGTACCCCTTTTCGGTCCCCGTGCTGAGAATCCTTCGCACCTCGATAAGGTCGCGTCTACCCCTTCTTCTGTCCCGCTTTCCTTGCTTCGTCTTGAACGTTTTATCCCGGTACTCCTCCTTTCTTAAGAAGGGATTCTCCCCTCTCTGCTCTCCCCCCTTTTTCCCGACCCCTACACCTGCGTCGAAGGCCTCGTTTGGATGAGCTACTTCTCTCTTTCCTTTTTTTGATTTGAGATAGCCATAACGTCTTCCCCCTTGTAGTTGTCGGTGCAGTGAGCTGCGTTATGTCCCCCTCCCCCTCAGCCGCGGGATTAGTGCCTCCTCTCCGGTCAAGACCGTAGCCAGGAAACTCGCCATAAACAGGCGGGGTTCTGATCGTCCCCCCCAGCGGTATCGATTATCGTTAGTTTTGACTTATTATCCACTGGACGAACTACCGTTGTTTTCCCGTTGCTTCTGCATTTTTTTTTTCAAAGGTACCCCTGAACGTAGGGCGTTGGATGGTCCCCCTTCCACCCCTGCCTCTTCATACCAGCGTTTTTCGCCACCGCCCTCCTGGCTTTAAAAGGGCGTTAGCTACCCGCGGCCTTTTCAAACAAGTGCGGAAAAGCAGGAGTTCACGCGGCCCCCTGTCTCGTTTTCCTCAATCTCCCTTGGTCGGACCCCCTTTGTCTCGGTGGATTGTAGGACGTCGCTTCTCTTGATTCTCTGGCTCCATCTTTCAGGGTTCGAGTTAGCGGCTATGTGTCTTAGTTTATTTTCCTTTCTTTTGGTTCCCTCGAAGGTGCCGTGTTACTGTTGATCAGCTTGGCTCCCCGATCCCCTCTTTTTTTTTGACTTCCTTTGTCATGCTCCCAGGGGACTAGGCGTTACCGTGCCCTTCGCCTTCCGTGGTTTGCATTTCCCGCCCCTTTTCCCTCAGCATCCGGTTTATCGCCCCTTTATCCGGTCCCTCTTTTTTAAGTTCGAGGTATGTTCCTTTATTTTGACTCTTCCCGTGTGCCGGTTTTTCACCAGTGATGCGCACAATGGTGTTTTTTGGGTGGTGTTTTCCCCCCCATTTCTGCCAGCAGTATTGTGGCGTCCCCCTCCTTCCCCTGAAATTATATCTTGGAGTAGTAATTTTCTTTCGGTTCTTCCTATTTTCCCTAGCTTTCTGTATCACTTCCCATGATAGTGCTTATCATGCGCGCGGACTCCTTCTCCTCCGTTAGAGTTGCCGTTCCTCCCCCCGACTTTTTTCCTTCACCCGAAGACGCGGGTTGAGCTTGAGTTCTCGCTCTCGTCCCTCGAAGTTTCCTCGTTTGGACGCCTCCTTTTTGAGGAATTGTCAGCTGTCGTTGTAGCGCTCCCTCTTTTTAAGCTGTCGTTCCCGTCCGGTGGCCTCATTTCTGTCATTGTTCGTCATGGCGATCCATCCTCAAGGAATTCACGCCTGTTTTTTTCTCCCTGAGATCTCTGAAGTTGAGATCATTGGCGGTTGTTTTTCAGGTTGTCGAGAAGGTGGTTATTCTTTTTGAAACGCCTCCTCTTTTTCCGCTGCCCCTTGTCGGACGTCGTTGCCCCGAGTGTAGATTTGGGGATGAGATTCCCGAAGCACAGCCCCACTTTGGTCTTCGATTTGACGACCCCCTATTCCTCTTAGGTACCAAATACCCTTTTTCTTTCTTCTGATTGCGGGATGACCTCTTTCCCAGCTTTCTGCCGCCTGTCTTTGGTATGTTTCCCCCTGCAGAATCCATCTGTTGTCCCGAAATTTTCTGAGCCGTGCATGCTCCTCCTTTTCTTCCTCTTCGCACCGGCTGTACCTCCTCTTCCAACCCTTATCATGGCGGATTCCATTTCGCGTGTATCGCCTTCTTTGTTCACTAGTTTCTAGCGGTTCTTTATTCTCTTCCAGGTCGATTTGGCGTTTTATTTTTCTCTGGCTTCTTAGGTTCATTGGGCCCACGAGGTTTTTCTGGTCTTCCCTTACTGATTCCACCCGTCCGGCGTTTTATTGGTGGAACTCCGGAGCAGTGTTTCTCGCCTCTCGTTCTCGGCTTGCTGGATCCGTCTGATCTCTCTTTCTCTTTGGCTGACGTAACAGTATCCACCTGCCTCCTGGGCGGAAACTCACCCTCTTTCTGTCCCTTTTTCGTCCCAACCCTTTTTGAGTGTCGTGTGGCCCCTTTAGGCCCCCTGTTCCACGCCTAGCACCAAACTTGGGCACCCTCCGCCGGAAAGCGATGGCGAACCTTTTTACAACAATACATCCTGCCTTCGCGCATAACCCCAAAGCTCGCCCCTCCTTCTCAGCCCTTTTTAGCAGTTAACGAAATGCAATGGAATCCGCCGCTCGTTATGCTTATGTCCCCCCGGGTCTCTCAAAAAGGCGCTACCTCGTTGAACCCTCGTCTCCTGGGAACTTTTTCCTTTAACAAGATTTCCAGTTTCTTTTCTTGCCCCGTTGCCCCCTTTAGGCGTTGGTAAAGCTGGGGGACAGCTTTTCCCGCCCCCTCCTCACTGTCCTACAGCTTTTTTTTTGTAACGAGGGCTCCTTATTTCACCAGGCTCATAACCCATCGTGTGCCCTTCTGTCTCAATCGCGCATGAGGGCTGAACGAACCGTCCATCGACACCTATTCCACTTCGTCGACATGGGCCACCCCCCCCATCCTTTTTGGCCATTTTCCGACTCACCACATCTCAACGGATCCCGATTTTTTTTCCCATTCTTATATAAGACGCACGTGTTCTCTTTTTCCTCGCCTGAATTTTTCTAAGGGAGTTTCCAATTTTCTTCCGCTCCCCCCTCTACGGGACCTCAGTGGAATTAGTGGAACCCTTTCTTCCAGAAAGTTCTTTTTCGCTGCTACGTCCCCCACTCGTCCACCATACGGTTTCAGCCGCTTCCCGGTGTACTTCCGCTTTCGAGGTTTTGATCTCACCTCTCAGCTTCTTTTACGGTTTCCCAGCTGTTTTGGGTGCAGCGGGTTGAACCTTCATCGGGGCGCTATCAGTGCCCTTCCTTGCGCTTCAAGAATTGACTTCGCCAGGACTTTCCCCCTCCCAAATCCCTCCCGGCTACCCTTCTTAACCAGGTCCAATACTCCCCTGCATCTCTCTTCCTGGATCTTAAGAGAAAAGACCCTCCCCCCCGGTCCCCTAGCTTCTTCGGCCTTGTGCGGGCCACCCCTACTCCCCTCCGGGCACGCAGGAGATCAATACTCCTCCCCCCTATTCGGTCGCCTGCCACCGGTCCGCTCGCTACTTTATGTCTATTTGGATTGCCGCTCGGCGGGCGCGTTCTTTCCTCTCACATTACGGTAACATTCTTCCCCATGCAGGACCCTTAGCGCCAAAATCCCACCCTCCCCTCTTTCTCCTTCTCCCTCTTATCAACACTAACGGACAGCGTCCCCTTCCCCCCCTTTCTTACCGAGAACCAATTTTTTTACGTATCTTTTAACTCCAGTACTGACTCTGTGTCTTCCCCCCCCGATATCACAATTCGCGCCGCGCTGGTGTGCTACCCCCTCTTTCTCTGCATGGTCCGTTCCTCCTTTCATCTTTTCAGACCTTTTCCCCTTCTCCAGATTGTTACCAGTTGAAAGGGCCCGTTCCTCCGCAGACGTTTTCTCCTTTCCTCCTTTTTTTTGACACCGTTCCGGCAGGGCTTCGGATCGGCGAAACCCGGTTGTTCCTCCGTGAGGTTTTTTTACTCCGTACCCCTACGTGCAGGAATTCTACCTTTTCCTGGAGGTTTTTTCCGCGTGAAATGGTAGGTCGAGTACTTTTTTCCTTGTTCCAACGCTCTCATCCTTTTTACAGACATCCTTAATCCGTCGGTTCTCTCCCCCTCTTTTGGCGTCTTGTCCGGCTTAGTCTTGAACGGCTTCCTCTACTCCCTTTTTTTGAGAATCTGAGCGGCGCTTCCTCCAGGGATGCTGGTTTTTCCGCTACACTGGTCAGAAGGCCGTTTCCTTTTTTATTCCTCTCGTTGTTTTCTCTTTTTTTTTCTCTCTTCATCCCTCATCTCGGCCTTCGACCCGGTTCTGGAAACCGCAGCCCTTCAGCTTTTTTCCTCCGTTCTACGAGGAGTCCGATATCCCCCCCTCCGTAGCCGTCCTTTTGAGAAATAACCGTTTTTTGGCACGTTTTCTCTTTCTCCGATGAGTTGAACTGATATCAAGCCGTTTCCCGAAATATCCTTTCTTTTTGTTCTGCAGGTAACCGTACATTCCTCCCCTTAGGTGAGTTTATTTTTGAGTCAAAGGTCACAGTCCCTCGTTTCTCCTCCCCCCGGGCCGGAAACTTTTCGCAGAAACGCGGTTTCCCCCGGAAACAGTCGCGTGAACCTCTCAACGGCATTTTCCGCTTTACAAGGTTTCCGTACCTCTCCTGCCTAACTTTCTATCCTATTCCTTTCCTGTTCACATTTGGCGCGTTGATATTTCATCCCACGAGCCTGTTTTCTCGTGATCCATTCCGGGCCTGTCTTCGCGTCTCTCTTGAGGCGGGTCTGATCCCTCCGTAATTTTTTTCACACGAGCGGGCCGCTGCCGTTACTGGATGCGGGCTCGCCCACCTTCCTCCCTTGTTGAGTTTTTGGCGCCCCTTTTTCCGCAGTCAGGGAATTAGGCGTTACCGTGCATTTTTCCCCCCAAGGTTTTGCCCCTTCGTTGCTCTTCCGCTCCGGGCATCTCCTATGCACTTCTTAGGCGAGAGAGTAGCCCCCGTTCTTCCAGAAGTTCGAGGTGCGATCTTTTTCTCCTTCGTGCGGTCTGTTTCCCCGTTTCCCAATTTTTTTTCTCACAATGCTGACGAAATCAAAGCCTTCAGTTGGTCTTGTTTCGTCTCCCTTCCCTTCCTTTTCTGAGCGGCGTCTAAGCGAGGCCCTTTCAATCCATAGTGTACCATAAGCTTTCCGTCCTTTTCCATGATAGGTGGAATCCTTTCCCCTCCTTTCCGGGCGCCCCTCGCCAAGGCCTTGCCTCCCTTGCATACTCCTCCTTCCCCCCCCTAGCGTCCCCCATTTCGGAAGCGGTTTTGTTTCTTTTCGACCGCCGTTTTGCTTTAGTTCCTTCACTCCGAGTAAGGGCAGAAATTGTTGCCGGATTTCTCGGTTCGATTGAAGAAGCTCCCGCCATGGTGTTTAAAGCGAATTCCACTGATTGCTAAATGGAGAGAGACCGATCAGCCGCCTTTCCCCCCCCTAGGGCCGATTCGGACAGTCTAGAGTCCCTTTTCCTAACTTGGTTTCGGGTTTCTCAGGTTTGACGTTATGTCGGCCTTTCTAAGCCCTTTGCCGTGCTGTCGCCCCTCGTGGAAGGATTCTTTTTTCAGAGCAGGTCTGATTTGACCCCCCCCGCCGAATGCACCAGCGGGCCTCCTCGGCATTTGACTCCGGAGCTTTCCCCGTTTGAATACCGCGCTTTCTTTTTTATTGAGGTGTGGCTCTTTCCCCGCCTCACATTTGAAGTGGTACTCAGCGGGGCATAATCTTTCGAGAATACATATCTTGTGCCGAACCCTTCAGTAGGTGCACTGATCTTATTGCTGACCTTTGATTTTTTTCGTGTCAAAATACCGTCTTAATGGCGGTTTAAATTTAATTTCGGATCTGCTTCCTGGCTTTTTTTTTTTTTAAGTTTAGAGAGTTCGTTATTCTCAGTCGAGGCGGTTTTTTTTTTTCTGGATTTGAGGGCGACCAACTTGTTTGTTCTTGACGGTTTTGCGGTAGTCTCTCAATTATGCCACCCGTTGATTTTTTTTACTTCCTCTCAGTTAGCAGCATCTATTTTTTCGCCAGCAGCCCCCAGGTCTTGATGGATCTTCGTTCGTCTCCCTCTCTTTTTTCTATTGTTGATGAGAGAGAATCAGCTGGAAAGATCCCCCACCCCGTCCGCCTGGGGCGAAACTTAAATATTTTTTAGGATGCTTTTTGCCCCCCCTGACGCCATTCGTCCCCTCCCCAACGCGGGGGCGCCCGAGCGCTACCACTTGGCCCAACAGCCGCCACACAACCCTTTCGTGGGCAATCAAGCCATTAAACCTCTAGCCTGACACCCTTGCTTTTCGAGAATACAACCTTCTACATTCATACACCCACCGCAGTGACCTGCTAACACGACCTTACCAGGCTCTGGCTCCCTCTTTTATTCTATTTGTCCCTCCGGTAAATCCCTTTTCAAGAACGTTCGCTTTCCTCAAGAAAGCCAAGGCCTCCTGGCCTTTTTCTAGCATCCCACGATCTATGCGCGCCTTCCCTTTCGTGCCTTCCCAATCAACCAGTTCTTTAGGACCCGTCCTTTGGACTTTTTTTTTGCTCCCCCCCCCCCCCCGACCCAGCATCCCAGAACTACCGCGTCTGGCATCCCCGTTTTTTCCCTCGATTGCATCGTACTGTTCTTCAACCCCCCTTTCTGAATACCCCTGGTTTTCCCTTCGAGTCTAACACCTAGCCGTCGATTCTCTGACTCCCCCGCACCCATCCCCCCCCCCCCTCTATTTCTTCATCGCGGCCCAAAGAGTTCGGCAGCCTTAGTCCTTCGAATAAATTTTCCAACCTGCCCCACCCGCCCAGCTGCATTCAACTTTTTAGCTTCTTCACGCTGCTTATATAGACTCCGATTTTTTTGGGCGTGAAACGGTTCTCCCTCCCCTCCCCCTGAAGTTCCATCAAGTTGGATTCCCTTTTTCCCCCTTAGTCTGCTTCCTCTTTTTCGCTTCTAAAACGTCGCACTCACCTGTTCTTACTTTCTCCCGACTGCTTCCCCCAGGTGTTAACCCCTTCCTCGTTCGCGAGCCGACACTCTTTCCCCCCCCTCGCTTCCGGTGTCCCTTTCTCCCGGGTGCTCCATTTACTCCAACGATATCGGTGCGATCATACCTTCCCTGCTCCGGCCCTTGACGTTTCCTCCCCTATTTCCAGGAAGTGATTTCCGCCCCCGCTATTTCCGTTACCCGATTTTCCTTTCCCCCTGCTTATCTCACCACATTACCCTTCTGGATCGGGGCCTCGCCCTACCCCTCTCTGTTTTGATTTTCCCCCCGCGGCCCCTCCTTTTGCTCCTAAGACCTAGACATGCGCAGCCCATTCCCCCCTCCCTAAGATCGAACTTCGGCCACTGACACACCGGACCCTCTTCCTTTCTGGTCTTGACCGATTCTTCCGATGCGATCCCTCCCCTTCCGGCTCCATGCCTTCGCCTATTCTTCCCCCCCCATGGTTTTCGCCCCCCCTTCCCCTAGGATGCTGGTTTTTCATTATCGAGTCCTGAGTGTAACAGTTGCTTTTTTCCACCTGGACCAATACGTTGTAACCAGACTCCCCCTTCAACGGGAGAGCCCTCAGCTCACTCCCTTTGCCTCTTATCACAACATTAGACCGTTTTTGCTTGCATACCAACCCGATTCTTCCTTCGACCCGTTCGGCCCTAAATTACCCCTTGAAGCAACAGGCCCTTCAAATGGCCTGGTTACTTTTTCCTCTGACGGTTATGAATGTCCGCCCCTGCCTTTTTACCCTTTTCCTTTCCTCCGAGATCGGCGGAAACGTCCTATGCCAGCAGTGCCTTCTTTCTGTTCCCTTAGTGTACCCCTCGTTTGCAATGGACCTTTCCCCTTGACTGCGCCAACTCGGGCCTTTGAAAGGTCTCCCCCCCCTTATTCGGTTCCCACGGCCTGATCTTCAGTTCGCAATCATCGATAATTTCGGTACCCCTCCCTCATCGCCACCCAGTATGCTCGTTTCGGCTTAGTCTTGAATTTATTTCTTCACGGCTCCGTCGGGTTTTTTAATTTCTTCCCCAAAGGTCCTGCTGAGTTTCCGCCCCCACCTGCGTTTTTTTCCTCTATCCCCTTTTCATCAACGTTTTTTTTTGAGGTCTTAGCTCCCCCTTCCTTCCTTTTTCCCAGGTGATCTTTTTATGAATTCTTTCTATGTCCTCAGAATCGTAATACGAGGGTAGCTGTTCTCAAGACGTAAGACGGCACTCTGGCAAGACCCCTTCCCCCACCCCCCCCCCCCCCCCCCCCCCCCCCCCCCCCCCTCCCCCCCCCCCCCCCCCCCCCCCCCCCCCCTTCCCCCCCCCCCAGCCCGACGGCAGGGTAGACCTCTTATCCCCCTTTCCCTCCTGATTTTCCAACGCCTGGGGTGTTGTTGGTTTTCTTCACCCGACAATAACCCCCCCCTCCGTTTCCGCTGTGCCTCGTTGCCCCCTCTACTGCACGTTCTTTTTCTCTGTGTCCCCCGGCAGCATTCAGGCACTGCCTTTCCAGGTTCCGCTTCCCTCCCTTGAACTTCAACTGATTTTCGCCAGCCGCTTTTTTCTTCCCCTCATTACGGACCCCTTGGGTGAAAAGCGAACGGCCAAGAGCCGGTTAATGTTTGCTGTCTTGTAATTGATGCCCTTTCGTCCCTCTCTTTTGTCAGATGGACCCCCTTGGTCTCGGTTGTCTGAGTATTTAAAGTACCCACGCGCTTTCTGCGAAGTTGTAAATAGGCGACTCCCCTTCGTTCTTTTAGGAGGTTCTTCTGGTTTCCCGTATTTCGCCAGTTTCCTTTCATGGTCAGCGGGCCCTTCTAACCAACGCTCTTTTTCCGTTTTATTTGTTGGAGCGCCAGTTGTCATTCCTTAAGGGAATAGGCGTCCTCCCCTTTTTCCGAATCTTCCGCTCACCCGAATCGCGGCAAATCCTCTGCCTAAAGGAGGCGAGCGAGTCTCCCCCTGCCACGACCAGATTGTTCTTCCCTGTTCCCTCCTGCTTGCCGTTCGGTCTAAAAGTGGTGCCTTCTCCGCCTCCCCATTTCCTAGGTTTTTGCGCGCCCCTATCAGTGAAAGTATAGAGGCTTTTTTCGTGATTTGTTACGGCATAGGTATCCTTTTTGAAAATAGCTCTTGGCGTCCCCTTACCTGATCGGAATTGCTTTTGTTTCCTTTTCTCCAGGATAGCGTGTTTTCCTCCCTTTCCTACCCCCTCCTGTCACTCACACCAGGTCTTTTGGTTTTTGCAGACGGCGAGTCTCCCCTGCGACCGCTCCTTTTTGTTATGGAGCGTCGGGTCCGCCAGTCTGTACGGATTTTTCAGTTTCGGTTTTTTTGCGGTCCGTTCGCCTTTTTTACCCTCCGCCCGTGCGTAAAAGATCTTGACTTCCCCTGATCTTCTGAACTTCTCTTTAAATAATTCACGCCCTTCATTCGGCGTCGATTCCCTTGTGATTCTTGTGTGCGACTTTTAGATATTGGCCGCTTTTTATTTATTATTTCGGAACCCGGCTGCCCACTCTTTTGCCGTGGTTCCAGGCATTTGGATGGGGGGGTGTGGCTTTTTTTTTTTGGCGTAGAGAAATGCCGTCGATATTGCGCGTGGACCTTCCGGTGGTATTCACGACTGTTAAGATGACCTAGTAGTACCTTTTCCCAACCCCCTCCGCTGTTTCTGTGAGTAGGTGCGGGATGAACAGCGGTCCCCCAGCCGATGAATTGGTAATTCCATCCCTTGTAGCTGCGCGTTGCCAAAGTCGTTGTGATCCGAAATTCCATCGGCGTCCCGCCGTGGCCCCTTTTTATCTTGCGACCAGGTTGCTTTCGCACACCGTGGCGTCCCCACGAGCTCATGTTCGGAGAACCTTCATTTCGGTGAGCCTTCGGCGGGGGATTTGGTTTTAAATTTTTCGTTTACTCGACGCTTCGGGTTATGTTGTCACTTGCTGGTTTGATCGGGAGGGCTGTTTGCTTTGTTTTTTGACTTTTCGCGACCCTCCGGCCACCCCGCGGTTTTGCTTGTCCTTTGCCGTGATTCTTTTCAGGTTCTTTTTGAAGTTCCGCCAGTCAGCTATTTGATGTTCCGATCGGCCTCTATTTTCATCCTCCTGTGTTTCCTTCCGACGGACAGGTCCCCCTCAAAAGATGATGGTGGGAGACCCTATGATAATGCGCAGAGTTTTCCCCCTACCACCTTTTGGTGGAATTAGACGCCTTAACCAACCTCGCCAACCGAGACATCACCCCCACCCCCCTTTTTTGCACCACCAATCAACCCGTCCAAGCCCCCATGGCCTAGACAACCCCTAGCCCGCCGCGCGTTTTCTAACCCCTTTCCCCAACGGCCCCATGCATCCCGCCGGAAGCGCTCCGATACCTGGAATCCTCTTTTTTTTAGCGTTCACGCTCAGGTATTATTTTGTTCCTAAACTCCTGCCCGCTACGCAGTGACACGGAGCCTGGGATTTTCCCTCACCTGGCGCGCGCGCTTCTTCCCCACGTTTTTCCTACTTCAATCCGGCGGCCACTGGGGTTGACCGTGAGTCCGCCAATCCTCAATCCGATGCGCTATTTATTCGTGTACTACTAGGTTCTCCTTCCTTATCCCCCGCGCTGGTTGGTTTTTTCTCCTGCCCCGATGACTCCCCTTATTCTCCCAATTATTAAACGACGGTCGAATCTCTTGCCAACTTTTGGCAAGAAGGGGACCGACCCATGAGCCAAATTTACAACCCACCGAGGCACAACCGTTCCCCACCTTTTTATCTTCCTGAGCTATATACGGGCTCCCTTTTTAATCGTTATTTTCCGACGGCTCATGGAATTCCGTCCCGCCTTTACCATTCTTCACGTGAACGACAGTTTCGTTTCTCCCCTTCCGCTTTCCCCACCCTTCGTGTTCGCGACGCTGACCCCCCCGCGGTTATTTTTCACTCCCTTCACAAGAGGTGCTGAGCACTCTACCCAATTCCTGTGTGTGGACGCTTCGGGGTGAGCGTCTTGAACTATTTCCCTTATCTTGCTCCTCCCGTGTCTTCCAGCGCCGGCCCCTCTGGTCCCTTCTGCCAGCAGGCCGTTCTTCCCGCCATAGAGATTTCCGGCTACCCCTGACCTTACCATCGTCCGCTTATTCCGGCCCGCATTAATTCAGGTATCGGGCCGCGCACCAGACCTACCCTTCCTCCATAGATTTGATTCGGCGCGCCCTTTTTTGCGACACCCAGACCGGTCCTCCGGAGCCACCAATACGCCCACTCTGCCCCTGACCGGCTACTCCCGTAGACCTCTTCTCTCTTTTGCCCGATTAGGCGGGGTGCTTCCCTCCCCGTCCCCTTCATCGACATGCAGGTAAATCTCTTCCGTACCTCCGTACCCACGACAACTCACCAATCCCCCATTCCTTCTGGGATTATTCGAGCCCGCATCCCCCCCTTACTTCCATTGGATCTCCCCTTCCCCAATAAGTCTTTCACCAGCACTCATTGGCCCCCCCGAGGCCGAATCCTCCGGAATGATGTATCCGATTATCTCCCCTTCTGCGGGGTCATAAAGATACCCATCGCCACCTTTCGCGATCACGTGATATCTTCCTGCCTCCCCTTAAGCCATTCCGCCCTTGGAATCGGGGGTTTTTTGTTGGGGGGTGGGGACCCTAAGTTCGCTTGCAGCCCCCTTCTTTTTGAGAGCCCACTCCCAATGCTTTTGGCGAAACCGTCCCTGGCACGGTCGGGTCGATTGGGGTCCACTCCTGTGCTCATGTCGGGCAGTTTCCCCCCGTCCCTTACTTCCGTAATGGTTTATTGCTTCATTTGACAGCGTGAAACTGGTTCTCGGGTCTTTTTTTTTTTTAATCCTTTCTCCCCCCTCTTGATAATGTCTCGGTCTGAAATGGCCTTCTTTTAACGGATCGCACCTTTGCTCAGTTTCCGGCTTATTAACTATTTGATAACGGCTACTCTTATTACGAAGGGTTGCTCGTCATTTCCCCTTCCCAATGTTCTCTTTTTTTTCCGCCACTACACCCCTTGTCGAAGGAAGAGGTTATTGGCTGAGTATCCCACTCCTCTTGTGTGGCTCTCACACATCTCGGCTTCTACCAGGGTGTTTGAAACCAAGCAGTCCCCTGGACCTGAGCCTCTTTCGTACTACGAGGGTTTCTCTATATCCGCGACGTAAGACGGACATTGGACTTCCCCTTTTTTGCTCGACGGAGTTTATCTTCCTACCATGTTTCGCAACTGATTATCCCTCCTTTTAACGAACCCAGTCTCCTACTTTTCTTTTTTGCTCTTCTTCCCGGTCCATTCCCAAGTAGGGATTACGTTCGTCCCCGGTCCGCTTTGCGGCCCCGACCCCTCTTTTTCGCTCATCACGCCGCCTGGCATTCAACGGGTTCTCCTAATTCCTTTTTGCGTCCTTCCCCGGGAACCGTCTGAGGAAAGAACGGCCCACTTTCCCCTGTCGTCTGCCCGTACTTGGATTGCCGAGTGTCCCGAAGCTCCGTCGGAAGCTTTTACTGGTTCCTTTTGATTTGGAGGGACATCCACGCTGCTAATTTGATCTCTTTTCTCCCCATCCTTTTGGAATGGAGTCTAAGGCTTGTGATTTCCAAGAGTACTTTTTCCCCCGAAGGTCAGCTGCCGTTGAATGTTGTTTTCGGGCTCCCTCCCGCATCCCGCTGTCTGGGTGTTTTTTAGTGTCGCCAGTTGTCCTGTCCCGGTACAGGGCATAGGCGTTCTTTTGCCTTTCTCCTTCCGTTTCGATTCGGGCACTTCTCCCTCCAAGTGCGATCCTAGTAGCGGTGTTTTTCACGAAGTTCGTGTCGTCTTGTTGAAATCTCCTCCTTTTGGTTTCGGTCTTTAACCCTTTGCTCCCCCTGTCTTCCCTTTTCCACTATGTCTTTCTTTTGGCGTCCGATCCTTCAAGTATTCTTTTCGTATAGCGATCCTTTTCCGGCATAGGTAGCGTCAACATGGCGGCCTCCACGTCTGACTGCTGGGAAAGCCAAATTTTACTCTGTCCCTTTTCTGCCCGCAACATCATTAGTTGCACATATTTTGCCCCGAAAGTTTTTTTCCCCATGGACGCTCGGTTGAAGAGATTTTCGTTCCTCTCCTCTTTTAGCGTTTTTTCCGCCTGTTGCTTTTTGAATCCCCCACCCCCACCCCTCGTGGATGTCCTCTGATCTTTCTGTTTAGCGCGCGCAGAGCCTGCTTTCCCTCTTGTGTCCACGCGACGATTCCCCCTGATTGCTCGTCCCCCAGCATCTCCCCTTAATTACTCGGAATAACATCGCGGAGATTGCGTCTTTTCTCTTTCGCATTGATTTCCTTTTCGCGGGGTTTTCCCCTTCCGGCCTTTATTCGGCACGGATGATCGCTTTGCGTCTTCTCCCTTGAAATTCTATGTTGCGGTCGTCCCGAGAATCGCGGCGATTTTTCGCTTCTGCCTTTTTGTTATTCTCGGCCTGGTGAATCCTGAGCTCTATCCCAGACCAGCCAGCTTTTTCTTGATGAGGTTCGTTTGACAAGCCTTCCCAGTTTTTCTTGGGAAGTGAGGCCCCCTCGTTCTTTCCCCAGCCTCCGTCTCGCCCCTGTATGAACTTCCCTTCAAAGGCTTTACCGTGCACTGCTTTAGCTCGTCCCCTCTCACCAGTAGGGTGACCCAATCCTCAGTTTTTTCTGGCCGTGTCCCTTTTTATGACTTGAGGCGCTTTCCCCGTTCAGTTTTCCTCGTTGACTAGCCCTTCGTATTCTCTCCCTCGATTTTTTCTTGCAGCCCCATTTTCTTTTCTTATGTTGGTGACACGCAAGGTCTTTTGATTCCCTCTTTTTTTTAGAGCTCTCCCCAAGCTGTGGTGATTGTTTTACGCACGTCCCCTTATCATCAATTTTTACGTTTTTTTCCCCATCCTTTGAACTTTCTGTTC
>Ga0179593_1552679_pt1 | contig 15327 bp, 18 predicted proteins | sample CZODoug2_1_08_16_FD_185931 | JGI IMG/M metagenome (GOLD analysis project Ga0179593, IMG submission 185931) | Vadose zone soil fungal communities from Angelo Coast Range Reserve, California, USA - CZODoug2_1_08_16fungal (PacBio error correction) | ecosystem: Environmental > Terrestrial > Soil >... | reverse complement strand
CTCTGGCAGCTAATAGAGTTTTTCTTTTTTCTTCTCTGGGAGCGTGTTGCTGGGCCTCCTTCCCTTTTCGTATGTCGCAAGGGGATCTCCCCTCTATGAGTACCTAATCGCCCGATTCCCTTTCAGAATAAGCCCGTCAACTACCCCTTTGCCCCGCGGTGCTGGAAGCCTCTTCCCTTCAAGGGCAGCCGGGTGAAGACCTACCCCCCTTCGTCATCGTCCTGATGGTCCTCCCCATATCTTTTCCATGAGAGGTAGATTACTCCTTTTTTCTTCTCCGTCCTTCGCCAATCTCCTTTTTCCTCGTCATGCCCCTCCCCCCCCTTTGTTGAGCTCGAAAACTATTATCATGATCCGCCGTTGTCGTCATTTGCACATGATGCTGGCTTCTTCCAGTCATCTATCATCTCCGGATCATTCGGCGCTTTTCCCTTCGGCGAAACACGTGGCTTTTTTGCTTCGATGCTCCACCTTCCCAATTCCTTTTTCAAAAATGGATGATTGACGATCTTTCCCCGGTGATGGGATTGAACCTCCCGATACGTGCCGTCACTCCATCCGCTGTGAGATTGGAAAGATAGATTTTCCAACCTCGTTTTTATGTTATCTCCACATATGTGGAAAATCCTTCGCATGGCCAGTGTTGGGACCCCCTTTTTCAGTTTTCCTCGGATGAACCTTTTCCCCCGGTCTTGAGGGTATGAGACCTTTTTTAGATAGTCATTTGACTCAGGCCGTCCTGTCTCGAGCCCCTTTCCCGAGATAGAAGCTTCTTCCAAGACACCACGCCAGTCTCCCCTCCCCCCCGGGATGGGTATCACTGCACCCCTTTCTTGAAGTCGGAATGAGCCGCCGCCTTCCTCTTATAGATAGGATGCTGTGTTTTCCCCCCGCCGTTTCCAGGTTAGACGATCAGGTCTCCTTTTTTCGGACATAGACTCCCGGATTGGTCATCATTTTAAGCCTCATTCACGTAGTGGAAATGATTCCTCGAGTTTTTCTAGTTGAGTACTGTGCGCCGATCTTCCCTTTTTTCTCCGGGAGAAGGTATGTTTTTCTTCATGATTCCCTCGACTTCCGTTTTCCCTCTCGTTTCCCGTCTCGGCAAGCGCTTTCCCAGTGTCTTGTAGTCCTTTTCGATGAACTAATTTCTTCCGCAGGGTCGTACAAGTTCGTATCTTTCTCCTCTTCCCCCTGATCGCTGCTTCCCTCCCCCCCCCAAAGCCAACTTTTTTCCCTCCCGTCCGCAATTTGCCGATGAGCACTCTTTTTCCAGGATCATGCCAGGCCCTTTGTCTCACAGGAACCACTTCTTCCCCCCTCCCCCCCCCCCATGAGCATGGACTTTCTTTGATGCCACTTCTTCCCTTTCCTTTCCTGGTGACGCCAGAGGTTCCTCTTTAAAACCCCATCCTGGTCGCCACTCAGTGGAGGTCAGGTAAACCTCCCTTCCCTTTGCACGGCGTCGTTTCCTTATTGGTTCGGCCCTCTCCGGCGCGGCGCGACTTCTCCTCTAAAGTCGTAGATTATTTCCCTTCGCCGACGCCTCTTTCATGATTTTTTTTTTTTTTTTTTTCTTTGTACGGTAAACTTGTTCATCCCTTTTCGACCAGCACGATAAGAAAGACACCCCTGACTGGCCCGAGGCAGATGACCGATCTTCTCCCGATCAGCACACGCGCGAGTTCTTCCGGCCGATTCGACTCCCAGCTTCCCGTAGCGACATTTCGCTCATAGCTCCAAAAGATGCAATCTTTTTCGCTCACAAGGCCCTTCCGGACATTGCCTTCTTTTGTTCATAGAAATGACCCTACAAGCATTCGGTTCATTCCCGCCCGGCAAACCATTCCCTTACCGGAGTTTGGCCAAGTTCTGCGTTCAACAGGATTCTTGATTCTGACACAGGTCTTATAGACCCTTAATCGGGTGACGGCTTCCCTTGGATCCTCCCAGAAGTCCTTCCCTTTTTTAGGCGGGACTCTTTTCAGACACGTCATTCTTTTGTGCGATAGACTCGACCTTGACCCTTTTTTTTTCCCACATATCAGAAATTTTTTTTCTTCCCCAACAGAAGCGCTTTTCGCAAATTCCGTGACCTACTTGTCTTGCGCTTCCCCCCCCCGTAGGTTACATTTATACTGCGTCCCGGCTTTTTTTTTCCCCTCCGGGCAGAGACGACATTTTTTTCTTCGGTATCGATTTCGGGTCGCCGCCGTAATGTAGCGTTTTCTCCCTCCCCGAGATATTCGTACTCCCCGGTCTTTTTTCAAAAAGTCCTGCAAGGGCCCTTTCCCTCTCCGTCCTCTCCCTTCATCTGGGCATCTGGCTTCTCTGTTTCCCTCCTGGAATCTTGCACTGCTTTATCGACCCCTTTTCGGAGACAGTCCCTTCTCCCGCCCTGTTTCCAAGGCGTCTTTCCTCCCACACTATGGATTTTTAGTTCCCCCCCCCCTTGACAGGTTCCCTTAAGCCGGGGCAGCTACTCATTCCCCGCGTCGCCTTCTGCGATCTGTAGTCCCCCCCTTTCTTTCTTTTGGGAATCGATATCGCCCCTTTTTGTTCTTCCTAACATAGAGGTACTCCCCCCCTTTGTGTTTTTTATCTCTCTTTTCCCTTCATCACTTCCCGATAATCGTATTCCCCCCCCCCCCTGAACTCCTTCGGGCACAACTACAAGATCTCCCTCCGGGCGGACCCGGTTCGCGGTCTCTTTCACCGGAGGGAAGAGGATGATGACGCCCTGGACCTTTGTACCCCAATGGGTTGAATACTTTTCCATCGTTTTCTTCCCACGCATGGGCGATAGGAGGTTCGTGAGTCAAGTCCTTATGCCTTACAGAGCCTGGCATAGCTCGACTTCCTTTCCTCCAAGATGGGCCGATAATGTCCCCCCTTTGGGGAGAGGAGCCTTTTCTGGAAGTGCGGTCCGGATCTCTTCTATGATCTTCTTTTGAAAGGGCTCCCTTCGGCGCACATGACACCCCGCCCTCCTCCAACATCATTTTTTCCTTTCCCGCGGGCAAACGTCGTCTCAAACGTCCCCTTTTTCCCTCATTCTGGGCTCCCCCTTTCCGGTAACGGAGTCGCGCCTTTTCCCCTCCCTCTCCATACCTATGCTGAAGACTGTTGATCTGGTTGTTGTTTTTTTTTTTTGCCTGCGAGGTTCAGGGCTCCTCTTTACTCTTGGAATTGTCCGTTTTACCGAAAACGTGATGCAGTCGATGGACGTTGGAGGTCACATTTTCTTTTTTCATCTCGGGAAGCGACCCCCCGTCGATACCTTTCCCCGTTTTCATCCCCTTCCCTTGTAAGAATAATGTTGCCCCGACGTCCCTGGTCTCCCCTGTTGCCGCAATGGGTCTTACGGCAGATGTCTTCTGCACCATTTGACGGCAACTCGGATCTTTTTTTCCGAAAAGATTGGTTGCCGGAATTTACCGTTTTACGAAAAGAATCACTCCATTTTTTTCGAAATCTGCTCCCCAGTCAGTGAGCAGGGACTCTTTTTCTCATATCGTTTTTTGTGACTCCTTGAACTTGTGGGAGGTACTTCCCTTCCCCCAATCCTTGATCCATTTGATGCCTTCTTTCCGTGAAAGGCTCCCAGACACTCGGAGGCATTGCCTCTTTCACGCCCATTAATGGCGGGAGCCCTCGCGTCTCCGAGGCCGCGCTTGCCACATTTGACTCTCTGTTCCTCTGACGCCGTGACTGTTAGTTTCCTTCCAATGAGGTCGACGCTTGAGAAAATGTATCTTCTTTGCTGTTTTCTCGCGGGCGTCATTCCCTCCTTGAAGATGGCGATCCCCCTCTGGCTGCGGAGCTTTTAAATTCTCCTCCCTTTTGGTTACGGGGCCTAAATTTCAGTGACTGGCATGATCCGGGAGACCTGATTTTTTCCCCGTGCGCACTTCCCTTGCTGCCTTTTATGGTTCCCCCCCTGGATTTTGTTCCGCCGATCATGGTCCTGAGATATCGCATAGAAGACCCTTCTTCATGCCCCGGCGATAACCTTCCTCCCGACAAGAAAATGCCGGTCCTTTTTCTCCCTGACCGCGAGATCTAAATCCTGACCGTCCCCCTCAGTACAGACCTTCTCCGGCGAATTTTCACGGACCTCAATAGGGCCCATTTTTCAGCATTTCCACGACGTGACCTTTCTTCTTTTTCCCCCTTCTTCAGGTTCGGCTGAAAATTGAGATTCTCCCTCTGCTGCAGTGATGGAGGACTTCCCTTTCCGCCTCAAGCTTCGATCTTTCCCTGAAGAGCGGAAAGCTCACCAGTTCAAGTGGGCCTTTCTTTCTTAGGGGACCATCCCGGGGGGGCCCTCTTTGGGTGGTTGCTGGGCCTTTGAATGTCAACCCGTAAAGGCAATCGGCTCCTTCATGTACAAAAAGGACCTGTCCCAATGATATCTTCCCCGGTAATGTCAGACACCCCAGACCGTGTTTTTCTTTTTCAGCGTGCACCCTAGTCTTTCTTTTCCCTTTTTAGAGCGACGGCTCCCTTTCCGCTCGAACGTTCCGACCCTCCCCCCCTCCGGTCGATAGGAAAATCTGCATGCTCTTCGCGGTACTGCCGTATCTCTTTTTCAACCCTCCACGGACGTTTCCCACCTTCCTCCCTTCAGACAGCCAGGGTTTCCCCTGAGTTTTTCTTTCTATATCACTGAATAGCGTCCCTTAAGTTTTCCCTACGGGGCAATGCCCTGCGTTCCTCTATTATCTATTTTTTTTTAATCCCTCCTTTAATCTCTATTGTAAAACACGGCTTTTTATTAATGCTCCGGTGTATAGCTCCCCGGGTGCATTGATGGGAATGAAGATTATCCCCCTCTATGGCGATATTTATGTTCGGTGCCTCTTTCCCCCATAAAATTGACGGACAAACTGACTTTTTCCTCCGAGGAACTTCCGCTAAACGATGTAACGGCTGCTCTTCAACCCTGCTGAACTGGTCCTTTTTAAGGCGTCCAGCATAGTGTGTTCTTTTTTTCTGGAATGGTAGATTAATCAGGGCTGTTTTTCCCCGTTCCTGCAGGTTGTTCATCATTCCTTTCACGGGTGCTTCGGATAACGTTTTTTTTATTTCCGAACCCGTTCCCAGACCCAGCGCTTGATCTTTTCCCCAGCTCTTCTATCTATTTTCTTCTTTTGTGTTGTAAGAGATACGAGCCTTCTTCGGATTCACTCGTATGGTCTCTTCTTTTTTCGGAGCGCCGGGCGTTTCCCCTGTGATACACGCCGCCCCTCACGAATCCGAACCGTCGGTAACTCTTTTCATCCCTTCCTTGATCTACAAGGCCATGGCTTCTTTTTCCGGCACACGGTCCGTCGAGAGCGCCCCTCGGCCGCCAGCTTCATTTTCTTGACGGTCTCTTCATCGAGAAAGAGTCGTGGTTCCCTTGATTTTCCAGCTCGGTATATTTTCCTCCATCCGGTGGCGCTTTTCTCGTTCCCCATGCCAATAAAGGGCCCCACCGGTCTCAAGGATTCCCCACTCCGTGGTGGACAGCCGCTCGCTTGCCGTACAGCTTTTTCTCATAGAGGAAAGACCTTTTCTCCCAAGTGCCCGGCCCTAAAACTTGCCCGCTTCTTTTGTGGCTGAGATAGAGGCCGTCCCTCATAGGGCCCCGTCCGGCCCCCTAGACCTTTGCACTCCCCTTTTTGTTGACACCAGTCGCGCTTCTCGATACGGGAAGGCACCCTCCTTTTTCCCGATAGTCTCTAGTTTGGTTCCCATTTTTTCGAAGACAAGTTCGAGAAAGCTTGTGTCCCCTCTCTGCGTATGGGCTTCTCCCTAGCCTCCTTGTGTTAAGCGTGTCCCGGTCTTTTTTTCGGTGTCCTTGGCAGACTACCTTTTTCTTACCTGGGAAGCTCCCTGCCTTCGAGCGATTGTTTCCGATGGACGGGACGTCTCACACCCTCCCTATATCATCCCTTTTGGCTCGATTCTGCCCCGCCACTTTCTTTGTCCCTCCCCCGGAATGAAGCTTTCTCTGAGCTGGATTGGCTGCGGAACAGTTTCCCTAATGTCCTCTAAACCCATCGTCCCTACCGGAACGTTGGTCTTCCCCGCCGCACAGCGGCCCCCTTGTGGAAATGGCTTCCGGCCTTCCGGAAGAAGCGGCCGATGTTCGGATTCTTTCCTAGACCTTCTTTAGTTGAGCAGTTTTCTCTTAAGGGATTTCTCGACCTGTCTTCTTTTCTCGGCAAGCGATCGATGATGACGCCCTCCCGCCTGGGCATGAAGCAGGTCGGAAATTTCTTCCCATTTTCTTCGATCAAAGACGCCTTTTTTCCCTGAAAACTTCCCGTTCCATTTCCTTTCCCCGCCTTTTGTCAGAAACAGTTTCTAATGACCCGGTCCTTGAACTTCGGGGGGGGTGGGTAGGGAGCCTTCCCACACGACTTTTTAACATTTGGCTTTCTAAGCGAAGCAGCCATCTTGTCCCTTCTTCTCAAGTTGCTCCGTGAGACCTTCAAAACCCCCCCCTATAATGGTAGCAAGCGCCGGTCCAGTCCCTCCTTTTTGGACTTCTTTTTCCCCTTCTTCATGTAGTTAATAGGGGCGAGACAGTAGCCTCGAGCTTGCGCGGCGTTCCTCCGTAGGCGCTGCTGAGCCGCATTTTCCCGCGATGCTGCCGATGGCCTTTTTCCGCGTCACCTAGACATCACTGTGGATGGAAGGACTTCCGGACCGCCACCAGTTGCGCCACAAGGGCCATCTTCTGAGAAGCGGATTCTCGCGTTCCTCTCCACCGCTGCCCCCTTCGACTACCTCTGTTCGTCCCACGTTCCCTACCTTCCGGCCCCGACCACCTCTTTTACTTTTTCTTCGAGAGGCACGGCCCCCTTTTCCCCGGTTTGTTCATTCCTCCCCCAGACCGCATCTTTCCCTACGACCGAACCATGGCATTTTCCGTCGGCACCGTCTGATTTTTTTCTTGAAAGGACACAGCCTTCAACTGTTTTTTTTCCCCTCCTCCTTTGTGCGGAATTCTTTCTCCTCAGAAGTCGATCTCCTTTTTTTTGGGGCGATCAGGGCGGAGAAGATTTTCTCCCTGTTGTGCGGAATCGGACCCCCAATGAAGACACCCACATATCGACATGGCCATCCCTTTTCCCTTTCTTTTCTCAGCGGTCTCTCCAATTCCGTGACCGTGACTTTTGAGGTCAGCCCATACGCCCCTTTCTGATTCCATTCCCTGGTCCCTACGACGACATGATGTGGGATGAGGGCGGCCATCGACCTCTCGCCGTCATGTCGTCTTTCCGGGACGTCGACACGGATTCCCCTGCTCGATTCCGGAGACCGTCCTCATGAAGCGCAGAGCACTCCTCTTTTTTACGCGTGACCCTTTTTTTTGGCAATTTGGCGGTCGCTTACCTCTTCTGGAAGGAGACTGCGGGCCCTACCGGGAGCGAGCTCCCCCCAGACAGCTCCAAGTCCTGGAGGCGAAGAACCTGGTGTGTCCCCCTGGAAAAGGCCTTTCTTTCCCTTTCTCCTCTACTTCCTTCCGCCTAACCCTCCGTTCTCCCGGCGATCTGGTAGTTGACCGATGGTCCTCAGATACTCTCTTTAAGAAAGATAAGAGGACGTTTTTTCCCAATCCTCTTCTAACGTCCTCGGCTTTTACGAAACAGAATCATCGCCCCTCTTTCTCCTCTTCCCAAAGAAATCCTAAAAGATAGACGAAGTCGACTTCCCCCTCCTTGGGAGGATGACCGGCGGTTATCCTTGATGACCTTTGTCCCATTTTTTTGGAATTCTCAACTTTCTTTTTCCCAGGCTCCGCTTGGCTGCGTTCTCCGTGAGCTCCCCCTCCCTTTGTTCCCGCAGGTCTCCCGCGCGTGCAGTGACTCCCTTCAGGGCCCGACGCTCCCAGAATGTTCCCCGAGTCCGTTTGGAGAGGCGCTGTCGCGGTCATTCCTGCAGGAGTGGACGGTTTTTTTGTTCTGGTCTTGCGAATATTTATGGGGACGCGAAATTTACTTTCTACCCTGTAGTAGAGAAAGACTCTTTCCCCCCCCGATGACCGCGTTCTCAACGTGGTTTTTCTTCCGGGGTTCACATTTCATTTCCGGTGACATCCGACCAAGTTAACGGTCTCCTGTGAAATTCCAGATCTCCCCCCCGTACTCCCCCGGCAAGGGCCTTGGGGGGCGCCGATCCGGTTTGTTCCTTCGAGGAAGGCATCCTCCCTTTTTTTCCGCCCTGAGCCTTCTTAAGTCTGGAGGATCCCCCCAAGCTTACTCGTGCAGATCGCCTCGCAGTTGCTGTGTGGTCCTTCACTCCGACTCCCTTTTTTGACGCATCGTGGGATTTTTCTGGACGTGCCGCCCCTTTGGGGTCTGTCGAGGGACGGAAAGCTTTTTTTCCTCTACCCCCTTCAATGCAGTGCAGCTCCTTCCCTTTTTTTTTTGCGACAAGCTTTTTTTGCCGGAAGGCTTTCCCTTGCGAACTTTAAGACCCCTTTCTGAGACTCCTGTTCCGACGACCTTCGGGATGCTCCTATCGTTTATGTAATGGTCCCGGGATTGTCCTGCGATCCCCTTGGTCCTGATCTTTTCCCCATTTCACGGTGCTGCTGCTCCGGGACCTGGAAAAAGACCCTTGCCTGCTCCAGGAGGCCTTCGGGCTCCTCCCCCCCCCCGTACGATCCCTCTGGTGGAGCACATCGATCTCCGGCGCAAGGAGAACTTTTAACGCTTAGGGGTATTTGTGATGACAGGCCTGTTTTTCTGCCGACCCCCCGAGCGAGCCTGTCTACCTCCCGTGTTGTTCAGGGGATTTACTCGCATCCTCAGACTCCTTTTCGGAGGGCGGCGCTGCCTGTCGCCTCTTTTTCTTTCGCTCACAGAATAAATTTCCGTGATCCGGGCGTCTCGAAGCGTTTTTTTTCCTCGGCAAAGTGCTGTCTGCCAACCTTTTTCCCCGTGACACCGTTGTGAAGTTGTGGGAGTAACTTCTTCGGATTATCTTTCACAGTTATTATCCCCCCCAGGAGGATGAAAACGGGGATTGACTACCCTTCCGGACTCGCTTGCCTCTTGACAGACGAATCCTGAGGACCGGACACACATGATCCCGGAGAACGGCCTTCCTTCTTCACTGACCTCACTTTCCTTCTTCGTTCGGCTGAAGGCCCCTTTTCCGTGACAATTGATTCTTGAGGCTTTCCCTTTGAGGTACTACCTCTTCTTGGATGGAGGACCCTTCCTTGACGGGCTGGCAGCGCTCGAGAGCTCTATGCCTCTACTTCGTTTCCAGATGAAAAGACCCAATTTCCCCGGTGCGATCGATTTGAATTTTTTCTGATTGGTAGGTGAAGAGCTCCTCTTCCTCCCCCCGGTCAAGGTTCCATGACCACCCAGGAGTCTCTTTCCCCCATGACTATCTCAAAATTCCCCCAATTTTTTTTTTTTCGTTCACTCCCTTTTTTAATTCGGGGTCTACTCTGCACTTCCCCCCGGCGTCCCTTCTATGTCTGTGTCATTAGCTCCGGATTTGGTCCCTTACGAAAGTGTAGCGACAAATAATCCCGTTTTTTTCCAAAAAGCCCCTTCTCCTCTGCAGCGGATGCTCTTTTGACGGCCAGGTTTTCGCTTTTTTGGTTCCCACCCCCCCCCGACTGTTTCCCCTTCATTCAGCAGCCAGGGTGACCTCTTTGGGGCCGGCATCTCTTCGCTCCATCGCAGTGAGCGTTCCCTTTTCGACTTTTCAACGCCGCTCTTTCCCCCTTAGAGATTATGGCTTGCCCCATCCTCGGAACATCCCCCCGCCCCGTTGGGCGACTGCCCTAGCCCTAAACGGAATGATGGGGCCCATCTTCTCTCCCCCGGTCCCTCTCCAAAAGACTTCTATGTGTCGGGAATACCCCTTGCCCCCCCACCACATTGAAGGACCGGGCCCCCACCTCCCTCCTCCCTCCCGATGAAAGCTTAGGCTACCCTTCTTTCGCTCGAGATAGGACCGGCTCCAGCAGCCGCTGGCCTTATCATTGCCGGTATGATGCTGGCCTTACTAGGAGGCCTTAGACCTCTCAATTTTTTCCAACAGGGAGAAAAAGAATCGTACGCTCCTTCACCCCGCGCAACCCTTAGTGATCCGCCATGCCCTACTCGTCTTTTTCTCTCTCTCTCTCATGTTGAAGCCCTCCTCGAGATAAACTCTCCTTCCTTCATATCGAAGTTTCGGTCCGGGAGAGGGTTGCTGAGCTATTTTTTATTTTTCGCCTGTTTGATCAAGAAGCCCCCTTCTTTTTTTCTCTTTTTTTTTTTTTTTTGAGTGACCGGAATAGAGAGTTTCTGGAACGCCCCTACCCCTTGCCCCCTCCTTCTCTGCATGAATGGACCCGGACCCTTTTTTCCGATTCCGGGGGAAGCTTCCTTCCCTGATCGCCGCCAGCGTCGTCATCTGTTTTTCCGAGAAAGAGGGGTCCTTTTCTCTTGGGACGGCATTTGATGTACGCCATAGAAGAGTTTTTTTCTGGGGGTTGGGGGGATGTTTTGTCCCGTCATGAACATTCACTTCTGGGATGTTGAGCCGCCCAAGGATATTTCAGAAGAGAGGTGAACGATCTTTCCCCCCCGTTCTCCAGACGAGGAACGAAGCATGATCCTCCCGGCGAATCAAGTGAACGGACCAGGGGGGCTACCTTTTCCTTATTATGAGGACTGCCCCCCTTTCCCCGTCCGGTATCACCTCTTCCCTTCCTTTGCACGTCGGTGGGGAGGTTTCCCCCCTCCGCATTTCGATAAGGGTCCCTGCGATAGCCTTTCTGTTTTTTGGGCAGGACACGTTCGGGTTTAAGATGTGACCAGCGTCGAGCGACTTTTTTTTTTCTTCCATACCTCATCCGATCCTCCAGGGCAGGGTGCCTCCCGGTCTTGTCGACGCAGTTCTACCGGTTAGATAGTCTCGGTTGTAAGAGGACTCATGCCTCGAGCTCTTGACCGGAGAGACCTTTCCCACAGGCCCCACTCCCCTCTTTTCCACAAACGGGATGGTTCTCTCCCCGCCAATTTCTTTCCGAGCTTGGCCGTTTTCCCCCTAGAGCTGCTTTTCTCCTTGAAACCGCCGTCTCGCCGATCATTTCTACATAGACTCCCTTTCAGGCCATTCCTGCCGCCACCGCGGCGTCCCTCGTGGAAATGCTTCAGCCGACCCTTCTCGCGATGTTCGGCCTCGTTGAGGGCCGTGCTCCTTTTTTGAGAAGGTCTGCCCCGGGGTTTTCTTGAATATCGCGTCCTTTTCCTGCGAGGTCCTCTGTCGATGATGGAAGCCTTCCCCTCCTTTTCCAGAAGAAGGTAGGAACTCCGAGTTCCCCCTTTCTCGGTCCCTTTCTCCCAAAAGACACCGGTGGGCGCCCCGTTCAGCAATTGGCCGTGCGCTTGACCCCTCTCCTGCGACGGATCATGCCAGTTTTCCTGATGAGGGAGCAGAGACCCTTCCGAAGGCTACTTAGTTCCCCTGGCTTATCCCCATAGTAATCGCCAGTCTTTCTCTCCTTGCTCTGGAAGCTCCCCCGACAAACTTCTTGTTCGCCAGGAGAGATCCAACTCCTTTCCCTGAAGGTGCCTTTTTTCCTTCGTAATAGAGGGCGCGCCTTTTTCTTCTCCCTCGAGCCCCTTCCCCCCCCCGATAAAGTCGTCGATGATGCTTCTTCCGCAGAGAGTCACCAATTGCGTGCTCCCAATGCCGCTTAACCAGTGACCTTCATGAGGAACTATCTTCCCGCCAAAAAGAACCAGCACCCTTTTTTGACCCTCCTTTTTTACGATGCCCGATCTGTTTCATCCGATCAGCACCTTTTTTTCTCCCCCCAAGCTGACGGCCTTTCGACGACAGCGTGCCTGGGTAGCCATGGACGCCGCGACCCAACTCTGCAAGCTTGTAGCGCACAGTCCCTCGATTCCGGTTGTTCATATCCTGAAAAAGACCTTTCCCCTCGACGACCCGTCCCATTGGTTCCATCTTTTCCCCCGTAACCGGAGTCTTTGCGTGTGCGTCGGTCTTTCCCCCCCCCCCTTAAATGACGTAATCGACGAGGGTTCTATGACGATATAGGAGGGTGGGGATCCCTCCTTAAGCACGTTCTTTTCAGTTCCGGGAGACTTTCCTTCAGGAAGAGTACAGCTTTTTCGGACCCCCTCGACGAAACTCGGAGTCCCCCCCCCCCTCGACCTTGGCCACAGCCCTCCTTCGTCAGCAGAGGGATGATCTGTTTCCCCCCCCATTCCTTTCCCCCCCTTTCGGCTAGCCCTCCCTCCCCCACGTCGGTTAAATTATCTGGTCTTTGTTCTTAGCGACGAAATGATGTTTTCTACCCTGCAGGGTCGCCGCGTCTTTCGTCCCCATCCGGGAAGTCGAAGAGTCTTCCGGACCCGCACTCTTACCTCCTGGATCCTCCCTCTTTTCATAAACCGTTTTTCTTCGTGACCCTTCTTGGCAAACGGGCGGTTCCTCCTTTAATCGAGCCTTCGCGGGAAGCGCCCGTGAAACCCCCCCTAATTTCTGAAAGAACACGCCCTCTCCAAGTCGGCGGAGAAGACCCCTCCTTTTGTGGTATTCAACCCATTGTTGTCCCCCTGTTCAGTCTTCGTACAAGAATCTCTCGGCCTCCTTCGTAGATTAGGCTCCTCCCCTCAAAGTGAACGATTTTTTTCCCCTGATATCGACGTCGTATGTTCCTTTAGGAAGGTAATAATATCTTTTCCCCCCCCTCCTCCTGTTGGGGGTTTCAAAGTCCTCTTTTCAGTTCTTACCTTAAAAGGAATACGATTAAAAAGAAATCCGTTTTTCTGTAGTTCTTTCCCTTTGAAGGCGACGCGGTTTCTCCTGAGGATGAACCGGAGGACTCCCTCCGACCTGCTTTTTGGGTAAACTGTTTTCCCCCCCTATCCCATCGTGTCCTGTCGCCGTCCGCCTTGGACCTCCTTTTGAGCTAGCCACGGTTTCTTTTTTTACCTCAGGTGAGCATTAAAGAGCTTTTCGGCGTCCCCTGACTGCGGACCAGAATGTCAGCGGAAGGGTTTTTTTCCTTTCTGAGAGGTTCTCCAGGAAGTGAGGTCCTTTTCCCTATTTCTTCTCGTTTCTCTAGAGTTTTCTGACGAGGCGACCCTTCGATAACCTCCCCCCCGTCGGCGCTGCCGTGGCACCCAGTCAGGTGGTTTTCCAACAGACGGTGCCATAAGCGTCCAAGTTAAAGTCCTCATGCGCTCCGGTGAAACCCTCACGGTCCCGGGCTGGCCAGGTCCTCTTGTGGGCCGAAGACTCTTCTCGAACAAGCTGTTCTCGCCATGGATATCCGACATAAATTGACGGACCCCCCCTGTTTTCCTTCTCCGTTAAGTTTGGTTTCCCACAACAAGAGAGATTTCTTTCGCCCCCTTTGATTTTCCGGATGATGGTAATGAACGCACACCCCAGGGGCTTCTTGGCCGACCCCTTCCCAGGACGGGACGGTCTTTGGTGCGGATTTTCAGCGGGCTGTCCTCGTATGGGTTAAGGTATATCCCCCCCCCGCTTAAGGAAATTTTTTCTTGAATGGTGCGAGACACTTTTGCAGCGTTAAAGTGCCTCTGTCGCGACCACTCACTCCCTCCTCAGGAAGAAGCGTGCCTTCCCTTTCCGCGGTGCTGATCGTTTTTCCTTTGAATTCGTCCTGTTCCTTGCGCATAGGGTTCGTTCTCTGTTGGTAATGATAGTTCCGGCCATCCTTCATACGGTCTAGGTGACCGGACCAATTTTGTTTCCACATCATGGACCCCACTCTTTTTTCTATAATCGAAGGACGTCTTTTTATGAGAACCCTTTCCGACCGCCGCCTTTCTTTTTTGCGCCCCTTAGGCCGGACGACGCTTTTGCTGCGGTTTTTCTTTTTTTCGGAATGAAGACAGGATGGATCTCTTGCTCCATGATAGTTTTTCCCTTTCGGGTTATCTTTTCTTTTCTCACCGGAGAAAGGATCTCCTCTCCCGATTTCCTTTAGTTTTTCCAGTGATCATTTTCTCTTTTGTTCCGTCTCCCTCAATTCAGGACTTTGCATCCCCGGCGCCTGCTAAGATTGTTTTCGTCACCCTGCTTTCCCTGTCTTTCGCCCCACCGTTTCTTTTTTCGCGCGATTCCTTTTTTACTATCGCCTAGAAGCCTCGCCCCCAAGGCGTTTGAAAGTCGTCTCCCTCACCAAGAACCTGCCTTTCGCGAGCGGTTCTCCTTTTTTTCCCCCCTGAAGAGCACCGAAGGCATACAGCCCTTTTACACCGGCGTTTTCGGCTTACATCCCGAGCCGAACCCCCTTCCCATTTTCCCGACTCTTTTGAGACCTGTTTCCCCTGAAAAATTCTGGACCACACTTTTATTCGCTGTCGCCCTGCTGCAGTGCTTTCTCAGGCGACCGGACGGCCGTTTTCCTCGATTCCCCTTACAGTCTCTCATGACGAACTTGCCACGACTTGGGGCTGGTTCGATCAAACATAACGGGGTTCCGCTTTTTCTTTCGGGCGTTTTGGTGTCTTTTTTTTTCGTAACCGTCGATCCGGTTTTCTCTCTCTGAAGTATCCCCAGGACTTTCCTTCTCCCCGGTTCCTTCCCCCCTGTAATGTAGCCAAACACTTGGACGCACCCCCTTGGACGTGGTGGTACGGTTCTGAGTCGGGATTCTTTCCCCCACTGCCAATTCGCGCGCCGTTCTACATCTTCCTCGAACGTGTCTTTCTCTTTTTTTGCCACCCCCTATCGGGCACTCCGGTGATTTTTTCCTTTCGAGAAGCAGCGATTCTGGTTGTCAACCCCTTCCCCCTTTTCTAAGCAGCCAGGGTTGATACCTTCTTTCCACTATGCGTGGAGGAGGAAGATATTTTTTCCCTCCTCAGCGCCTGTTTTTTTTCACTGATCGAAGAAGCTGTCCTTTTTCCTTCTATGAGAGTTTTTTCTCATAATCGGACACCTCCCCCCTTCTGTCACCAAGGCGGTGGGCGACCGTTTTCCCTAGCACTCCCTTCCCCTGACCGATGATCATAGGCATCTCCCCCTTCGATGGCGATCTTCTATGTGTCTCTTTTCATCACATGCGGGCCCACTTCCCCGCTTCGCATCGGGCCAGGAACTGAGGTTTCCTTTCCCCCTCCCTCCCGATTGACGACCTGCGGAGGCTTGTCAGAGATTCTTTTTTCCCGGTTTTTCAGAAGCCCGATGGCCTTTTTTCTCTTTTTATGCTGCCGTTCCCGAACTCCTGCCGGTCATCATCTCGTTCCTTTTCGTTATTCCCGGCGACAAAACGCTTAAACCGTGCGACATATTTGAGATTTCTGCATAGCTCGT
>Ga0179593_1606767_pt1 | contig 15328 bp, 13 predicted proteins | sample CZODoug2_1_08_16_FD_185931 | JGI IMG/M metagenome (GOLD analysis project Ga0179593, IMG submission 185931) | Vadose zone soil fungal communities from Angelo Coast Range Reserve, California, USA - CZODoug2_1_08_16fungal (PacBio error correction) | ecosystem: Environmental > Terrestrial > Soil >... | reverse complement strand
GTTTTCCTTTCCATTATCTTGTTTCTTTTCTACTGTCCAACCTCCTGAAAGTATCCTCCTTTAGAATTGAACGCTGACCTCATTATCCCAATCCTTCTCCCTTGGTTGTTTTACATCAGCAAGGTGGAGCTCCCAGTGTCTTTCTTTTCCCCTCAGTGTGATTTTCACCCATATTTTTTTATCAGTCACCCTACCCCCCCCTTATTAAGCAACCATAATATTCCAATCCGCCTACCTATTGGCATCGTCTTGTAAGTCTTCTCCCCCAAAACACCTCCCTTTTCCCGAGAATTATTTTTTCTTTCTCGACGGTCATCACCGAGAGTTTTTCACAATGATACCCTCGATGTTGCCTCTAACCCAAAGTGGCGTCTGTTTCTTCCCCCCTCCTGGTTTTATTTTGTTTCTTCGTATTTAAGGTCACCTTCCCCTTACGGACCTTTCCCCTTTCGCGTTTTCTCCTTCGTTGCTGCTTGTCTCCGTTGACTTGACTACCCCAACCTCAATCTCACCCCCTAGACGGTCTAAAAGCCTATCGATGTATACCTGCTCGACCCTAGCTTTTGCCTTTACGGGGCACTATAGCCCCCCCCGGGCTTCATATTGGATTCCGAGTCCAATAGGTCTCTTAGCCTTCCTCTCTTCAGCCCCGCCCCCAAAAGTTTGAACGGATAGCTTTTCTGGCTTATTTCTAAAGGTTCTTCGGATCGGGGACTTTTTTTCCTGAACTGAGCTCCTTCCCCCTCCAACGATCCCCCCTTTGTTGAAATATTTTCACGGAACCTTTCCCTCTTTAGACATTATCCAATTTTTTTTGTTTGAGACTCCTTTCTGCGGACTTGTGGGTCTATAGGTCTTTCTTCCCCCAACGGATTTTTCTTCCCTTTTTACGCGAGTACCTTCTTTGAGAAGAGCCCTCCTTTTCCCCCATCTTGTTCCAATTGACGACGGAGCGGGCGATCGACGTATTCTCATTTCTCCGCTGGATTCGGTCCCCAAAAATGTTTGCAAGTCCTCCTATGCTCCCTCTTCTTGTAACTAGTTCTCTTGAGGATTATATCGCTTCGCAAGTGGCCGACGCCCATCCCGACTTCCTAGTTTTTGGAAAAATGCCTAAAAATCCATTTCCTTTTTTCTAATGGCGTTGCTTTCCTTTCTTTGCCTAGTTTCAATCTCTTAATCCTTGCGACTCAGAAGGAACTCGACGTTGACTCCCTTCTCCATACTTCCATTAAGTTCTCGTTCAACCCTTCAGACCGAGGATCTCCTACCCCTCTCCCCTTTCCCCGCGATCCCTCCCTTCCTTTGTTTAGAGGACGCGTAGAGATCTAGTACGTTCCCCGTTGGCACTTTCCCCGAATGAAAAGGTCCTCGCTTTCTTTCCTGCCCCTTTCGAAGCCTCGCACCTCTTTACGACCACGCTTTTTCTCGATATCCCCATTCTTTTCTCCCCTTTATTCATGGAACCTCTTTAGGAATTTTGTCCATGACGAGTTTACTGGGCGTTCGGCGTCCCCTTCGACATATCCCCCTCTAACGCTTATTTCCTACCTTGTAAGACCCTGCAGTCTTATTTCCCCTTTATTGATTCGTTTATGTACGCTTCGGACCCTTTTTTATAAGTGTTCTCCTAATGTCCGAGCCACGCGCCTGGCGGAGATTTTCTCTGTTGGTACAAATTTTCCCTTTCTCTCTGTATCAACACTTCTTTTAATTTTCTCCTCCGCGAGACAAACCATTGCTTCGCTTTGATCCCAAATGTCTCGTCAGGCTGTCGTTTTAAAGATCCCTCCCTATCCCTTTGGAAACAGGTTTCCTCCACCCTGCGTTCATTTTTGCCCGATTTAATTCCACCGCGCTCCCGATCGCGCGCCCCTGTTCCCTTGCCCACATCTTACCAACAATTTCCCTTGATCCTTGCCCAATTTTGCGACCTCTTACTTTACTGGATTCACGACGAGGAAGACCACTATCGCCCAGGTCGGCCCTTCGTGTTTTAAGACTACCCCCTTCCTCGCCTCTGCCTCGAGACTTCAGTCCATCGAGTCTGTACCTTTTTTCACTAACCTCGGCACTGGCTTGTTTTGTTTCACTCCATGCTCTGGCACGGAGACATTTCTAGATTCCCCTCCCACGACGACCCCTCCTTTCTGATTCTTTCCTTATCGCGATATTTCCCTAAGATTCTCTTTTTGGAGAAAATTTTCCCCCTGAGATCTCGCTTCCGTATCGCCCAGCTTCGCCCGTCATTTTTTTACCTTCGACCTTCTCTTCGCGACGAGGTATCTACCCCCCCCCCCCTTCCTTTTGGTAACTTTCGCCGTCGAAGTGAACATCTTCCTGTCCGGAGTTGGCTCTTTCCCCTTCTTTTTGTTTATAGGTTTCTTCTTCTTCCCCCCCCAAGAAGAAATCCTTTTACGTAAACATCCCCCCACTTTTTTTTTCCTCGCGTAAAGGTTCCGCTCCACTATATTCATTTTCCCCCATTCCAATTACTCTTTAGTAATTCGTTTCAACCATCCCAGACTCATTTTACTGTAATTTCTTGCCTCACCCCCCATACCTCCCCCTTTGCATTAAACTTCTCTTTTCCCTCATACTTGTTGTTTGAGCTTCCTGGCCATTATTCTTTGGCTATGTTTATCCAATAACCCGCCTTAACAGTCTTTAATGAACCCTTGTATGAACTCCCCCTAAAATTCCCTCCCCTGTTTTTTGTCCTTTAATAGAAATTTTTTCTCCTCCGCCCTCTTACCTGAACCCTCTTCTGTGTTTGCCTAATCAGCCAATACCTTCCCGATAGCCTTATTAGCCATTCCCTTCCCAGTTTTTTTTGATTCCCTGTAAATCCTCTTGGCGCTGAAGGATAATGTTTTTCCCCCAAAGGACCCACATTTCTCCTTCCTCATTCGTCTTCCCTCTTCAATCATTTTTCGACCATTAGAACTACAAGATTCTCTGCCTCTCCCGTGGCTTTCTCCGATTCCCTTTTCCCTCCAGAGAGAGAGGCCCCCCCTTTTCATTACCCCAAACTTCCTGTCGCGTTTCTTTTTTGTTATTTGAGAGGTATCGTTCCGAAACGTAATTGAGCGCATTCACCTCCGCCTCTACTATTCCCCGTTCTGATACCCCCCCTTCGCCTTTCTGGTCTCTTCATTGATATGTTATATTTTTTTTGACCCCAACTTCGTAACTCCCGGGAGCTTTCATCTTCTTTCTTCTGAGAGCCCTCCCCGATCTGGCCAATTCCCCCCTTGAACCCAAGGGGCCCCTCAAAACTTTTTTTTCTGGTTGGGCGGATCGGACTTTTTCCTCTCTCTTGGTTTTTTTTTTTTTTTTTTTGTGAATTTCTTCTTCATGGGTCAACCCATCTTCCCCACAACTTTTTCTCATCTTTTCCAAGACCAGTCTTTTTTCGAGCGGTCCTACCTTCATCCATTAGGGTGTCTTCCTCTTTCTCTCTCTGCAAAGGCCCCCCCTTTTTGCCTGTTCTCATATCGTTCCCATCGTCCCGATTCAGTTGTTGCAACAACTTTCCCTTCGCGGCTCTCCTTTCTTATCGACCTTCGCTTCCTACTCCCCTCCGTTGACGCTAGCAAAACGGGCTGGCAACTCCTCCTGCTACAGTCTTTAGACGTATACGTTTTACCGTCTCGACCTCAAGTTTCTTCTCCAATCGGCATTTTAAGGGGCCACCTGCAAAATCCCTTCTTTAGTCCACTTCCGGTTCCCTTTTAGGTTAGCTACGGCACATCTTTTTCTTTAATCTGTTATGCCCCGGAAGTCCGCACAGACTGAACTTCTTCCTGAATGCCCGTTTCCCTTTAGGATTGCCAAACTCAGAAACTTTACTTCTTCATATCCATATAACCCCCCTTATATAGTATATTCCCTCCTCTTAGTTGTTGTTCTCTCTCGAAGCTTCTAGTATTCCTTTATTCTGTTGTTTCTTTCTCCCAGAATGCCGGAACGTTTGTCCGAATTAAAGGATCGTAGGATTTAATTATGGCGTTTTTTTGTCCTTCCTACATATGGAATTTCCCGTAGATAAACCCCCCTAAATTGTGAGTCCCCCGGACCTCCCTTTATTTTGTACCAATGTTCTGCCGAGTTCTTTTTTTTTTTCTTTATGAATTTTCGTTAGATCCCCTCATCTAGTTTCCTCCAGTCTTCCCCATAGATACGTTCCGATATGCGGTGTTGCAGTCAATCTGGAGGTCCACCCTTTAGAGTCAGAGGAATTGTAGCCTACGTCCCCCCTCTCCTCTCCTCCCTAGATCAACACTATGTTTTCAAAGCTGATATTCGACGATGGCCGCGCCCGTATTGTTCCCTTACGTTGGTCCTCCAGCTCTTGAGACCCACCAGGCCGTTCTCCTTCACAGCTTGATTTTTTTTTTCCCCAGCCCTTCTGACGCTTTTTACCCCTCTTTTTTTCCCGATTGGCTTCTCTGGCTCCGGCCAGTCTTCACTCAAAAGCGCTCCCTTTTTAGATTCCGCCCAAGTCCTCCAGTAAGACCTTGGGACTTAAACTTCGATCCGTAATGTTTGATTAAAGCCCAGATCGGACGTTGGTTCTCTCCTCTCTACTTAGAAATTTTTTTCCAAGATGGGGACAAAGGTTCTTTTCCTCTTCTTTTCCTGATACCCATTCCCTGCCCGATCCCCTTCCGAAGTTTTCTCTATTCTTTTTACGAGTTTCCCCCCTCTTTCCCCGGTATTTGTAGCTTCGTTTTTGCCTAAATGAATTTTAGGGCACGGAGATTTTATTCTCTCCCCAAACGCCAAAATTCCCAGGACCCGAGTTATGCTCGTCTTTGTACCTGTCGTCGATATCGCTTCGCTCCCGACCACTTCCCCCTTTTCTTTTATCCCCCTTTTTTTCCCGCAGAACAGAGGTGTCGTATGTGTACTTATTTGACTCGCCTGCCATAACCAGGCTTTACAAAATCGTCAGTTTGTTCTGGACCTCTCCTTCGGTCGTTCCTTTTTTCATGTCGGAGGATGTTTATTTTTACTTGTGACCAATCTCCGGGTTTTGACCCAAAATTTAAATAGTTTTCCGTAACACGGCTCTTTCCCCCGTGGAGCCCCCAACCTTTGCTATTCAGGGAACCAACCCCCCCCCCCCCCCGCGTTTCATTCCCCTCCTTTTTTCACCCTCTCCTCGTCCGTTTGCTGTTAAGCGTTGCATGTTATTGACCCCATCTCCCAGCCCGCGTCCCCTTTTTTCTTTCCTTGTTGTTGTGCTCCTCTGACCTTTGGCCTTCTTTCGTCCGATTTTTATGCCCCTCTCAGCAGAAGAAACGACATGTGATTTCGCCGTCCTTTTTGGTCCCTCAGTACACAATCAGCTCGCCACTTTGTTTTTTGTCCCGGGACCTGTTTCAAGGTCTCCCCCTCCGCGTTTGATTCCGGACCCCCTACTAGTTGACGAAGAATTCCAACCTCCCCCTCCGACTCCCCTCCCAAGGCCTTTCTTCACCATCAGCCTCTTTTTTTTGGAATTCACCCGGCTTCACGGCCAACCCACTGACGATTTGTATCCCTGTGTGTTGCGCATTTTCGTCAAGTAACAATTTCCGGATGCTTCCAATTCCTTTCTGGCTTATTCAAAAAATGTTTGCGACTGGAGAGCGCCCGGGTTCGGTTCGCCGACATGAGACTTCTTTCAGGCCAACTAGCGCCCTCCGATGTAGGAGTCCCGTTTTCTTTCCCCTTTGACGTTTATGATTCAGCTGGGCTCTTGCCCCAGAAAGTGTGAGCGATGCACACCTGACCGCTTAGTTCCGGGAGGGCAACGCTCCTAGAGATTCCCGCTGAGATACGTGAGATTGGCGTCTTTCCAGGATGGCTACGGTTCCTGAAACAACTTCTACGACCTCTCATGTGAGCACTCTAGCTGGGCTTCAAGCGCTGCCTATCGTGTCGCCTTAGAACAAACAATCTCCTCGGTAACCACTCCGTGTTCCCCAGTACACACTGGCAAGGATTGTAAAAGTTATTTGTTCTTGTGTACGTGTTTTGTGGGCTTGTTTTTTTTTTTTTTTTTTTTGCATTGATGTTCACTTCCTCGGGTCCCCTTCGCTCTAGCTCCTCATGTTCTTTTGTTATCGTCTCTGTATCCAACGCCCTCTCCACCACTTTGAGCCTGGTCCCCTTCCCAGCCGAGGATGTTCCTCCCCCCCTCGCCCGCTATTGGGGCTAAATGCTTATTTGTCCAGTTCGCTAACCCACTCGCAACCTTGAAGTTACCGAGCAGCCCAATGGGGAAAGACAAATATGTCGGAACAGGAAAAGATGGAGCGACAACGGCAGATCCCTTTGGTGGTGTTTGAAAGCGGAAGTGCAATGGGGTCTAGAGGAGTGAGCATGATTATGGATCCCAGAACTTCATCCTAGAAATCAGTTACGATCCCGTCCAAATTAGAGCTCAAGAGTTGCACATTTTTCCGCCCCCCCCAACCCAGCGAATGAAGGAGCACCGGCGTGCTTCAGATTCAACCTTTGCCCCCGATTGGACACCCATTTAAGGACGCTTTTTCACCGGGCACCTCATAATATTCGTCGTGGTCCCCCCTAAGCTACGAGGAACTTTCTCTGTAGCAATTTGGCTCTACTCCCCCCCACGCCTCATGGAACGGGAATTGGTCAAAACCAATGCAATAACTCGGTAAGTCTGTTTCATCACTGTTTACATCATTCTTTTTCTTTGATCCCGGACCTTTTCTCTTGTGTCATATGATAATACATTTTGCCGCGCAGACCCTCTACTAATAAATCCTTCAGAAACTTTAGGCTTTTACTTTTCACCAACGAGATGAAAGGGAGAGCAGACCGAGGAACGCCTATCCTTCACACGATGATAGAGGCCACGCGCCTGCGGGGGGGATGAGATCCGATATTTCCCCCTACTACCGGGTCCTTTGCCTAGTACTCCCCTTCTCTCCCCCCCCTCCCACAAATTTACGCGGACCAAAGCGGACAAATCCCCATTGAATATCTAACTTTGCGGAGGTTAAGACCTTGAATAAATAGACTGTCTTTTAGAGCCGCTAACGTGTTACGCCACTCGAACACCAAAGTTTTGGCCTCGAAAATCTTCCTAATCCTGACTCCCTTGAAGACCTAGCGAGGATTAGAAACCCACCACCTGTCTCCCTTGCGCGCCCCCTTATTTTGATGGTTCCCACAGACTGCAAAGCTAGTCCAGCAGAGAGAGAGGGCTTTTAGACAGGTCTCTCCCTTCCCCCTCAGCCCCACGATCAGATGAGGATGGGAGCCGACGATACTGGATTAGCACGATCAAGTTCAGGAGTAGCAAGAGTGTAAAATTCACGCTCAGCGCCGACTATTTTTTTGAACAGGTGATTGGATGATTCCTGAAGGTGAGAAGGAGGAAGAGGCCTTTGATCCCTACGTTATAGAAAAGGTAGATGTTTGTCCACACTGCTTAACCTGCCTATTGGTCCGAGAGAAACTCTCAACAATTCCTGGTCTTTTCGTTCCAAACCATTCACTCGGTCCTTCTAAACCCCAAGGAATTCTTCCCCCGAACAGCTGTCATTGAGCTGATCCCTGTTTTTTGGCGGCCTCCCTTCATGGCGGTTCCTCAGATTCCAAAAGCGCTACTATCCTCCCGACTGTCCTCCGTCAGAAAGATTTGGTCTACGGAGATAGCCCCCCCCCATTGCTCCCCGATTTCCCGGTTTGATCTCCGCCCGCCTCGTTCGTTCACAACACAACCATTCACGGGGAGTTAGATTTAGAAAGATCGGGGGCCACTGGAGAACACCTGATGCCGCATCGTAGACATCCTCGATCGCACCTCAGGTAGAGTATCGATTAGGGGGGGCCAGCTCCGGAACCCGTGGCTTTTGTCACCATCCTATAAGTTTCTATTTTTTTTTTTGATTTTTTACCGCCCCAAGTAAAAGGCCAGCAACTGCGGATATACCGGATATTGCGTAGTGGGAAGGAATACGGACCGGTCCCAGATTGAGCACTGATCGGGGAGCCCCAAAGTGTTTGAATCGGCCGAAGACGGATTTAGGGTTTGGTCATGGTCGCATTCCTGATGGTCCGTCGCACTCCCTCGCCTAGCCGTCACCCCCATCTTTTGGTTTTGGAAATTAGCATCGGTCCCCGAGTGAGTCAGAGGAAGGGATGGGTATCTTTAAGTAGGGGCACGGAGATGAGATTAGGGGGATGTTTTTGACGGCTACAACCTAAGACAGTTTTGAGCCAGTTGCGGGCTCGCGTTACCGGGGAGCTCCGCTTCTTACCCCCCCAACCAAAAGGTTAGTTCGGATTTATTTTTATCCCCCAACCAGGGCATTATAGAACCGGTCCTGGTTACTTTCAGAGTCACTAAACATCCAGCAACTTTAATACCTTTAAAGGAAGACTTTTGTTCAGACTAAGTTTTTCCTGTTTGAGAGAGTATGATTTCATGTTGGATGAGGTTTATAGAACTTCTACCCGCAGAACACCTTTTTCAGTAATACTGGACGGATGGAATTTGAACCACCATACCCAAGTATGTTTCCTTTTTTTTTTTTCCTTCACATTACCTTCTATTTGACGCCGAGACAGCCTTTTGCCCCTATCGTTTTTCTCCCAAGTCAATCACCCAAGAGACCGATTTTAACCTGTTTCCAATATTCCCACCATCAGCTATTGTCTCGAACGGGCAGCCTGTGCCCCCCGTGAAAACACCCCACCAATGGAAGGATTTGGATAACTCCCCCCCGCTGAGGGTATTCGCATTTGCGTCCATCAACCGCTGACGGAGCAAATTCTGAATCCCGAGACCCCCGGTTCTATCCCGTGTGAGTAGCGCAGATGGTAGTGTTTAAGCGATCTTCGTGCCCACGATTTAAAAAATAGAATTCTTTACGGACGCGGCACTGTTTATACGTATTTTTATAGATACTTTCAGTGAAAAGACCTTCTAAATGCCCTCCCAAAGCCTCATCGCCCCTTCTGAAATGTCCCATGGTACGACTTAGATGCGATAATTCATTTCCCCTACTTGGGTTTATCGTTCGGCAACAGACCTCACATCACATGGGGACTTCCTTCTCCGCCCCCTCTATATGAGGGAACTAGAGCAACTCAGGAAGCATTCCTAGATGGGACTGAAAAATGTGTGGTAGGAGCACGGGGCAAAGATAACCTGGGGGCTTTAAGGGATGTCGAGACGGCGGAGCGTCGACTTTGAAGGCATTCTTAGACCTGGTCTCAAGTCTCTAGTCAGGCCAAAGCTTTCTCCCCCATGTTTAAAAGGAAACCGATTTTCTGTCCCCCAATCCGATATGTTTGTTGCGCTGTTGAGAAGAAGTTCAGAGAGGCCTCCAGAGGGAGAAAATGAAAACTGGTAGGGTTTATCCCCCCGTTTGCGTGACACATGACCCGCCGACCTCGGTTGACCCCCTGCGAATCGCAGTCGCCGGAGATACGTTATTGATAAGGGCCTTCGGAGACCTTTAAATGCCTCAAGAGCTAAAAAGGTTTGGCCCACACCCGTAGAGAGCTCGAAGTAGTGGTGCGAGGGCCTCCGCCGAGGGCAGCCCAGACGGAGAAAGTGTAAGAAGAAAGAAGAAAGAAGGAACAAAGGGTGCCCAAATTGTCAAAACGATAGTTTATCGAATCCGGCTCCAGAAGGTGATACCTCTTTTCCCCCCAGCATTTTAGTAAAAGAGGTTTCCTCCTTTTTTCCTGGCAGAATCCCTCGGAAACCTACCCCTTGTTCAGACCCCACACCCACGTTTTAGGAATTAATTGACGTTTCCACTTGTTCTAAACGGCAGAGTACGCTACTAGAACTAGTCAGGCCACTTAACCAACTAAAGAGAGATTTTGGGTCAAAGTCCCGAAACTAGTTTCGGGGTCCAATGTTTGCTCCTCGAGCCATGCGAGCTCTCTTGCAACCCCGTACACCCTCACTTTCCGCGCGGATCCGATACTTTCTGCTATCTGATTCTTCACAAGCATTGGCGCTGTCAAGGTTTGTGGACGACGACCACCAGTGTCACAGCCTTCGTTGAACACTGCATTGTGGAACGAGGGAATGCAGGACCTTGCTCTCCCCCCCCTCTGAACTTCACGCCTAGGTACCTCTTCGATTTGGACCTGTAACCCTATGAGATCCCACTCCTACGGCTACCTCCAAGACCTTCCTCACCAACGTCCTGCGAATCGTCGCCCGCCCCTCACGAAATGCACTCTGGTGACCCTCCGGTGGATGTCGTAAAGATCAGAAACTCCTCTAGGGGCCTTGGACGTCAAGCCTTTCATAAAGGGCCCGACCCCATATTACCGAGGTGGTATCAAGGCCCCCCTGAACGGTAGACGGAGAAGGTCTTCCAAGCTGGTCACGTGGCCAAGAACCACTCTAGATGGTCTGGAATTGCCAATTTTCGCTTCTGCTGATAAAAGTGTGAGGAGTACAGAGGTAAATGGACCCCACTTTGCACGCGGCCTAGTTTTTTGTTCGAAGTGGTATCAACACTCCCCATCTTTCCCCCCTTTCGCTTCCGATGGTTTCACAGATCCCACTCCCTTTTTACAACCCACTGCCCCTCCTTCCGCCCCCTGCACGAACTTAGTCATAATCTGATGCTTGCCTTTACTTTTTATCTATTTCTTGACTAGGTCTTGTTTTAATCGACTCTTTGTTACTCGTACTTTATTATGAGGGCTCCCCAATTCCTCCTTTAGTGCCCCAATGAGGTTCATACTCCCTAGACTTTTTTTGGCCCCCTCTGGAGTGGCCTATTAAATTTTTTCCACGATTCCCCACCCACCGAATCCTTCCTGAGACCCCCCTCGTACTCCCCTTTGCCCATTTACAGTTTGTTTTTCTCCCCCGTTGTAAGATCTCATATTTTTGAACTCCCTTGACTAAGTTCATGAAACGTTCTCGGTCCCCCCCCCCCTTCCTCGTTTCATAGAGAACCCCTCTCTTTTTGATACCGTTCTCCAACTCTTTGATTGAGTCGTTAGACTATGAGATACCTCCCCCAATTTAGTTCAGGAGTGCGGTTCGCCCTTTTTGTCAATCACCTTCCCCCCGCTTATCCCACCAACTACGGTTCCTTACTTTGATCCCCCCCCCAGGTAGAGAACCATTCGGACTCTGGTCCCCTCCTTCTTCACTTCACAATAGAGCGGTGGGTCTTTCCCCGTCGATTGTCCCTTTGCCATATTCCCAAGCGTACTCTCTATTCCAACACGTCCCCCGACCCCCCCTCTGCCTCTCCGTCTGCTCTTCCCTCTTAAAGGTTCCGACATTGATAAAGGTGATGAGTGCAAAATTAGCCCACCCTCAATACTTTACCCCTCCCTCCCTCGTCTTCCTCGATCCCCTTATCAGCCAACTCTGCCTCTTATTTATATCATCACACAAGTCCTGCTTGCCACGCCTTGTAAAAGACCGCCCCCTTTCTACTCTCCAACAATTCCCGGTTGTCTCCTCGTATTTTGTTTTTAACCGCCCTCCTCTCACGGCATACGTCTTTCCCATTTTTTGGACAGTTAACCGTTTCCTATACCGTGCCTGTGCCACCCCCTCCCCCAGTTTTTACTCCCCCCACTTGTCCTGCCAGGCACTCCCGTAGGACCATCACCCTTTCGCATACTTTACAAACTCTCCCCTTTCAGATGGCATGTTCACCAGTCGCCTACCCTTCCCACTCTTTTTTCCATTCTTTTCCCCCTTCGCGCGTGAATACTGCACCGGTCCCAGATAATACCTTTCCCTTCCCCCGTGTTTCGAATTTTTCTCTATACAGATTTTCAGCGAGAAAATTTTTTCGGAAGATTACTACCCCAGACGCCCCATCCAGTTCCCCGAGGACCTCTCACCTCCCCTCATTCTTTTCGACAGCACTTTCCAACACCTCTCGACCCCTGCCTCTACTGCAACCCTGATGAGAATATTATCGTGCTTCGCCCCGAACTTTACCCCTACAGATTCGTAACTGGCTGCCCCCCTACCCCAACTCAGAATCCCCGAGCCCCTTCGGATTCATCCTTTCCACTGTATTCCTCTTTGATTTCTCCTGAGAGCATGCACTGAGAAGGCGTCTTTGTAAAGAGATCTTTATAACTGCTCCCACACTTTTGTAGAGGTGGCCTCGTTTTACCGTCGACTCAGAGTTTAATTGTCAGTCATTTTGCCCATCATTGCTCAACCCCCCCAAAACCTTACCCCAGTGTGCTTTCAACAACCCGGCCCGTCGAGCTAGTCGCGTATTTTATTCGTCCTAGAGTTCCCTTCCGGAACTACCCAAACTCCTTGACAGCCTCTTTTTGCCCCTTTCATTTGTAGAGCGACCGCTGTCCCTACCCCCTTCCCCTCCCTTTCATATCTATCAAGCACTGTCCCAAACCCTTCTCTCTCGTCATTTTCTATGCTGATGTGTTCCCAGCTGACCGACTCACCTTTCCCCTTCTTCCTCTAGACCTTGTCCCGTTCTTCTGAGCCTCGGGTACATCTCTTTTCCCGTTTTGTTTTGAGAATCTTCTTTTTACGGGTCACGAATTTACCGCTGCAAGCATTGCGCCATTGGCTGACTTTCTTGGGTGGGTTACTCCTCCGGAGCTACCCCTCCGAATCCATTAAGGACGCCGCAGAGGCTCATATCACCCTCTGCCAGAATTGATTTTAAGGGTTCTTATTCAATGATTTTTTTGTGCACCCCCCGTTGCCCGACACGTCTCTCTAATCTTATTGTGCGTCTTGTACCGGGGGTTTTCAGTTTTTTCCGTGAAACCCTGGACGTACTGTCGACCCCTCGTTCACCTTGTATTTTAACGAGTATAGTTATTGAAACCTTTCGACCCCCCTGCAGATGGAGGATGTGCATTTTCTTCAATGTCGCAATGGACAGACCGAACGATCGATGTCCCCGTTGCAGATCCACCGTCCGAACCCGTGCTGTACGATTTTCATTGCACGTTGTGTGTGGGCCCTTTTTGATTAGCTACTTTTCCTTTCGTCATTTCGAACGATGAGGAATTATCGATCACTCCTAATGTATTCACGGTTTTCAGATTAGCAAAAGTATGCGCGTTGGCCGATTACCGCTTAAGTACGTTACCTATTTGGGCAGTCGCCCGGTAGGCAAGCGAAGACACCACATCCCTTTTTCCCTCCTTGTTGCGCGAGTTAAAGATCTTTTATCCCTTGTCGTTTTTTTTGGGGCCCTTGTTGTTTTCAATTTTCCACTGGTACTGGGAGGGCGTGGCATAATTGTGCTAGGCCTTGGAGCGAGTGACGACCCCACACAAGTTTAGATGTTGGCTCGATTTGAAGCGCCTTTCCTTTTGATTTGGAAAGACGATGAGTGGTGAAATAAATGTACTTAGCCGCTTTTTTTAAAAAATAAGAATTGACGCACCTGAATGCTGCGTTTTACTGTAATTCGGCTGAGCTCTTTTAACGGCTTCTTTTGCTCTCTCCTCCCCCCGCACCTATTAAAATAGATAAGTCCTTCATTTGGTGTTCCCACACACTTCAAAGATTCCCCCTCCTGAACCGTCCAGGATCCTTTAGACCTTCTTTTTTCCCTCAGGCCTTTTCCAGTGTAATCCCTTTTTACTTACTTTTGTGCCTCAAGTGGCTGTTCGAGAGATGTGTTTTTTTTTTCTTTGATGAGCCCCAGGTGACGGGAAGAAAATTTTTTTCCATTTCCCATATTTTCCAAACCCCGTTGTGACTTCTGGTTCGTTTTCCCACCACTTCGATATCGCGTGACACGAAAAAATGCCCTTTTCTTGTCCACCGGAATTCACCTGGGGGGCGCATTTCTGACACAACTTTTTTAAAGACGGCTGTTTCAGCGGTCCGGTGACGTATCACGCTGCCCTCCGGTGTAGTTTTCCCATCGATCACTCACTGGGAACGTGTGCACAATTTAATTTCTTTCCCAGTGCAGTTTTCTGCGCCTCACATAAATTTTCACCCCTAACTTGGAGTTTTTCTTGTTGAACGAGTGCTTCCCCAATCCCCCAACTTCTCGTCCTCTGATGGTGTAATTTTCATGGTAATTCGTTTTTTCCTCCCTCACTGGCCATTCCACAACGCTTCTTTTTGACTTTTCTGTTTTTCCCCCCCGCCGGATACATCTGGGGCCCCTGTTTTTTACTTCTACCATGCCTGTTTCTGACTTGATTCACCAGGAAGTAAGCAGATACAAGGACTGATAGGAGAATCCCTTTCCGATTCACTGCTTTGAGACCCCCCCCCCGTCACATAGTACCTACTAATTCCACGTTCTTATTCAGTTTTTTGATCTTGTTTTTTTACCTCAAGCCTTCCGTGTTTTTTGTTTTCCATTCCTTCATCCTAATGACGCCCCGCCCTCGCACCCTCTCATTTTTTATGATTGTGTCTCATCGCGTTAGTCGGCACACGTATTGGAGCTCTTTCAAGGGCCTGCCTTCTCGGAATCATTCACATTTTTAGAATACCTTTCCTCAGATTCTTGGCATCTCGCACGATTTTAGAAGAAAATCCCGATTTTCCGTTTATGGACTCTCTTCGTTGTTTTTGCATCTTTTATCCCCCCTTGTCACCCCTTCCTCGTTCAGCACAGTCGATGATCAAACACCTTCTGTTCACTCCTAAATCCCCATCTGTATGCCTCTATATCGTTCCCGTTTACCTCTTCTTATTATTGTGCATATGCCCCTTTACCACCCTGCTCAGTGCTTACGCACTTTTTCCCTTGAAGTTGCCCCCCCCACATCCTTTATTACTCTCCCTCCCAATCTGATGTCAGTCTGATCCGTTACGGCGGTCACAATCAGACAAATATGTCCCCCCGCTGAAGCTTTGGTTCTTCGCTCACGGAGCTGAAAGGATCGATGCATCTTTTTGTTCCATTTGACTGTGCCTGCTAAAAATCTGTCTTCGAACTTTCCTCTCCCTTGTTGCCCCGGCCCGTTTGGGTTTTACTGCGATGGCACGATCTTTGCGCCCCGCTCGCCCCTTCCCCTAAGAATTTTTTTTCTTGAACTGAATTTTAAAATGGTACCTTGCGCCTTCTCCCAACTTTCGAATTTCCTCTATTGTTTTCCAAGCAAATCCTTCACTTCCTTCCCCCGTTGATCGGCTTCTTTTTCTCGATTTCCAGTTCCACCTGTCGGCCCCATTGTGCCATTCCTTGCCCAGTGGTAGACGTGCCCCTCCCGTCAAAGCCATCTTACTCTCCACCTCCCTCTTTTTCCGTTGATCCATCTCTCTTGTTACCTCTTCTCCCTCTGGTGTTTTTCCCCCTCACAAGCATGGCGCTTAAACCCCCCTTTTTGTCCCTGAAAT
>Ga0179593_1309069_pt1 | contig 15328 bp, 16 predicted proteins | sample CZODoug2_1_08_16_FD_185931 | JGI IMG/M metagenome (GOLD analysis project Ga0179593, IMG submission 185931) | Vadose zone soil fungal communities from Angelo Coast Range Reserve, California, USA - CZODoug2_1_08_16fungal (PacBio error correction) | ecosystem: Environmental > Terrestrial > Soil >... | reverse complement strand
AAGAGCTACTTCGCGCGCTACATTTTCGAAAAGCCCACAGGACAGGGCTGGTTAGGGTCAAATTGGTGGTCAGGACAGGTTGTCTCACGTTTTAACTCCCTAGCCCCCTTCACCCAGGAGCTCCTCCCTTTTACTTACCTTGCCAGAAGATGCCTCCCGCCCTCGTTCCTGCCGGTCGATCCTAGTCTAACCCGTCCCTTGCGGTCTACTCGCACAGTTCCCCCCGTTTTTGTGTTGGGGATTCAATGGTCGGACCGCACGTCATTCCTTATGAAGGACTGCAGGTCTTCGACTCATCAGCGCAAAGATTTCGTCCTTCCTCCGAATTCTCATTCCATGTCGGCCTCGGTAGCTTCCTACGAGTGTTGTGCTCGGCGCTACCTTCCATTCGCGTCCGCCGCGTCGGTTTCTCGGTCCCCCATGTACAATGTTAGTTGTCGGGTCTATCTTTCTTTTGGCCACTCCCGTAGATCCCTTTCCCCCGATCCTTTCCCCCGGGTGATTGCGGTTTGCGCCCCTTCCTTGTAGATCGCACAGGATCGGGCTCGTTCTTCCCAGCGAGAAACAGCTTCTTGAGGCGGCGGCGCCATTTCCCCCCCTTTTCCTTACAGAAGCATGCTTCTCCCCTTCTCGTTTTTTTCGATCGGCACTTAGATGCCCAAAGTCGTAAGGTCTGCCGTTACTCTTTCCCGTCGCGTTTTGGTGCGAAAAATAGCGCTGGACCATCCCCAATCGCTTTCTCTCCTTTTCTGTGGTTTTTGAGAGATATCGCCACTTGGATCGATGTTTTTTCTCTATTTTTCCCACAATCCTCTCCCCCCTTCCCCCTCCCGGTCGTCAGCGGCTACTGAATACCTTTTCGAATAGTTGCGATCTTCAAAGATTTGGCGACAATGCTTTCGCTACGTGGAAGGCCGTCCTCCTTTTCCTCCAGCAAAACAAATCTGTTTGTCTCTTCCCTTTTCCTCTGACATTTTGCCTCATGTCTCCCCCCTTTCCCTCAAACCCAAAGCAGAAGTATGTCCGGGGTCATTTCTTCCAAGTCACTTTTAAGGCCCCGCGTCCCCAGTCACAGGAAGGATTGTTTTCTTAGGAACGAGGCCTCTTGCGTATCCGTCTGAGCGACTGGCTGTGTCTCCTTACCCCCCCCAATCCCTCCTCGCAGCTGTTTCAACGAACCCCCGGCTGAATGAGTTTGAAGTCTTTCGTTGCGCGGTCTTGTTCCTTTTTTTTGAGTGATTTAAGTATCAGCCCTTGCCGTCCTCAGCACTCCCCTCCTCTTTTCGCCTTTCTTTGTCGAGTAGACTTAACTTCTGCTGATCCTCTTTTCACTTTCACGACCTTTTTATGAATCTCTTCCAAGTGTCGTTACATTTCGCCGCCCTCCGGTTGTGGTAGAGTTTTTGACCATGCCGTGGCGGCCTCCGTGTTCGTCCTCCCCGCCCAACCACCCCTTTCAACCTTTAGAAAGCTTCCTTTTTCTCATTGTAGAAGACGCAGTCTCCCTTTCTACGCTTCCTTGTCACGTGACGCAGCGCAGAGGGCTCCCAACTTTCCGGTGAGCTTTCCTTTAATGCGCTTGTCTCTTTCAGCTCCGTCTCAAGTGCTCGGCTCCTAACACTCAAGCTCTAGAAGGCTTTCGTCCGACCCCGCTCCTGACCCCCCTCCTGATCTTTTCAATGACCCCCCCTTTCGAGTCTCCGGTCGTATCCCGTCCCAAAAATCTTAGTCATATTCTTCGAGTATCTGATGCGGCCAGCGTTCGCCTATGAAAAATCTGGCGGGCAAGAACGGATTGACTTGGTATAACTTCTTCTCAGGGATCGCCTCTTCGGTTTTGCTTCGTGAGGCGCCTTTCTCTACTGCGCTCGAGAGATTGGTGGAAAGCCTGTTTATTGACGACTGCTGCCGGAGCGATATTGGTTTTTGTCGAAGCGCCTGACCTCCCCCCCTGCTTGGGAGAGAATAAGTGCCTTTCCTCCCTCTTATCGAGGATGCTCCTCCTATTCCTTCGACAGAGCCCCTTTTTCTCCCCCGCGCTTTTATAAGGACTGTTACGGCGCGACTTGGCCTAGGTCGAGCCTCCAGCTTTTTTTGCCTTCAATATCGCTGCACTTTTTTACTCGGCCTCTTCGATTCCGATCGAAGTCTTCCCGGGCTTTTCCTGTTTTTTTTCCCGCTGTTTATGATCGCCAGACGGATTCCCTTAATGAAGGGCTTTTTTCGTCTTTTGTCTTGGATGACTCCCTTCCTTCCGCGACTCACCTTCGTAGCTTCCCCCCCTTCCTCGGAGAAACTCGCGTCGCTCCTGGCCCTTCTTTTTAACCCCTGTGACGTGCGTGTCACCTTCGGGTCGTTTTCTTTCGCGTTACGGTGACTTTACGGGGGATGACTCAAACCTTGCTTCTTTTTTCGTGAGCCGTTTTCCATGTTCGCCTCTACTGTTGAGCTCCCCCTCCCCTACCGTCCAATTCTCCCTAAGGCGACCGAGGAAAGTGAGACTTTCGCTGGACGTTTTGAGTCCCCCTTCCCGTATTTTGAAGATCCCCTCAGGAGCTATCTTTTTTCGTTTATTAGGGCCCGATACTTTCTAGTCCATCCCTATTGCGCCTTTATTCTTCCCTCTCGTCAGGAGAAGAAGAAGTTCTCCCATTTGCGCTTCTTCCTGGGCTTTTCACCCCCAACTTTCTCAGATCTCTCCCCGCTCGAATTTTTTTTGCGTCGGTGGTCCCAGCTTTGTAATATCATCCAAATTTACCCACGTTTTTTCGTCAAGTTCTCCTCAATTAGGAACCGTATCACTTTTTTCGCCCCCCCCCCCTCGTTTTGATTGTCATCCTTATGAGGGAGGCGCTCTGGAATAATAAATTGCATTCGTTTTCAAATCGGGCTTGTCGGAGTCTCCCCGTTTGTCCCCTCTTTCTCCATGTCAAATCTGGTTGGTTCACCTTTCGCCATTCTACCATTCGTGTGATTTTTTGACTGACAAGGCGTCCCCCGCCCCCCACCACGGTCCTCATGTCCTTCATCGAGTCCTTTCCTCTTCACCAATCCCGCTCTGCTGCTCGTTCCGTTCCGCTTTGGTTGCTAGCGTCCTGATCCCAGTTTAGTTTGATGTATTTTTTCCCCAAGGAGCCGAGATTTTTCCTCCGTTCGTGCGATATGCTGCTGTCGATGGTATCTCCCGTGCAACTCTTGCTTCCCCCGGCCTCGCTCGAGAACCATTTCATATTTTGGTGATCTCCCTTAGCTTAGGTGCGAGACCCTCTCCCAAAGCCGCCCTTCCTGGCATAACTGCCCTCAATGCGTTAGTCCTTTATGCTATCTTTTTAAAATCTAGCCTCTGACTGCGACCCTTCCCATCGTTTAAGAACGGAGCCTTCTTTTTGCCCGGGCTGTCTCCAACAGAATCCTCTTCCGGCGAGCCGGTTTCGCTTATCCGGAGGTCAATTTCTGTTTCGCCCAGATTTAACCTTTTTTGGTTCCCTGTCTTTTATCGATCCCCCTCCTCTGTTGTGAGATGATTTTTCCCCTCACAGACAGAGACACCCTCCTCCCCCCTTCTGTTTGCTGCCAATTCAATGGTCACCCTCCGGTCGAGAAAAGTCCGGCTTCGCCGGTAAGGGATCTTTGGTCTTACAGAACTTTTTTTCCCGGAGGGTGTGTCCCATGATTCTCTGGTTTTTTTCCGTGCTCCTCGCTCCCTTTCTATTTTACAAGTGACCTCCCGTTCTTCAGTTTCCTTCCTTTCTCTTTCTCCTCTTCTGGTTTTATCCGAGCACCGCGCTTGATAGAGTTGAGATCGAATGCAGTCGAGCGATCTCGGTCCGCGCCCCAGCTTTTTTGCCCCTGTCAAGTTCCAAGTCCGGACCTCCTGCATATCCCTCTCCCGTTCATGTTTCCTTTCTCCCCGGTCCTTGGCCCTTACCCCCGTATGAAAAGTGTTCTAGGCCCCCTTCCCCAATTTCTGAACGTGCGCGCCCTCGCTGGGCTGGGTTGAGTGCTCATAAGAGAAAGCCTGCTTCTCTCATTATATTTTTCGTGGTTCTTGGTCAGCGGCTTCCTGCCCTTCCCCGCCATTTATTTAATTCGCCCAGTTGGAACGCAACACTTGCCTGCTTAACGGCAGAAAGCGACCACACGTGCGATCCTAGGCCCGCTCTCGACCTCAATGAAGTGATGAGACTTCGCCCTACCCTAGCTCATCGCTCACAGATTGGGTTTGCGTTCAAAGCTGATAGGGGAAAGACTCGACTTCCGTGAGAGAATTTAACTTGGCTCAATTTCTATTCATGCCCCTTCTTCCCCCCAGCTCGCCCCCCATTCTCGCTTCTCTGATCCTTTCTTTTTACCCACTCCGCAGCCCATTTTCCCCCAAATTTGTACTAGTATGGATCCTTCTCCATTTTCCTCATCGTGCCGTCATCTTTCTTTTCTTATACTTATCGATTCGATCTCCTCCCTCCTTTAAACGCCTGAGAGCAGACTCTCTAGATCGACATAACGTTCCGGACGGGTTCATCTTATTTTCTGAGCTACCAACTTCACTCCCCCCGGTCGAATTCGCTCGTTTGCCCCGCGGTTGTCCGGCTGTCCCCGGCCCCTCGCCCGTCCCCTCTTCCTCGTGGAAACGGCTCAAGCCCTCCTTTTTTGAGCAAGTTTGATTCAGCTCCCCCCTTGTGTCCGATTCCGGTAACGCTCTGCGCCACCTTGGACCCCCTCTTCAATAGACCCCTTGCCAAACGCTCTTACAATTCTCTACGTCCTCTTTCTCGAGCCCGATGCGTCTCCCTCTCGGCCGGGGTAATGCGACGCGATCTTTCTTGGAGGGCGTCGCTAACAGGAGCTTCTCCCCAAAGTTCGTCGTCTCAGTCATTCTGAGGCGCTCTTTCCGAAAGGATGCATCACACGGCTAGTTAATTCCCCTCCTTGATCGTTTAATGCCCTCTGCCGCGGTCAAGTTTTTCTCGCTGCCTTTCCCCCAGCGCTTCCGATTTTGGCCCCCTGTAAATAAGGTTCTCGCCCTTCAAAACTTTGAGGCGCGGTTTTTCTGGCGTCGGAGAGGACCACTCCTCGTCGAGCGCAGCGGTACTTTGAGTTGTGCTCTTCCCCCCCTTTTAAGAGATAGCCTGCCAATATCCGGAGTCCCGATCTTCCCCGTTATCTTGGTTAGTCCGCTGTACCATTTATCCTGTCTTTTTTTTCCGCCCAGAGTGCCCCCTTCGCCTTTCCCCCCCCCCCAGAAGGACAGCGTGTCCGGCTTGGATTTTTTTTCCCCTCCTCGGCCCCAGTCGTCTCCGGTAGGGCGCCCCAGTGTCCAGAAGCTCTTTACGTTTTTCGTTTGCAGCCCTGATTTTAATCGAGCTCGATTTCGTTTTTTGATGGATCTCATAGCGCGCATTGGGTCAACCTCTTAGTGTTCCTCTCCTTCTGCTTTCGCCTTGCTCTGATCCTTTTGATGTTCCAGATTTTGCGTTTCTCGGTTGGTTTCCTGCGAAGGAGTTCGCAGAGATTTTCTGCTGATTACATGAACTCCATCGCCGGCAACGTTTTTACTTTCCTCTGCGCTTTGGCGCTCACGTCTGCGTGCTTGCCCTGTTGCTACCTATTTTCGAGCGCGGTACACATTGAAAGTACCCTGTTTCTCCCTTTTGCCGACCTCCCCATGCTCCTCACGTTGCTTCCCTCCCCCCCCTCCCCACTCAAACTGCGGCGATTGTTTACCTTGGCCGACTATGTCTCACACGCTGTCGTTTTCCTGTTGAAGATCCTAATAATCTTCCTTCCCAAGAGAGTAAAGCGAACTCATCTGCGAACGTCATGCTGAAGACGCACAATTCCTCGAACTTCCGCAGCCCGATTCCCTACCGGCGGATTACCCGTCCCGCCTTCCAAGAACATTTGCAGTTTTTATTTTCAGGTGACTTTTTGTTTGCTCTGTTCGGGACCGCCAGTTCTTTTTTCCGCCGCTTCCCCTGCCGTGGGCTCCTAGACACCCTTCTGGGTTTTCTCGAGGCGGTTTTGAACTCCTCTTCTCAATATTCCTCCAGCTCAACTTTCCCCTTCCCTGTGCGGTTTGAAACCTGGGAGTCATTCCACAGTGTTCACCCTTCGCGGAGGAAGTTCAACCAGCTTCCCTCATTGCTCGAGGCCTGGCGTCGTAGGAAGTCAATTTGAAGAGTAGACACCTTCTTCTTCTTCCGGCCTACGCCACAGTTCGGCAGAGCCCCTCATTCCTGTATTCCTTTGTCTGGTTTCTTAACTCTCTGACCCCATCCTTTTTTTCCAAAATGCGCGATGACCCCTCCTTCTCGTTCCTAATAATAAGTGTGGTTTTGGCCCTTGTCTTCTTTGGTCCGAGCGCTATTTCTCCCCCAAGCCCTTCCAGGTCCCTGCTACGGTGTAAGCGGATCCTGCCGTCCCCCGTGGCGATATAGTGCCTGGACCTAGTTCGTTTTTTGTCCCATGCTTCTGTGGACGGCGGACTTTCCTTCCCGCAGAGGATAAATTGGTCTCGCTTTCCCCCTCTGCCCTGTGTCCTTTTTATTTCTCAAGTCAAAAAACCTCCTTTTCCTGGTTCCGTCAGGAACAATTTTTTCGGCTTGGCCAAAATCCGCCGAGACCCCCGCTCTTATGAGCGCTTTCTTCGCGGCCTGTTCCAGCCCTCCGGATTGGCGGTCTCCTAGCCCCAATACTATAAGCTGAACTGAACACCCTCCCAACACTTCTTTTCTCCTTTGGCCCTTTTTTTTTTCCGACGGTCGGCGTTTGGCTGATTCCCCGTCGCCGACCTTGCCGTTCCTTTCATGAAGTATTCGCGATGCGTCGTCCCCTTCCCTATATTTCTCCGTAGAGCAATGACGTTGTGAGCTTTCCTATTGACTGGCCGAACGACAGCTTTGATGCATCTTTTCCCCCCCTGTATTGAACAGGTTTCAGCCGATAGGTGTTGGCTTGCACTCCCCCTTTGAGCGCCTCCCATTGGTCTTCCCACTTTGACTCTCGACAGAGTCCTTTTTTACTGGTATGTCTTGAATTTTATCAATAGCCGCTTACACTTGCGCTCCCTCTTTCCGTTCCCGTTGCTCGGAGATGGCTTTTTTCGCCCATTCTTTCATTCCCCCGCTCCTTTTTTTTTTCCCTTATCGCCTGCCCCAGTCGCGGATGCTTTCACTCCAACCCGATAAGAGCAAGGAGCGCTGCCGTGCCACATCGACTGAAAATGACCCCTGGCGCGCGCGGCCTCCCAGTACCCCCCCCCTCGAGCATTCGAGGAGTGACTTTATTTTTTTTTCGGGCATTTCCGGCTCCTCTTGAAAAGTGCGGACCGAAAGTACGAAGAAGTTCCCGACACCGCTGACCTCGGCTACTTGTCATGGCGTTGGCGGCAGGGGTAGGAGCTTGCGTACCAGGATCTTCCTTGATGGTGGTCTCGTTATTGCATTTCGCCTATATTGTTGCGCCTTTCTTTTCCTGGCACTCGTCTTTCTTGTTTCCTCCTCCTAGGAAAGCGGGCCCGCCTTCGAAGACGCCACCGCCTGGCTCTTGTCTCCCCCCTCCCTCGACGATGCCATCGTCCCTGACGCCGCTTCCCGGCGCGCCGGGGTCTTATTTTCTAGTAAAGCGGAGCTCCTGGCCTGGAATATAGACTTGCTACGCGTCCGGCAGCCTATCGAGGCTCCGGATGGTTTGCCTGGTTTTACGCGCCGGTCTCATGTTCGACTGCTTTCGTTCTGGTGCTGGGTCGCCTCCCTTCAACGCGAAGATTCAAGTCTTTTTTTCTCTCTGAGGAGATGCCTTCTCTGTAGATTATTAAGCTTCCGGCATCCTTCATTCCCTCTTTTTTCGACATTGGTCGGGGGGCTCGCGTTTTACGAATCGTCGTGATTTCCTCAATGCTTCCTTTTGTAGTCTTTCCTGGAATGTAGGCGTTGGACGTTCTCTTGACGCACTCCTCTGGCCAAGTCGGATCCCAGTCGACCGATTCCAAGTGAGTAAGTTTTTCGCTCGTGACGCCTCTTGCCCGCTCATTTTTCATCCTCTTGGCGCTCAGGCGGCTTCCTGCGAGGAATAGACCTATCAGCTCCTCCCTCTGATTTACCCCGTGCTGAGGACGCTCGGATCCTTCTCGGGAAGTAGCAATCGGCCTGCGCGGCTCTTTTGCCCAAGCGATCAGATTATTTGAGAGAGACCGTTCGAGTGTGGTTCTATTCATTGAGAAGGAGCAACACGGCAGTTCGTCCCTCCGGCGCGCCGGCGGGCGTCTCAGGGGTCACAAAACTCCCTCCCCCCTCTTCAACCCAAACCCACTCCCCTCCCCAACACCCAACAAAAAAACCACCACACAACCACAACCCCCCTACCCCCACCAAAATAGGTGAGCTATAGCGAGGAGGTGGGCATGGATTATCCTTGGGGTCTTCTCGTTGCGTGCTGGAGGGCATCGCCTTTTTTCCTTTCTCGTCAATTTTTCCCACTGGTTGAGTCTTTTTTCCTTTTGCCTCTTACCATCGGTTGGCAAGGAACAGCCAAGTTTCTCCATCCCCCTTGGCCTCGTGGCCTTCATGATGATTCCTTCACCATTTAAGATATCAGAGCTCGTTCGTTTCCGCTTTTGGGCGGTTCTGCGTCTGATCACCCCTTCATTGTGTCTGCCAAGGCGCCGATTTTGGACGCAGGCGGGGGCTTCGCTGGTTCCCGCTTTAGGCCCAAGCTTGGCGCTTTCCCTCGGCCAGATAGAGAACCTTTTTTTGGATTTTCTATTTAATAGGGTTTATCACATCTCCAGTCTTCGCCCTTCCCTTCACCTGGACACAAATGGCCTAAAGGTTTTTTGGGTGCTTCGTTGTCTTCGATTTTCCCTGTTCTGGCGACCCGTGCGTCTTTTCTTGAGCCCCTGTAAAGGCCGTTCTTCCGCCCCCCCCTCATACGAGCTGCGAGCGGTCGCCCTTTTTTCCGACTTTTTTTTTTTTGAATTGGGCCCTGCACCTTTTGAAGGACGTTTTTTTGTGTTAGATTCTCTTCTTTCTTTTCCCCCCTCGTTGTTTTTTCTCGATTTGTCCTTACCCCCCGGATTAAAGATCGTTGCGGCCAACTTCCAAATTGTCTCTTTTCCTTCAAAAAGCGGCTACCCTGTCCTCGCCGGGTGGATTCTTTTGTCGACTTAATTTTTTTTCTGGGCACAAAACCATGGTCAAACTGCGCCTGCGTCCCCCCCGATTTACGGTTTGCTTTTTGGCTCTCACCGCGAATTTTCCCCCTTAAGCTCCACGGCCTCCCGTTTTATCTCTTGACCATTGGGCCCCTCTCCTTCTGGGCTCTCTCCAGAGAACCGAGGAAAGGTCTCTCCCTCCCCCCAGACGAAAGGGTTGCCCTAGGCCGAGGTTCTGGAAGCTTGTTCCTTCAGGCTCAGCGGACGTTTGCTATCGAGCAGCCCCTCGCTGGCTGCTTGACCCTTGCTTTTTGCCGAGTACCTCATGCCACCCTGCGACGTATATTTCCCCCCCCAAGCGACGTCCGATCGCCGCCTCTCTCCTTTTGGGTTTTGTGACGAGGCACGCGATGTGCTTCTTCTTTATACTTGTTCTTTTTCCGCATGAGTCCGGTCCCCTCAGAAGATGGCTAATTTCTCCCCCCTGCCCTATGAATACCCAGATTTTCCATGCAGCGAACGTTGCTAACCCTTTACAACCCGGGCGATTCCTCCAACCCTCTCTCACGAAAATGCAGTGTGTTTAGCCCTCCTAAGCTATTACTCACACGATTTGTTTTTTTTGGCCCCCCCCCCCCCTTTGTACGGGTTCCCCGCCTCTAGTCCTTTTCGGGGCCCCTCCCTGTGGAAATTATTGCAAATGCCTTAGTTTCCCAGCCAACACGCCTCCTATCGTCCCGACCAGCGCGCAAATGTAGACTTCTTTGTCGGATACTGCCGTTCCTTAGAAGAAAGCCTCGTGTCGGATAATTCTCGGCCTTGCGCGAAGGCCCCCCCGGAGGTTAGCTCCCCGCTTCTAATCAACGTGGGATAGGGATAATCTTTTCAGCTATCTAGACATCTCGGTCGCTTTTTCATTTCTCTCCCCTCGGCGGCCGACAGCGCACTTTCCCCTTCCTGTCGAACAGTTTCGCCTTTTGAGGCGTGTACTCGTCTTCCAACGACGCAAGTGATTCATCCTAAAGTGGAGCCCACCCTACGGTACCGCGCGCGCCCCCCGACCCTTTTCCCTTCCCTCAAACCGCACCGTTATTCCACTGAGATCGGAGGTTTGAAGCTTATAGAGCGACTATTTCTTGCTCCCCCCCCGTCCCTTAGTTCGAGAATAACTGTACGACTCTTGCCATGATTTTGAGGGTTCGTCCCTAGAAGAGAGGTCCCCTAGTATTTCCCCGTGCAGAACTTTAGCTTTTTTCGATCAAGCACATTGGACACATGAACAAGGCAGCAGTGACCTCCCTCGACAGGAATAAGACCATCTTTTTTCCGCTCAGTCTCAGGGATTTTGCAACTAGCCATTTCAGCCGGTTTCTCTTCCCCCCTTCTCTTTTTTTTTTTTCTTTCCCCCTTCACTCTCTGTCTAAGGACAAGGTCGATCTTAAAAACCCTGTCAGCTTTCGCTTTTATTTTTTTTTTTTTGCTCGCTTGTCGGCGATTCCCATCGTCTTTGTCCGAGCGTTCGCGTGTAAGCGGGTTGTTTTGCAGTCTTTCTGGCGCCTAACCCTTGCACCCGTTCGACCCGCCACTTTTTCTCCTCCTCTATCCGTCTCTCTTGCTCCCGTATCCAAATTGCGAATGGCTGTCTCCCCCGTCTCGGCCGATCGTCTTACAGTTCCGCGCCTCCCCGCCTCTCACACCCTCTCTGGAAGGACCTTGCCTTGAGGGAGTTTGCGTGCAGTTCTGATATCGGACTTAGTCCCCTCCCTCGCTTGGCTCCGCCAAATGTTAATAGATCCCCCTGCGGTGTGCACTGTACTCCCCCTTCTCTCGTCCTTCGATATCTGCCTCTGAGTGTTTTTCCCCCTTCTGCGCCTCGAGCAGCATTTTGTTCAAGTTCACAGCTCCTGTCTCCCCCCCCCCCTGGCTCGCGCTTCCCCCCTCGGACCTGGGTTGATTCTTTAGGTTTTCCGCCGACCGGTTTGGTCAAGGAGAAGAACCTGGTCGAGATAGATCCGCGAATTCTGAATGTGTCACCCCCTATTCCACCGCCGTCTCCCCTTGGCACGGGCCCTCTTGCTTCGCGATCCGTTCATGTCTCTTGGCTACTCTTCTTACTTCGAGCGCCGGCTACCAGGTTTGAAAAGCGAATCGTTTTGGCCCCTGTTCTCAGTGTCACAGTTGGGTCACGACCCCCCCTGGAGGCTGTCCTAACGTTTGCTTGGTCCGCCCTCGACTAACTCTATTTCTTTCTACTGCCTTTTTTCATTGTCAGGCAGAGAGAAAAAGATGTCGTTCTTTTGAAGATTGAACATAACGTCACCGGCCCCGGTACTTCGACCAAGTGCCAAGTTTAGCCTCCGCATTCCTTCAACCCCATCTTACGGCTATTTTCGGACGTTTCAACGCCCCTCACCCTTTCCCCACGACGTGGATCGGGCGGCTAGGAGCCGATCCTTCCTTAGAATTGAAGGGTTTGGACTGTTCCCCCCCTGTCGAGACCCCATGTGGGGTTGACTTCGCACTCCTTCTTTTTCCTTCCGTCCGCGCCGCAGGCCCGCTGGTAAAGCGCTCTGGTCTTTTGGTTTCGCCGCTTATTTTGCCGCCCCCCCCTTAAATTGTAATTAAGTGACCGTGTCGTTTTCCCTTTTTGAAAATGGCTCCTCATCAAAGTCTCTCCCTTCTTTGACCCGAAGCCGCACCCCAGGATCCTAACTGTTGTTTCGTCGGAGGCGGAGGATTTAAGCCTCCCGAAGAATGGAGTCTCCGTAGGACGCTTGTGTCTTTCTCACCCCCCGTAAAACTCTGAGCCCCAGCGGCAGGATTGCGACTACGAGTTGGGTCCGCCGGTAGATTTTTGATTGGGGCCGGCCCTCGAGTCGACCTCCCCATCCTCAAATGTCTCTCCTGTACATATCTGAGATTTTCTTCTCCTCCGTTGTTGTTTTCTTGTTAGAGTCTTTCACTCTCTTTTGCGGTTCGCCGATCTTTCTCAGAACACCCCGCGACCGGAACCATCTACGGTCGTAAGACTTTTCCGTCATTTTGCCTCTATATTGCCGATTCGGCCCTCTGTCTTCGAAGTTTTGAGTTTTCCTTTGCTCTTCAGCCTTTTGATTGGAAGCCCCTCTGCCGCCTCGAGCTCCCGCACCGTCTAGTTTTTTTTTGCTTCCTACTTTTCGAACTTGTGAATCATTTCCTGCTCAGTTTCGCCCCTCAACTTACATCTCCACGGTATGTTCAAGTTTCAACCCCTCCTGCCCCAATGCCTCCCCACCCCGACGGGATCATGCGACGTTCCCGCGGCCCTCTCAGAGCGTCTTTCCTCTTTCCCCTGCTTACGGTTAGAGAAGACCCCCCAATCAGTCGCCTTAAGTGCCACCTCCCAGTCCCCGACCAGACATTTGCTCGAGAGGTTCCCCTAGCCTCCCCCTTTAGGCGTTCCGCGGCTGATGTTTCTCCTCCCCTGCCGTCCTTCATGAGTCCCGCATGCGGTCGAATAGCCCTTGTTCCTCCCTCCTTCTGACGTTGCTGCTTCTTTTAATCTTTCCCCGTCCTGACTCCCTGTTGTGAGGAATATTTTCCACCATGTCTTCAAGGAGTAGAACCCCCCGGTTTCGGTCGGCTCCCGGTCTGACAACTTCGTCTCCCCTCCGGTTGTTTAGTAGCGCAAACCCTCTGACCTGTTCCCTACACGATTCTTTTTTTCCCTCCATGCCTACTCCCACGCTCTTTTTTCCAAGTTGAATATGAGCACCCAGTGCAGCCAGCCTGGACCTTTACTCCAGCGCCCCCAGGTCCCCCCCAGTCCCAATTTTCCGATTTGGGCTGATTCGATTCCTTCTTCCTTCTCCCTTCATTTCTCTCTAGACCCCATGTTTCCCTTTTTCCCACACCTCATGGAGAGGTATTCAACTCATCAACCATGCTTTTGCCTTTTTTTTCCGGCGTCTTAGAAGCCGCTCGACTTCAATCGATATTTGAACCCTCTTTCCCCAACCCGAGCGCGTCTTCCCGCTAAAGACCAAACATTTAGAGCATTTTTTTTTCTATTCGTCGCTCGACTTTTTTTTGCTTCCCGCCCTATAGCCTACGAAAGAGGGCGCTGTCTACGATCTCATCATTTTCTGATTTTCCCTTTAATTTTTCCTTTTTCTGTCCGGCGGCTTGCGGATGGGAGGAGGCCTTCGGACCTATTTTGCTGTTTGGCCAGCCTGTTCCCGCCCTTTTCGTGACACACCACGAACTCCCACTCCCCCATTTTGCGTGTCGAGCGTTCATTTAAAGCTGTGTTCTCCCCCCTTTACTCGTCAAAGCAGCTACTCCCGCTCGACCATTTCTCGCCTTATTTTAGTCTCCATTTTTTTCTCGCTCCTCTTAATCTGTTTTTTTTCGCTCATGGTTTCCTTCTTCCTGCCGAGCGAAAGAGGAAGGCCCCTGTCCCGCTCTGGCATATTCTTTCCCCTTCACTGACGCGGCCCTAACCCTTCCCGATAGAGTTTTTATTGCCTGTTTTAAGTACTGGAATTTTTCTTCCGACGGATTCACGATACTCTTTTTTCCTCTAGTTGGTTTGTCCTTTCCCCCCCCCTCGCCTAAATTTAGTCGCGATTGAGGCACTCTTCCTTTAGCACCCCCCCTACCGAGTAGCTACCGTCCTTCGTCACCGCAGTTTCATGCGAGTTCGTGCGACTTCCCCAGGGCGGGGGACCTCGCGCGTTAACCTGAATCGTTCCACGGGTCGCTTTCCTAAAATTGGTGCTTCTCCCCTCGTCCAGTGCTGTGCCGTTTTTTGCCGTCCCAGCTTCTTTTCCGATTAGGACGAGGCTGCCGCGTTCTCGCCGACCTCGTCCCAATTCGCAGAGTCGAACCTAGGACACCCATCTCTCCCACGCTTTCGATCGTTTACCAGATTCGAGACTTAAATCGTGCATGTTTTGAAGAGCCTCTGACTCAAGGCGGAACCTTTCCTCGTCGTAGCTCTATCCTGTCACCCACATCTTCTCTAGATAGCCCTCTCCCCCTATGATTTTTGACGCGCGGACTTTATTGCATTTTTATCCCCCCCCCCGTTTCCCATTGATTCCCATCTGGATTTTGAACCCTCGGTATCCGCCCGTTCTATCACCGTTTTTTTTGACGTGCCCCTTCCCTGCTTTTCCCCCTTCCTGCCGTAAGGGCCTCCCACATTTCTGCCAAGTTACGTTCGAAATACTCCCTCTGGCGCTATTAGGCTCCCAGCCCCTCCACCTCCCCCACCCCCCTATTCAATCACGCGGTTTCTCCCCCTCCCCCAACACTTTTAGCTTGTTCTTATGCTCTCCTCTGATTGCCCGGCCTGAGTTAGCTTCCCTTGACTTTTCTCCATCACCTTTCATTTAGTAATCGGCTTTCTATATTGTTTTTTTTCCTCCTTTTCCCCTTGTCTCATTTATTTTCTTGACTTCAATGGTGCAAGTCAAATCTAGGGTGGTCCCGTTCATCGCCTGTTTTTTTCACTCCTTCCCTTCGGCCTCGGAGCATCTCTATGACCACTTAGATCCCTCAACCATATATTCGGCGCAGTTTATTCATTCCTAGGGAACCCCACCTTTTTTTCCTGCTTCCGGTCGCTGCTTTCGGTTAATCTTGGCGGCTAATTATTCTTCATGATCACCTTTTTCCACCTTTTCTACGCGTGCCAAGAATCTCTCTTCAGATTCGGGATAGGAATTAGCGGCGGTCGCTTGCCGTCTCGCCTCTCGTTTTACAAGCTTGGCGACTTTTCTTAGACTTCCCGCAGAGCAGAGTACAACCCCTGACTTCTTGGCGGTTTCAGAACCGTGTCTGTCACCCTGGCGGTGCTATTCCCCCCCCTCCTATACTCTTTCCCTCGACAGATCAGACTCTGCTTGAACTTGTAGCATCCAGGGCTCCACATCTAGGAACCTCCGGAGCCCCCTTTTCTTTGCCCTTCGCGTTTTCACATCGAGTTCACGAGGCCGGCGAACCCCCTTTGCCCTCCATATTTTCCGACCCAGGGTATAAGAGGTCCGCCTTATAAGACAACCTCTTCCTTTATACCAAATAGCAGGCCCCCCCTTCTCGGTCCAGATTTTTATCGACTGACTTCAAATTGAATCCGGCTCCCTCTCCCCCTCGCTTTTGTTTACCGGTTGTGTTCAGGTCGTCCCCCCTCTT
>Ga0179593_1626656_pt1 | contig 15329 bp, 18 predicted proteins | sample CZODoug2_1_08_16_FD_185931 | JGI IMG/M metagenome (GOLD analysis project Ga0179593, IMG submission 185931) | Vadose zone soil fungal communities from Angelo Coast Range Reserve, California, USA - CZODoug2_1_08_16fungal (PacBio error correction) | ecosystem: Environmental > Terrestrial > Soil >... | reverse complement strand
GTGACTTTCTTGTTAACATCTCCTTTTCCCCCGCCCCCCCCAGGAACCTGGATTTTTCTTTTATCTTTTAGTTCGTGTTCTTTTTCTCCCAGAACCCTTTTTGTTTGGCCGGGATGGTTTTGAAGCTGTTGTCCTTTTTTGGCACTTGGCTGCCCGGCTTTCTCCCTGCATTGACCCTACGGTTTCACTTTTTTTTTTTTTTCAATTTAGGTGTTTTTGTGCCAACACACTCGGGTGCGCGTCCCGCTGCCCTGTCGGGGTTCTGTTGTTTTTTTGTTTTTTTTTTTTGCCTGTAGCGTTGGCCCCCCACGTTTTTTTGTGGTTTGGTGTCCCCCCCCCCCCCTGACCTCGGTCGTGATCCCCCTTGTGTTAGGTGTATGGGTTTTTGGCAGTTTTTTTTTTTTACCCCGAGGCTGCTGGTCTTACGTGTTTTTTTTCCCTGTGGTTGTTAACTGATTGGTTTTTTTGCTCGGCCGTTTTTTTTTCAGGTTGGACGGGTGGCCATCCCCCCGCCCCCATGGTGCCTGCCCCCCCCCTTTGGATCGTTCTTTTTTTTCCAAAACCCCTTTCGATTCGGTATCGGGCGGGAATTGGATTACAACCACCCCCAACCCCCCCCCTTTACGTTTTTCCCCCCTTATCGAAAGTGGAGTTTTTGTAACCAAACCTTTTTAGCCCACTGTTTTTTTTTTTTTGAACCCCCCCCCCCCTGACCACGTTGTCCCCCCCCGTGGCCCCTCCCGTTCCCCCGTGGCACTCCCCTCATCTTTTAGTCTTTTTTTTCTTTACCCTTAGTTGGGCGGGGGCTGTCTTTGCTTCCGGTTGATTCGGTGTGGAACCTTATTGTCTGTGCTTTTCATTTTTTTCTCCCCCCCGTGTGGCCTCGTCACCCCCCCAATCCCCCCCCCCCCCCCCCCCCACCACAGGTCCCCACTTTTTTCCCCCCCACTCTCTCTTGGGTTTCTTTTTGGGGTGCCGGTTTTCTCTGTGGGTGGCATCCCTTTTGGCTGCGAACCCCGGGCCGGGCCTTTTGGTTGATTGTTTTGCTGGCTTGGAACGTGTTACGCACCCCCCCCCTTTGTTTGTGAGCAATGTTGGTTTTGTTCTTTCCCCCCTACCGTTTTGGGCTACCGGTTTGGGGGCGGAATCCCCGGCGTAATTTTTTTGCTTTTCCCCCCCCCACCCCCGCGTTCCCCCGTTTACCCCTTTCCTCCCTCGACCGTTGCGCTTTCGTGGTTTCGTTTGACAACTTAGGGTTTGCCTTTTGTGCCACCGTGGGCTTTTCGGTCCTTTTTCTGACTACGTTCTTTTTTGTTTCCTTTGATTACGTGTGTCCTTGCTGTACTTTGTTTGTTTTTTCCCCTCCCCCCTTCTCTGCCCCTGGCGCTTTTTTAACTTTTTTTTTTTTCGTTGGAGCAATGGTTCGGCTTTTTTTTTTTTTTAAGCCAATCCCCGAGCGGTCCGTCCCCCCCCGCACCCACTTCTGGCGCATTCCCCTGTTTTTATGGTACCGTGTTTGTGTTGGCTTTTTTGCCATTCTTTTTTCTCCGGGTGCACATTTTTTCACCCCGGGCTTGCGGGTTTCGTGCCCCCTTTTTTTGCAAACAATCTGCCTTTTCTTTCGTGTCGTGTCCCTTTTTATTAATTCACCTAAGTTTTTTCCCCCCCCCCATCCCCTTCCCCTGCCCCGAAGAGAGCGTGATTTCTGATTTTGGCCACTACCAACTTGCTTTTTCTAGGGTTTTTGACGTTTCGTTTCTTTTGTTTTTTGATTTTGAAACTGGCCCCCCCCCGCTTTTGTGTTTCCGTGCCGGTGTCGTTTTTTGTGGAGTTCACCTTTTTTTTGGTACCTGTCCCCCCCCTTTTTTTTTTGGAAAGGGCTTGGTTTTTTTGTTGTGGACCCGTCCCCCCTCCCAGCTCCGCAGCTTGATTCCCGCTTGTTTTTCGGGTGCCTTTTTACTCCAAACAACCCACCTTTTGTTTCACGGTCTCAATGTGCCACAAGAATTCATGTCTTCCCCTTTCTTTTTTTGGGAAAGGTTCCCCCATATTTTTTTTTTGGTGGGGAAGTGTTACTGACCCCACCCGGTGTCTTTAGGTTTTAGTTTTCTTGCTTTTTTTCATTTCCTTTCCCGCCCCATGGTGGCGGTTATTTTGGAAACAGGTCCGTGAGGTTGGGGGTTCCCCTTTTCTTCCCCTGATTTTTAGTTTTTGCTCCAAATGTATCACCCGCAAGGGTTTTGTTTCTTGTCGGGACACCCCCTTCCCTTTGGTCGTTTTGTTCCATGGACCGTTGTGTTGCCAGGGAATTCCGCTTCCTTCCCGGACCTTGGGTCTCCCCCTGAATGGCAGACTTTTCCCCCCTTTCCTCCCCCCCCCCCATTGTACATGCGTTTGTCCGTAACCCCAGGTATGATTTTTTTTTTTTTTGCCTGTTCGCGTTGCGGTTAGTTGATTCCACCCACCCATTGTCCCCAGTTCGTGGTGCCCGTGGTTTCCCTTGGTTTTCCCCCCCCTCCCAAACCCCAAAAAAAAACCCCCAACCCCCTTGCTGGCTTGGTTTTTTTTTCTTTTCGTTTCACAAAACCCTTGTGCGTGGTCTGCGTCCCTTTTTGTCAACTTTTTTCCCCTCTTCTTTTTCCCCCCTTTGTTTTTTTTTTTTTTGTCACTTGAAGATTGAAACCCCTTTCCTTTTTTCAAACCCGTTTTTTTTTGCTCTGTTTTTTTGACGGGGTAACTAAACACCAACCCTTTTCCGGTGCGTTGCGTTTGGTCTGTCAGGTTCCCCCGGGGGGTGTGGCGGGCCCGTTGTCTTCCCCCCTTTTTTTTTTTGAGGTCTCAAGACCCCCCGTCATTACCCCCCAATCCCCCACTTCCCCCGAATCGCGCCCCGTGGGGGGGTACATTTTTTACCTGTTTGTGGTTTTGAGTCCCCCCCCCATTTTGTCCCCTTTCCCCCGAACATGGAGCTGTTTTGTGGTTGTGGGGTGTTTTTTTTCCAAGGATCCCCGTTGTGTGTAACGGGTGTGGTTGACCCGGGTTTGAGTTTCCCCCCCTTGATTTTTTTTTTTGGATTGCTTTTTGGCCGGGTGGACCCACCCCCCCCCATGGTTGTTCTCTGTTCTGTTGAAAGCTTTTTTCTCTGGAGATTATTTTTTTTTTTTTTTTTTTTTTTCCCCCCCCCCCTGAACCCAGTCGTTTTCTAAAAAATTTTTTTCGGGGGCTGGTTTACTCACCTCCTGGTTTTTTGACTGCCCTGGTTTCCCCCTTGGGGGTGGAGGTTGAGTGTTTTTTTGGTTTTTGGTGAACCCTAAAAAACATGTTGTTTTTTTCCAACACATCGTGTTCGGGAAAACACCAAAAAACAGATTTTTCTGGGGGGGGGATTGCACCTATGCTGCCTTTTCTGTGTGGATGTTTTTTGTGTGGTGGTCTGATTTCCAAACTTTTTAAGTTGTTTTACACCTTTTTTCCACTTTTTTGGTGGGATCCCATCTGGTTGTTTTTGTTGAGGGACAACACGTGAATTTTTTTGTTTTTGCCCTTCCCTTTGATCTGTATTTAAGGTTCCATCCAGTAACCTCGATTGTCCTTCTCATTTCAGGCCCACCCCTCGAACCCGTTCCTGGTTGGTTTGGAAGTTTTTTTTTTTGTCCAAACACCCCCCCCCCCTCAAAACTTTTTTGTTTACTGAAGAACGTTTGTTTTTGGGGTGCCCCCCCCCCCCCGCGATAGAGGTCCTTTTTATTGTCCACTTTTTGTGAAAAGTGGTTGATGCCGGACCGGTGTGCGTTTTGTTTTGTGGCGTTTTCCCCTAAGTTTTTTGTTTTGCCCTGAAAAGCGTTTTTGGTGTCCCGTTGTGCTTCGGCCCCCGTCCGTTTCCAAAGCTGGGTGGGTTGCCCCCAAAGAAGGGACTTTTTTTTATTTTCCCTGGCCCTTTTTTGAACCCCCAATGCATTGGTTCTTCCTCCCCCGGGAACGCGTTTTTTTTCCCGGTCCCCCATCGGCGTATCTCTTCCCCCCCCTTCCGCCTTCCCTAACATTCTTTTACCATTTTTCCTCCGATTTGGTTGGGTTGTTTGCGGGAACTGGTTTAAGGTGTCTTCCCCCGGTTTTGATTTTTTGATTTTTTTTCCCCCCCCCCCTGCTGGAACCCCGAAGCCAGGAAAGTTTGTTCCTGACACTATGTTTTTTTTTAGCAGGCACTGCTCAGGTTTGGTTTGCTTTTTTTGGGAAACCTTCTTGGGGGAGTGGCTCCCCTTGATGGTTTTTTTTTTTTGCTAAGTTTTTTTGTTTTTTTTGATCGCGCTTTTTTTTCCACTCCGTGCTCAACTTTTAGGGAAAACGTTGGTGGGCCAAATTCTCCGGGAAGAGTTTTTTTTTTGGTTTTTTGCACCTGTCAAGCAAAGGCTGACCCTGTCCAATTGTGCGTTCTGTGTTTCTTTGGGGTGTGTCTGGCCCGTTCTGGTTTTTCATTTACCCAACAAAAGCCCGCACGTGCCTTTGGTTTTTTTGCGGCCACCACCCACCCCTGGGGGGATTTCCCCCCCCCTGTCTCCCCCCCACACCGCCAAGGGGTTTTTTGGTCCCCCCTGTCTCCCCACCCCACCCCTCCCCCCGTCGGGGGTTTTTTGACTCTTTTTTTACCGTGGTCTTTTTGGTGGTAGGTTGTTGCGGGTTTTTTTTTTTTTGGAAACATTCTCCTTCCCAGTTTGTTTTACTCCCCCCCCCTGTCTAACCCGGTCCCCGATGGCTCTCTCGCGCTTTCCCCCCCTGTACCCCAAAAGTCTGTAGGTTTTTCCTTATTTGTACTCAGTCCCCCGTTGTTTTTACCCCAAACAAAAAACCCTCTTCCCCCAGGCGGCCGTTTCCCCCTTTTTTCCTCCGGTTTGAGTTTTTTCCCCCCCCCCCCCAAGTGCTTTTGTCATCTTGATCCCCCTGTTTTGCTTGGTGTTGATTTTGGACCCCGATATCGTTTGTCAACTTTTTTTTTTCAGGGCCCCCCTAACTTTTCCCCCCCAGTTTTGTTCCGGGGTACCTTTTCCCGTGGCCCCCTGCGTGCCTCCATTTTCCGGCCTTTCAGTTCCTGGAAATTTTTTTTTTAGTTTTTTTTTTTTTTTTGCTCTTTGTTCCCAACACCTCACTTCAATTCCCGGTTTCCCTCTCTTTTCGGTCCCCCCCCCCCCCCCCCCCCCACCCAGGTGCTTTTGCCTCCGTTTTGCTTTCCCCCTACAACCAGAAACTCCGTTCCCCTTTGTCGGTTGCTTCGCCCGTTTGTTTCTCGCTCAACAGGCGGTTCCCTCTAAGTCGTTTTTCCAAGTCCCCCCCAGCAGTTTGGGAAAAGATTTAGAGTGTTTCCTTGTCCGCTTTGGGTTTATAAGTTTTTTTACCCCGTGTTTCATGGGCGTTGGCTTCCCCCGACCCACCCCAAATCTTTTCCTTTCTCTTTTCTTCCCCCTTTTCCCCCCCCCCCTTGTTTTTGTTTTGGTTCGCCATTTTGAAGGAGATTTATGTCTGCCCCTCCGGTGATTTCGTTTTTGTAGTACACTGCTTTTTGTTTCGTGTTTTGGGCCTCCGTATTTGTCTTGTGTGCCCTGTGGTTTCGGTGCCCCTTTTGGTTTCCGTCATTTCTGTTGGTCCCCCCCCTTGTTGGAAAAAACTCTTTTGGGTTTTTTCGCCCTTTGCTTTTTTTTTTTTTGCCCCCTGTTGAACGCGTTTTTGGCGTTTTTTTTTTTTATTTTTTTTGCTCCCCCCCCCTCACCCCCACCGTGCTTGTTTTGCCCTTGTCAACCTGGCGTGGCGATTTTTTGCCGGTCCCTTTGATGGGCAGGGCACTTCCCTGTTTTCCCTTGTTCCCACTTTTCCCCCCCCTTTTGGAATTTTTTTTTTTGGCATTTTGGATTCCGCCGGCTGTTTTCCGTTGGACTGACATTTTTCCCCCCTCCTTGGTTGTGAGCACTGTCCAGGACCCCCACCCTGATCCGATTTTAGGGGATTCGTTTTCCGGGACAGGAATTCCCCCCCCCCCCCTTGACCCCCGGTATATTTGCCCCATCGCCTTTTGTTTTTCACCCCACCGTGGCTAACCACAAAGGCCCCCCTTTTCCCCCAAACCACCCCCGATGTTTATAGGTGTGATTTTCAACCCCCCAGGGTTTTTTCCCCTTGTCCCCGTCCATGGTTTCTTGTGTGCGTTTGAATCCCCCTCCTTTTTCCCTTTCCCTGGTTTTGTTTCCTTTGGTTGATTTGTCCGGTGGTGCCTTTAGTTTTTTCCCACCCCCCTTGTGTTGTCATTTCCCCCCCCCAACCCACACCCCTTGGCCACACAAATCCGTGTAAGAAACGTTATGTTTTTCCCTGGGATGTATTTTTTTTTTTTTTTTGGGAGGCTTTAGTTTTTTTGTTTTCCCAGATTTTTTTTGTGGCTGTAACACAAAGAGTTTTGGTTGGGGTTTTTGGCTTGGTTTTAGTTTCCTCGTGGGCGTGTTTCACCCCCAACCCACCAAACACCCGCGTCAGGTGTTTTTGTTTTTCCCTCCCCGTGTTTCACTTTTCGTTTGTTTCTGGTTCCCCGTTTTTGGATCCCCAAGCCCTCGCGTGCCCACCCCGCTTTTTTCCTCAAAATTACGGCTCTCCCTCGCGCTGATTTTTTTTTTTTTCCCCTCCTCCCCCCCTTTTTTGAAACCTAGGTCTTCTGCCCTGCGTTTTCTCCCCCCTTTTATTTTTTTTCCCCCCCCCCACGTTCGTTTGTCCCCGTCTTTATTCTGAACTTTGTGGGTGCTCCAACCCAACCTTTTTCCTTAAACCTCCCTTTTTGGAGGGGTACCTTTTCCCTCTTCTTTTAATTTTTGTTTTTACCTTGGTTAAGCCCCCCTTGACCCGGTCGACCCACATTAATTTTTTAGTCAGTCCCGGTCTGTTGGACGGTGTTTTGCCCCCAAAATGCTTTTCTCCTTGATTGTCTTTTTTTTTGCCTTTTTCTGCCCCCTCCCCCTCCCTGCCTTTTTTCTTTTGGGGTGGTCCATTTTAATCTTTCCGTTTTGTAAGTGTGCCACACAAGGGCCGCTTTCTTTGAGAAATTCCCCCCCCCCCCGGTTTTTTTGGTGGTGTTGTGCCAACCATCTGCCGAAATTTTGGCCTCCGGTTGACCATCCCCTTTTCTTCCTCCCCCGTCTTGGTTTTTGTGTGCACAAAAAGGGGTTTTTTCACTGGAGGCGTGGGGGAGGTTCCCCACGTGAACCCCCCCCACCTAGTCCCACTCAGAGTTCTTTTTTTTGACCCGCCCCCCCCCCCCCCCCCTGTCGTTTTTTTGATTCTAGTTTTGTGTCCTTTCTTTTCTCGAGTGGTTTCCTTTTGGAGACGTTGTCTTACCATTCCCCTTTGTGCAGTCCCCCGCGAGGGGGTGGTGTCGACGCCTATTGATTCCTTTTTCCAGTTGGTTGGTGCCAACAAAAACCCCAACCGGTGGTAAGTGTTCCATTTTTCCCACCCCCCCCAAGTTTTTCCCCCCCCGCCGAAGTTCCTCCTTTTGCCGCCCCAAGAGTTTTTGTCCCCCCCCCCCTTCAGTGGGTCCCCTTGTACTGTAATGATTTTTCTTTGGTCTTTTTTCAGCTCGCCAGAGTCTTTGGGGGTCCTTCCAGAAAAACCCCTCTCTTGTGTCCCCCCCGCCTAGTTTTTTTTTTTGCCAGGTTCTTTGTTCCTTTGGTCTCCACAACCCCTCCCTGTCCATCATACAAAGTTGCCGGTAAGGACATTTTTTGTTTTGTTGTGCCCTTGCCCTCCTTGATTTTTCTTTCCTGTTGTTTTTTTTTCACCCTTACCAGCTGTCTTCCTTCTGTGGGACTTTGTGGAGGGTTTTCACCCGGTTTTTAGCCCCAATTTCTCCCGTTTTTTTTCCACTTTTGTGTTTTGGTTTTTTTTTCCCCCCGTTCTAGACCCCCATTGTCCGGGGTTTTCGTCGTTTCGCCTTTTTTTTTTTTCCCCCCGGGTCCCGGTTTTTTTTTTTTTTCTGTTTTTCAACCCTTCCTTTGGCCACTGCAGGACCTGTCCCTTTCTTCCCCCCCCCCCCCCCGACCCCCCCCACCCGTGAACCCCTCGACTGGTCGGTTCCCCCCCCCCCCCCTTTCGTTTTTTGTCCCCCCCCCCCTTCTTTTCGGCGACTTTCTTTTTCCCTTTTTTTAACTGTTTTTCCCCCCCCCCCCCTCCCCTCCTTTTTTTTTTTTTTTTTGCATTGACTTTCGACCCCTCGCAAGTATCCGGGGGTTCCATGCAAAAACGTTCACCCCCCGCCCTGCTCGGGGCTTGCTTTTCTGGTTTTTTTTGTCGTCCCCTGTTTCCGTTTATCTCGCTTTCCACCGCCGCGTTTTGGTTCGTTCCCCCCCCCTGTGTCTTTTCTTGGCACTGCCTTTTTTGTTGTTTCTTACCCTGTTAACCCCCGTTGTTTGGGCCCCCCTCCTTTGCAGTACCCGTTTTTTTTATTTTGGCGTGTTTTCCTGGGTTGTGAGATTTTTTCCTTTTCCAACCAGTGGTTTCTGTTGGGCATGCCTTTTTTTTGTGGGTGTTCGTTAACGGCGTTTAACCCCCCACTTTTTTCTGTTTTTTGAGGCCCCTCCCCCCCCAACTTTTTGTTTTTTTTTTGTCCTCCTTAGTCACGGTATTACGTGAACACACCACCCTGCGGTGGCCCGTGTTGTTTTTTGGCCCCTGAGAGCAAACTTGTTTTTTTTTCTGTCTCTTTATCCCCCCTTTTGTGCCGTCCCGGACGCAGGTTTTGTCCGGTGGTTTCTGAGGGGCTTTGACCTTTGGCCCTACCCCCCCCCGTTGTGTTTTGCAACGGGCCCATCCGTTGTCCGGTCTTACACCTCTTCTTTTGTTTTTTTTTTTGGTCCCCTCGGTTTTTGGTGAAGCTTTGTCTTTTGTTTCTTGATCTCCCAGTTGTCTCCCCCCCCCATGTTTAGGGCCCCTCCTGTTTGCGGTTTTAATCGGTCCTTGTGGCGTGGGGTGTAAACCCCCCCCTTTTGGCTCCTTCTTCCGGATCGGGTTTTTGAAACAATCAGCCGTTTTTTCCCCCCCGCCGTTTTTGATTTACTTCCCTCTTTCTCCTGTGTGTTTGTGGCCCGTGTTTTGAACCTCCCCCCCTCGTCTAAGATGCCTTGCGTTTTTCCTGGTCCCTGTCTTTTGGGCATTTCTTGTGGTGTCCCCGCTCCGGCAAGGGTTTTTCGGGTTGTTGCCCCCCCACCCCAAAGCTAACCCTCCCTTAACCTTTTTTTTTTTTTTTTTGTTCCCATTTTTGCGAGAGAAGGTGTTTTGTTGATTGAGTTTGTTTTTTTTTTTGATTTGCGTTCTTTTTTTCCCCCCCGTTTTTTCCCGTTTTGTCCCCCCGTGCAGTGTTCTCGGCCGTAATTTTCTGTTGTGAGGGGAAAACTGGGTTTGGCTCTCGTATTTTGTCCTGGGAATCGTTCCCCTTTTTTCCGCTTTAGGCTTCCGCTCAGATCCCGGGGCTTCCCCCCTAAGGTTCCCCCCAGTTGGTTTGTGTCCTTGTGGGCACGTTTTTTCCCCCTGCCACCTTCTTTTTTTTGCAGCCACCCCCCCTGCCTGGTTTTGTCCACCCCCCATGGGGTGGGGTTGATTCCCCTGGGTTGAATTTTTCACCTGTGAGGGTTGTCACGGGGTGGTTGCTTTTTCCCAGGTTTTTTTTTTTTGTCTTTTGGTTCTGTTTTGGCCCCACCCCCTGGTCTTTGTGTCCAGAGGTGTGCTCTGGCGTCCCTAACCGTCCCCGCTTGTTCCCCCCCCCAAGTTTAATGTGGGTGTCCCCATTACTCGTTCTTTTTGGTTGGTTGCCTTTTTTTTTTTTTTTTTTTTGATATGATCCTCCTCTTTTGGTTTGTTTTTGATTACTTTTTACTGAAGCATTTGGGAAAGATGTTTTTTTTCTTGGTTTGGGTTTTTTTTTGGGTTAACGTCCGTTTTCTGTGTGTTATCCCAAGTACTTTTTTTTGGGTCCCAAGTTGTTTTTTTCCCGGGTGGTTTTTTTTTTTGGTTTTGTTTCACCCAAAAATGGTCCCTCCCCTGGCGGGGCCAGTAGGGGGGCCCCCCCCCCACCCCAGGGGGCCCCCCCTGGGGCCCCGGAAGGCCCCCACCTGCGGGTTTTCTTTTTTTCCCCCGCTTTTTTCCCCATGTACAGTGTTTGGTTGTTTTGTAGGGCGGGACACGCCGTCCCTACTTTATTTTTTTTTTTTTTTTTTTTTCCCCAGTGTTTTTAACAAACCCTGTTGCGTGACTCGCCTAATTTAAAAAGTCTTTTTGGGGTTTTGTCCACCCACAGAACAACCTCCCGTACCGGAGACCATTATTTCAAAACCTCGAAGTACCCCCCCTTTTTCCCTGTTTTTTCTTTTTCCCTTGTCCCCGTGTGTTTGTTTGTCCCCCAGCAGTGGTGCCAGTCGTTGACGGGACGTTAGGCGGTTCCCCTTTTCTGACATTCCGACGGCCGCTTCCGACAGATCAAACAGGCAGGTGTGTTTTCCCCCCCGTCCAAAAGGGCTTGTTGCCCCCCCCCCACCCCCCCACCACGTTCCTGTGTTTTTTTCCCCCCGGGTGGTTCCCGGCGCCTCGTTGCTTTTACCACCCCTCCCCTTTCTATTGTCCCCTTCCTACCCTGTATGCCACCCCCCTTTTCCCCCCCCCCTAGAAAATTTTGCGCAGGTCTGCTCCAAACACCCGGTTTCCCCTCGACTCATTTCATTTCTCCGTTTTCTCCTCGAGATTTCTATAGACCCCGCGGATCTACTCGCCTCCCGCCAGGAAAGCTCTCTCACGTAGAGGGGAGCTTCCCCATACCACGAAGAGAGTTCCTCTACCCTATTTATTTTTCCTGTGTTGAGGAAGTTCCAGCGATTCGTGTATGTTCGAACCCTCCCCTTCAGGAACGGACCTTCCCGTTTTTTTTTCTCCTGAGCTGCCCCCCCCTTCTTCAGACCCACTCTGTCAGAGGAGACGAGGCCCAAGAGGAGGAGGTGGGAATTCGGCCAGAGGGTTTCGGGCGAAGGGATTAGATCCTATATTACTTTCTGTAAGGTACGTTGTCGGCGGATTTTTTTGGGTTTGCGGGGGGGGTTGTCGTTGGGGGGCTTTTGTGGTTTTCTTCTTTTTTTGTTGTTTGATGATCTTGAATTAAGTCCTCGCGGCATTTTTTCCTCATACCATTTTTCTCCTGTCTCGTCCGATCCGAGCATCGGCCGAATATAGGAAATTCGCCTTATACCTCGCCCCTCGAAAGAAAAGACCCTGTCCTTCCTTTTCCAATTCTTTAGTCTTTCTCCTTATGTTTTCGCTCCTAGTCGCGACCGTTGCGATGCTAACCGTTTACCGCTAAAAAAAGGCGACGTCCTTTTCTCCGGCTTTTTTTTCCTTTGCTGCCTGTCCTCCCCCTTCGGCCGATCAACCGGCGGCGGCCCTAGACACACTGAGCAAAACCCCTCTAAGAGTACGCATGCATCCCTTCTTTTCCTATTTTTTCAACGACCTCTCCATCTGAACCCATTTTTTTTTATTGATAGCTTTCTTAGACCACATCGGCGCCTCATGAGACAGTCGCCCTCTTCCCGATATGCACACTTTTTCTTCTCTCCAGATTTTTATGGATAACAACTCCATTCGCTTTTTTGTCGATAGATTTCTAGTCTGGAAGTCGATTAAGAGAGACGATTGTCTCAACCCTCCGCACTTCCCTTTTCTTTCTTTTTTTATGATATAACGATCCCCTTGCTTAGAGGAGGAGCCCAATTCCCTACTGGATCTCTTCCTCCCTTCCCCTGAAACTCCCTCTTTACATTTTCCCTCTCGTCCGCAGAAACAGTGCTAAGACGATTAGTGGCCCCTTTACGCCAACCACCTACCCCTACATGCGTGATTCGAGTGCCCCCCGAAGCGACCCTTCTTAACCATAAGTGAAGAACGCGGGTGAGACCGAGATTGCTTCCGTTTTGCAAAAAGGTGCTCCCACGACAAGCTGCATAGGACGAGAGTGGGTGAAACCTACCGTGTCTTTTCCCCTTTCCGATACCCTCTGTTTCCGAAAAGATCTTTTATTTTATTTCCTTTCAGGTCTACACGCACCCGTCTTTTTTCATTAGAAGCCTAAAAGATCCTGCCTTTCCCCCTCCCCCATCTACTCTTCCTCCCAGGCTCATTCCTGACTGCGGTATAACCGTAGACATAGTAGTTAAATGGGATCCTTCCAGGCCTCTCTTGTCGGTTCTTTCCTCCAGGGTTCCCTCTATGTTACTCTTGGAGCTTGTCTCCACGCAAAAAAGACGAGAGCCACCGTCCAGCTAGCTGCAAACCCATCATAAATGATGATTACTTCTATTTTTTTTTAATTAATCCAGTTTTTGTGGTCTTAGCTCTCTCTCCCCTTTACGCTTGTAAGGGATACCGCGCTTCTCTGTTCGGGTGGGATTCCTACGGTCTCCCGCTTTCCTGACTGATTCTCAGAACCGGCTTAAATGTACCGCCTCCTCCGATAGCTATATCTTTTAGCATGACAATCTATTCGGCTGCGGTAGTAGACTAGATTTTTTTTCGGGCGGACAAGAAAATTAGTTCCTCCGTGGAGAACTGTCCCGCTCTCGTTCTTTCTCCGCCACGATGCCCTAGACCCTTTGTCTCCGAAGAAAGATTTGCTAGATGACTTTCAAGAATCCCCTCCACTTTTCATTAAGGGCTACACCTTACAACGCTAGTCCTCGGACAAGGGTGGGTGGGTTATATCAAAAATCGTTACCCCCGATGATAAAGGATTCGGTTTACCCCAATATTCTTATTAAGGATTATAAGGACCGAACTCATTTTTCACCTACCTTCTCGGTTTTTACCTCATTGACTCTCCTCGGCCTAATGAGCCCCCGATGCCAGATCGAGGCTTTATCCCTTTGCCTGGTATCCTTTTCTAGTCCCTGGAATACTTTTTTCCCCCCTCAGAAGAGGATTGAGCTCGCCGCCCCCGAAGCCGTGATGAAGCGTGAGGTGATCTCCTCCCCGACCCCCCTGCCAAGCAATTGCGTGGCTTCCCTCCTTTTCCTCTCCGAGTTTTCTGACCTTCCGCTAACCTCATCTCCCCTAGAGCTTGCGTCCGAAGGTTTTCAGGTGGTTTTTCGCTATCCCGACCCCTTTCCTCCCTAAGCCAGAGTGCTCCTCTTGAGCGCGAGATTGCGCGGCGCGACTTCCTCTCCCTGGTCCTTTATCCCGAAGACTTTTCCAGAGGTGGTGATAGATTTTCTCTATTCGTTTAACTCCTCTAATGATGGTTATTCGACGATGGGTGGACCTTCCCGACTTCGCGGTAAAACCGCAGACCGGTTGAGAACCGGATCCTCTACTCCAAATCGCATCCCTACCCAACACTCTTATCTCCCCTTCTGGTCCAATGCAACGGTGTGGGATGGGCTCTCCGGGGTTTTCCGATGCTTCTCAGCTCACCCTTCCTCGCGATGCTCTCCCTTTCTTTTTTCTCAGAAACTTTCCTCTTGACTCGAGGATGCGTTCGGGGAGCGATTGCGATCTTTGTCTCTTCCGGTTATAGAAATCCGCTCCTTCCTTAGTAATCAGGCTCTGAAGGGAACGAGTGTTTTCTCCCTTCGCCTCCTCCCGCAGCTCATCCTAAGGCGTGCAGCTCTCGGTTTCCCCCCCCCTTTAGCCCTCTTCTCCCGCAGGTCGTACCACAGCGTGCATCTTAGTTCTTTTCCCCACTTATTTTCCGGTCTCTCTCTCGCCTGTCCCCGCCCTCTCGGAGATAAGTCCGCTCCAGTATAGGCTCCTTTTGTGTTCCCGCTAGCGTCTGTCCGAAGAACTCTTTTTCCCTTCCCCCTTTTTTTGTCTCGAGAGATTTTTCGCTCCCCCTCCGCGAGGCGTGTATGAGCCTCAAATGCCTTTCTTTTTCTTTTGTATGCGCAGACTCTCTCGGTTGGGGAGCGCTCAAATTCGGGAGAGTCTAGCCCCTCGTCCCCTAGCCCTGTGGGAACGGTTCTCTCTTCACGTCTGGTGGTAATGCGGCGAGCAGTAGCTTTCGTCCCCCTTTTTTTTTCTGAGGAGACATGGTCCTTTTTAGCGCTGGCCCGAATCACCACATTTTTGTCCCGTTTCGCCTTTGCTGATAGCCCCGACCTTTCTCTACGGATTCGTTAACCAGAAGGGACTCCCTCTTTTCCTTTTACCTACCTCCGCCCGACAGTTTATTCCTTCTTCTCTAGTTTTAGTCGTCACTCGTGGGAGAGCTGATCGCGTCTTTCAAGTGTGCGGATGTTTTCCGCTCGCATGTGCAACCCATCAAACCTTTCCCCTTTCACTCTTTTCTTTTTTTTTACCTGTGGCTTCGGGAGATTCGAGGCTGAGATTTTTAGCCACACGTCTGCTTTAGTAGCCAAGCGGTATCCTGCCTTTTAGAAACAAACTGAGCAGATAAATCTTTGATCTGTGCCCGACAACCTGCTCGAAGTCAAAACTCTTTCCCGCTTTACTTCGATCCCGACAGCGCAACTAGCCCTCATCCGCGCGCCCCGTCATGAGATCTCTCTACTTCCACCGGTCCTAGTGATATTGATCGGGATGTGACCAACCCTTACCTTCGACGGCTTCGGACTTCCGCCCTTTTCATCCTTAGCTTTTCCCCGACTCGATTCTGAGAACACTCTCGAGACTCCTGCTGGCCGTGTCGGCTCTCTCCATCTCCCTTCTCCAACCCGTCTTTCGAGCGTCTATTGACAATCCCCTCATTCCGTTTTCTCCGACTTCCGAAATCCTGACCTGCCTCCCTTCTTTGATTCTCTTTTCCCTTTCGCAACGTCCTCAAACGTTATGGTGAAACCCCCCCCCCTCTGAAGAGGAGATCGCGAGTACTGAGGTCAGAACTTGATGAACAATAAGGAACTAACTCCTCTGTTAGGCAGACCCCTCCGACTCGATGAGGTCGCCAAGTGCAACAAAGACAACGCCCCTCCCCGAGAGATTTCCTCCCAGAGTGGGGCAGCAAGACCGCGTACTTTTCTTCTTCTTATCGCTCCATCATAAGTTAGCAAGCTCCGCGATTGAGATTTTTCCCCTCACTTTTTCTCTTTGATAGTCTTTTAACCTCTCAAAGCTTGGACGCACGCTCGATACACCATGGTCCCAGTTTATCGTAAGTGCGGTTTTGCACCGATCTCACTCCCGGCGCTCCCTTTTTCTCTTTGATTCTTAGAGCTAGAGGCTGTTGAACTCGTAAGCTCGGAGCCGTAGAAGCCCACCCGAAACTCTCCTCCTTCTTTTTGAACTCCCCTCCAGCTATGCGACAG
>Ga0179593_1303020_pt1 | contig 15329 bp, 14 predicted proteins | sample CZODoug2_1_08_16_FD_185931 | JGI IMG/M metagenome (GOLD analysis project Ga0179593, IMG submission 185931) | Vadose zone soil fungal communities from Angelo Coast Range Reserve, California, USA - CZODoug2_1_08_16fungal (PacBio error correction) | ecosystem: Environmental > Terrestrial > Soil >... | reverse complement strand
TCCTACCATAAGCCTGATTTTGGACGTTGATCCGCAGTATAGCCTTCCGAGCGTGGTCCCCCCCCCAGCACTAAGGAACCCACCTCAGAAATGAGAACCCCCAGTACCAGCCAAGCGTCGTTGTGGGTCCTGAGCCAAATATCTTATAATCCCCTACCCCAACATGCGAAGTCGGCGAGCCTGCTCCCGGACCACATCTGGTTCTTTTTGGATTTCTACCCAACACTGACACGAGCCCCCAGACTCCCAGTCAGACAGAACGAACGATTGGTATAAAATCCCTCCCCCCACCCCCCCCAGTAGAAGGAACACGCGACGACGGTGCAGGTGGGATGCTCCCCAGTCCGGCTCGACCCACGACGAACAAGCTAGAACTTTTCTTTAACCAGAAGGTTGTAGGGTCTCTCTTTCGTCCCCCCCCCCCCCATATCTTATCGACCAGATTTCCTATGCCCAAACAAAGCCTTTCTCTCGGGAATCGTTGCACTGTCGGGTCCCCAATTGACCACTCATCCTTTGAGGCTTTCTTAACAGGTGTGTTCTAAGGGAAGTGGGCTGGTTGGCTGCTCTAGCCGGGAGTCTTTGGAGCATTCACCCCGCCCTCGGTTTTGACCCCCCTGGAGTTTTTGGCTTTTGTTGATCCCTCCTGGCTTGATCCCTTCCCGCCCGACACTTTTACGGGGAAGATTTTTTACCCGAGTCCCTTTATCTTTTTCCATTGCCCCTCCTTTTGTCCTTTTATTATTTTTCTATCTTGTCTACAATTCAGGTCGGCCCTTCCGGGCGAGTCTTCTTTGTTCCGGCCACGTGTTTACTCCATGAGATTTTCTTCCTCTCACTTTACGCCAGAACCCTTACTATTGGCAACTACTTACAGTTCTGGTTTGACCCTCCCCAAGTCTCCCCAAGATGTTAATGGACTTGCCGAATTTCTTCGGATCCGAGTTTCTACAGCTGACTCTGTTGGCTCATTCTACTGAAACCCCCCTCACCATCTTGCACAGTGAATTCGCGGCATTCCGCTTGCTCTGGCAACGGCTGCCCCGGGATATACGAATTTCTAATGTTCCTCGGAATTTTCAAAAGGATTTAACAACTTTAAACCAAAGCTCGAGCTCCATTCTCCTTTTTAAGCATCGGATCTGCCCAGGAGCTCCCCGAGTGACGACCTTTGGCGCGTCCTTCACCCAGCCCGTAGAACTTCTCTTCATTATCGACGCTCTTAGAGCAAGTCCTTGCTCTTTGATATGCCCCCACATCTGTGAATTGTGCCAAACCTGCAAAGCCACCCTCCCAACCACTGGTACTTTTTTTGGTCTTGATTACTGTTTCGAGCCCCGACTTTTATTTCCCCCTTTACAGGTAGAGGTCTTTTACGTGAATTCTTCGAGCTTTTTCCCTTCTGACCGGACTTCTCATCAGTTCAATTTTCCCTTGCTGGGTTCTTTAATTGTAAAATTTTTGACCCTTTTCTTTTCAGTCACGGTTTGTCCTGACATGACCCTTTCTTCCCCGGCGAAACCCCCTAGGTCGACCTTACCTTTTTTCCGTCCCGCGACGGACCGCTTTTTCCACCCCTGAGGACCGGCACAATACCCTTCTGGATTCCGCCTAGTGCGTAGTTTTTCTTTTTCTCCCCCGGTCTTGGCTTTAACTCCCCACCTAGCTCCCTGATATTTCAGCAGGCGTCCTCCTAACGATTTCATCTCTTGCTTGTGGCGTGATTTTTGTTGACTATAACTTCTCGTCTTCCTCCCCCCCTTACCACGGGTCCTTTTGATTTGGGCTTGTTATCTTTTATGTTTCGTAGATACCCTTCCTAGTCAGCCCCTACCCTTTTTCTGAGTGGAGCCTCTCTGTTAGCCCTCTTTTTCCCCTGATCTTTTGTTACTGTATTTCTCATTCGACAGCCGCGCGCTTTTAGACAAATTACTCCCTCCTTTTTTGTTTGAGATATCTCTCTCGTATAGACTTCATCTGCCGCAAGTCCCCCTTTCCTCCGATGGGTCCGGTACATCTGGGGAAAGTGTTCGACCTGGCCTCTGAGAAGGATACTCCTCTTTCGCCGATCCACCCCTACAGATAGTCCCGAGCTTTTTCCTATGTTCGAGTTGCCCTAGTAGCTTGTACTCAAATTCCCCGCCAAGCCTAAAAGAGACGTTCTCTTTCTGGGCTTTTCTCGTTTCCTTGTGAAAGATTATTATGGACGAGGGGTCGTTGACCTCCCATCCATAAGGGCCCACTTACTCCCCCACCCAGTTCCCCCCGGACCAGCTGATTTTTTTCCGTATTTTTGTACTTCAGCCCGGATCCCGTTTTCCCCCTGACAGTTCGTCTTTTGCCCACCCTTGTGTCATGCCCTCTGGTCAGGTTTGACACAAGTGACACCGACCCCCTCCTTTCCCGGGTTTCCCTTTTTCCGTCACCCATGAGCACGTGACGAGACTTCTCTGCCGAGACCTGCAGAGAAGCGTTTTGCTCCCTGTACCATAGTCCACACCTTCCCACGATTCTTCGGCTCGACCGATTTGAGATGCTTCTCCCTTTTTTTTAACGTGTTCCCTGAGTCGATTGCTGGGCGATCCCAATCGCACCTTTTTAGGTTCCCTCTTGATTCAGTCAGAAGCCTTTCTCTAAGAGATCCTAGGCCAGTTTTTCCAAGTTCGAGCGCTAGAGGAATTTTATCATACAAACAGCTTAAAGCTGTCTCCTTGAAGCTCCCCGCAATTGAGCTTTCCCCCCATTCGAAGTCGTTTGAGCACATATTGCTGGGCCCCGTTTCTTTTTTTCCCAGCGACTTGGACACGTTGCTTCAAAAGGAACTCTCTTTACCTATCGATAACGGTTCGTTCCAGGACAGTCCCAAATTCGACTCTTCCTTTTCCGGACGCCCTTTCTCGTTTACTCCCTCGGGGGTGGTGTTCCGCGTTATGTCGCCCCCCGTTTTCTTTCGACGACCTTCATTCTGATATGCAGATCGACTCTTTCTCTACAGAGCCCATTGTGGGGTGATATTTTTTTGACCCCCCAGTGAATCGATTGTCAAATCCGTTTCAATTCTTCTTTTTACCGACTTTTTTAAGCAGTCTCCTCATCATTTGGAGTTGACACTTACCCCCCAATCTCCCATCAGCTCCCTTTTAACTGCGCAAATCAGGTGACTACCATTTCTTGAGTTTCCTAGGGACCACTCTTCCTTTCCATCCCCGACGTTTTCAGACTAAGACGGCTATTTTCCGGTCGACAACTTTTGGTCTTTTACGGCTGGTGTTGTCCTGACCGTATCCTAGACTTCCAATGATTTTTGATTTTCCCTCTTCCTTGTCCGTGGAGCCCCCTTCTCGCTACCCACAGCCCCTTTTCTCTTCGAACCCATATTTTCGCAAGATATTTTAACTTTCTTTTTCAGTTGGCTTTGGGTTTCGTTTTCAAGTGGTAGACACCCCTCAGCCCCTTCCCCTCGTCCTGGTGTATCTCTCGAATATATTGAACCTACCTGGACCTGGTTTTTTCCGATAGGATTTTGAGTTCTTGTCCTTCCGCTGTATTCCCTTCCCTGACAACAAAGGATTTGCAGTACGCAATCCCGGCTAGTGTCTAAAGACGGAGGGATATGTTCCCACCTAATCTCCAAGAGCAGGCCGTGTCAGAAACGCTCCTTCCCTGTCAACACCTCCGGCGCCTAGTGTTTCCTGCGCCATGCTTATCCCATACGTATCTTTCGTAGGCCCTTCTTTGACCCCGGGAACCTTCTCCGTCTCCTCTGATCTTCACGTGTCGGTGTCTTTTTTAGTGGAATCTTTCTTTAATCATGAATAGGGCAGGCCTCCTTTTCCTCAATAATCCCTCCCCCCCAGGCGATCATCTCTTTCTATCATCTTTGTGTTTGATACTAGCACCTGTATTGCTTAGTGAAGCGCCTCCTTCTAGGAAGACGATTATGTGTGCCAAGGACCCCTACAATTACAAACCGACCCCCCATGAGAGTCCAAAAGGAAATCTGCAGCCCCTCTTCATCAGGGGAAAGTTCCCCCCTCCAGCTCCATCCTTTAACATTTTTTACTAGGCGAAGCCTTAGACCCTGCCCCACAGATTTCTCTGGGCGGATCCCCGTGTTTAAAAGCTTCCGAATATATTGCCTCACCCCTCCTCTGTGCTGAAGAACCATCGAATGAAGCCTCCTTTCAGTTACTGTTTCTCAGACACTCTCAAAACTCTGCCTGAGACCCTACAGCTCCCAAAGACCCGCTATGTAGTACCAATACCCCCCGGGTTGGACGTTCTTCAGACTGAAGTGCCCAATGGCGGTGATGATTCCCAGCAACATACAGTGCCCTGATTTTGAGGGTTCATAGAGCCGGCCCCCTGTTATGGATTCCAACTCGGCCATTTGTTGTGGACTCCCAGCTATTGTTATAAGCGTTTTTTTTCTTATAATCAGTGTTTTTTCTCACTGTCCCCTGACCGTCAATTTTACACTTTCCTTAGTTTAACTGGAGAATGAAAGGCCGTTTTGCAACCCCTGTAAATTGCCTCTAGCAGATTACGTATCATGGTCGCAGCCCCTGGGAGTTGAAAGACTCCTTCAGCTGAGTTGCCTAAGTGGATATTACTTTGGTAATTTGCTGGGAGACTTTACGAACGTTTTGTTCTCTATTTCTTCCCCCTTTTTCGTCAGCCACACGTGGTGTTTGTCGCCCAAGGTCGATGGGTCCCAATACTTCGGTTGTCACAGCTGCAGCCCCACGACTTTGGCCCTGATAGGCAATCCCCTGGGCGGCGATGTGCGACCTTGCACTTGTTAGAGCCTCCTTCTACCTTGACCCCCCTACCGATGAATCAGAGGCAAGGAATGACCCTGGCCTCGGTAGTTCCCCCCTACAGCGAGGCTACCCCTCTCTTGTCTTGTAGTGTATTGGTCACCTCCCCAAATGACCCGAGTTTTTCCACCGTTTTTTTGATTTGCGAGTCTTCCTGACACTTGTGAACTTCTAAACCTCGGCGAGTGTGCGCCCCTCCCCAGAGTTACAGGACTTGGCAGTATCGTTCTTGCCCAGTTCAGTACGACAATTTCGAGCTTTTCTCCGAGTCTCCCCCGTGTACTAGGCCCCCCGAACCCCTTTCTCTGGCCTTAAAATAGGTCACTGGCTCACGGGTAATGCTTTTCCTCAGTTTTTTTCTCGCGTCGTGCCTTTCTTCTTTAAGCGGAATGTCGCTGAGACAATGCTTTACTCCTCCTTTTATTCTCGTCATGCAGCCCTCCCTCACGTGACCACCCTAAGTGTTGTGTCTCCGGACCAGATTTCGTTCTTTTTTTTCCTGAAGACCCTTTCTCTAAGCCAAAACTTTTCTAACCTCTTTCTCCTGCTCAGACCGAGAAGGCCGTTCTGTTCCAGCCAACCTTTTTTCATTTTAAACGTTAACTTGTTCCGAATTTTGTTTGCGTAGTGGTTTTCTTCTGTATGGGATCCCTCCCCACTCCGAATGAAAGCAATTCTTCGCGAACTCCCCTTTGGTTTTTTTTTAGATTCACGTTGTAATTTTTGATTTGAAGGAGCGTCCCCCGTACCCTGCGCTTTCTTAGAGTTTTTTTTTTTGATCTGATCTCTGATCTGTTCGTAGATTCCCAATGTTTTTTCGTGGACCTGGACCCTAGTGGTCGGCCGTGGGCAAGTGTACCCCCTTCCCTTACTTCGGAACATGAATCTTGTATCCCTATCGCGGGTGTTTTGTGTGTGGTGTGGGTTTTTTTTGTGGTTTTGTTTGTGGTTTGGGGGGGAGTTTGACTCTTTTTTCAAACCTTTTTTACATCCTCCTTTGTTGTGTTTTTTTTCGAGTTCGCTTCAGGGATACTCCCCCTCCTTCAATCTGCAGGCCCTTGCACTCATGAGCGGGCAGGCCCTCCCTGCTCTGTGGTATCCCTTTCAACCGAGGTGAGCTTTTTACGAGGATCTAACCCTCCGCGTCAAAGAAAGCTCCAGGAACCTCTCCCGGTTTAAGTTGGTCCCCTTAGCCGCTTAGTCCCGTCATCCTCAACTCGACAGAGAGCCTTTTGATTTCCCCCCCGTTTCTGGATACTATTCAGAGTTTTTTTGAGGGACGACCTACGCTTCCCATACACCTAAGCCAGCTTTTGCTGACCAGAAGGCCCTTTTCCTTTCTTTTTTTAGGAAGAACGCCTTTTTTTCTCTGTATTCAGTGAAGTCGTTCCTTCGTTCCTTTTTGTCTACCGTTTACATGGTTGACCTCCACCCCCCGTAGACGAATTAGTTCCTTTTTAAGTTCACCCACGTCTTTTTTCCCTTGTGAAGGCTCCACCTTTTGCCTTTCCTACTTAGGAGCTGCAGTTCCTCGCCCACAAGCTCCCCTCCTAGGTCCTGCCTTAGTTTCATGATGACTTCGTCCAGGACTTAAGTTCTTTCTGCCCTTTCCTTGCCCCTCCATCGCCCCGGGTTTGAACATCATTGACCTCACGAGGTGCGACGACTTTGAGCCCGTCGTCCTTTTGCGAGTCCCCCGGGACTGACTTTTTCCTCTACTAACATCCACTTAGGTTTTTCCCTCCTGAATGTTGGAAATCACCAAAATCGAAGGCTGTTCTCCTATAGTTTGAGGGTTTCACTGTTGATCCTCCCCGCTTTGGCCCCCCGTCGAGGACCCCCTGCTAAAGTCGCGCCTTGACTCTTTCCCGAGGCCGACATGATTTTAATGTACCAGTCAGGTCCCTTTCCTTCCTCGGGTTGCGCGGTTTTCTTTCCGATAGTAAACGCCCTCCTCAAACGCTGTCGGACTGATCCCTCCATGTTAATCAAACGCTTTTTTTTCTGACGCTTCCAAACCTCGTTTTTTTCCATTATTTCCCCATAGGTTCCCCCGCGTTCCGCTGGCGAAACCCTCTACCATTTAAGCTTACTCATGTTTTACGCACTTAGTCTTTCTTTTGCTGTGCCCCCCCTTTGCCCCCTCCACAGAACATAATCAGTGTACCTAGCCCCCGGAACTGCGACAAGGATAGTGAGTTCCCCAATCTTCCGCTCTGCCGAAACCATTCCCCTTGTTTGAGCCTTTGGGCCTACACTACTTCGACTATTCCGTGAGGACAACGGGTCCGGTCATTTTTTCCCCCCCTGCGCATCTCCTCCAACTTTTTGAAAGATGTCCCCCGAAAGTGAATGGTGAGTAGATACCCCCGACTCTTATGAGAAAATCTTGGCACAGATACCTTACTTCTTGGTAATTCTCGTGGTTAGTGCTTTAGTCAAGGAGAATGCCCCTTCCCCAGCACTCGGATGCAGGGTGTTTTAGCCTAATCGGTAGGATACTACGACGAAACCTTCTGGTTCGTGACTTCCAGGTTGTTGGCGTTTAGACTTGTAATTGTTTCTTACTCCATCTTCCGGTCTTTCTTTATTCCTACGCTCGATTGATCTCCCCCAGAGTTTGTAGGAATTGGTTGTCGGGCTGTGTCATGAACACGTAAGGTACCAAACCGACTAGAACCTTGTGGGAATCTCTATTGATAGACTACTATTGTTTTTCGTGATGACTTTTTGTGTTATCTTGACCACAAGCCTTTTCCGCTATCTGCTACGGGGCAGTTGTTATATTTTCTGTCCGGGGGTAAGTGTACTTTGGACACGATAGTGTCTGTCCTACCCCCTAGAAGTTATAACCAATTTGAAGGCCTTTTTCTTCTTGAATTGTCATAATCCTTTTTTGCTTAGTACTAGCTCAGCCTTTTTAGTCATGCGTGAAGGGAGCTTACTCTCAGATGAAACACGAAGGCCCCCCACGTCTCCCCCAGGACGAGAACAACAGTCCTCCTGACATCTCCACCCCCCTTGTCCCTTTAAAGAATTTTTTCTACCCGCCCCCCTCCAACCCAGCTAAGAGGTGATTTTTCCTGCAGAAAGGCCCCCCCACATGGAGGTCCCCGTATATTTACTTCGACCCTTGAGTGACCCGATTTTAAACTCCTTCCCAGTAATCCTCTTCTCACTTATTTCTCCCCCCATCCCTAGAACGACTGCCGCACGCTTGGATTTACTACAATGTCCCTTATAACCCTTTTGGACCTAACAATCAGTATCGAGAACACGCTTTTCGGGAGTCTCTCGATCAAAGCTTTCTGAGCGCACCCATTCCGACTTTTGCTCTGGGCCAGTTCCTTAAGGCGGCTCGACCCATCGGACACAACCCGTGTGTCTCTCTGTTCCAAGCTTGGTCTCCATCAGGATGTTTTGTGAGATTCTCTCTTTTAGGGAGAAATTTGACACAAGGCGACGCGGTTCGACCAGGGAAGGACCGTTCCGGCCTCCTGGTTTGAAGCCAGAACCTCCCGTTACCCGTGAACTAGAATGTTCGTCTGCCACCTTTCTATTTCTGATCCTTCCCGATTGAAGCCGCTCTTTATCCCCTTGAAGTTCTCGTAACTCGTGGAGAGTCGTTCTTTGGTTCTCACTTTTTCACCTACACACTGAGCGATAGGCTTGTCTTCCTTGAAGGTTTGTAACTCCCCGGGACTATGCATCACGTCTGGGTTTTTCCCTATAGAAGAAACCAGTACGTGAGATGGCCTATGCCCGTTTCCGCCCTGTGGAGAATCGTTAGTAATTTAGTTCGGCTTGGGCTCAGTCTTCATACACTTACGAGTGAAGTTTCCCGGATATACAGGCCCCCGATCTTTTTTGGTAACTCCCCCGACGACCCGGGCTATAGCTCGATACGGTAGAATTCTGGACTTTTTCCCCACTAGGCTCCTCGAAACCTTTGAAACCCCTCCACACTCGATCAGTCACTCCTTCGGGTTCATTTTAACTGAACGTCGTTCAAAAGACAGAGCTTTCCTCCTTTTAATCTCGGACGGCGTCCGAGCCCAGTGCTTCGAATTTTTCCTCTAATGTATAGTATGAGCCTTCGTCTTCGCCAGGACCCAGACTTTCTTGTTCCTGATCGGAGCTTTCCCGGAGCCAGGAACACATGCTGTCCCTGCGGTAGAATCTTCCTGTTTATCCTCATCTTTTCGTAGGTAGATTATTTTGCTTCCCTGTAACTTTTTAGACTTCGTTTGAAGTAGAAGGCTCCAGTCACGTGAACGTTTTGTCTAAACGGACCCCTTGTCATTTTCGCGGTCCAAGGTCGTAAGGAATCCAATTACTCCCCTTTTGACCCCCTTTGTTCCCCTTTCGAACGCCTGTGCCCTCTAGTTCCCGAAGTCTGCCGCCACGTTACGGCCCCCCGAAATTCTTTCGCTGCATCTTGGTTTTAGGTGATTGTTCCTTCCAGTTTAGGCACTTAAAAACTCGCTTACGGTTCGGCAAGTTTCCCCGGCCACGAGTTTTACGCTCAACTCCTTCTCTTTTCTTGGTGTCTTGATTTTTTCGAAGTCTACTTGCGCTTAACTGCCGTTATTCCCCTTTTGATTGGAGGTGGCTTTTTCTTCGATCTCCCCTCTCCGTTTCTCCCTCTTACACTCGGTCTGAGTGTGAGACTTGAAAAGATATGTCTTGTGGCCTTTTCCTTAGCTGCATTCTTACCTAGTATCCCCGCTTAGATCCCCTCTAGCCTCCCCTGTTTGTGTGTTGTTTTTTTATTCTTCGTCGGCCTACGACTTCTCGACTATTTTTTACCGCCGTTCGGCCCACGTTTATCATGCGTGGTGTTATCCAAAATTTTTGCTTGGACTCCGTCGTAGCCTCTCTTTCCCCTCGCACGAGAGAGCTTCCCCACACCCATGATAATGCGCATCTTTCTATGGGGACGTTCCTCTTTTCACATTGAGCAATTCTTACGCTTTTTGATGGTAGAGTCCAGTGCTTCGATGGCCGTTCGGCTCGTGTGAGGGCGCCCCCGACCTTCTTCCACAGAGTCGCCAACTTTTCTTGACCAGTTATGTTCTTGGGCCGGTCTCAAGAGGTGGTACGTGCAGAAAGTTTGCAAGGTTCCCGTTGGGCGTCAGTGCCGATTTTTTCCTTTCGACGTTGTCGCAAGTGTACGGAAGTAATGGCGTCACCCCCCCGTGCGTCCCCTCACCGTTCGGTCTGGAATGCACCCACCTTTGGTAAAGTGAAGCATACTCCCTCTCAGGACGGCCCTACTATCTCTGGCTAATACCGTCATCCTCTGCAAGTTTACGATGTTCTCGAGTGAGGTCTATGGATCATGTTTCGGTCGAAAGTCCCTTTTTTCGAGCCTCTCAAGGTATTCACATCTTCAGATGAACGAAGACCGTGATTCTCCGCCTTGAGGAGGCCCGTCTGCTTGGGCGAGGTTGTCCTTTAGTTTACACACGTTACTGCACGCTGGCTTTCTTCGCCTTATAAGGTGAGAAGGCCAGTAGAATGTCTGTCCGTCTCTCGTGGTTTACGGACGTCCGAGGGGTATTTTTTCCGGTCATTTATCACGTTATATGCTCTCTCCGGCCCTGTGTAGGATGCACCTTAACACACCCCTTTTTTCCCCCCAGTCGAGCAGGTCCTTCTCCCTTGGTCGAGTTTGTCTCTTGCCCTTCAGAGTTCTCTCGTCACCATTTAAAGACTCTAAGGACACCACCTTCCCTGGGTTTCCGGCTTTTGAAGTTACCCCAGATGTTAATAACATCGATAGTCCCCAGTGCGTTCTACCTCAATTTTGCTGTTTTCGAAGGATCCATCTACATTGTGGAGTGTAACACCGTCGCATACAATAACTCCTATCCCTGCTTTACTACCAATCCTTTTTTTTTGTTCTCCAACGGGGCCGTAGATTCCCCTACAGAATGAAGAGTTTTCAGCACTATTCAACAGTTTTCTTTTTCTCCTGATTTTCTCGCCATTAGATCGCCTCGTCCTTTTACTCCCCATCCACATAATTTTCGTATCCCCGAAAAGTATATATTTCCAAAAAGAACATTTCTCTCCCACTCTGGAATCTCCCTCACGTCATTTTGGTAAGAGCTGTTGTGTTCCAAGGTTCTTGATCGAAGCCGTCTGCAGGAATCTCACCCCTGTCTTTGTTAGTCTGATACACTCTTACCATTGCTTCCTCCTACCACCTTCTGGTTCACGAGCTAGTTTTCGACCTCTTCCGCTCCGTTTGAATCCGTTTCATTTTCTTAAGCAACCGGCCCGGGACCGGTCCTTTATATGTTTCCTAGGCGTGCTTAGCTGATGGGATATTTTTGTTGTACTCCGTAGCCTTTCCCCCGTTCTCATATGTTGTGGTAGTTTACCCTACAGTAGCATGTGAGCGTGCTTTTCCTCCCCCCTTCTCTACCCCCCTCTAAGTATCTGCTCAGGAGGGTTTTGTTCTTAGCCTAGTGCGACGTCATTTTAATGTTTCCCCTCGATAGGTATTTTCCTCTGCCCGTTTCTCTCCAAACATTATGACTATCTATCTCTTTCCCTAATTGTTTTTTTTGTTTAGATTGCAGCCGTCAGACTGTTTGATTTTTTTTGATTCGAAGGTACGATCAGTCCAGATGATGCACCATTTCGACCAACTTACGCCCTATACAAGGAAAAGCTAAGAGCTAGTATATGTTTGGTACCCTTTCCCCCCAAGGTGGACTCACCACTCGACTCGTTTGCTACTTTCTGAAACTGATCTGTTCCTCACGAGGGTCCTTATACCACTGTCTTGACAGAGCGCAGCCGGACCCTTTAAGGAATTTTTAGTCAAGAAGGATTTGTCGCCCAAGAGAACCGCCGAGGTGAGAATTACTCCTGCTGATGGACGACCATGACAACGGCTTTGACAACGCTCCCAGAAGAGAGACCAAGACATTTCGCTCTCTAGAGTCTAGCTAGGGAAAGACTTTCTCTTCCGACCCCCTTCTATGCGCTGGCCGTCCGGTCTCAGTGAGGTATTCCACCCACGCCACCGCGGACCCCCCCCACCTGCCTTGTATCCAGAGTTGGCGCCTCAGCGTTGGTTGTGATATTCTTATGCCGGTCCCGTTTTTTTTTAGTCAATTCCCTTCCCTGCAAAGTTTTTGACCCATGTCGGTGGGATTTTCTGGCCGAGAAAGCTCCTCCTGTGTCCCGTTTTTCAGCTTCCTTCCTCGCCTCTTCATCTGGTCGCAGAGACGTCCTTCCCCGAAGACGCTCTGATCACCATTTTCTAGTCCAGGGATACGTTGGTTTTTTTAACGTTGTTTTACCCTCCCAATTCTCGCTCTCGTGCTACTTAGGAAGCTGCTAGGGTGAGCAAAGACTTTACTTCCCCGAATGACCAGTATTGTTTTGTCCCCCAGAGCACCCTAAGTGGGCCTCTTGGATTCATGTCCGTTCCCTCCCGGTCAGTGCCGTGTTTGCGTCGAGACCTCAGCTTACTGACCATCTCCCCCCCCGAGCGCTTCAAGGACTTTAATGTTCTTGTTTAATCCCTCGACCCGGGCTCGACTCCCGGTCAGAAGGTATACGTGATTCACTCCGCCGGTCACAACTCGTGGAGAGTTAAACAAGCCCATTTCGTCGCTGTACGCATCTCAGGGGCCCTTCCAAATTAGGTTTCTTCTGATCTAAACAGGCTTGAATATTTTTGGACCGTCGCTGGACTCTCAGGAGCTGCCCATTATTCGCTGGGTTAGCCTAGTCCGCATCGCCGTACCCGGCGTCTTCTGGATATCTCAGTCCCTACCTGTACCGCTTTCGGGAAGTCCGGCAGACGGCCGACCCCCTTTTTTTCTAGCCCTGACGTCCAGACACTCTACTCTTTTCTATCCGCATTTAGGTAGAGTATGAATATCTCGAATTTAGTCTTTCCGCCGTAGTAGCCAGAGACTTTTTTTCGACGAGTCACGTGAACGAAGGGGGTACTTCACCATTTTTTTAATTTCGTCTGTACGGTTTGGCAGGACCTGGAATTTTTTCCAGTAAATGGAGACACCGTTGGTTAGTACGACTTATCAGGAGCGCGATTTGTTTGTCCGGCCCAATAGTCTCCTCCACCAGACTAGCCTCCTCCGTGGAGTTGTTTTGGCCGTAGTTCTTGGCGGAAATAAACACCTAAGAGTAAGAGCGTTAAACGAAGTCTATACCATCTTTCTTTGAGGATTCTGAGGGACTTCTCGGTTGGACTACAGGCGACATGATCTACCTCCCCTTCTGAGTTACTTGCTTGGGCTTTTGTATTCTTTAGTCGAGGTTCTTTCCAGCCTTCGTACAAGCCTCAACCTCGTCGAGTGGCGACTTTAAAAGAGCTGTATTTTTGGACTGATATGCTTTCTTCCTCGTAATCGATGAAGTTCCTCACGTAGCGCTAGTAACTCTCTTACCATATAAGTTGTGTTGTTTTAGTATTATCCCTCCCCCTTATAGGTCTACTTCCTTCCCGCAGTAGGACCTTTTCCGGAACCCGATAGAGGTCCCACCTCGCCCAATAGGGACCCGTATACCCCGTTTTTGCCCCCCAGTCGTTTAATCTTGTCCGGAGTCTCCAGATACCTCCGATCTGACTATAGATACCCAACGACCCCCGCTAAGGAACGCGAAGGTGAGGTCTCTGGATCCCTACGTCAACTCCCCGTTTCCGTCAATATCAGATAGGAGGCGGCCTATTTGGCGTTTTTCTTGATCCCCAGATTGCAGTATCTATGTAGGTCGGTGATGGTCCTTCCCCTACGGGCACCATCAACGACCACCTCTTCTTCGTTAGATTCTTTTTTCCCGGTCCCTTCCAGGTGCCGAACTTCTTTTAGCGTGCCGGAATTCCGTCGAACGTTCGAAAAGTTTAGATTACAGAAGTTCCATGCAGTTCGGACGATGAAAATGAGTACGGTGGTTCCTCTTGCACCCAGTTTTTCACGTTCCCTCTCTACAGTTCCTCGTCAACTAACTTAGTTTGATGATAGCAGTCTCATACGCCTTTCTAAGCTTCCCTCCAGAACCCCCTACCTCCGTCGCGTACCCCCTGAGGAGCTGAGTTGCCGAATGAACAGGGGGTTTTTTTTTTTTCGAAGTTGCCCTAGATAGTTGACATCTATCAGCCCCCCAAAGGTAGGTAACTTTCTTCCAGTCCCTACGCCTCCCGACATATCTTGATTTCCCCCCGTCCGAATAATGTGTCCCCATGGACATTGGCTTGCGTAATATCCGTAAAAATTTTCAGTCAGATGGCGGTGCTTCGGCATATTAAGAAGGTGGATTACTCTGAACCACCTCTTCTTGGTGCCAGCCCTCTGAGGTTTTCCAGGTTCTGAAACGCTGTCGGTCACCGTCTTTCCGGATAAAGCGAGCCCCCGATTCCCTCTCATTCTTAAAGACGTCGACGTCGGAATTCACACGAGGCCATGGACCTCGACTAGGGTGGGTGCCTCAGTCCCGTCTCCGCGATCCCCTTTCCTCCCCTGCCCTTCGATCGGCGCATTCGATAATGAAGTATCCTCCAATTTTTTGGGGGCGTTTGCTTTAAGTGCCACCCCCAGACTTTCCCATGGTGCCAAATTTTACCCCCGGTTCCCTTTCATGAAAAGAGCAATTGGTTCTCTATTAGCACGAGCATCATTGTTGATGCCCCCGTTTGCCAACGACTAATCTCGATTGCCTATCATGCAGATGCTACCTTTTTTAGTGCTTCCCCCCTTTTACGTCCGACTTGAGCCCGACAGGTTTGATCTTAGCGATTCTTAAGAGTGAACACCCGTTTATTCTTTTGTATTGCCATTCTCCGACTCCGTCACTGTGTTAACCGTGGCTTTTTCCTGTGCCGTTCTCACAAGCGCCCCTGCTCTATCTTAAACAATAAATTGACTTCCAGAAACCCCCTATGGCCCATAATCACGAACGGATAGGTTTTAGAGTGTTAACCTACCCCCCCCCACGCCACCCAACAAAACACACCACCACCCACCTCTTCCCCCCCGCCATATATCCCACACCAACCACAACACCACACACCCACCGCACAACCGTCCACCCGCCCGCGCCCCGACCCCTTCTTCCCACCTCTCCCCTCATTGGTTGTCGGATAGAGACTATGACTCGGCCTACTACGCCCAAATTTTTTTTTGTAGTCTCTTCCGTTGTCTTTGTAGCAGCGTCGTTCAATTTTTTCCTTTGACCTGTCTTCGGCCGACGTAGGCTTTTTTTGTTATCCAATCGGAGTGCTTTCGAAGGTCCTTTGGAGATAGTCTAAGACAAATTGTCAGCAGTCACCATCTTAGCCCAAACCTAGTGTTTTCATTTCTTATTCAACTAGCCTATTGAGTTTTTCTTGCTCTCGGCTTGACTTACCAAGTGATAAAGGCTCTATGATTTGGCCAGTCTTGGATCAGGTCGTGCCGTAGGAGGTTGGTCAGTCATTTTTATCTGTACTGAGTGCCTTCTGTATTCTCGAAACCTTGCTTAGAG
>Ga0179593_1263221_pt1 | contig 15329 bp, 34 predicted proteins | sample CZODoug2_1_08_16_FD_185931 | JGI IMG/M metagenome (GOLD analysis project Ga0179593, IMG submission 185931) | Vadose zone soil fungal communities from Angelo Coast Range Reserve, California, USA - CZODoug2_1_08_16fungal (PacBio error correction) | ecosystem: Environmental > Terrestrial > Soil >... | reverse complement strand
GTTCTTTCCGTTAGTCGCCTTTTTCTTTTTTCAGATCTTTATTCTGATTTTTTTTTTCTTGGGCGTGTCATCCCTGGCCCTGTTTCTCCTGTCCCTCTGAGCTTATTTCATTCCTTTTGCAGGGTCCTTTGTGACGTCCTAACCCTTTGTTTGTTTTTTCCAACCTCCCCCCACGATGATGGCGTTTTCCTCCTTGCTCTTAGGTACCTGCGTCCGGGAACAGGCCCCCCTTGACTCTCCCCCTTTTCCTTTGCCCCCCTGTTCCTTCCGATTTTTTGATGCTGTCTCGGTGGTTTCCAACCGGCCGTTTGCGCCGGAAACCGGGTTGTCGGCTTTCCCTGTGACTGGCCCTTTTTTTTTTTTTTTTTTGTTTTTTTCCGTTTTTCCCTTTTTTTCATTACTGTCCACGACAGGATTGGGTAATCAAACCTGGGCTTGTGGTACCCTTTGAATTTCCCTTTTTCCCCCAACATTCTTTTCTTTTCCTTTTTCCCCTCCCCTCTTCGATCACAACCCTTTTTCCGTCCCCCAAGGCCGCTTACATTCCTTGCGTTCTGCCCAGGAAGCCCCTCCCAACCGCGTCTTTGGCCCTTGGGATTCTCCTTTTTTTTCCCTTCCTTCGAGCGAGAACCCCCCTGACCTTTCGTTTTGGGGATGGGCCCACCGCCTTCCTCCTTTTTGTGAGGCTCCTTTGAAAGAAAAACGATTTTCCTTCCCCCCTTTGGCCGGGGTTTTTTTTTCCTCCCCTACTCGGCTCTGCCGTGGCTCGGGCAACCAAAGAACTCCAGGAGTCCGTTCTCTTTTTTTAATGATCCGTTCGTCCCACCCTTTTCCGACACAGTCACCTTTTCCCCCTCCGTTTACCCATTCCATTTTTTTTTTGGGACGACCCCTTCCTTGCACTCAGTTTCTAAGCTCATCTTCCCTGGTGGAGGGGGCCCCTTCCTTCCATGTGGCGGGGCCTGGGACCCAGCATCAACACCCCTTGCCTCCCCTCTCCTTTTTGACCTTCCCTGAATACAGAAAAGGTTTTTCCCGGTCCCTCCTTTTTTTTCTTGCCTTCATCCTGTTTTTTTTCGCTTTTGGTGTCCTCTTACTCTCCCGCGTTGCCCCCGGCGCTTCTCAACCTTTGCTTCGGGGAGTTGGGAGCCTCACCCGTTCCTTTCTGGGGTGTCTTCAAACCTCCCCCGCCTCCTGTCCCCGATTTAGGAAACCCACCTGCATGACCGGCCAGCTTGCACGCACTCGAGAATCACTCTGGTTTTATCTGCCAATTACACATTTTTTTTTCTTTCTCCTTTTTCCCTTGTTTGTAATTTTTTTTTCTTCTTTTCGAGGCAAGTCAGTTTTTTTTCTTTGCACCGATAGTTATGACTATATGGACTTTTTCCTTCATTTTTTTTCTTCTGTTAGGACCTTTCCCCCCATGGTTGCCCCCTTTGTTTTTTTTTTCCCCACCAAGTGCCGGGCCGTTATGTCCGTGACACTCAATGGTGGGCGGATCTGTCACAGCCTTTTTTTCCTGGCTGGGTTATTGTGTTTGAGTCTGCTTCTTTGTTCTCCCCCTCAGGGTTTGGGGATTTTCTGGATCAGTTTTCATTTGTCAGTATTCCCCCCTCCAAAGGGAAATCGCGTGGGGTTTGTCGGTGGCTGTCATTTCACCACCATTCTCGTGTTCCCTTTTTCTTGCCTGCAGCCCCTTGCATGAAAAAATTCAGTGCTTTTTTTTCTTTGCTGTATTCCTTTTCCCTTTTTCCCAGTGCGTTTTCCCAGTTGGGTCGGTTTACCCTTTTTTCCCTTTTTGGTTCTTTTTTTACACCAGTTTTCCCCCTTTTGGCTGGCTCCGCTCCGCGAGATGAGTTTATTCACTCCTGGGCCTTTTCCCCCCATGCTTCGGCCTCAACCTGTCCTTTCTTTTTTTTCGTGTGGTCTTTTTCCTGCCGGTTTTTTTGCCCCTCCCCCCCCCCCCGTTTTGACATTGTTCCCCCTCGATTGTACTAGGGCAGTCTTTTTAACTCTCCCCCCCCCCCCCCCCCCCTTTTGTGCCTCGTCCAACAACGTCATTTTCTGGGTCTTTGACGGTATTTTTTCTCTTTCCCAGTCTTTTCCCACTGTTTTTTTAATCACACTTTTTTTGTGTCAGATGGCAGACTTCACGTCAAGGCTGACGTTCGTGGGGAAGGTCCACCCCCCTGTTGCCTTTTTTTCAGGGCTCTGTCCTCTTACGTTTGACCGCCTTTCGTTCTTTTTGGGGGGTTTTTTTTCCAGTGTAGTCACCCCTGACAAAAGGAGTTTTGGACTCCCCTGGGGCCAACGAGTAATAGACAACGTTTTTCCTAAAACCCCCTGACCCCCCACGCCCTGTTTTTCCCAGCCCAGTCCCCACTTTTCTTTCCCCTGTTTTAACAAGTTTTCCCCAATTCCTTTTTTTCTGTTCTTTGTGGGAAAGGGTGAAGCACCCACTCCAATCCGAACTTTTTTTCAACCCCACCCTTTTTGACGAAGCCTAATACTCACCCCCTCCCCCCCCCCCTTTCTTTTGACCCTTTTTGGTCTTTGGTGTACCTGACCCCCCTCCCCCGAAAACCTTTTGCTTTCCCAAAAGTTTTTTCTGCGCACAAAAAAATCAGTTTAATCATTTTCCCCTGCCTCCCGTTTCTTCCAACTGCCTTTCTCTTTTTTTTTTTTTTTTTCCCCCACGTCTGGGAGCCACTTTTTTTTGTTCTTTTTTCAGTTGTCTTCCCCCCCCCCCCTTTTGGTAGTCCGCTACTTTTTGTTTTGTGCGTTGTTTAAGTGTGTAAACAGTTGTTTTGTATCCTTATGTTCCCCTCCTTCGTTCAGTCTTCTCTTTTGTAAGTTTCTTCCCTCCCCCTGCACTGTTTTTTCCCCCGATGGGAAGGAGACCCCCTTGACTGGTGGTTTTCCCCCCCCCCTCGGGCGATTTACGTATATGTTGAGTTCAGTGTTGGCCTTGTCTTTTGTCCCTTTTCTTCCGAACGGATGGATGTAGGTTATTTTTTTTGTAGGTCATGAAGCAATCTCCCCCCGTTTGACTGCTCCCCTTCTTTCCCTCACGATGTTTTCTGGGTTCCCCCTTTGTCGTTTAACCCCCCCTTTCCCCTGCCCTCTTAGCAACCCGATTCTGATCCTCTTTTGTCCGCCTCCCTGCAGTGGGAAAATTTTTATTGGTTTTTTTCCTTTTTCCCTGCCTTTTCTCTCCCCCCCTTTGGTCCGATATTCGGACCCCAACTTCTTTGTTCCTTCAACCAGTCTCTGGTATTTCACCGTGTTTTTGTGATCTTTTGACAGTGACATCCTCTGCTTCAGTTTTTTTTTCCTTCTTTCTTATTACAATTCCTCCCCCTCGAGTTCCGTCGGAACAACTTGCGCTGGACCTTTGTTTTTTTGTTTCTCGCTTTTTCCTGGGGCGCAGCAGGACTTTTCCCTTTTCTGCTGTTGTTTCCCTTCCCCCATCCCAGTCAAGATTTCCCACCCTTAGCGGTGTTTTTTTTTTTTTTTTTCGGTCGTTACTGGTTACTTCAATTTTTTCTTTTTTTTTTTTGAATGGTTCTTGCCTGAAATGTCCTTGTTTTCCCCGCCCCTTTTTGGTTTTATGTGTAGGGGTAAATTTTTTTTGTTTCCCTTTGTTTCCTTGAGTATATAATAAACTTTAGGGTTTCCCCCCTTTTTTTCCTTCAGCCCCTTTTCTTTTTCCCCCCTCCTTGGGACACCCTTCACACTCCCTTTATGCTTTGCCACCTTTTTTGTGTGTCCTTGGCTCCCCACCCCCACGGCCACCTTATCTCTTCTTTTTCCCCCCCCTTTCCCTTGGTTTTGGGGTCTCTTCCTTTGTTTGGTGTCAGTTGCCAAAGTCCACCCCCCACTCCTCCACGGGCTCCTGTATGGCTTCCTCAAACCCCTTGGTTCTTTTCTTTTTAGTTGTGATCCAACCGGTGATTCCGTCCCTTTCTTTTAACTCATTTTTTCGTTCTTTTGAGACTTCAATGTCCCCAATTTTTTTTCCCTCCCCACCACCTTCGACCTCCTTGTTTCTCACAACGCTTTCCACCACCTTCACCCCCCCCCGGTTTGGGCTCCACCAGGCTTCGACGTCCGTCTGCTACCTTTTCCCCCCAGGTAGTTTCTTTTTCCCCTTGCGAACTTCTTTTTAAACTTTGGTTCTTTTCGTCCCCTGTTTCTCGTCTTTTTTCTTACCCCCAGTTTTTTGCGGCTCCCGGTAAAGCTCCGTAACTCGACCTTTCTCTTTTCCTCCCCCTTACCCAGAGCGGGACCCAGCTTCTTTCTTTTTGCGATCCCACACAGTGAATCATCGAACTTGTTTCTCACAAACCCCCGGTGTGATTTCCTTCGAAGTCTTACCCCCCCCCCCCCCAAGAATGTGCTTCGCCTGTCAATTAGGTTTTTCAAAACCCCTTTTTTTGAAACTATTTTTTCCCTCTATCTGATGAGGTTTTGATCCCCTCAGGCCTGACTTGTTCCCTTTTTTCCGTTTTCCCTTCCTGCCGACCCTTGGTGTCCCCTTCTTTTTTCAAGCTGCCTAAGATTCCCGACTGATTTTTTTTCATTCCCGCACCCCCCCCTCCCTTCCCCCCGTTTTTTGAAGTTTTTTTTTGTCTCCTTCAAGCCCCAAGCTTTTAAACCCTCTATTCCACACCCCTTTTTAACTTCAGCGTTTCGTGGTTTGACCCTTGGTCCCCCCCCCCCCCCCTGAAACCCATTCCCTTTTTTTTTTTTTTGGTGCCCCAACCCCCCTTTGTTTTCGGTTTTAAGACCCCCCCCCCCTGTTGAATGCTTCCCTTTTCTTGACCCTCCTTTTTTTGAAGGTCCTGGAGTCCCAGGGTTGGGAGTTCCCCTCATACTGAGGACCCGAACCCCCCCCCTTTTTTTTTGGGGATGCTCCGACCCCCCCCTGTTTTTAATAGATTTCCCAACCCTCTCCTTTTTTGTGCTTGCTTTTGTGCAAGTATTCTCACCCATTTTTTTTTTTTTTCCTTTGGTTTCGTGCCCGAACAACACTGTCCCTTCCCCGTGTTTCCCCCCCCCCCCTTTCGTTGTGATTCACTTTTTTCCCCCTGTCCCCTAAAGGCTTGGGCCCCTTTTAAGGGAGGTGTTCCTTGCTGATTGTGTTTTCAAAGTGTCGTTTAGTTTTTTTTCATGCCCCCCCCCCCTTCCCTCTTGCACCGAATCCTTGTAACACTCCCCTTACGGATTACATGGCTTGGTCTGTATTTAGTTCCCTTTTTTTACTTGTTAAAAGTTTGGTCTTTTTTTTTTTGCTTTTTTTTCACCCTTTGTTTTGGTTGATTTTTTTTTTACCGGCCGCACAGTGGCCCGCAGTTCGTCCCCACCGAATGAACCCCCCTGGTTCTCCTCTACCCCTGTTCGGTGGCCTTTCACCTGTCCCCCCCACTGGCAGTCTCCTGCCATGAACCTTTTCCAGCTTTTTTCACTGACGCTTAGCCCCTCTTCCCCCCCTCTGAGTTCCTTGCCCCCCTTAAAAGAATTCGTTCCCTTTTTTTTTTTTGAAACCCCTTGTGAGGGTCTTTTCCTCCAATTCATTTTGAGTCTTTGACTTTACTTGTTTTCACAGATGTTTATGAACAACCCCTTTATGGACCACCCCCTCCCCTCCTTCCCCCATTGATGAGAGTTGCTTTCCATTTTTTTTCGTTTTCAGAACGGAGTCATTTTTCCCCATAACCCGGTTAGAGGCTGCTTAATTCCCCCTTTTTCCCCCCTTTTTCCCCCACCTTCCTTTTCCAATGGCCCTTCCACCTCTTACCCTGCCCCCTCTTTCCCTTTTTTTCTCCTTTCTTGCCCTGTCTCTTTTTCTAAACGGAGGTTTTTGCTTTTCTGTTTTTTTTTTGAATTTGGACCTTACCCCCCCCTCCCCCTCAGCCCTTTCGTGCTTTTCTCCTTTTCCCCTGTCGTTGAACAAGACCTTTGCCCCCCCCATTTTCCCCCACCAAACATTTCTGGCTACAAGAAGTTGCTCTTTAGACAAGTCACCAGGTCTTTCCCTCTTTTCCCCCACCAATTCCTTTACCTCCAAACTGAACCAGTTCCCCCATTGGTTTTTCGTTCCCCCCCCTTTTTCCACGTCTCAGTGAATTTGTCCCCCAATTATCCCCGGAAGTTAAATCGCTCTCCCATTAAGGTTCCCTCCAATCCTGTTGTAAGCGCTCCCCCCCCCCTTTAAAAGTCTTCACCACCCCTTTCCCCTCCTTTCGACCTTTTGGGTCCCCCAAATGGGGATTATTCATCCCTGTCGTCTCTTTTTTTTCTGGTTGCCCCAACAAAACACCCCTTCCAAAGTTTTTTTCGTTTTTTTTGCGTTTTTTTTCCCCTAGTTGAATAATCGGGGCCCCTTTTTTTTTTTTCCCGTGCCCCCCTTATTTTTTTTCTTGCAAGTTGTGAGGTCGTTGTGCAGCTCTTTTTTTTTCCCGGCGCCCCCCCCGTTGCTGTCAAGCAGGGTCCTCTGGTCCTCCTTTTCCTTCCCCCGATTTCCCCCTTGTCTGTCTCCCCCCCTGGTGCCCGATGTTTTTTATTCCCCCTCTTTCCAGATATTTCTCCCCCCCGTATTCTCCTCAGCTGTGTTTCCACCCGTTTTCGCTATTCCAGGCTGAACATGTTGCCTTGGCCCTTCCCCCCCTTTTTGTAGCTCCCCTCTTTTCTTTCTGTCCACCCGTTCGGTGTTTTCCCCATTCGTTTTGTCCCCTGTCTTATACTTGCTTTTGTTACGGGTTCACCGTCAGGTCTTTGAGGCAATCTGTCTTAGGTAGAACCCAATATTCAGGTTCCTTATTGGCCTGCTCCTTTTTCCTATTGAAAGTCCTGACCCCCGTTCGCTGTGCGCCTGTTAAGGGTTCTCCCTGTACCTGTTTCACCTTTCACTGGGGTCCTCCCTTTGTCTCCTCCCATTTCGTTGGACCCATCCCCGCCGTGATTCCTGGTTAGTTTTTCCGATTGCCCCTCTTTTTGATGGGATTCCATTTGATTTTCCCCCCTTTAAATCACACAGTGTTCTCTTTAGATCAGGAAGTGCAATCATTTTTTTTCCAGTGACCCCTTTTTTTTCCATTTGGACCCCCTCCCCCCCTTTTTCATCCTATTTTTCTTTTCTTTTTACCTTCCGGAGTTGAGTTTTTCCTTTTGTCCTCACACCCCCCCCTCATTTTGATTTTTTTTCCCCTTTTTTTTTTCCCCCCCCGTTTTGTCGTCGGTACTTCCCAGCCTTCCCCTTTGTCTCCCCCCCCAAACCTTTCCTTGACCCGTACTGTTTGGACCCCCTTTTTTTCTCCGTATGTTCAATCGTCTAAACCCCAGTCCCCTTTTCCCCCCCCCTCGGCCTTTGATTTTCTCCTTTAAGCTGTCGGGCATTTCCCTGTTTTACCTTTTTTCTCCTGTTCCCACCATACCTGTCCATTTTGGGAGTGTCGTCCCCCCCTTCCTCCCCCCGCCCTGAAAGTTTCCCGAGAAACCGTCATCCCCTCTGTTCGATTTTTTTTTCCCCTTCCCCGTCCCACGTCGCTGCATCCTCCCCGTCTTTCGTTTGCCAGCCTGGATAACAGATCTTTGAGACTTTCCCCCCCACGGTCATGTCCTTTTTTTTGATCCTTTCATGACCCCGTGTATATCATTCTTATCCCTTTTTTTTTCTCTCTTTCCTGTTCCTTCATTTAGTTGTTACTTTGACGTTCTGCTCTTCGTTTTCTTTTTCTTATTTTGTCTTTTGCTTTGAAGCATTGGCTAGATTCCTTTCCATTTTTTGTCTTTTGACCAAACCTTCGATTTTTAGTGCAGTTACTTGGCGTCCTTTTTTTTCATTCAGACCTTAGCCTTTTACCGTGTTTTTCTCACCTTTAACTATGTCTTCTTTTTTTTCTTTTTTTTTGTTCACTTCACTTAAGATTTTGTGAATATGGTAGTTCCTTTTTGACCCCCCTTTTTTCCTTTGACCCATTTCCCCCCAATGCCACCCCCCTCTCCGTGGTTTTCTTTTTTTTATTCGTACCTTAGAGGATTTTTTTTGTTTCCAACCTCCTGCCCCGGTTGGGAGGGTCCTGCTGGCCAAAGGGTCATTTTCCCCTGAGGGTAATTGTCACCTCCTTCTTACCTCCTCACCGATTCGATGAATGCCCTTACCCCCCTTCGGCTGGTTTTCCTTAATGTGAACCACTACACTCCTTTCCTTTTTTCGTTTCCTTTTCGGAATAAAAGTTCCCCCCGGTACCATGGTGGCCCCTCGTTCCTCCACCTTAATGAGGGTCCTGATTTTTCTGATTAGACAAAGAGACAGGGGTCTTTACTTCCCCCTAACTTCATTTCACCCTCCAGACGGACAACCCATGAACTCCTTCCTAGGGGAGGAGGGTTGCTTTCCCCCCCTTCCATTTTTGATTTCCTCCCCCCGTCCCTTTTTAGAAGGTCCACCCCTTCCCCCCCCCCCTTTTTCAATGGCGACCACTCCGTTTTTTGTCAGAGAGGTGTTCCCCTTTTCCCCTTTATTTTCTGGAGAGGTTCCCCCCCCCCCCCCCCAAAATATCTTTTTCTTTTTTCCCGAAGCTTTCCCTTTTTTCAGGATTCTGTTTTAACGTCTCCCCCCCTATTCCAGAAACCTTTTGAGTTTGTTTCCTCCACAGTCCGTTTTAATCCGATTTCCTCCTCTGATCTCCTTCCCGGGGGAAGGAATCGGGTTTTCTTTCCCTTGACCAAAGGACCCCAAACAACATTTAAAGCCCCAACCACGATGAAGCTTCTAATAGTATTCAGAGACCTTAGGCCCGAAGTCCCCAAACCCCGCTTTTTTCTTTCTTGGGAGTTTCTTTTCTCCCTTTTTTTAATTTTCTTTTCCGTTTTTTGATAAAAGGCGGTTCAAGGAATGATTCCCTCACCCTTTGACCTTCTTAGGTGGCCCACCCCCCTTTTTTCCAAGCCCCAGTAATCTCTTTTTTTGTTTTTTTTTTGTGGATTTTTTTTTGAAAAGTGTACCTCCGGAAGCCCGCCCCTTCCAGGCCCCACTCTTGCCGTCTCCCTTAGAGTTATCCCTTGTCAATCCCCCTTGTTTTACCCCCCTTTTTTGAACCTTGTTGTTCCCTATTGTCTTCTTTTTTTTTCGTCTCCCCTGAGGTTGTTACCCCCCTTATTTTGTCCGTTCCCTTCTTCTCTTCCCTATTTTTCTTCTTTTTGGGACGGGGCACCCGGAACTTTCTTCTTTCTTTTTCTCACACATTGACCAGTTTTTGTCATTGTTTGTCCTCACTTTTGAAACAGAGAAGTGGTTTGATGAAACCCCTTTTTCAATGCCATTTGTGTCCTTAGGATACAATTCTAGATGGAATTTTAATCCTTTCTTTGGGTATTTTTGTCTTTTTTTTCTTCCTTTGGGTGACTTTAGTTTCCAAGTATCCCTTTCCAGATGCCTTTTTTTTCGGTTTTTGTGTAATTTTTTCCCTAAGCCCAGACTTCACACGGTTTCACTTCCTGTCCCCCTGAAGCTACCCATGATGTTTTTTTTACAACCTCGAATGACCCCCTTTTTTTTTGGAGGGATTTGATTGTATGGACTTTTTTTTTTATTTCTTTTTGTTCCCCCATTTGGTCCCAAGTTTTTTCAAGGTTGGTCTTTTTTTTCTTTTTTGGTTGACCCCCCCCTTTTTCCAACTGGAGGATCACTTGAGCCAAGTTCTCTGCGGCCCCATAAATAAGTTCCCCTGAACCCCTTCTTTTTGAGAAATGTGCCTTTAGCCTTCTTTTTTTTTTTTTTGGTCCATTTGGAGGGAACCCACCCGTTCACTTTTTTTTTTTTCCCGTAAACCCTGGTTTTTTTACCCCCAAATGGGGCCTTTCGCCCCCCTCTCTAAGAGACATGATCCCCCCCATTATTCCTTTTTTTGTCGTTCACCTTTTTCTCTCTGGTCGTTTTCTTTGTGTATGAGGCTCTTTTGTATGAGTTCCCCTCGGTCCCTCTCCCAGCACCAGGTATCAACATGTCGTCCCCCACTGGGGAGATTTTTTTCCTTCTGGTCCCTTTTTATGACGGGGCCCCCCTTCGGAAACCTGGACCTGCCGGGCCCTTACTTTTACCCGGTGCCCCCTTTTTTGAAGATGCCGGTTTCCCTTTTCCCTGTACTCCATCCCCCCCCCAACAGAGTTGTCCCCTAGTTGAAAACACCCGCTCCCTCAAAACTTTCCGTCCCCACCCCCCCCAACCCAAAGTTTAATGTCCCCCTTCCCCCCCCTGTTCCCGTTTCGACCCTTTAGTCACTCGTCAAGGGATACCCCGGTGGTCCCTGCTTTGGCTACGGATGTTTGTTCCCTCCTCCCCCAACCTCCTTTTTTTTTTTTTTCCCTTTTTGACCCACCAGAAGTACGAGTCCCCCCTGGTTCCCCCCCCCCTCCCCCCATGGCCTTTCTTCTTCTGTGTCTTTTTTACGACCCCCTTTTTTTTCCCGCCACTTACCCTGGTATGGCCCTTTTAGGATTCCCCCAATTTTCCGGTCAGACCCTACATTCCCCCCTCTGTTATGCACCCCCTTTTCTTTTTTGCACCCGATCTCCCCGTTTCCCTTTGCCCAAAACTTCAGGATGACTTCTTTTGATTTTCATTGGTGGTTCATCCCCCCCCCCCCCCCCTTGCTTTTTTGTTCCTTCCTTCCCCACTAGGTCTTTTTCAATCTTTCGTTCGTCCTTCTTTTTTCCTCATTCCCTTGGGTGTTTCCCTCTTTACTTTCTCTTGTTTTTAGTATTGAACCCTTTTTCAAGGCTCCCCCCTTCAACTTTCTGTATTTTCTTTTCGAATCTCCTTTTCCCCTGTCCTGGGTCTTGTCCCCCCTCATGCTTTGACTCCTTTTTTCCGGCTTGCTCCCTTCCATTGCCTGTCCTTCTTTTCAGACAGGCTTTCTTCCTCTGTTCTCCCCCCCTTGTGCCTGGATTTTTTTCGACCTTGAAGATGAGGTAACCCCCGTTTTCTCCACCTGCCCGATTTCCCCCCCCCGATCGTCAGCAAGCCCTGACTGGTTTCAAGTTCCTTCCATTTTTTTTTCCCCCCGGTTTTTTACTTTGGTTCAGTGACCCCCCTGCAAAGTTTCGCCCTCACTCCTTGGGTCGACCGTCGTGAACATTTCACCCCATTTCTTTTCATCACCCCCCATTTTTCTCCTTCTTCTTTTTGCAGTTTTTTTTTCTCCTAAGTCTTTCCCTTTTTTGCCGGAAATCTTATTGCATTCCCCTTTTTGTCTGCCCTTTTCTCTTTCCCCCTTTTCGTTCTCTGAGTGATTTGCCCCCCCATTTTTTTTCTTCTTTCTCCGGCGCGGCCCCTCCCCTTTTATTTGGCCAATTTTTTTTTACTTCTTTTTTGGGCGCCCTCCCCAAGAAGTGGTCAAATTAAAGTTTCCTTTCCCAGATGTTCCGCGTCTTTCCCGGTTGTTGTCCTCCCCCCCAAAGGCAAGGTTTTGCCCTTTTCTTTTTCCCCTTACCGTTGCGACCTTTCTTTCCAGGTTCCGTGTATTTTTCCAAACCTTTTTCCATCTTCCCCACAAAATGACGTTCCCCTTTGGGATTTCTCTAATGTGTCCCCCAACCCTCCTGGCCCAAGCCTTTCAAAGTTTAGTCCGTTCTTTTTCCTTTTTTTTCGTATGTGGAACTTGCCTTTTTCACCCCCGACCCCGGAAATATACTCTCCTTTTTTTACCTAACCTTTTCCCCCCCCTGTTGTTTGAGTTTGTTTTTTGTTGGAGTCTCCCTCCGTTTTTTTTGAGGACAAAGTACACCCCCCTTAAACGGCTTTGATTGACTTCTCCAAAACGGGGCTTCTTCCTTTCGGTGTGATCCACCCCCGTTTTTTCCTCCCCCTTGTTTTAACTCTTTCTTCTGATCACCATCCAAGTTTTCCCTCCACCATTCCCCCCTCTTTCCCCCCCCGTCCTGTCCTCAAAACCTGTTTACCCCCGTCCTTTTTTTTACAGGACCCTTTTCCCCTCCTCCTTATCGCCGTTTCCCCCATTTTCCAAAATCGTCGTTTTTTTCCCCTTTTTTTGAATCATACCTGGGTCCCCAGAGAGGCGTCTTCTTTCTACCTAGACTTCCCCCCCATTTTTCTGACTTCCGGCCCCCCTCCACATTCCCCTAGTTTTTTTTTGTCTACACTGTTGAATACCCCCCGCAGAGTTTGTCAGTACATTTTCTTTTTCGTCTCCCCCCCCCCCCCCACTATTTGTTGCATCAACCCACGCCCTTTTTTGTTGATGCTCCCCCCTCCTTTTTACCCCCACTTTTCTTTTTCCCTTGTCCTCCGGGTCACCAATATTGTTCTCCATCCCCCTCTTCCCCCCCCTTCTACTAGATGTTTCTGTAGGCCTTTCTTGGTTCACTCCCTTTTCCCTTTTTCCCCTAAGCTTGCAATAGTTTCGTCCCGTCCTTCCTCCCCCTCTTTCGGCCCTTTCCCGTCCCGAAGCTACCCTCCTGTCTTTTTTTTTTCCCCTTCTTCCCCCCAGGGGACAAAGTTCTTTCCCCACCCCCTTTTCACACCTACCGCCTCCCCCTGAGCAAGGTTTTCCTTGGCTTTCCCCCCCCCCCATCCCTTCTTACCCCCCACTTGGTAGGATCTCCCCCACCACCCTTCCCCTCCCCCAATATGGAAGACGTTTTTTTTCATAAGAGAACACGTTTTGGTTTCTGTTTCCTGATAAAAGAGAGACAGTCAATTTTGGTGCCCCCCTTTTTTTTTTCCTCCTTTTGGCCTCTTCTCCCCAAACGATTTTTTTTTTTTTTTTTTCTTGTCGTGCTCCCTTCCGGGCAGTATTTGGAACTTCATGGTTTCTCCGAACCCCCACCCGGGGACATACCCCCCTTTAGTTTTTCCCCTCTTTCCCTTACAACAAACGCGCAAGTCGGCCTTTGGTCCTTTTTCTTTCTTAGGATGGCATTGTTCTTTTTTGACCCCAGGTAGTCCTTTGATTTGTATCTGGCAAAAGGCCGACCAAAGACTTTTTCCCCCCATTTTAACCGTTAGCCAGTTCGATTTGGCTTGGTTCTTATTTGTATTTTCCCCCTTTATTCCCCAACTTTTTTTGGATATTAGAGTGTTTTTTCCAACTTTTGTTTCCCATTTTTTTTTCCTGTTTAAATTTGTCCAAGGGTCCCGTTTGTTTCAAACTCCTCACAGTTTTTTCTCAGATACCCTTCCATCCCCCCCCTTTCCCTTTTTTCCCCAAGTCCCCCTTCAAGTATGCCCCCCCTGTTTGACCTTCAAGCAACTGGGTTCTTTTGACACTTTTTTCTTGCGCCAGTTATGTTCCCCCCCCCCCCTCCCTTCTTCTGTTTCTTTTTTTTGCCCACAACTCCTCTGTGGGGTGAATTTTTTGCGAAATCTCCCTTTTTCAATAATTTTTATTCCTTCCCCGTGAACTGTTTCATTTTCCATTTTTGTTTACCCTTTCCCAACCTGCTGGCCTTCCGTCCAACGCCTCCCCCTTCTTCCTCCTGTTAGAAGTTTCTCTTTTTTCCGTTTGAAAGTTTTTTTTCCCTTTGACCTACCATATTCTGGTTAGTGACCAGGTTTTCTTCCTCCCAATGTCTGTAACCTCCCGGACCCTTTCCAACCCTTCCCTCCCTTCACCCAAAATGAGAAATTTTTCAGAAGAACGACCCCCTTTCCGTGGCCTTTCCTGATGCGTTTTGTGTCAGGCTCCCACCCGTGTTCCCACTTTGTGTTTCTGGCCGCAGGACCCCCCCCCATGTCCCCCCCACAGAACGCACTTTTCATCGTGTGATTTTTGTCCCCTCCTGTGCCGTTAGAAACGCCCTGGACCCCTCCCCACCACACCGATTTCTCACTTCGCGCGTCTCCTCCCCTTTTTTAACAGGGGGCTTTATTTTGATCTAAAACCCTCGTTCGGTGCCCCCCCGGCCCCGGCAATGTGGTCGGTTCCTTCCCTCGCCATTGCATTTCCCGTCTACGCTGACATTTCTTTGGCCACTTCGGTCGTCCTCTCCCACTTTTTTTTTTCCTCCCCCCCCCCTAGCGATAAAAATCAGACCCAGATCCCCAACCATGTTCACCCCTCTTCTCAGAACCACCTTTTATTTCAGATAACGTCTGTGTTCTCTTTGCGTTGGGTTTATCTTTTCATCTTCCCCTCTTTTCGTCTTGTTTCCTACCCCCCTCCCCTTTGTCTTTTGGAGTTTTTTGTTTTTTTTTTAAAGTAGGAATTAACGCCTTTTTGATGGGCCCGCTACGTGCTGGAATTCCTTTCCGATGATGTCAGACTAACCGCCCACCTCAATTCCCATTCCCGCTTTTTTCTTTCCCAGGTAAGAATTTGTTTGAACCCCCTATCCCTATTGATTAAGGTTTTCAGAGTGGGGAGTTACAATGTTCTCTTCTTTCCATGGTTTCTTTTTTATTCTGTCAAGTTTTATTACAAGGATCTCTCCCCCACCTTTCCTGTAGTCCCCCACCCTTTCCACTTTCTTATTGTCTTTGCTTTGGCAAGGTTTTTCCAGGAGTGCCAGACCCTTCAATCTTACACTAGGAAGACCCTATTTGTCCTTCCCCCCTAGACGCTTTTTTTCAACCCCCTCCCGCCTCCTGGTCGAGTAAGGGTTGACATTCACTTTATTCTGTCTTGTCTTTAGGGAATATTTTTGTGTCCCCGCCTCCCTTTTCCCCCCTCCCCCTTTCCCAGAAGCTGTTAGGGCTTTTTTGGAGTTAGATGGACGTGAGGTGGAAACATTCTCCCCCTTGGTAGCTGGCTCGGCCTCTTTCATGGGTGTCTGCTTTCCTTTCACCCCCTGAATGTGATTAGAGGCCTTTTCCCGCCAATCCAATCAGCTTTGCGGTTCACTGCTGAATCAACCCCTCCTCTTTTTTGATTTTACCGTCCGGTTCTGCTCTATCGACTTTTCCTCTTCATGCTTTTCCCCCTCCCCAGTTTTTTCCTTCCCTCCCGTCAGTTTTTTTTTTTGACCACCCCTGGAATCGACCCATTTGACCCCTCGACTAACCACCAAGCATAACCCCATCTCCGTTGTTCGGGTTTTAACATCCCCATTTCGTATGAGTTTTGGGAATGAAGCTTTCTTCCTTAAGTTTAGCCTCCCCCTTCTTAAACATCCACGCAGGAGGGCAGTTTGGGACCCTCCCCCCCCCCATTGCTGGCAATCAACTTTTCTTTAGACCCTTGACTGCACTAGTTTCCGATGTTGGCGTGACACTTAACCGTCTCCGCCCTTCGGGTCCCTCTGACATCTCACCAGTTCCGCTCTCCCTCCCCCCCGTTTTTCTACGCTTTCTGAAGAAACAGCCT
>Ga0179593_1728343_pt1 | contig 15330 bp, 14 predicted proteins | sample CZODoug2_1_08_16_FD_185931 | JGI IMG/M metagenome (GOLD analysis project Ga0179593, IMG submission 185931) | Vadose zone soil fungal communities from Angelo Coast Range Reserve, California, USA - CZODoug2_1_08_16fungal (PacBio error correction) | ecosystem: Environmental > Terrestrial > Soil >... | reverse complement strand
CTTGTCAATTTCTTCCAGTTTCCTCTGTTGACTCTCTTCCTCCCCATCCTTCTCCCTTATGCCGTCGCCATTCATCCTGTTCATATGGAAGATGTGAAGTACCAGCCTGGCCTTGTCCTCCTTTTTCTCTCTTTTTTTTTCCACCCCCAAATGTCTCCAGCTGTCCCTGAAGCTCCTTTCATGAATTATCTTCGGTTGCTTCCCACCATTGACATGTCTCCCTCCCCCCATGTGTAAGGTTCCTCACCCTCCAGAATCAATTTGGAATTTTTCCTGTAATCTGGTTTTCTTTTCTTCCCCTTTTCCTAACGCAAAAATTTACCCTTCCGAGAATTGTGGACAATGGTTTCAACCTTGTTTCCTGCCCTGGACCCAGGTTCTGGCTCAGCCACCTGTCCCCACACACTGCCCAAGAGTTCTTTTTAGCGATTAGTTATATCGCTCGGTAACTTCCAGGGTGTCTCCTTGCCCTGACAATGGTCCCCCCACAGCATCATAAGAACCCTGCTTCTTTGCATATCCCTAAGACAAGATTTTCTCCGGTGACCAGCCTCCGGATTTTCCATCCACGGCCGTCCATCACTGTTTCCTGCTGAGTTTTTTTGTTGTGTTGACCTCCCCGTCTAATGTCTTATTCACTTTACTCCCTTCCTCCTTCAGGTCCTTCTTCTTTCTCTTCCTTCCTTGTAAGGAGATCTTTTTGCTCCATGATTTAATGGGTCTTCATCCTTCACCTCCCCGACTCTCTCCTGCCCCTCCATGTGATCTTTTCCTCTCATGCGATTCCTCGACTGATCCCCAGAACAATCTTTCATACCTCCTTTACCCCTCCCCCCCTTCTTGAGCCCCTCCTTTTTTTGAGACCTTTATTGTGATGATCTTCACGTTTAAACCCAGATCCGGCGCCCAGTCTTGTCCCCCCAGGAATTTCAGCCCCGTGCAACTCCGTGTGACACCAAGGAAAGTATTCCTTTAGTTGTGGGGTTCCCCCCCCCCCCCCCGGGAGCTGTGCCCCCCTGTAGGATGAGTCTGGCATTCTCAACGGTTCCAAATATCAACGTGATTTGTCGGGGGAGAGAGGGAATCAAACCAGACCAACTTCTACCAAATTTGAATGACCTGCTGTCAAAACCTCCCCCAAACTTTACCCGAAGTGAATATGTATGTGGGGAGTTCTCCCCTTGAGTCTCAAGTAATAAACCTTCAGGTTTTTGCGTATTCCCCCCCCTCCTGGACTGTTCAATCTCTCGGACCAGCTATAAAGTGTTCGTTTGAAACAATGACTCCCCGAGGAAACAGGACCCGTCTCAGTTATTATATGAGTCCCCCCATGTCTTGCAGTTCATGTTTATCCCAAGTTTCAGGAAAATTTCTTTATGTTAATGCCACCCTGTCGATGCCCCTTCTATGACATTCCTATCTCAGACACAAAGAAACATCTGTAAGTGTGTTGTCTTACGTGCCCAAAAGTGGTCTAACTTTTCCCTGTCTTTTTACCTTATACTCCCAGACTAAAAATCTATAAAAGCACCTGCCTGGTATCTGCTCTTTTATGCCAGACTAAGATGGGGGGGATTCCTTTAATTGAACTTCGGTAGTCTCCGTTGGTCCCCTTGGGTCCGGCAATGTGCCTGAGGGGTGGTGGAGTTTCTAAAACCATGTCATATCTGTTGCCCCTGTGGATCCAACTTGTGCCCTCTAGTTCAAAGGCTTTCCATTCACTCTTTCTGCTTTTTCCATTCCCTGATGGCCACTTCCCGACTCTTGACACTCACTCACTAATAACCCCCTCTGTTTCCCCAATGTGTAGATTACTGGGGATTGTTTCATCCCCTTCTTGACCCCCTTCATGACCCTACGGGTAAAATTTGAAAATTTCTTGTTCTTTTTTGTTGTTGATATTTTGAATCCCTTTCCTAGATGCCAGTAACCTCCAGTGCAATAGTTTGCTTGGATGAGGAAACCCATTTTCCTTTTCCTCAATAACATGCCTTTCAAGTCCCCCTAAAGGTTTCCCCTGGGATCATAAGTCTCTTGGGTGATTTTGCTTCCCTTGCCTCTCCCACCCTCTGGCCCCCCCTTGTTGTTATGTGGTCTTTTTCCTTGGGTTCTCTTTCGTGAGAAGAACCTTTCCCCAGGGCACCACCTTTTGTTTCCATTTGCTTCAGTGTTCTTCCTCCCTCCCTCTCATACTCCTGGTGTTTATCGCTTTCTGGAGTGAAATTCCTTTTTTAAGTGGTCAAATACTCCAACCCCTGGGTGCCCTAGTCCGTTCGCTCCCCAAGAAAGATCCCCCAAACCCCCCCAGACCACTAAAGAAGTTTTCCAGATTTTTTTGGATCCCCCCGGGCAGGTGCTGCAACGCACCCCTGAATCAATTCATGAACAGTTGGGATCACTTGGTCAAGTGAGGGCCCTGGATTTCTTCACCCCCCCCCGGAAAAGTTTTTTACCTCATCCACCATCACCCTTATTCACCCTTAGCCGTCCTTTCTATCGTCCAGTTATGTCTCCATAGCCCCCCACCAAACCCCCCCTGGCCATTTTACAAGTAGGCATGTCATGCTCCCCTTATGACTCCTACCCCACAATTAGCGACATTTGAATGGGGCCCTCTGGTATTATTTGGAGGCAAGCTCGGCAGGCAGTCTGTGCTTCCCCCAGTCAAATGCTCATGCCAAAACAGACTAGACATTGAGGAAGGGGGCAGAATTTTAATAGATCACAATTGTTCTTCCATCCACTTGCCCCAGGATGAAAGTTTTTCCCACAAATACCCCACAGAAGGCTGACATCATATGGACCCCCCATCTGTCCCAGCTTTTCCCTTAACCTTTGGCCTACCCCCCCTGGTTTCTGGTGTTACCTCTGGAAGCTCCAACCCTTTCAAAAGAATTGCTAGGCTTTCCTATGATTTATCCGAGAGTGCTGGACTATAAAGTACTCAAAGACGAAATAACATCACACTTGTAATTCCCTCCTCCAACCCCCCCCCAGGATTTTTCTGTGATTACTTGTGTACATGTCAAAAATTATCCTGATTGGCCGCATTGGAAGGGAGTAAACACTTCCCATGTTTGCTGGGAGAAAAGCCCGGCCGTCCTTCTCCCTCAGGTCCTATGATTCATTTTTCTAATCTGCCGTCAGTGTTTCTCACACTCTTGCTCTTTAGTCGCCTCTGGTCACAGTGTATTGTTTTGCCTCTCACCCCTACCCCCCTTTCTCCTCTTTGCCGACCAGTGGGATAAGCTCCAAAGGGCATCCTTCCTTGAAGTGTGTTTTTTTGTTTCAGCCCTGTTCCTTCCAGGTGTTCAAACGCAAGGTTTAGGGACTGTTTCTTTTCCTCCTTTGACATGCTTTCCGGTTGATCTTTGCCACTTGCAGGCCTCACCTCATCACTCATCATGGGTTCATCTCCCGGCAGAACGTAATTTCACAGGGATCTAAACACTTCATCAATTTGTCCTCAATTCTTTCTGAACGCTTTTTTGATAATTCTCCTATGATCTGACTCAAACCAAGTATCTGCTCCCCTTCCACCCCCTGTTAGAAACCCTCCCCTTTTCTTTTTACGTACCGCATTTAGGGGTGTCTGTACTGCGCCCTCCTGTCCTCCTTTAACCCCTCTTCTTCCCTGTCCCCCCGAGGCAATGCTTTGTTCGTTACAATTAGTGCTCCCATGCCTTTATTCCTTCCCATGAGCCTGAACCCGCGTCCACGCCCGAGAAGCTCCCCCTAAGTCCGCTCCTTTGACGCTGATTTGGCAGTCATCCTCCAAATGTATCCTTTGGCGTTCACCACCACATGTTTCAAAACACTCCGTTCTGAACGTACCCTTGACTTATGAAGAATCGGAATGTCTCTTTCTTGTCTTCATAAATATGACTCCAGGAATGTATTTTGCAAGCCAGGTGGATGCTTCTTAGTTTTTCCCAGATTGGCCTTCATCTTCCACCCCCCTTCTCTCAATTTCTCTTTATATAGAACTACATAGAACGACCGAACTATGTTCTCCGTTGTGTTGCATTGGATGCTTATTCAATCCCTTTCCCAGGCCTGCGTCATTACCCCAAGTTTTTTTAATTGTCACCCAACACCCTGTCCTTTGTCGTTTCCCAATGGTTCACTAGGGCCCCACCTTGGCCACATGTCTTCACTAATTCCCCGAAAAATCCCTCCTTGCATTTTGCCTCTTTATTCCTTTTCTTTTTCACCCACGTCGTTTGAGCTATGTTCGGTGAAGACTGTACATTTTGGCATGCACCATAAAGATCCAGCCCTTGAAAGTGTGCTCTTAGGTTCCATCTTGCCATTTGAATCTATGAAGGAAAGCGCGCCCCGCTTCTCCTTGCAGTTGCCTCCGCCTAGGACATCTTCCATATTCGTCCTGGTCTCCTATTGTGAGTTTCTTGAATGACAGTATTCCAGAGGAACCTGGGTTCGCCACTGCCTTTATTTTTCTCTTTATCCTCTAAGTGGGTTGTGTTTTTGAGAGCCAGTGTCATTCCCCCTTTACTTTCTGTATGGGGTCAGTCCCCTGAGTTTTAGCCGAACAATCTGCTCCCTTCTGAAGACATTTGAGATGGACCCTTTGATAGTCATCTAAATTTTGCCTCTTTCTTCGACTTTTCTTCTTCCCCTTCCAAATGTCTCCATCATTTGACAGTGCAGACTGCCTTTCTTCGTATGGTTCGTACCACCCTGTACATGCTGCATCAGCTCAGAGTGGTTGAAGTTCACATTCCAGCTCCCCCCAATGCCTTTTGGATTGCTCTTCATTTATGTTCTAAATGTTGTCGTTTTTCTTCTAGTGAACCATGAAAATCCAAAAGTGCCCCGTTTTCCATGTTTTCAAACTGTTGGTGGGACCATGCCTTTTCCAATCCCCTCTTTTATCCAAAAAACTAAACAGGTCCCCACTGCAATCCATAGTCCTTGTATCTTTCTCCTCGATGAGCCCTCAATATGTCAATAAGTGTGCTCCGATTGACCCTGCCCTTTTTTTGCCCCTCCTTATCAGCCCCCTGCGTTCTTTTCATATCCCCAGTCGGATTGCAAGTGGGCTTTATCCTGTGTCCCTTTCAATCATGATCTTCTTCCCTTGCCCAGGGCTGTTCATGTCACGTTTTTGTGGACCGTTTTGGTGGACCTCAACTCATGGGTAAAAGGATTCTGCATAAGCGGCCCCCTGAGCTTCGGAATTTCTTCTTTTGATTTCGGTCGCTTGTACGGTTCGGGTAAGTTTTTCTGCTCCCCCTTTATACGACCTGACCTCACAGCCTCTTTTTATCAGCCTCTCGCCTCGTGTTCATTCTGCGCCTATTTTTCCCCCTTTTATCACGAAACCCCCGGGAATCTAATAATCCCTTACCCGGCTGCCTGATCAAGCAGCTGTTTGCGCCCGAATTTGGCCGCTCTTTTCAAAGGGAAGATCCTGAAGACTGCTCACTGATGAGTTCCACCAGAATGTACCGGCACAATTGTCCTCCCTGAATTTTGACATTTCCCCCCCCCCCTATTCCCTCTGGGTCTAAAATTGTCGCATAACCCAGGGTGAGGATGGAGCTTTCATTTACTAAGGTCCCAATATCATGAAGCATTTCCGGTGCTCCTGTGACAATCCCAGGGACCCCCCCCACCGTTTTACAAACTGGCGCATTCCCCCCTTGCTGTTAACCACAATCACCCCTTCAAAACTTCTCTTCTGTCCTTTGTCTTTCCCAGGACTCTATCACCGCCGCTTCCTCCACCTTGTCGTGGGGATTTCTGCCTCACCCCTGGCTTTTCATTGATTTCCCCCGCTATCATCGTGACACAATGACAGAAGGCCACTCCCCCAATCCCTTGTGACTGAGCCTCTAACTTCAGTCCGGTTTCGCTCCCTGAAGGCATGTTAATGCAATCTCTGAGGGCCAATTCCGATCCTTTTTGAAATTCACATTTCCCCCAAAGCTGTGTCATTTTTTGAGGAGAGGCATTCCAGTTTTCCGGGTTTTCTTTATGTACTGCAGATAATTAAAGAAGACTAAAAAGAATATACCTAATAGCCGCTGTATTTTGGCAGCCTCAATCCTGTAACCCCATTGTTTGGGGTGTGATTACATTAAAGTATTTACTGTCTTTTTTCCACTTCGGTCCTCCTGCACTTTCTAAGGAGGGTGTGGTTTTTGGTATTGGTAAAAAAGGTCATCTTCTGTCCACTGTGGTTGGATTAACCTTTTTCTTAGGCCTTATGTCAAGTTACCCTCTTTTAGTAGTATGTTTCATCCATTCCCTCCCATGCATTTCTACCCTCCTTCCTCTAACCCTCCATCAGCCAATCTGGTCCCCCATTAAAAGTGTCTCCTTTTTATTTTTCACCTCCCCCTGATCCTAATGAACTAAATTTCTGTACGTACCAATTGTGCAATTTTCTTGGGGGTTTGATACTGAACATAAATTGTTTTCCCGATGCCTTCAATCTCCTTTCTTTTTTTCTTTTGGGATGCGTCCCCAAAATAATTTGTTCCGGTGCATCCTTCCTAAGTGACCTCACAGTGACCAATAACAGTTGATCCCTACGTTCTTTCGATTCCTGTTTTTTTCTGCTTCTGTGGATATATAAAAAACCCCTATTGACCACCCTTTTTGTGTAGTGGTCTTTATGTGTGTTTTGTATGTATTGTTGCGGAATTCTTTTCTTGCCCACAATGTTGTTTCCATTTGACCTTTGGTTCTTGCCCCTACATGCCATCTCCCTCCCCCTCCCCCAAGTTTGTTTTAGAGATGGCATTGATCCAATTCCTCCCCCTTCCTTTGTTCCCATGGAAGCCCTGGTCCCGCAGAGGTCCCTCCAGACGAGCAACCCAACCCCCCCCCCCCAGGCCCCTCCCCAACAGCTTTTCAAGATGGTTTTTTTTATCCAGGACTCCCCCGTCCCCCCCGTCATCTAGCCCAGTCTTCCATGCTTTTCACTTGAGGGCCACGAATGGTCTGGGCAACTTCCAGGAGTGTGTATAATAAACCACACCCTTATTGACCCTGCTTGTATGGCCTTCTCTTTTTCCACTTCTTGTCTCAATCTCAAACACCACACATCACCCTGGCACAATTTTTACAGTTCCACATGAGTGTGCTTCCCAATGATCTTCCCCGTATGGCCTCCCTCCCCCCAAATTAGCGGCCCCCTTGTATGGGGCCCCTTTATTTTCTGCTTTTTTTAAAGATCGACCGCCTTCTCTTTCTGCCTCGGCAATCTCTGACAAATACTTGAAATACTGGGCCCTATGGTACCACTATTTTCCCAAGTTGTGCCCCAATTTCCCCCTCCCCCTCATTCCCGTTGTGGAAACCCCCGTCACACACCAGGTGACAGTGCTCGGGCCACCGCAGGTTCCCATCGGGTACCCTTTAATGGCCTCCACCCCACTCTGAGGTTTGCTTATTTCATCGTCAAAAAAATTCACGACTGCTCGGTCTGCGGAGGGCATGGAGGCTTTCATTATGCCGTCAGGTCCAAAAGCCAGCAAAGTTTAGAACCCCCCCGGGGGTATGCATTCCTCCACCCCCACTTCCACATTCGGGGCTTTTAGTGGCCATGTCACACAGGACGTAATTGGCATCAGCCCTTGGAGACTTAACTACCTTTCCCCCCTTTCTGCATTGGGATACAATCTGCAATCATATCCTGTGTATCAAGGGGCCCTTTTCCCCTGCCTACTTGTGTAGAAAAAAACTCTTGATAGATGGCCCCGAATATGGACATTGTGTCACCTTTTGGTGTCCCACACATTTTTTTTATTGAATCCTCCTCCTGGTCAAGATACACCTGGCCCTCGAAGTCATTCCTTGTTTCTTTTTTTTAACTCTTGTCATTAGCAGTGTTCAAATCAAGGTTGTTAAGTTATGTATGTGATCCAATCCGTGACCTTTCCTGCGCAAGTGAGGTCCCATTTTTTTCCATTCAAGATCCTCCTCAATTTGTGCCATTTTTGATAAAAAGTTAATTAATATTCTTGGAGAATTTACCACTTTTATTTTTCCCGGCTTGCTCAATTCCTGATTGATTCAAGCATCTTTTTTGCGCGATGATTTCCTCCCCACTTTATCCCCTTATACTGCTCCCAATACTGCTCCCCAGCTTCTTTCTCCTCAGTCCTTTGTTGCATTGATGTAGTTTTAAAGATGGTTCTTGTCAGGCATAACCCTATCGGAAGATCCCACGCGTCGAGGCTGATCCAATATCCCTTCCCCTCTTTGCTTCCCTGAAATCATTAGCTCCAAGAGCCATACAGCCTCCTCGAAGATAACGATGCTCCTTATGCTGAGTCTGATGCAGTTCCTTACACATGTTACTAAGTTTTAGGTCCCACAAACCTTACCCCAAACTAAGTTTGACCTCCCGACTGCAGTTATGTTCAGAAGAGCCTTAATGCTTCACTAACCCAATCTTCAGACTGGGATTGCACTCTTCTGTTAGATCTGATTTGGCCTATTGTCAGGTCAGATTAACCCTTGTATTGACCTTGAGGACTTCGAACTACCCAGCGAGACCTTGCCTTTACTTTGGAGAATTTCGGCACATCAATTTTGGAGGATTGTCCCCCCCCACTTTTTTCAAAATGACGGAACACGACTTTGTAGAGTCATTGGGCACTCTCACACTTTTCCTCTCGGTCCCCCTTCACAGCAAACCGTACATTCTCATGCGGACTGTCCCCCATTCAACCCCGCGACTCCTTTCGGTCAGATGACCTTTCGTCCCCCTACCCTCAGCCATTGCAATGATTCCGTTTTTCCATGGGAATATCTGGAGACCCTGAAGCTAGCGGATAAACTGCTCAGAGTCGGCCCCTGAAGGATGACGATCAGCATCGGCCCCCACCTTCGGCATTGTTTCTATTGTCCGCTCTGTTTCTTCCTCGAGCCCCGATTGAAAAGGGGCGCCACAATCCAGGATCTCTTTCATTTCCACCCTTTTGTTGTTTGATTATACTTACTTCCGCCCACCGTTTCATCTGCTTCCTTGTCATTCCAGTCCTCACATTCGCCAATGCCAATGTGAAGATTGGTTTTGTGATCGTCAGCCTGCGTTGGCCGACTCTTGCTCGGTATCCTCTATCTTCCCTGTCTCCGCTATTTCATTTTTACTTTAACACGCATTGCACATGGCTTGTCTGCTGGAACAAAGCCATGCGGCCTCCCAATCTTGGTTGGGGGAAGTTGCAGTCAGTCCAGCATTCACTTTTTCAATGGAAGGATTTTGCCTTTCCTTCTTTCATCTGTTCGGCAAGTGTGCTGGAGGAACAATTGCCACATCTCCCAGTGCCTCATTTGCGTTGACAATTGTTGACTTGTTTATGGTCTTTGCCACCAGCCAGGCCCGCGTGCAGAATTCATCCATCCCACAACTGCAAGAACCCAGCTGTCGCTGTTATAGATGTACTCCTTAAGCAATCAGTTGTCTCAGCTGACCCCCCAATCTGTTGGCCACCAAGCAGCGCACCGCACCCCTGCATACCTCTTCTCAAGATTGGGTTGTATCCTGTTACAAGCACATTCATGATCTCTCCAGGACCCTGCAGTCAAGGCTTTCAGTGAGTTTTTTTGTCCTTTGTGTTGCCTCAACTTTTCTAACATGGTCCCAGTATTCACTGCATGAATTTTCCAGTCCTCATTGTTCTTAGCCTTCTTCCCTTCCGCGCTTGTATCTCCTTCTTGTTATGCTACTTTTTTTCAGGGGAAATACCGCCCTGCATCTGCCGGTCCTACAGGCCTTTGATCCTCGGGGATCCTGCCTTAGAATGTTATGTTTGAAATACAATCTTTCCCTCCAATCACCTTACAATGCTGCCTTCATCAAAGACTTTTTCTGAGACACCCCACGTTTTCAAGGGGGATCCGGATATCCCGTTGAAAACGAGTCATCGTCTCCTTTGTAACTTGTTCCAAATCATAACAGGCCTTTGTCCCCCCGCCTGGTGCCCATTTTAATGAAATTGTGACATCCCTGCCATATCCCATTACTGGGTAGCCATTGAGATTTGACCCACTAGGGAGGATTTTTCATTTCCCAAGGTACTCAAACTTGAATTGTCCAGGTTTTCTAGTACTCCCCCCCACAGTTCAAAAAAATGTTTTTGCCCCCAACTGGCGACTTTCCACGGGTTAACAAACCAAACTTCAAGAAGTGATTTCTGCCATTGGTCTTCATACCAGGACGTTTTCGTCAAAGAATCAGAAAAGTTATTGTTGGAGGATTGCCCACAAGTACACCTGGAGGTTCCATCGACTGCCATCTTCAAGCGTTTTTTTGACAATTACTGCCATCGCCCGTGACCCTGGAGATGAGCATTCTCCCTGATTTTTTTTGAAGGTCTATCCCAAGCAGAAACAAGGTATGTTAATGCCCCTGCCCATTGATGCCAATGCTCCAATGTTTGACCTTCCAGTCTAGCCACAAAAGCTGTGCTGTTTTTGGAGTGAGTGGACCCAGTGTAGACAAGGGTTGAGTTGCGGTCTTTTACATTGACTGATACTTCCCCCGCTTCCCAGATCAAAATAGCATACTCCAGTCTGTTCTTTTAGCTCCGCATGTCCACCTCCATATTGTTGTATCGTCATTTAACTGGGGTCCCTCGGTGGTCCCCTGACGTGCCATCTTCCCAATTGGTGGTACGTGGGTTTCCACAACTGTTTTCTCTCTGGTTCCCCTGTGGATGCTTCACACACTTGTTTCTAGTTTTACACCCCCCGGTCCCAGTCATCCCCGGGGGCTCGTCTGGCAAAGCCATGATAATCTCGAATTTCTACATCTGCCTGCTTGCCTCACTTCTGCACCTATAGACATATGGCCCCCATTAAAATGTCGCTACCATTTCTGGGACTTATTCAATCCCCTGTGAGAGCCTGCCATGCCCATGGTACTTCCGACAATTGCCCCTCCGTTATTGTTTTTTGTTGCTATTGTGATCACTCTTCCATTATGCCGACAATCTCAGTTTCAATAGTTGTGCTGTGTGTGGCTTTCAACACACCCTGTCAGTTGTGCCCCCTCCCCATTCCCCCCTTCACGTGACCAACACAGGTTTGATCCCTGGGCTCTAAGGTGGGGTGGTTGCTGCTGGGATATATCCCCAACCGTCTTGCCCCCTGGTATTGTGGTGTGTTTTCTTGTCGTGTGAGCCTCCCTGCTGGCACCCACTTGTGTCTTCCATTTGCCCCCTTGCAGTGTTCGCTCATGCCATCCTCCTCACTTGTTAGAGAGATTTAGTCTGCAGACCCCCCACGGCAGTGGTCACGGAAGACCCCAATTGTGCCAGCAGGATACAAGGCTGTCACACAGAGCAACCCCCCCAGCAGACCCACCAGACTGGGCAAGATGGTTGAGATACCCATTCAGCAACGCACATCTTAGTCCCCCAGTATGCGGATCCCCTTATTGGTCCCTTAGAGGCACTCCTTTTTTTGAGTGATGGCCCCTGAACAAGATTTTCCTCACCACAGCAACAACTCTTACACTGGATTTCTGGCCTCTATACGCTCCCCCCCCAGCAACAACACCCCCCCCCATAAACCTTCACACTTGTCGTATGTTACCATGATTTCTTAAGCTCCGGGGATGTCCACCATCCCCAATGGCCATTTGAATGGGCCCGATTGGTCGTAGGCTTGTTGCAAGAATCGGCCAGCCCCTTCAGCTGGTTTTCCAGCCATCCATGGCTGCAAACATTGACGAGTGATGATGGGCAGACCTCCCACGAGCCCAAGTTTCTACTCACAGGGCCCCCGAGATGACATTTGTGGAACACCACTACCACAACAGAAGGTGACAGTGCACTCTGACCCCCGGTACCACGATTTTCCCAGTAAGCCCCAACCAATATGGAGGGTGGACATTCGGGACGCCAAAAAATCCATTAGGTCTGTATTTTTTGTCTGCTGATGTATAGGCCCTTAAATGTCCGACATCTCCCCTAACCCCCTTTTGTTCTTTCCCACACATCACAGATTTTTCTTTGGCTCTGTGAAACTTAAAACCTCTCGGCGTGCATCAGTCGTTCTTGGTCATTACCTACTTCTTTTTCTGTCTTGTGATCAACCCCCTGCATTTCATTTTATCCTGCTTTTCTTCAAGGATGCTTTTTCTTCCTCTGCCTTCGAACACTCTTGCTAGCTGCCTGCATCTGGACCCACCTCCGGTGTACTTTGGTGGCATAACAACCTAACTTCTGATCTTTTCCTCAGTCCTGGTATATCAACTCAGATCCCTTCTTTGAAGTGTTTGATTTGTGAACGCTTGGTCATTCTCCCTTGTTCAAAAGCCCTTGCGTTCCTTTTCGCATAAATAGACATTGACATAAGTTGAAGTTCTGGCATGAATGCCCTCCCTCTCACCGGGGGCCCCTCTCAATTGAAGTGGCTATGGCAGGGGTCGAATGTCAACTTCAGTATTTGCTGGATGGCTTTCACCTTTCTCTGATGGAACGCCCCCTAAGGACTCTATGATCCACTTCAAAAGCTCCTCCAATCCTTCTCAGACCCTTCTTTGATGTTTCCAGGCAGCCTTGTAGGGGATTTTGTGAGGTAAGATTGTTTTTTCACTCCAACTTATCGGAATTTAGTATCACAAGAGGACACAGAGGCTGAGTACAAGGCTGTCAACGTGCGTCGCCTCGGCATTGGCACGTTTGCTCGCCCCCTGTAAATTCTCTGCAATGCTCTTTATGCCCCTAAACAGACTGTAGCTCCTACAATTTTTCATCCAGAGAAGATCCACCGGAAGAATATTTTTTCCCATGCAATTTCCTGTCTATGCATCCCTGTCACGCTGCTTCCCCGCCCATGTATTTGTACCCCTCCTCCAGTTCTCGACTACTCCCTCTATTCTGACCCTACACCAATGTACCTTATCTAGTGCGGTACACAAAACTGGAACACCCCAAATACTGCATGCCCAGCCCTTGCACAGAAGATCAATTGCATGCTGTAAACAGGAATCAACCTCCAATCTTGCCCAGAATGGATCTTCAGACGGTGGCTGATGCCCTGATTTGTTTACAGCTTTTGAATGGTCAATCTCGATTGACTACGAGGATTTCTAGAACTACGAGACAGCGTCTTAGTCTTGACCTTTGGACAAGGTGTCTCCTAATTTTTCTTCTCACCGACCCTGTTTGGCCCATGGTTCAAACAACCCGTTTGAACCCCTGTCAACTTAATGAGCATGGAGATGACAATTTTTCACTCTCAGCACACGTTGCCTACATGTATGCACCCCCAAATTAACAGTCCCATCCTTCCATTGTTTGAATGCTGGACTGTTCCCCACCACCTGAGCTTTCTTTTTTTTGTCATCATGCCCTTTTGGCCAGCACCAGCCGATCAGCAATTGCACTTTTTATGAAATATCTGGAGCATTTGAGATATTGAGACCTTCGAGTCTGAGAGTCTCCCAAATAGGCCTTCCGTCAGCTCGGCCATCTTCCAAAGGATTGGAAGGGTAGTCCCTGGGAGTAAGAATTGAATGACACGAGTACATCATCTTCCGGGGGCAGCAAACACGGAGAGAGAGCTCCGCCCGCCGGAAGTGGTTGGGGTTTAGAGAAGTTACACCACCCGTTAATCGGTACTTCCTCTTTAATTAAAGATGATCCCACAAATGAATCCTCCATTGTGAAGATTTCGATTTGATGGTCAGCCTGCAGTTGGCCCCTAACTCTGCTCGACCCTCCTTCACCTGCTCCCGATATTTTGAAAGTCTCGCAATTGCAAAATTGCTATATTTCTGTTTCACAAAATGTCTGCTCATACTCAGCGGGTGGCGTGTCCTTCCAGTACTAGCATTCCAAAATGGACTTCTTTGGCCTGTTCTGTGCAAATGTTCGTAAAGTGTTCTGCTAGTGGACAATGGACCCATCTCCAAAGTGTATTTGTTCCCTTAAACTGTTTCGGTTGTTCCTTGCCCATGCCTTCCAACCAGGTTCTTGCTTGCAGTAATTCACCACCTGTCCCCCACTGCCCTCCTAGTCTCTATGTTTTCTTTTATTATGAGCTTTTGTAATTTCCTCCGCTGTGGAGAAGTGACCAGGACCTCTGAGGGCCCCCCCCACTAGAATCAGCCACTGATGGTTTCCTCTCCTATCCTAATCTTGAGTCTAGCAACGACCCTTTTCTTATCATATGCCTTACCAGATTAAATTCTGATCTGCCCTCCCCGTCCACACCGTTCTTGTACCTTCCCGAGGGGATGATTTCCCTCCATGAACTCCGCTATTTTTTTGCGCGAAAGTGTGGTTTTGCTTCGGGGACAATATCCATGAATGATAATCCCCCCAGGCGGTTTGCGCACCATCCTGGTACTCCCGTTCATTTCACTTCCTCCAAGCCTGATAAACGAAGAATGACCGATCTTAGCCCTGTCTATTCTGTCCGTGAGCCATATATCTCTCTTTCATTTTGACGCGGCGATAGCTCTGCTTTTAAGTTGCTCATATGTCAGTTTTTCCAGGGGAACTTATCAGAACCACTGACTTCTTGGACCAGATATTTTTCTTTAATATAAGCCCCCTCATACTGATCCTCGGCTTGCCCTGCTGATAATCATCTCCTCTTTTTCACTATTTTATGACTGTATGTGCACCGAAAATATTCCTCCCTCCAATCTTCCCCCCCTAAAATTCTTCTAGCAATCATCTTGCCTGTCGCTGGGGTGTGAGATTTCCCTCCCCCCTTCCTGTTTTGTTGTCCCTAGTGGCGCACTCCCCTTCGTTTTCCCCTTTCGATATACGGGTATCTCGTGTCCAAGTGGTTACCTGTACTCAGTCGAGTCCGTTTTATAAAGATGCCAGTTTCCCCGGGCACCACTTGCGATTTATTTCTCTCCAGCCAGTCTTCCCGATCATTGCCAATATTTGTCCCAGGTTGTCACCCTTCTCCTTAGGAAAGATTAAATTTCTATTGGGATCAAGTCTTTTAGAGGCTCCCAAGCCAACCCTATTGGCTCTCCCTTCCGTGCTGTGCGCCCCAGCGTTCCCTTTTGCCCCTCTTCTTTCCTGATTAAAGTTCCCAACTTCGGCTCGCCCTATCATCTCGAAGCATGCTTAAACGGTCTGGATGATTTCTAGTGTTGTTCCTAATATAACTTACAGATGTCCGTTGATTTTTCTCCTGTGCCGACCCGATTTGACAGCGCGCTTCTCCACACATACTTGGGCTTACGCTTTTTTTTCTCGTATTCCCTCCCCCATTCATGCTTCTTTCATTCTCTTTGGCAAGGATGGTCCAGGCTCCTTTAATTTACAAATCCATCTCTCGCCAGCCACAAGGTTTACACCCTCCCCCGTTGCCCCT
>Ga0179593_1662755_pt1 | contig 15330 bp, 14 predicted proteins | sample CZODoug2_1_08_16_FD_185931 | JGI IMG/M metagenome (GOLD analysis project Ga0179593, IMG submission 185931) | Vadose zone soil fungal communities from Angelo Coast Range Reserve, California, USA - CZODoug2_1_08_16fungal (PacBio error correction) | ecosystem: Environmental > Terrestrial > Soil >... | reverse complement strand
ACTTGTCTTCCAGAGAGATTCTAGAGACGGTCTTCTCAATTGTTCTTGGTGTTGCCCTAGTTATACATCCCCTTGTTCATCTCCTTTTGGAAGTCCGGTCGAGGCTATCCTCTGGACGGCAATAATCATGGGATAGACCCGGTCTTTGACGTGAATCTCATCCCCTTTCACAAGCGTTTGACAGTTTGCTTTCCTTTGACAGTCCTCCGGACATAGACATGGGAATTTTTCTGCTGTGGAGTCCCTCCTTCTCTTCAGGTAGTTGTACTCACATTTCTCCTCCCTTTCGGCACGTTTCAATTGATGAGCCTGTCCTCCCTTCTTCTTCTTAGAGTGACTCTTTTTAGCCAGGGCGCTCATATCGGAGTTTACCGGATATCCCCTCCTCCGAACACCTTAAAACAACTCTCCAGAATCGGTCCTTCCCTGTGGCCCCATCCCCCTCCGACGCTTCTTTTCTCGCAAGACTTAGGATCCCCCCCCCCCCCCCGAGGGATGAAGAAGCGAAGACTGGACCGGCGACCACTTTTTCATGGTCGGGTTCTGTGCTTATTTTCTCCCCCTTCTTTTCGGTGATCCATCGCTCTCTCTTGAGGATTGTCTGAGATCTGCTCATTCCATCTTTCTTATTTTAGGGTTGGATTGGGGTTGTGTCTTCTCCGATTGAAATTCCATTCCTCTCATTCTCCAAAATCTCTGACTGTCGCTTTCTCCCCTTGCTTATGCAAGAGTGGCAACTGACCGTTTTCTACCGATTGACTCATCCGTCACTCCACTTCCGCCACATCCCCGACTTTCCCTCCGAACAATTAGATTCTCAGTCCGATCCCTTCTTGGTTCTCCCAGGAACGTGATAATTCCAGGGACTTTTTACAGGTTTCTCTGGTGACACCCGTTTTCACCTCCCTCCTATACAGCCTCCACATCGCCTATCCGTCTTTTTTGGAATTCTTAGACTCCTTCTTTATGGCAGCCTTTTCGGATTTCTTGGCCTTCTTTGCCGTCGACTCCTTCTGACTTGCGGCCCCGAAGACTCCCTCCCCCTTCCCCCTGGAAAGCCTTCATTACAAATAATGTCTCTAAAAGATTTTTTTGATTTCCTATACGCCGGTCTGTGAAGCCCTGATCCTTCTTCCCCCCTCGTCTCCTTTTGATTGCGCCTTACCTGAGTTCCGTTCCCACGCCGTTTTATGTGAGGTCTGGCGCTATCTCCCTGACCTTCACTTATCAAGCCTGCCCCTCTCTTCCCTAGCTTTCAATATCTTTTTTCGACCTGGAAGGACTCTTGAGGGTCGTGATCTTCTCATCGATGGTAGGAACCCGCATGATTAATGCCCGTCTGGCCTCATCTTTTCGCATTCGTAGCGTGGTAAGACTTCTCCCCTAAAATTTCCCCTTAACTCTTGAAGGTCAATCACCCGCCGTAGCTCTCCTCACAATCTTCCTCATGTGCGAGTCTCTCCTAAACGACCTCCATACCCGTTGCCCGCGTTCCTCCCTTTTATGGCCCCCCAGGGAACGTAAATCGTTCCTTACGGGGTGAGATTCCAGTTTCCCTCGACGAAATAGGAACATGTACTTTAGGCACTAGTTCAAGATCTCTCTTCTCTCCCCCCAGTCAGACCCGTTTTTTTTCAGTGGACCCCTTTTAATTCTTACTCACCATCCTGAGAGGAGACGTCATGTACGAAGGCTTGATTTTCTTTTTCTGTATTCAGATCATGCGCTTCTATAGCTCTTAGATATTTTCCTCCTTGTCTGAAATGTCGATTGGTTTTCCCTTTTTTTCTTTATGTGTTATCCTTCTTCCTCTAAGAGTTTCTTCAGATATGCGTTTTGGCCGTATGATGTTTCATGGAAAATGGCTCCGGCTGAGCCCCCTTCCTGTCTATAAGCTCCGCTTTCATCGGCGGACGCTTCCCTTTTTTCCCCTCAAAGGTCTTTTGTCCTCCTCTCCCTCCCTGGAAAGGGAAACGGAGTCCCTCACGGCTCTTAAATTGAAGGTGAAACTTAACCCTCCTTCCCGTTTTTACTTAATGTCCAGCGTGAAGCTCTTCCCCTTCTTGAAAGGCTGCGTCCCATCTTCTTCGCCTCTCTTCATTCTTCGTTATTCTTAATGATATATCTCCAGGAGAGGTCCTCTTTCAGACTGTCACGCGTCCCCCTCTGACCCTGCTTTTTCCCTCCTCGCTGCGCTGGAATATAAATAATGCTAGAGCTACATTTGCATTGGTTTCAAGAAGACTTCTCCTCTACGTCTTCTTTCTACCCTAGTTGTTCTTGTAACTTAGGTCGCCCTTACTGAGCTTCCCTTCTTTTCTCCTTTTCCCTTGCTCTTTATCGTCGAGCGCCTCCCCGGCCCAAGGTTGAAGAGTTACTCGGTCTGGCTATGTCAACCTCCTCTCTTTTCCTTTATTATAGACTAGTACGCCTCTTCTCTCTTCCTGCAGATTTCCCTTTTCTTCCGAATGGAGCTACCTTTGAGTCACCATACTGGAGGACGAATTCACTTACCTTTAAAACCAGTCCCTTTTTTTCTGGAGACTTGACCTGTTCTATCTTCAATGATCCTTTTCTTTCCCAAGTTTTGATGTACCATGGACGCGTGAACCCCCCCTGGCATCATCTTATATCGGCGTGATTTTACGCTGCTGGCAGGGACCAGTTTGATTCAGCTCCTCCACACAATTCACCCTACAGTGTTCCGGTACTCTCCCCCTCATCTGGCCATCCTCCTGCCCTCTCATGATGACCCCCGGCTTCACACGTCCCAACAAAGAGACGAGGCACTCGAGCCTTTTTCAGTAATTCCTCACCCCTCTTTCCCCTAAGGCGTCCAATTCCCCCGGCAAGAGACTCATTGCCAGACTCCCTTCGGAAAACCATGTATGGCTGACCTTCTGCTGGACCCCCCCTAGATACATTTGCATCTTCGCGCCCTTCGCGAGTCAGCGTTCAGGGCTGTGTGCCTTTTCTCTTTTCCCGACTCCATCAAACCGGCCTTCGACTGAGTTAGTGTAACTGGGAGACGGCTCTATAATTTTAAGCTCTTCTTCTGCTCTTCGAGTCCCCCCCAACAAGATCGTTATTGTATCTCCAAGCTACTCCGGCCAACTTCCCAGAGTGTCACATTTTGCTTACGAGACCCCTAATTGAGGACATCGCCAAAATACTCGATGGCTTCGATTAAGACTGGAAAGACCCAATTCCCTCACGAGGCCAGGCAAATTGCCTTTCCCTGAATCGGTCTTTTCTTACGGCATAAAGCGCGGATGAAGACTAGTACTTGACTCTTCCTTGATAAGAGTCCTCTCAAGTATGACCTTTTTTTCATAATTGCTTTGAATGGCCCAACCTTTTTCTTGCCTTCGACCTAGTGCCTTGTAGAAAACCTGTCTCTTCTTTCCTCCGGCGTATTTTCCCACCTCCCCCTTTCTCTTTCGATGTCTTTCTTCTCGGCCAGGTTGAATGTTCCCCTTTTATCTCGCGCTTCTCTCCTCCGTCCTGAACGACCCCCTTCATGTCAATTTTTCTTGCCCTCTCCCCGATCGTCCAAGGACTTTCATTTGACCCCCCTTCCCGCTTCGCCCAGCATTGCTTTACGCAGAGGTTCGGCCATCATTGTCCAGAATGTTCCTCTCTACTGTCACCCCCTGGTCAAAACCTTCTCTCCCCTTACTTATTCCCCAGGTATACGAGATTACTGCACAATACAGTCAACTCTGCCCCGATTTGTTTGCCTGTACTCTGCCCCCGACGTGTCATTTCGTTGAGGATATTTTTTCCTTCTTGGACCAGGTTAATCTCTAATTTAGAGCTTGCCCGCTCCTTTTTCGATAGATCTTTGTTTCTCCTTTTTAGACGCTTTATGGCAGCGGGCTACTCCACCCACCCCCCCCCCCACCCACCACCCAGGCAAATCCACATTCAGTCTGACCTTCTACATGGACACTTTCCAATTAACTCTTTTACGTTTCCCCCTAGGTGTACTCTCCCCCGTTTCTCTCACTCCTTCCCATAAACGATGGTTTTGGTTCCCCCCCCGATAGTGTGCAGCGCTCTGCTCTTCGCTCCGCCTTCTACTCCGGCAGTAAAACTGAGCCCTCTTCGTGCTGTTTCCACCCCTGCCCCCCCTTCCGTCTGTCATATTCCATACTTTGATTCCACAACGACGCCTCTTTCCGAGCCGTTACCTAGTATTCCACCCCCTCCTCTTTAGCCCGAATTCCACTCCTGAAGGGGACCTCCTTGAATATAACCTTCTTTCCTTCGTATCTCATGAAAGTTGCTCCTTCCAGTTAGCAAACCGGCCTTCCCTCTTTTAGTAGTTCTACTTTCAACCCTTCCTTACTACCCTCCCTCTAGCTTCCCCTTTCCCCGGCGCCATTCTTGTTTTTTTTTAGCGGCGTACCACATGATTCCACGACAACTTCTGGGTTTTTCTAGAAAACTCAAGAGAGCACACGAGTTGCTACCGCGTCCCTCCTTTCGCCGAGCTTTTGCTGGATCTCTTTCCCTCTTTTCATAATCAATACTTTGTTGTTTTTCTCTATACAGACGTATTCAGTTCCTGAGAGAGTCTCCCTCGTCTTGAAGATCTTATGCTCAACCGAAGAGTTTTTTTTTTGGCCCGGCCCCAAGTTCGTTGCCTTTGACCCATAAGTTCTGACCTGTGTTTATTAGTAGTAAAGAACTCCCCTTTTAATTCCCCCTTTCCTTGCCCCCGGGCCAGAGAGTTCCAAAGGCTGTCGAGCCCCCCTTCCCTTTGGTCACGCGTCCTCTTGATTAAGGTCTTTAGAATTGATGTAGCCCTGGATGTAACTTCTTGAGTCCCTAGGTTTTCCAGTCGGGATCGACCAGTTTCATTTCGGTAACGGACCCCAAGCCCCCCCCCCCCCCATAGTCCTCCGGCACACCCTTTCCGTTCATGCAAGCCTCGTTTCTTTTCCACACACACCACTCCCCCCTACTCCACCGAAGAGAATTCGCGATCGAAAGTAGTGTTTCTTCCGGCGCCAGCGCCTTTCATCTGGCTGCCTTTTGACTTCAGGATCCCCTGTGATAGGGTTTTCTTGGTTCTCATGTGCCCTCTTTCTTAGCCCTTGCCGGTTTTTTCATCTTGGGCTTTTTTTCGCCGCCTCCCTCTCTTCCGCCCTTCGTCAAGAGTACTACTTTGATCCATCGCGAAATCGATTTCCCCTTATTTTCATGACATCCGCTTACCCTCCTGCTCACGGGCTTATCCTCGAAGTTTTGGGAGAGCACACTGATACGTTGCCCTCTCCCTCCTCTAATGGTTTCCCAATCTCCGGTTCACCGATGGGTAAGTCAGTAGTGACACCCTTCTGACCCGCATCTCCATACCCCTCCGAACCACTAGAACTCTTCCTGCCGTGTGCAATTATGAGCTCCCTTGGGCTCCTTTTCGTCGTGAGAGTTTTCTTGAAGTAGACGGATGAGTCTTCACTATCCTCCCGCCTTTCCCCTGGAGCTCGCCTCTTATCCTGACGGCTTTTGGGATTGATACTTTTTTTCTGAAGGTTTTCCCCTCATGACGAGTTTTTCTTCTCCCTCCGGTCCTTAAAGAAGTATTCTCCGTTACCGTCCTCCTCAGGAGCTTAGCTCCTTGAACTGACGCGGCAGATACCTTTTTGGATAGACCTACCTGGCGTGTGCCCAATTTTTGTTTTCGGGCGAGTTTTGTTCTCCCTTTTTAGGAACCCGTCATTATGCGGTCCTTTTCCTCCGCTCTATCTGGTCGATAGTCTTTCGGGGTGACATCTGTCCCCCCCGAATTCATGGAGCTCTTCTCCCCCGATCCTAGCTGTTTCCGACCTCGCAGAACGCATCGTACCCCTTGCCTCTTTCATGCCCTTATGCCTTCAAACATGAAGCAATTGTTTGATTCTTCTAGACGTCCTCACTCCCGTTCTTCCGCTTTTTTGACCGTAGTTTTTTTAAGTAGTCCTACGAGGGCCCTCTACCTATGGCGATCAACAGCCGACTAGCGAGAACCGCTACCATGTTCTAAGCACCTCTTCGAATCCGGCTGATGGCTGTTTTTTCCCGAACGATGCTTTTTTCTTAAGCCTCCTGTTATTCTTTTTAAGCCTGGTCGGCACTTTGTCCATCAGTCTTGTGTGATAGGCGGAAACATAAGCGCTATTCTGTTCAGCTTCTTTTGTCCAATGTCCTAACTAGTTGGCCTTTTTTCTCCCCCCCGTCATCAGATACGCGCCATCGGCTTACTCTTTCCTTTTTGGCAACCGCCAGGACTGATTTGTCCCTAGAGCAGAGGGACCAGGACCGGCGATCCCCCCCTCGTGCCTTGGTGAGCTCCGTTATTTTTTCCTTTGAATGGTGGGGTTTTTTTCCCCCACGACTCTCCTCCCTTCTTTCATGCGCGGGCATTTTTGCCACTTATTCGCGGCCCATCTTCCTTTCTGTCGCCGTGAGTCCGGCTCACGTCTCTTCTATAAGCCTGCCTCTCGAGGCTGACGGCTGGACAGCTGCCGACCTTGAAAGCGTTGCAACTTTTTGCCCGCTTTCCTTGTAGCGGTTAATTATACCCAAGATGAGCTACTTGCCGAGAACCCATATTTCTTTTCCGTTGGTTTTTCTAAGATATTTTGATTAACAGGCTGGTGACCCACTTCTGTGAGCTCTATCTTATGATTACAAAAATGCCGCTCCCCAATACGAGTCGAGCGACGGACGAATGTTTTCCGCCTCCAACTGGTAGGACGCTATGTCCCCTCCGATCGAGATGGCCGTCTTCTACTCTCTTCCCCCGGGGAGCCTGCCCACTCCGAACTGTGAGCTCCATCCCACGGCAGTGACACAGTAGATAAATACTTATCGGGTGAAATCCACGGAAACTAACCCTCCTTATTGGCGCAGGTTCCATCGCCTTTCCCGCCAGTTTCTTCTCCGAGGGCAATCCTTTTTTCCGGTTTACAAACTGCAGAAAGCGGATCTTCTCTATAGGACCGTTTGCCTCCGTTTAGGTCTAGTGGCCTGGTCTCCAGTCCCCCTCAGCTTCGCCAACAAAGATCAAACATGACATCCGGACTAACATGAAATTATCCCATCCTTTTACGGAGAATTCACCCCTGCTCCGGCGGCCGAAGCCGTCTCATGTCTTCATCCTACACCACATGACCGGCGACACTTGCCTTTGGAGGCGCCCTGGAAGTAAAATCGGTGAGTCTCTGGCTGTTCCGGTTTTGGCATCACCCGTTTATCGCTTTCCTCTATCCTAGGGCAATGTTTTCGCTTTTGCTGAGAATACCCTAAGATCAACAATTCCGGATCGAGTTCGTTGCACGGGAGAGCCCCGGCCCGTACAGAACGAGCTCCGAGGTTTGCTGTTCTGCGATGCAGCCCCGCGCGGCAAAGGTTCCCATCGGCCCACCTATTCCGCCGGAGTCCAACTCCTTTTCGAGCAACCGATTCCCCTTCGCCGTACGCCGAGGCCAAGTCCCAGCCTAGAGGAATTCGTGGAAAAAACGTCATCACTAAATCACCGTTCCCCCTGGTGTTCCTAACGCCGAGGTCTTAGAGCAGTCGGCTCCCGCGTCGTCCGTGAATCGCTGGCCGTAGGACGAGTTCGAAGTAAGATTAAGGATTTTGGTCCTTTCGGGGACTCCTGCGACCCTTTCATTCACCAACTGATAGGCTCACGCCGGCGTGATTTCCCTCGCACTCTCGCCGTTCTCAGTCGGCAGAACGAAAGGTTCAGTCTTTCATCGCGATCTTCTAGGGCACGGACGTTCCCTCGCCTTTGTGCAGGACCCTCCTCTGCTGCTCGCGATTCGTACTGAATTCCCACGCCGGCCCCCCCCTCTTGAAGTGGTGGCTTCTTGTATTCTGGAGCTTTCGGTGTCATCCAAGGGTCCCTCCTAACCCCATCTAACATGACTTGCAGGGTTTTTCCAGGTTTGTTTTTTTAGGCATTTTTTTCTGATGTGAAACCTCCATGAAACCCCCTGAAAATACGCCACTCATGGCTTTCCTCGTTTCCGGGGAATTGGTATTCATTTCTCGCGATTTTTTGTACTCTGAAGGTCTCTCTTCTTCCCATTCGCGCCCGCCCAGCTCAGAGGCGTTCCTCTTCTTCGTTTTCTTTTTTTCGCGATGTCTGAGTTTCCACCCAATCCCCACGACCCGAATCCAGAATGAGTTCATGGACGAACTCTTTCTTTTTTAGTCGCTCGAAATCGTTCCTCCGGTACTTTCTTCACTGGCGTGGTCTTTTGGCCTCTGACTTCCTGCGCTTCGATCCCTCGGATACGATCTGGCCCCAAATCTGCCGCGTCCGTCAAAACGCTGAAGATCCATTTGCATTTTCGTCTTCCCGTCTTTCCAGATGAGCTGTGGTTGGAGATCACGGGTCACCTCTCTATTTTTGCCCCCCAAGAAGTTCGCTGTTCTTCCCTCAGGACGTTCCGGAAACCGACTTCGCCTAGATGGAAACTTAACGCCCTTTGATGCGCTCTACCTTGAAGCTGATTCAGAAGAGGGATGGAAATGAAATTAAAAAGGCACCGTCTTCGATCCTTTTCCTTCTACACCCTTTGCGGCGCCTTCTTCCCGTACAGCCTTCTCAGGACAACTGCTTGGGGGTTGGCCTTCAACCCCTCTGATGGATCTTCCCCCACAACCTGTTCCGGGTAAGCAAGCTCTTGCCAGCGCCGACGTCGCTGCTCTTCCTGGCTACGGCTGGTATCTTTCTATTCCCTCTTCTGTTGTGCCTTCCCTTTTGGAAGGAGTATGATGATGCACCTCTCTTTTCTTCCCGCTTTGTTCGTCGATCCAGGTTTTACCAATTTTCGTGGACGGAGGGAGTTTTCCTCTCTGTTACGCCCCCATTGTCTCCCACGTAGCCGAACTGTTGATAGTCCTTTTTTCCCCTCTGTGATGGGTTTTCAATCCCCCCAATCGACTTCTTGTGGGAGCACTCAGATTTCGCGCCGGTCTTCATTTTTTTTTCTTCTTAGGCCCTCTTCTCTTGCTGTTCGACCTGTTTTTCTTTTTTTTATTCATTCTGTGACTTGTTCCTTTTTCAGGCGCTAAATCCTCGTACGACGTCAAAGTGAAAGGGAATGTTCCAGAATAGAGGATGTCGTGGACAGCATTTCATGTCCGGAGGCTGCCAGCCCCCCGAGTACCAGTGAGCTCGTTCCCCTTGCCACAGCGTCCCAAAGTCTCATCGCCATGGGGGTACCTGTCCGGCATTTAGAATGATCCTCTGCATCCACCTTTCTGAGATTTTTGAAGGTTCCCCTTTTTATCGTCAGAAGAAGGATTTCGGGGGGGGGCGGACATCGTGTCCTCCGCCATTTCGCCAAAAGTTGCACTGCAGCTGATTTTCGTGCTTCTATGACAGAGAAACTTCCGAGAGATGACATCCTCGCCCCGAAGCATCCGATTATACTCCCGGATTGGCGCCTCAACTTACTGGTCTTCGTTTTTCCGTATTTGTATGGTCCCCTCTTCCCGCCCGTCATCAGAGCCTTGGATGAACCAACGCTTTCCCGCAAGATCCACTCCAGCCGGGTCCTAACGGCTTACTCTGCGTTTTGTTCCTTCCCCTGACGAGAGCGAAGACAGCAAGGTGCCTCCTGGTCTCGGAGGCTTTTGGTTTTAGCTCAAAGAGATGAGATGCTATGATTCCGCCTGCCCCCCCCCTTTCCCTCTTTCCTGACTAATGTCATCCCTCCCTTGTGGTCCCTAAGAACAGGAGTCCAAGCCTATCAGGTTGTCTCCACTCTACAGTGCCGGGCATTGCCTTCCCCTCCGGGTTATCAAAGATTCTTCTTCTCGCAGGCCTTAGACGCGAGATAACTAATCTACTTAATAAGTCTCCCCCCCTCCCCTCTCTTGAGAATCTTGAGCAATTTTCTTTGAAAACCTATAGGGTCTTCGGGTTATTTTGATCGTTAGGACCCCCTCCTCTGAGGTAATTCTCCAGCTCGGTTGTATATTTCCTCACTTCGGAGTTCTCTCCGCGTCCTCCCAAGTCCACTCACGGACTATGGACGGACATAAGCCCCCTAGAGGATGCCACTTTAAGCGATTCATGAGACCGCCGATCCAAGCCTAGGTAATTTTTCCTCTGATCTCCCCCTGAAAAACCCTCGTGACTGGGTTTATTCTTTCTCGGGTCCCATCTGCCCCTCTTGCTAAAGTCCCTGACCCCTCCCTTGCCAATACGGACGTTCGCGATGGAAACAGACCCTAGAATCGAAAGAAGTCCAAATCATATATTTATCTTCTTTTTCCTCCTCCCAGTTACTGGCTTTGACTTTGCCTTTTTGTTCCCCCTTCTATTGTGATAGGGAGAGACCGCCTTTTGATGGTGACTCCTTTTTCTAGCTGAGCGAGCATGCTTAATTTCCCCTTACCTCGTGGCTTTCTGACTTTCCTCCTCGAGCGATTTAATCTCTAGTCCGTTGTCTTCCGTAATGTAAACAAAACCTTGACATTAAGAGTCGCACTCCTCCCTTCTATATAAGATAACTCGGCTCTCTAGAACGCATGTCTTTGGGGACCCCCCCGCCACTTATGCCCCCCTCTTCACCTCTCTTTCCTGTCTGGGAGGCGTCAGCCGTTTAATCGTATGCGTTGGGTCCCAAAGAGTCATTTCATTTGATGTCCTCCGTATTGTACTTATCTCCTTCCCCTTTGACCTCGTCGCGTGACGGAACCTTCTCTCCCATGAGAGTTGAATGTCCCCGTTATAGAGCAGTATGTAATCTCGTGAGTTTTCCCTAGCGCCGGACCCATTTCCCACGCTTTCCCATGATTGAGGAACGAGTATGAGAGATGTCTATCAATCGATTCTCCCCATTGCATTGGTTCCGCCGTGACGTTCCTCCCCCTCTCCTTTTTTTTTTTCCTTTTCCCCTTCTTCAGTTGTTAGTGATTTATCTTTCCGTGAGCTTATCTTGAATCAGACTTTATGTTCCGTCGCCGGTACCTTTTCCCGCTTTCATTCCTCACCCGCTAGAGGCTTATGCTTCCGGAGGTCTGCCGACTGAATAAGCCTATGGTATCGCCTGCAATACGTGGCTCGACTCCTTCTGCTGCATGGACATCGGCCGTCAATGAAGTTGGGTCTCCCCACTTCCGTAAGCTTTTCACCCCCCCCAACTTTTCCGAGTGGGACGTAATACTTCTCCCTCTTACGGCATGTGCTTTCTCTCTTGGACCCTTCTGGTCCTTTAACCTTCTTTGTTGAAAAGTGCTCGTCTTCGATGATATGCTAGACTGTGATCAGCTATGTGAAGGACCTCTTTTTCTTCCCCATTCCAATAATCTCGCCGATATTCTCAAAAAAACCACCAAAACTATCCTCTCCAAAATTTCCTTTACCCTCATGCCACCTCTTCTTTGTGAACATTTGTTAACCGGCTGTCCCTCAGAAGAACATAGTTTTCCTCTCCTTCCGCCAACGCCCCCCCCCTTCTGTTCGCATTTTCCCGATCTACTGTGATCACCCCCGATGAAGGCTTATAGTCGCCGATTCTTTTGTTTGCTTTTCTCCATGTAGATTCTCGCGAAGGCCTCCGGGGTCTCTGTGAGGCCTCTTGCGTACCCTACTCTATATACACCCTTCCGCCCGACTATCTTTCTTTCCACTGGAGCTGACAATGCAAGCTAGGCGAGTTGACTCTTCCTCCAAAAGCGATTCATCAAGCGGTTTATCGTCCCACTGAGTTCGTAGCCTTGTACTAACCTCTGTTGATGTCGGCTTCGATTCTTTCTTTTACGCTACCTCCTGCCAAGACGACAAACATAGGTTCCTAATGTACTTCGTGTTTGACCATACCCTTTTCATAAGGCCTCATTTTGATCCAATGTAATCTTGGGAGCTTTGGCCCACTTTCCCCTTCGCGAGTCTTGAATACAGGTGAAGGTTCGCTCTCACCGGCCTTTTCGTCTGAAGTGAGGAATCATTTGCAATGTACCCCTTTTCGGGCGCCATTCCCTTGCCCCTCGTCTGCATTCTCCCCCCCATGCGCCCTCTCTCCGGAGGAGATAAATCCCACGTCTACTTCGGGCTATTCGATGACTTCTGTCTTTTCGGCCAGGTTCATTATTGACCGCGTCTGAACTTCCCCACCTTCTGCGAAATACCTGGACTCTTCCCCGCGGCTGCTCTCGTCATTCCTTGTTCAAAGCCAAATTCCTTGGGGCAAGCTGTTATATGCTCGCTCCGGAGTCTTTATGATGGGTCAGACATTTTCATTCCTGACTACGTTTTCTTTTCCACCTCCTCGGCGATGAAGCTTGAACAATCGTGATTACGGAACACCTAAACCATTACCCCGTTCAAGACTTTTGGCCCCGCGTTCTTTATAAGGCCTTTCCTTCTGGGGCGGCGTAACTCTTTCAAGTTCCCGTCAGGAGCCCGCGCCCTGTCGTTTTTTTTTTTGAGAAGGGAGGACTCGGGCCTCGGCCGACAAATCCACCCCCGAAATCTTCATCGTCTAGTCCAAATCCCCTCTGTAAATCACATCCGGAACCGCTACCTCTGGATCTCGAGTGCTCCCTTTCAAAGCATGGAGCGGGCTTTTGCCCTACTATGAATGAGCATGACCGTCCCCCGCGGATAAGCTTCTTGTTTGCCGACCAGCGACCTTTCTTGCTTCCCCCCCTGGGACAAATTCCTGCAATGCATCCAGGCTTTTGGCCGGCCCGTCACGTCTCTAACGCCGAATCTGAGGCGTTTCCCGAGCTGAGCAACAGGCTGAACCGTTTGACCTCTTGCCCGGGCCCTAATAAACCTGCTTCTGCCCAAGACAGGGAAGCTCGGCCAGGTGCAACCAGCGTCGTATTTCCTTGCCGTGAAGAGTGCTACCGTACCCTTCACCCCCGGCCGGGACTTCCCGATTAAGAGATAAAATGTGAGGAGACGCTCAATGTGAGGGCGTTACCCAGCGAGTTATCCTCCATTGCCCTTTCCACTTGATGCTGTTCCCCCCAAGCGGGATATCCGACCCCAAAGAAACACCGGTTTCGCACCCGAAAGCTTTATCCTTAAGAGAGAGGGATATATTTACTCATCCCCGTTAGTTGTTGTACTCTCTATACAGACGTAGGCCAGGCCCTCGTCGCGTCTCCTTTCTCCTCCTTTAAGGCTCGTGAACCCTTTTTTTCTTGTCCAGACCACGCCTTCCGGAACTTTTCTTTTGCCTCGCTTGTGAATACCCTAATCAGCAGAAAGGATCGAGATTTGAAGTCCGGCCGGTTCCTTTCAATCCCCTCTGCGAAAGCCTCTTCAGACGCTTTTTTTTTCACTCTCCGGGTTCCTTTTGTGAAGACTTAAGCGTCTCCCTCCGGCTGGCTTCTGATTAGAGGAGCTTTTATAGAGGGTGAACTTTTGATCGCCCAGGCTTTATCGGTAGTTCCCCTTCCTTCCCCTGCCTCCTCATATGTCTCATCGACTTTTTCTTTCCCCTTGTGGGTTCCTTCCTCCCGGGTATTGAAAGAGGATCAGTTATCGAAGAGCCCTTCCAGCGTCTGCCCCCCTGTCCCCATGATGCCCCGGCCAGTCGTCACGTTCTATGCCGGCTCTCCATGATCATTGAAACACAAGACTTGGGATGGTTATTGATGTTTTTCCGAGTTCGTCAATTGGCCTCTTCATCTTCTCTTCCTCCTTGACTTTCTTATGGGCTGGTTTTTCTCCTTTTAGAGTCATCCTCATTTCCTCCAAAATCAGTCCGAGAATATTGACTTCAGAGCCAACGCACCGACGGAAAGAGGAAACCTGTAGTATGAATCCCTCCCAGAACTGATCCCCCCCTTTTACATCACTCCGTTCTTTCTCGCCACTTGTCCTCCGTGATCCCCTTATGTTCCTTTAATCTCATTTTCTTTTCCCTCGTCCCCGTTTCCACTGGGGCAGTCAGGAGATGAACACGTTTACCGCAAAGCTAAACTAACTCCCCCGCCACTGGCACCGTGCGGGTTCCCTTCCTTTTCTTGGATCGTATGACGATGAGATTGCCCCGGGGCGGTCATTTAGCAGGGCGCTGTCTTGGGGGGTAGATGCTGTCTTGCCTTTCTACTTGCTTCCCTTCGTTCTGGGACTCCTGGCCGAGCTCGCCTCCCCTCCTCAGATCTCGCCTCTGTCGGTTTCTTTCTTTTTCTCTCTCTTGAAGTGTTGGCGCGCAAGCGGTCGCGTTCTGATCCCGACGGGTTGAAGTCGTTCCCCCTCGGCTGACGCTGGCCGCTCCTTTTCGCTCCGGCCAGACATAGAGCGCTTGAGTGAGATGATCGCCAGCAGGTGCGCCCGACTGTTCCTTCGCGAGTTCGTTTCTTCCGATTGGTCGACCCCTCCTTCCCGGGTCCCTTAGCGTTGTTGTCGAATTCTCGGGGACGATAATATAGACCAGTGGACGCATTTCACATCTCCTTCCTCCGCGATGAGTCTCACCCTCCTCTGGTGAGAATAGAAGCGTCAGATTCCCCGGCCCGTTCCTGAACGTCTGCGCTTTTCCCGCCGTTGCACTATTTTCTCGGACGGGTATTCAGGCGAAGCCCTTACCGGCAATTACCGCTGCTTCCCCTCTTCCCTTTCCGTCGCTTCCCAGACCGCTGGCCGTCAAAGTCTCGCCCTAGGGGATCACTCCTCCCTTCAGAGAAAGTCATCTTCACTTCTCCGCGTCCGACTAGTCCCTCTTGTCCTGTCTCAGGCTGATTTTGCGTGCGGACGACAATCTCGTTGCTTCGTTTCGCTTCTGTTGATTTCTTTTCTCCGACTTGTAGTTGATGCTTGATGTTTCCCGCGAGCGTGTGCTCTTCGGGAATGTATCCCCTTTTGAGATCTGATGTGTGTCGAAGTTTCTTTCCCTTTACCGCGCCCGGCAGCACGTCACGCGACGTTATAGATCCGCGATAGGGAGGTCCGCTTTCTGCTTGGACAAACCAAGTTCTGACACTCTTCTCCCTTTTTCCTTTCACTCGACTGTCCCAGGCGCGCCCATAGGGACTTTTTTTAAAGCGTCTTTCTTCATTTCGTCCGTCGAATCCGTCTGCTCATTCGCCCCTCGGGCAGTATTGAAAGGCGTCAAAGGTTTTTTTCTTTCGTCGTCGTCAGGATCTTTGCTCGCCAGCCGCTCCGAGTTCCCTTCTTACCATGGCCCTTTCACCTTGATTGCGTCTCCGAGACTAGCCCTTGTATGCGAGCGGAACCGATAAGAAGGCCCATGACTGGGTGAAGCCAGCTTTTTAAGAATATCGTTCATCCAGTCGAGATGCTCCAACTTCTTTTGTCACCCCTGCCCATTTTTGCCATGGAGCTCATCTTATTTCTCATTT